>ENA-OQJF01000266-OQJF01000266.1-human-gut-metagenome-genome-assembly--contig:-NODE-266-length-14042-cov-3.676249_pt1 | contig 14042 bp, 12 predicted proteins | sample MGYA00242595_ERZ504761 | MGnify/ENA primary metagenome ERZ504761 (study PRJEB26092, sample SAMD00036367) | human gut metagenome | host: Homo sapiens | study: EMG produced TPA metagenomics assembly of...
ATTTTTATTTTTTTTCTATCTAGACTAAGTATGTATGCCCGGCAAGTTGTCTCTTATATGTAACACTTGAGTTGGTTTAGATGAAAAATAAATTAGAAAAACAGCTACGTTCTTTTATTGACTTTGATTATTCAAAGCGAACGATCGACAGGTTTCATCGTTGGATGATTAGTTCTGATTCTGCCGAAGAGAAAGAGACAGCACTTCGTAATCTATGGTTCAAGACAAAAGGAAAGGCTGAGCACGATATGGAGTATTCGTTTCGGCAGGTATTGGATAAAATCGGAATTGAATACACTCCAATGGTTACAGATGTAAATCGCTGGAATTTGTGGAAATCTGTTGCGGCAGCTGCTGTTATTGTCGTTCTATCTGTGACAGCTACTTTGTGGATAAGCTACAATCATTTTGACAGAGACAACATTGCAATGGTGGAACATTATGTGAATAATGGAACCAGAGAGACAATCAGCCTGCCGGACGGGACTACCGTACATCTGAACTCCGGTTCACACGTGTTTTATCCTGAAAATCTCGAGGGCAAAACCCGAACGATTTATTTGATAGGAGAGGCTGAGTTTAAGGTAGCAAGAAATCCGAAGAAACCTTTCATCGTGCGATCATCAAACATGGCGATAACTGCTTTGGGAACAGAGTTTAATGTGAAAGCTTATCCGGAAGAAGATGTAATAACTGCTTCTTTGATCGAAGGAAAAGTACGAGTAGATTGTAATGATACGATTAGTTATGTTTTAACTCCCGGTTATCAGGTTGTGTATAACAAATGTACGGATGACTGCCAAATGCTGACTGCAAACATGAAAGATGTGACGGCATGGATGCGGGGAGAACTTGTGTTCGATAAGGTTACTCTCACCGAAATTGTGCGGACGTTGGAACGTCATTATGGAATCACATTCCATATCTCAACAAAGAAATCCAATCAAGATCGTTATAATTTTGTTTTTAGAAAAGATGCCACTTTAGAAGAAACATTGGAAGTGATGAAGGTTGTCATTGGTCAATTCGATTATCGATTGGAAGACAGTATCTGCTATATTATCTGGTAGAGAAAACAATAAATATTTTTTTGTTAAACTTAAAATCTAATATGCTTATGTAGAAAAATATCCGGAAGAGGCTCCACCCTCTCCGGATATGAAATAATTTTTAGCCTTAAAACAAATAAGCAACTTGTTGCTTATTTAAGAAATGAGAAAAAATACATGATTTAAAACTAAAAACGTCGTAAAGATATGAATTTATATCTGGAAAACACTGGAAAAGGTATATTAATAACTTTTCTACTATTAATCGGGTCAATGCTTTATGCCCAAAACAATAGTAAAATAACAATAAAAAGAAGAATATCTCATTGCAAACAGCTTTAGCGGATATTAGGGAACAGACCAAGATGTCTGTATCTTACAACAGTTCCCAACTACCTAAAACAAGAATATCTTTAGATATAAACAACCAGTCTTTGGATCAGGCACTGAAAACTATTCTTGCCGGAACAGGGTTCACATATACCGTAAAAGATACTTATATAATGATTATTCCGGAGCAGACTGCTAAAAAATCTAAAAGCAGAAATGTGGTGGGTAATGTAGTGGATGGAAAAGGTGCTCCGCTAATTGGAGTTACTGTGGTCGAAAAAGGGACCGGCAACGGAACTGTAACCAATATGGAAGGTAACTATCATATCACTACACAAGGTGCCACACCTGTATTGGTATTTTCCTACATCGGTTATCAGTCAAAGGAGATAGTTGTAAAAGAAAATACTATTAACATTGTATTGGAAGATGAATCTCAGGCACTAGACGAAGTGGTTGTTACGGCTTTAGGTATCAAGCGTGCTGAAAAAGCACTTTCCTATAACGTACAGACTGTAAGCAATTCCGAACTAACCGTGGCTAAGGACGCTAATTTCATGAACAGTTTAAACGGTAAGGTCGCTGGTGTCAACATCCAGAAGAGTTCCTCTGGTGTGGGCGGTGCTACACGTGTCATCATGCGTGGTTCCAAATCTATCGTCGGAAACAACAATGCTTTATATGTAGTTGATGGTATGCCCATCGGAAACCCTTCACGGGGTGTCATCCAAACAGAATATGGTGCAGTGGCCGGTAGTGAAAGTATCTCCGACTTTAACCCCGATGACATTGAAAGTATCTCTGTGCTGACAGGTCCTTCAGCAGCAGCTCTTTATGGTGCAGCTGCAGCCAACGGTGTGATTCTGATCAACACCAAGAAAGGTAGTGAGGGAAAGATGAAAATTAACTTTTCATCCAATACAGAATTCTCTAAACCGATGATATCACCGGAGTTCCAAAATAGCTATGGCAACCGAGATAATTCCTATCGTAGTTGGGGAGAGAAACTAGCTACACCTTCTTCATTTGATCCCATGGACTTTTTCAAAACTGGTATGAATACCATTAACTCGCTGAACATTTCTTCGGGCACGAAAACTAACCAAACGTTCATCTCTTTGGCTTCTACCAACTCCAAGGGTGTCATTAAGAACAATGAATATTACCGTTACAACTTCTCTTTCAGAAATACTGCGCTAATGTTGGATGACAAGTTACACGTAGATTTGGGGGCTAGTTATGTCATTCAGGCTGAGCAGAACATGATTTCAGGCGGACGTTACTTCAACCCGTTATTTCCGCTCTATCTGTTTCCCCGTGGCGAGGACTTCGAAAATGTGAAAATATTCGAGCGTTATAACGAAGAACGTCGTTTCCCCACCCAGAACTGGGAATATGGCGATCAGGGACTTTCCTTTGAAAATCCTTATTGGATTATCAACCGCGAAATGTTTCCCACCAAGAAAAGCCGTTACATGCTTCATGCCAGAGTACAATATGACATATTCGACTGGTTGAATATTGCTGGACGTGTGCGCCTGGATAAGACTCACTCTACCGAAGAACGTAAACTTCATGCTTCTACACTCGAGCTTTATACAGGTTCTTCCAAGGGTAGTTACACGAATAAAGAGGAGTTCTACACTCAAACCTATGCTGACGTGATGGCTAATATTAACAAACGGTTCGGTACAGACTTTTCACTGACGGCCAACGTGGGCGGTAGCTTTGAAGATCATTATACACGTAGTATTGATGTAGGCGGCAAACTGATGACGGTGCCCAATCTCTTCTCGCTGGCCAATGTGGAACCCGCTTCAGGTAAAAGAGACCAAGGATACCTGCGTACACGCAACGTTGCCTTCTTTGCCAGTGCGGAGCTAGGTTGGAAAAACATGCTCTATTTGTCTGCTACAGGACGCTGCGACTGGGCCTCTCAATTGGTCAGCAATGGAGATACTCCCTGCATCTTCTACCCATCCATCGGTCTGTCAGGTATCATTAGCGAAATGGTGAAACTGCCTGAATTTATTTCTTATTTAAAGTTACGTACATCCTATACAGAGGTAGGATCGCCTATTACGCAGACGGGTATCACTCCCGGTACGGTGACCGACCCAATGTCGGGCGGCGTTATTAATCCGATTTCCACGTATCCGTATCCCGATTTCAAGCCGGAACGAACCAAATCCTATGAAGTAGGTATCAATGCCCGTTTTTTGAACGGACGAATTTCTTTTGACGGAACTTTCTACCAATCCAATACGTATAACCAGACTTTTCTTTCGGTCATGTCTCCTGCAACCGGTTATTCAGGTTTCTATGTTCAGGCTGGTAACGTGCGCAACCGAGGTGTGGAAATGACATTGGGCTACAACGATACGTTTGGCAAGGTGAACTACTCTACCCATTTGACTTATACAGCCAACCAAAACAAGATCGTAGAAATGGTACACGATTATCGCAATCCTATCGACAACTCACTGGTAAATATAACTGAATTGACTTTGAAGGAAGCTGGTGATGTATACCTGCGTGAAGGCTATTCCATGTCCGATGTCTTTACTACAGGCATTTTACAGCGTGGCAGAGACGGCAAGCTCGTTGAAGAAGGAAACGGTTATCAGGTTGACCGCAGCCAACGTATCCGTTTGGGATCGGCCGATCCTGACTTCACCATGGGATGGCGTCATGACATCAACTACAAGAATATCTCACTGGGGTTGATGATTACCGGACGTTTTGGAGGTATCGTCACATCGCAGACACAGGCATTCATGGATGCATTCGGTGTGTCCAAAGTATCAGCCGAGGCTCGCGACAACGGCGGTGTGATGTTGGACGGACACCGATATGATGCCGAACGCTATTACAATACTGTGGGTGGACAAGGGCTGATGAGTTACTACACCTACGATGCCACCAACGTCCGTCTGCAAGAACTTTCGTTGACCTATTCGCTGCCGAAGAAATGGTTGGGTGATGTTTTCAACAATGCCACTATCTCCTTCGTGGGACGTAATCTCTTCATGTTCTACCGTAAGGCTCCGTTCGACCCCGACATGAACGGTTCTACAGGTACGTATAACCGCAGCGATTTTTTCATGGCTCCCAGCTTAAGGAACTTAGGATTTAGTATTAAGTTTAGCTTGTAACAATTAATATATTCAATTTATGAAAATACAGATAAAAAAGATAGTGGGGGTACTATTGGCATGTGCAGGGATCATGACAAGCACCTCATGCGCGGATTTTGAAGAGATAAATAAAAACCCGTATCTTCCTGACAAAGACATGGAGCAGAAAGACGGTGTGCTTAACGGTGCCTATATGCCGAATTTAGAAAAACATATTATTCCCGTACCGCTCAAAACTGATAACACAGACTTGACCAACGCTTATCAGATTTCCATCAACCTGTGCGGTGACTCGTGGATAGGGTATTTCTCGCCACGTGACAACAAATGGAACGAGGCGTCCAACACCACTACGTTCTTCTTTTCGGAAGGCTGGGTGAACTTGATGTATGAGTATGCTATCACCAACATCTTTGCTCCCTGGATCCAACTGAAGAATATCAACATGAGTGGCGAAAACCCCAATAAAGAGATGTACGCTATTGCACAGATATCTAAGATTATGGGACTGCATCGTTCTACTGACAAGTTTGGCCCCATCCCTTACAAACAGGTGGGAAACGGTTCGTTCACTGTGGAATATGATTCTCAGGAATCGGTGTATCGCTCGTTCTTTGAAGAACTGGACGAAGCTGTCACCGTCCTGTACGACTTTTATATGAAAGCCAACAATACCGTCCCCATGGCTTCGGACGTAGTGTATGAGGGCGACGTGACCAAGTGGATACGTTTGGCCAACTCACTGATGTTGCGACTTGCTATCCGTGTACGCTATGCTGATGAGGTATTGGCACGCACATACGCTGAAAAGGCTATCAAGAACCCAATTGGCGTAATGGAAAGCATAGACGATATGGCAAAAATGAATAGAGGAGCTAATTTGCAGACAAAACATCCGATGTACCAGATTGCAGACCCGGGTCAGTACAACGATAGTCGCATGGGAGCCACTATTCAATGTTATATGAAAGGATATGCAGACCCGCGTATCTCCAAATATTTTCAGGATCAAGGAAAGAACGCTATACGTGCCGGCTTACCGGTTACTCAAAAAGTGTATGACGGAGCGTCATTGCCCAACATTTCGGAAGACGATCCTGTGTATTGGATGAGGGCTTCAGAAGTAGACTTTCTGCGGGCAGAAGGTGCCTTAGCAGGTTTCGATATGGGGGGCGGAACTCCTCAACAATACTATGAATCGGGCATTCGGAAATCTTTTGCCGAATGTGGCGCAAGTATTGGCTCTTACCTGAACAGTACCACTCCTCCGCTGGCCTTTACAGATCCGGTGAATGCGGCCTACAACTATGCAGCGCCCAGTATCATTACCGTGAAGTGGAATGAGGCGGATGATGTAGAGAAAAAATTGGAACGTATTATTACACAAAAGTATCTGGCCCTCTTCCCCGACGGTCAAGAAGCATGGAGCGAATGGAGACGTACAGGATACCCGCGCCAGATTCCTCCGGTGAACAACTTCACTAACTCTGACGTGAAGAAAAGTGACGGTCACAAGGATGGCGTACGCCGTATTCCATATCCGCGCAATGAATACGAACACAACGGCGAAAACCTTCAAAAAGCCATCCAACAATATTTGGGAGGCATAGATAAGGCTTCCGTAAATGTATGGTGGGACAAAAAAGAAAAAAGTAACTCTTAAACGATACAGAAATGATGAATAACATAAAAAAATGCTTCGTTTTATCACTCATGGCAAGTTTCATGTTTTCATGTACTGACATTGAAACTATCGACTTGGAAAAAGAAGCCGTGAAAGATCTGTATGAGAATCGTGATAAAGATAAATGGGCTGAGGAAGATGCCCAGAAACAACAGAATTATGAGGACTCTGTACGCATAGCCGAGGAGAACAAACGCCTCTATGAACTCTACCTTGCAGATTTAAGGGAGTACAAAGAAACCAAGCATCCGGTGATGTTCGGCTGGTTCAACGCATGGAGTGCTGAAACTCCGGGCGAATACTCCAATCTGACGTTGATTCCCGACAGTATGGATATCGTTTCTATTTGGGGAAATTGTTTCAACATTAATGAAAAACGTCTGAAACAGATGAGAGAGGTGCAGAGTAAAGGTACCAAGGTCATTGTGGGTTGGATCGTAGAAAACGTGGGTAACGGACTTAGTAATATTCCTGAAGGCGGATGGTCTGATGACCCGACAACAGGTATCAAGCAATACGCACAAGCCATTTTGGACTCCATCGCCAAGTATGGATACGACGGCTTCGATATTGACTATGAACCTTCCTATGCCTCTCCTTTCAAACCAGGCAATCACTGTGGCGACTGGACAAACGACTGGACAGACTACAGGCCTATCATCTCTTGCAGCTCGTATGACAATAAAGAATATGAAAATCTTTTCTTTCAAACATTACGCAATGGTTTGGACAAATTAGAAGCCAAAGACGGCAAGAAGAAGATTCTGAACATCAATGGCTCAATCCACTATCTATCCCCGGAAATGGCACCTCTCTTCTCCTACTTTGTGGCACAATCCTATAATGGTAGTTATAGTGGATGGACATCCAGAATAACCAACCGTTTGGGGAATGATGTGAAAGACCAGATTATCTATACAGAGACATTCGAAAGCGGACAAGCCAACCGGATAAGTTTTGAAAATTATGCAAACTTTGTTGTTAACAACCTCAACCGGGAAGCTGGTGGTATCGGTGCTTATCACATTAATGCAGATTCATTTGACAAAAACGAATATCGTTATGTACGAAATGCAATTTCCATCATGAATCCTCCTATCAAGTAATATAATCACTTTATAAACCAAAAATAATATGAAGAAACATATAGCATTATTATTCCTGTCCTTAGGCTTTTTCACCGCTTGCGACATGGTCAGTGGTGAAGGAGAAGGTGCTGACAATGCGGTCTACATGGGTAACACCAACAGTAGCGGAGTAATCTCGATGGTGGTAAGCAACGATAAAGGTGGCAGTTCTGTAATCACTCCCCGATTAGCCAACATTACCGACCAGCCAGTGGAAATAACGGTAGAAGTGGACAAACAACTGTTGGAGGAGTATAACACCAAAGCCGGTCTGACGCTGGAACCTATGGCAATAGAAGACTTTGTATTCATCACCAAGGACAAGAAAGAAACACACGGAAAAGCTGTGGTGACTATTGAACCCGGACAGTACAACGCCAGCGTGGAGATAAAGATCCCCCAAATAGATGAAACCAAGTATCCCTACAGTAAGCGTTTTGCTATTCCGGTATCCATCACTAGCTCTTCCAAATATAAGATACTGAGCTCGCCGGACTTTACTATCATCCGTCTGAGCCGCGAGCTGGTTACTTCCGTCGGACAATTCTCACGTGCAGGAAGTATCGCACTGGTACCCAATGCAGAGCTGAGAAAGCCTATGGATAATTGGACCATGCAGGTGAGTATGCTTTACCCGAGAATGACTAATAGTAATCAAACCGTCATGTCGATCCAATCCGGTACGGGCGATTTTTATACCCGTATCACCAACGACAAAGGTATCCAGATCAAGAACGGACGCGATGGAGATGATACTTGGACCAACAAGCCCTTATCTAACGGGAAATGGCTGAACATCAGCCTTGTTCACAGGAATGCTTCCAGTATCTCGGTTTATGTGAACGGAGAATTACAGAAGACGTTCGAAACCTCGCCTATCTATTTTTCGGACATGAAGAAGTGCTGTCTATTTATAGGCAACACTCAATATACTAATGTTTATATTCGCGAAGCACGCATGTGGAACAGGGCATTGACCGACGGAGAAATCATAGATAAGGAATATTTGCCTCAAGATCCAACAGATCCCAACCTGATTATGTACATGCCTTTCAACACTGTAGAGAACAATGAAATGAAAGAACTGACTGGCAATTGGGAAATCTCAGACTTTCGCACATTGGGTATATGGGATGAAGATCCTCCCAAAATATCATATGTAGAGAATGTACAATTCCCGGCCGAAGACCTGATAATTGTAGAATAGCTCTCCTGTTCGTGTAACAAATTAAAATCGAAACAAATGAAAAAAATAATTCAATTGCTGTATATACTGTTTGCCGTAGCTGCCTTTTCGGCTTGTAGCGATGACAATCAGGGAGAAGTGGTAAGCCAGGACTTGTCTTATCAGCTCGATGCAAACTATGTATTTGTAGATATTCCGGAAAAGTTTCTGTTTGATCCTTCCAACATTTTATATCTGGAAGGTAAGACCGTGATGAAACTGAATGCCAAGAGCGATGGAAAACAGACTACGATAACCGAAGGAACCGAGTTCACCTTTAATGTAAAATTGAAAAAGGCTTTGAACCAAAATGTCAAAGTGCGTCTCAAAAAGAACCTCGACTTGTTGGAAGGACATACTTTGACAGAGTTTCCGGACGAGGCATTCGAATTGAATGATGCCATCATAACTGCCGGAAGTAGAGAGGGGACAATTACTCTTAATATCACTAATCCAGATATATTGAACAAACTACCGGGATACGTTCTTCCACTTCGCTTGGAATTTGTAGATGCAGTCAGTGGAGTGAAAATATCGAAACAGAGCTACAACGTGTTAATAGAGATAAATCTCAAATTGGAGAAAGACAATATTGATCCTTCTAATGATGAGATTACTGGAGAGTATTTCAATAACAACGTTGTTTTTGAATCAAATAAAAGCGATGGTTTGGAATTTCTGTATGATGGAAAAAACTCTGGCAATACGTGGTACCCTAATAAGATTACTTTCCTGACGATGACTTTCCCGGAGCTCACAAGAATACTGGGTGTCAGAATCAACTTTGACACCGGTTACTACAGTCTTGGAAGTTTGAACGTGTATGCAGACGAAGGTAACGGATTCATTTCATATGGCAAACTCACCAGAAATGCTAATGGCACCATATATCTGAAGTTCAAGGAACCCGCTGACATACGTGCTCTCAAGTTTGATGGAATGTTGACCACTAGCGGTGGTACAGGACCGGACATCTACGAAATCACATTCATCAAATAGTGTGAATTGACAGAAAGAATGCAAATTACACAAAAAATTATTCTGAGACTGTCAACAGTACATCCATTAATGTAATTTGCGTAATTTGTGTTCTTTCTTTTTATTATTGCTTACCTGTTTATACCTAACTATATGTTTAACATACTATCTAATATTACTCTACGAAATATTACCACTGCCGGAGTGGTTCTCACAGTGTGATATACCTTTGTACATCTTGTAGGAACAACCATGCCGAAGTGGAACGCATAATCCGCAATCATCTTGAACCCACCAAAGAGCTATATGCTCTCGCCCTACAGACGGGCGAAGTTACCCTGCCTCTTGGCGGCAAATATCCGCATGTTACCTATCCAGTTCCGGGAGGTACGGAAACCCCTATCAGCAATGTATGGATTGTAAATGGCAACTATATGGGCAAAACATACGAATGCCACGGATGCGACTCGTGCATGAAGTGCTATCAAGATGCCGGGCTGATAACATATAACATCGTTCGTAGAGACAGTACTTCAGTTAGGAGCACCGTATGCCTCACAGAAAAAGGAAACAATACTTAATCGAACGACATATTTCCGGATTTCACCCTATTATCAATGCCTGGCGCCGAAGAGAGCAACTGGAAGTAGTACTGGTGGCCAAAGAAAAGTTTGACTTGGAGATACACCCCTCGGACACTACGGAAATCTATCATTGTAAGGTACACCGAAAACTCGAAATTACTCCCTTCATCGAAGCATTGGGTGCTACCGGCAAAGAGAACCAACCGGATTATGTGCGCAAACTTCGTGTAGACCTTAATAACAAAGAGTACCCTATGGTAACTTACATCGAAATGGAGCCATAAAAAATATTTTCTATTTCTCAAACAAAACACAGTTTTTCAATACTCATATTAAAACTTTTGGGCAATTTTGTCTAAATGAAATAAATATCTTATGTAAAGCTTTACACAAATTTTCCAAATGGATAAAACAAAGCTTGCGTACCCAATCGTTTTTCGGAACAACAGAGAATATTGTATATACACAGATATGAATTGCGGTCTGTGACTACTTGCTACTTATCATCATTAGTATCCACTAATAGGACATCTACTAAAACCCTCCTGTTTTATTTAGGGCACTAATATTATCCCACCATTATAATCAAGTAAAATAATGATTTTTCATAATCATCTGATAATCAATGTACATCACAAATATATTAGTTTTATTTGAAACTATTGTTCAAAACGACTATCTTTGTGCAAAGATTAAGATATAGATAAAAGATTTGACTATGAAATATGATATTTCCTATATGACAACAGAGGCTGTAAGCCTGCTTAAATCACTGATTAGCATCCCTTCCATCAGCCGGGAAGAAACCCAAGCTGCGGATTTTCTGCAAAACTATATTGAAATGGCAGGTATGCAGACCGGACGCAAGGGAAATAATGTGTGGTGCCTCAGTCCGATGTTCGATTTGAAAAAGCCCACTATCCTGCTTAACTCTCACATTGACACTGTAAAACCTGTCAACGGTTGGAGAAAGGATCCGTTCACTCCCCGCGAAGAAAATGGCAAATTGTACGGGCTGGGCAGCAACGATGCCGGTGCCAGCGTTGTTTCGTTATTACAGGTGTTCCTGCAACTATGTCGCACTTCGCAGAAATACAACCTCATCTATCTTGCCTCGTGCGAAGAAGAAGTTTCAGGTAAGGACGGAATTGAAAGTGTATTGCCGGGACTTCCTCCTGTCTCATTCGCCATAGTGGGCGAACCGACGGAGATGCAGCCCGCCATTGCCGAAAAAGGCTTAATGGTGTTAGACGTCACTGCAACAGGTAAAGCCGGACACGCGGCACGCAATGAGGGAGACAATGCTATCTACAAAGTATTGGATGACATCGCCTGGTTCCGTGACTATCGTTTTGAAAAGGAATCTCCGCTACTAGGTCCGGTGAAGATGAGCGTCACGGTGATTAATGCAGGTACTCAACACAATGTCATTCCCGACAAATGTTCTTTCGTCGTCGACATCCGGAGCAACGAACTTTACTCAAACGAAGAACTGTTTGTGGAAATCAAGAAACATATTTCCTGTGACGCCAAAGCGCGTTCATACCGCCTCAACTCTTCACAAATTGATGAAAAACATCCGTTTGTTCAGAAAGCAGTAAAGCTTGGCCGTGTTCCTTTCGGTTCTCCAACTCTGTCTGATCAGGCATTAATGTCCTTCCCTTCGGTAAAGATCGGTCCGGGACGCTCTTCACGTTCGCATACAGCAGAGGAATATATCATGCTGAAAGAGATCGAAGAAGCTGTCGGAATTTATCTGGAGTTATTGGATGGGCTTCTGATTTAGTTACATCAATGTATATACAAATTACTTTCTATAAAAATATCCTATCGGGCGTATTCAATCTCGCATATAAAGAAGAAAAAAGCGAACGTTTCTTGCACAAACGTGTTCCATGTTATTAATAAACTTTTGAGGGGTTTATTAATAACGGTATCTAAGTTTATTATAAACTCTCAAATCCAAGAGAAAGGTTATTCCTGTGATTTTTAACAACAAAAAAGGCTGCAAACCCTACAAAGATTCGCAGCCTTTAGTTTATACCAAGGTTCTTACAGCTTAACTACTGTAAGGAGTTTCTATTCCACTGTTGCAATATTGCACTATTTTCTTTTCCATTCTTCTTTAGTTCCGTTCTTTACTCATCACTATTCTCCTACAAATATACAAAATAAAAGAGCTTTTCCAAAAGTATCCGGTCCAATAAAAGAACATACCCCACCGTCTGTCTACCTTTCTCTTTTATCCAAACAAGACTAGAATTAATTAAAGTAAAGATTATGAGCAAAATAGCAGTATATCACCCCTCTTCTATTTTGTCCCCCGAAAAAATTGGAAAATATAAAAAAGAACCGTACATTTGTCTCAATATCAAATACCAATAAACACAATAGAAAACATCAATACTAATTAAAAACAACGGCCTACTAAAACACAAATCAATACCTATTTTCAACTAATAAAAATAGAATTATGAAAAAAAGAATTTTATTATTATGCGTATTTTGCATCACTCTAGGTTTCACCTACGCACAAACTTCCGATCGGCATATTACAAACAAGGTTACTGTTGCTGTCCGTACATACGAAACGGAAACGATTGCCCTTATTAAAGCTGATAATCTGAAAAAAGCATGGAAGGCATCATATATCCATGTAATTTCAGTAAATCCCCAGACCAATCTTAAAGCCTTTATGCGACTGGAAAAGCTATTGACAGAGGATCCCATGTTACATAACCCGGAAAATACATTGATAATCTGTAATGATGAAAATGAAGAATTTTGTAAAAGAAGCCGCAACAGGATATAATATCGTGAAATTGCCAGCATTAGGTTCTGCCGGATCCATGATTATTGAAGGGACAATAAAACCTCTGACAAAAGAAGATAACGAGCCGGAATACGACTTCAAATTTACATCAGAAAAAAAGTATATAACTTTTTTGTACTGTAGAAAGAAGGTTAAGCCGACCATTGATAATTACAGATTATCAAATCAAAATAGTTCCTTTGAAAACTACAGGATTCAAGTATAAAACCGGAAATTCTGTAGTTTTCTATTTACACAAAATAGTGAAAGTGCCCTAGAAATAGACTTTTTTATTTTTCTTCCCGGAAGAAACTTGATAATCCTTCACTCTTATATTAAAATATGATTTAGCCTTTCCATCATCATTAGAAGGCAATAGTTCCTTATCCTTTGCATGTGGCAATTCAAGGATATCAATTTCCTTCACATTTTTCTTCAATTTTGGAAATAAAAGACTGATATAAATGTATTTATGATTAAATCCTTCAACGGTTAACAGCCTATCCATAGATGCTCCGCCATCATATCCTCTCACATTATATTCATCGCCACTTTCTTTATCTATAATCTTGAATCCCGGACTATAATACAGCCATTGTGAATCCCAATAAACAGGTTGCACGAATGTCACTTTTGTATCCTTTTTTCTTCTTTCAATCGAATATAATGAAGGAGTTGTAGACATTCCGTTCTCATAAACTTTTCCAGGAACTACAGCGATACTGTCTTTCGGAAGCAAATAAGCTTGTGCACACAACTCTCTATCACGTTTCTTTTTTTGCTCATATTCTTTCATTGCTTGTTCGTGCTCAACCATTTGTTTATCCATTCCCGATCTCACCTCTCTAAACATCTCTGTTTGGAGTTCCTGTACCAACAATGGCATTGCTTCACGCATCACAGCCAATGAACTTTCTTTATATTTCCTGCCGGCAGGAGATTCATAAAACGCGGCAATTGCTTTCAAATCTTCCAATGTCAAATGTTTCTTATAAGCAGGCATACACAGTTCAATCACCCTATTTTCTATTTTTTCTTTCCTAGTCTTTAGCAAAATCGTTCCAGTAGGCATCATCTTTTCCCGGTGCATTAAGTTTCATCACAGAAAGCATTTTC
>ENA-OQJF01000269-OQJF01000269.1-human-gut-metagenome-genome-assembly--contig:-NODE-269-length-14033-cov-3.551920_pt1 | contig 14033 bp, 13 predicted proteins | sample MGYA00242595_ERZ504761 | MGnify/ENA primary metagenome ERZ504761 (study PRJEB26092, sample SAMD00036367) | human gut metagenome | host: Homo sapiens | study: EMG produced TPA metagenomics assembly of...
AAGCGTAGAAGTTTTGCTTAATTAATAAATGTATTAAAAGTTACTATGATTGAATCAAATCATGCCGTACTTTGGAACCGCTGTCTCGAGGTAATTAAAGACAATGTTCCCGGGACGACATATAATACTTGGTTTGCCCCGATTGTTCCATTAAAATATGAGGACAAAACATTGATCTTGCAGATCCCGAGCCAGTTTTTCTATGAAATTCTGGAGGAGAGATTCGTAGATCTAATCCGCAAGACATTATATAAGGTCATTGGCGAAGGCACCAAGTTGATGTACAACGTCATGGTCGACAAGACTTCGATTCCGAATCAAACCGTGAATCTCGAAGCAAGCAATCGTTCTACCGCTGTTACTCCCAAAAGTATATTTGGTGCCAACAAAGCACCCAATTTCCTGCAAGCTCCTGCTGTTCAGGATTTGGATCCACACTTGAACCCCAACTATAACTTTGAGAACTTCATCGAAGGATACAGCAACAAACTGTCAAGAAGCGTTGCCGAAGCCGTAGCACAAAAACCGGGAGGTACCGCTTTCAACCCGTTATTCCTCTACGGAGCTTCCGGAGTAGGGAAAACGCACCTTGCAAACGCAATCGGCACGAAAATCAAAGAAATATATCCCGAAAAAAGAGTTTTATATGTTTCGGCGCATTTATTTCAGGTTCAATATACAGACTCAGTACGTAACAACACGACCAACGACTTTATCAACTTCTACCAGACTATTGATGTACTTATCATTGATGATATTCAGGAGTTTGCCGGAGTTACCAAAACTCAGAACAACTTCTTCCATATCTTCAATCATCTGCATCAGAACGGCAAGCAGCTCATTCTGACTTCCGACCGCGCTCCAGTGTTGCTGCAAGGTATCGAAGAACGTCTGTTGACCCGTTTCAAATGGGGTATGGTAGCCGAACTCGAAAAGCCGACCGTAGAACTTCGCAAAAATATCCTGCGTAATAAGATACACCGCGACGGATTGCAATTCCCACCGGAAGTGATTGATTATATTGCTGAAAATGTGAATGAGAGCGTACGCGATCTGGAAGGTATCGTTATTGCGATTATGGCACGTTCTACCATTTTCAACAAGGAAATAGATCTGGATTTGGCACAACACATTGTGCATGGCGTAGTTCACAACGAAACAAAAGCTGTAACAATTGACGATATTCTTAAAGTCGTATGCAAGCATTTCGACTTGGAACCGTCTGCCATACATACGAAATCCAGAAAAAGAGAAGTGGTTCAGGCACGCCAGATTGCCATGTACCTGGCTAAAAATCACACAGACTTTTCAACATCCAAGATAGGCAAATTCATTGGTAACAAAGACCATGCAACAGTACTTCACGCCTGCAAAACAGTAAAAGGCCAACTGGAAGTAGACAAGAGCTTTCATGCAGAAGTACAGGAAATTGAATCACTGCTGAAGAAGAGAAACTAAATCAACGATAAAAATAGCAGGTATTAAGTATTTATCCATGCGTGTGCATATAAAGCAAATGTAACTGCGATAATACTTGATACCTGCTGTTTATTTCAAGTACTTATTTCAAAAAACCTTGTTGACGAAGTACTTTCAACAAGTTATCGGACATAAATTCATTATCTTTCTTTGTATAACGTATGTCTGTAAAAACCTGAGCAAGCGTTTCTTTCTGATTCTCTTCGATGAATTGTTTATTTTCAGGCAACGATTCCTTATAGGCATACAGTTTATCAATATCTTCGGATGTGTAGTCATGATAGGTTTCCTGATGTACAGCCGCTTCCAAAGGTAACGGTCAACTTGTGCAGGGATACTGTCCGGGTAGCCTACCGTTATAGTTGTGAGAGGGAATACCAGCTCCGGAAGTTGCAGAATATCAATAATCATCTGCGGATTATAAGTAGTTGTTCCCAAAATAGCAGATTCCCAGTCCGGCTTCCTCTGCCAACGTACAGAAGGTCTGGGCAACAAGCAAAGTATCCATGGCGGCATTCATAAAAGACATTAAATTGTCATAGCCCGGTACAGCTTTTCGTTGTTCGCACCACTTACAAAAACGACGGAAATCGGCACAAAAAGTAAGCACGACCGGTGCATTTTTTACCATTGGCTGGTTAAAATGTGCAGGCGAAAGTTTCTCCTTCATTTCTGTATCACGCGTGACAATTACACTATAAAGTTGCATTCCTCCCATTGTAGAAGCACGGAAAGAGGTTTCAAGCAAATCATTTAACAAATCGGGAGCGATATCTTTTGGTAGATATTTCCGAATAGTTCTTCTGTTCTTTACGGTTTCAAACATATATTTTTTTTTGCAAAGATATAAAAAGAAAAATTCATTCCGCTATATCGACAGAAAAGAATAGTTTCTTTTTGGAGAACTTTAACCTTTAAACCTTTCTGCGATTTCATTGTTTATCAATTACTTAGCAATGACAAATGGAAAACTTGCAACCTGTTAATAAATTATTTCATTTTATTTTGATAGATGAAAAAACATTCTTAGATTTGCAACCACATTTGTTAATGATAAGTAAACTTCTACACATTACTTATTAAAAATAAAATCTAAGACACATAACATCGTGGAAAAACAAATTTATTCTTATGATGAAGCCTATGAAGAATCTTTACGATATTTTCAAGGCGATGAGCTTGCTGCCAGGGTTTGGGTAAACAAATACGCAGTCAAGGACTCTTTCGGAAATATTTACGAAAAGTCTCCGGAAGATATGCATTGGAGAATTGCAAATGAAGTGGCACGTATCGAATCTAAGTACCCGAACGGCCTGACTGCAAAGGAACTATATGATCTATTGGATCATTTCAAATATATCGTTCCCCAAGGCAGCCCGATGACAGGCATCGGTAATGATTATCAGGTGGCTTCATTATCCAACTGCTTCGTAATCGGAGTGGACGGCGCCGCAGACTCTTATGGTGCTATCATCAAAATCGACGAAGAACAAGTGCAATTGATGAAAAGACGTGGTGGTGTAGGTCACGACCTGTCTCACATCCGCCCGAAAGGTTCTCCCGTTAAAAACTCGGCTCTTACTTCTACCGGCCTTGTTCCGTTCATGGAACGTTATTCCAATTCGACCCGTGAAGTTGCCCAGGACGGCCGTCGTGGCGCGTTGATGTTAAGTGTGTCTATCAAACATCCGGATTCCGAAGCATTCATTGATGCAAAAATGACGGAAGGAAAGGTTACCGGAGCAAATGTATCAGTCAAACTGGACGATGCTTTCATGCAGGCTGCCGTAGAGGGCAAACCTTATGTACAGCAATATCCCATTGACGCTGCCAATCCTGCATTCACAAAAGAAATCGACGCTTCTACCCTATGGAAGAAGATCGTACATAATGCATGGAAATCAGCAGAACCGGGTGTATTGTTCTGGGATACGATTATCCGTGAATCTGTGCCCGATTGTTATGCTGATCTGGGTTACAAGACAGTATCTACTAATCCCTGCGGTGAAATACCATTGTGTCCTTACGATTCTTGCCGATTGCTGGCTATCAATCTATATTCTTATGTAGTGAATCCGTTCAAGCCGGACGCATATTTTGATTTTGATTTATTCAAGAAGCACGTGGCTCTGGCTCAGCGCATCATGGATGATATCATCGACCTCGAACTGGAGAAAATCGAGCGTATCATGAAGAAGATTGATGAAGATCCGGAAAACGAAGAAGTGAAACGTGCGGAACGTGTACTTTGGGAAAAGATATATAAGAAGAGCGGTCAGGGCCGTCGTACCGGTGTGGGTATCACTGCCGAAGGCGATATGCTTGCTGCTTTAGGATTGCGTTATGGTACGGAAGAAGCAACAGAGTTCTCTGAGAAAGTACATAAGACAGTGGCTTTGGGTGCCTATCGTTCTTCTGTCGAAATGGCAAAAGAGCGCGGTGCTTTTGAAATCTACAATAACGAACGCGAACAGAATAATCCGTTCATCAAACGCCTTGCCGAAGCTGATCCGGAGCTATATGCAGAAATGAAGAAGTACGGACGCCGTAACATTGCGTGTCTGACTATCGCTCCTACCGGTACAACCAGTTTGATGACGCAGACCACTTCAGGTATCGAGCCTGTATTCCTGCCTGTTTACAAACGTAGAAGAAAGATCAACCCGAATGACACCAATGTACATGTAGATTTCGTTGATGAAACAGGAGACGCATTCGAGGAATACATTGTATTCCACCATAAGTTTGTTACATGGATGGAAGCGAACGGTTATGATCCTGCCAGACGCTATACACAGGAAGAAATTGACGAACTGGTTGCCAAATCACCTTACTATAAAGCTACCTCCAATGACGTAGACTGGTTGATGAAAGTGAAGATGCAGGGAAGAATCCAGAAATGGGTTGACCACTCTATCAGTGTAACTATCAATCTGCCGAACGATGTAGACGAAGATTTAGTGAACCGGTTATATGTAGAAGCATGGAAATCCGGTTGCAAAGGCTGTACGGTATATCGTGACGGTTCACGTTCCGGAGTACTGATTTCTACAAAATACAGAGAAAAAAGAGGAACTTCCTCCTTGCAAACCGCCTACGGTAGTAGAGGTACGCCCGAAAGTTTTGGAAGCTGACGTTGTCCGTTTCCAGAACAACAAGGAAAAATGGGTGGCATTTGTCGGATTGCTGGACGGACATCCTTATGAGATCTTTACCGGTTTGCAGGATGATGACGAAGGTATCTTGTTGCCTAAGAGTGTGACTTGCGGGCGTATCATCAAGAATGTAGACGAAGATGGAACAAAACGTTATGACTTCCAGTTTGAAAACAAACGCGGATATAAGACTACTATTGAAGGGTTGTCCGAAAAGTTCAACAAAGAATACTGGAATTATGCCAAATTGATTTCCGGCGTACTCCGCTACCGGATGCCGATTGAACAAGTAATCAAGCTGGTCGGTTCGCTCCAGTTGAACAGCGAAAGTATCAATACCTGGAAAAATGGTGTGGAACGTGCATTGAAGAAATACATTCAGGACGGAACGGAAGCCAAAGGAAAGAAATGCCCGAACTGCGGCAACGAAACTTTGGTTTATCAGGAAGGCTGTCTGATTTGTACGACTTGCGGCGCTTCCAGATGCGGATAAACATACTCGTATGTTAATTAATATATAAACAAAAGGTTAAAAGGAGTCCGGTGCGGCTCCTTTTATTTTTTATTCAAAAAAATGTCTTATACTTGCAGTATCATTAGTATCCAATCAAAATCTAATATATATGATTTTATCATTTAATATAGAATACCGCACCAACTGGGGAGAAGAGGTCAGAATTGCCGGGCTGTCTCCGGAATCTGTCCCTTTGCATACCACAGACGGTATCTACTGGACGGCAGAACTGGAATTCGAAGTTCCCAACGAAGGATTGACAATTCATTACAATTACCAGATAGAACAGAACGGAATTGTGACCCGCAAAGAATGGGACAGTTTTTCCCGATGTCTTTTCCTGTCCGGTACCTCCAAGAAGAAATATAGAATCAATGACTGCTGGAAGAATATTCCCGAGCAATTATGCTTTTACAGTTCTGCTTTTACAGAAGCCCTGCTGGCACATCCTGAAAGGGAAGAAATTCCGCAAAGTTACAAAAAAAGGGCTGGTTATCAAGGCTTATGCTCCGCGTATCAACAAGGATTACTGCCTGGCAATCTGCGGCAATCAAAAAGGCATTAGGCAACTGGAATCCGGAGAAGGCCGTCCTCATGAGTGATGCAAACTTTCCGGAATGGCAGATAGAACTGGATGCAAGTAAACTGAAGTTCCCGCTGGAATATAAGTTTATCCTCTATAACAAACAGGAAAAGAAAGCGGATTGTTGGGAGAAGAATCCTAACCGGTATTTAGCCGATCCGGAACTAAAGACCAACGAGACACTAGTAATCTCCGACCGGTATGTCTATTTCGATATTCCTGCATGGAAAGGAGCAGGTATGGCTATACCCGTATTTTCCTTAAAATCAGAAAAGAGCTTCGGAGTCGGGGATTTCGGTGATCTGAAACGGTTGGTTGACTGGGCTGTATCTACTCATCAGAAGGTGATACAGATTCTGCCGGTCAATGACACAACAATGACACACGCATGGACTGATTCTTATCCTTATAATAGTATTTCTATTTATGCTTTTCACCCGATGTATGCGGATATAAGGCAAATGGGAACGCTCAAAGACAAAGAAGCGGTAGCAAGGTTCAACAAAAAACAAAAAGAATTGAACAGTCTGCCGGCCATTGACTATGAAGCAGTCAACCAAACCAAATGGGAGTATTACCGCCTATTATTCCGGCAGGACGGAGAAAAGACATTATCTTCCAAAGGTTTCAAAGAGTTTTTCGATGCCAATAAAGAATGGTTGCAACCGTATGCTGTTTTCAGTTATTTACGGGATGCCTACAAAACACCGAATTTCCGTGAATGGCCTAAATATTCTACTTACCATGCAAAGGAGATAGAAAAGATGTGCCAGCCGGAGACGGCAGATTATCCGCATATCGCCCTTTACTTTTATATTCAGTATCATCTGCATTTGCAGTTATTGGCCGCTACCCAATATGCTCGCGAGCAAGGTGTCGCACTGAAAGGAGATATCCCTATCGGTATCAGCCGGAATAGTGTGGAAGCCTGGACGGAGCCTTATTATTTCAACCTCAACGGACAAGCAGGTGCACCTCCCGATGATTTCTCGATAAACGGACAGAACTGGGGATTCCCTACCTACAACTGGGATATCATGGAAGAGGACGGTTACCGCTGGTGGATGAGACGTTTCCAAAAAATGGCGGAATACTTCGATGCTTACCGGATCGACCATATTCTCGGCTTCTTCCGTATTTGGGAAATACCGATGCACGCTGTACACGGCTTATTAGGACAATTTACCCCTTCCCTCCCTATGAGCCGGGAAGAAATTGAGAGTTTCGGTTTTACATTCCGTGACGAATATCTGCTTCCTTATATCCATGAGTCTTTCCTCGGCCAAGTGTTCGGGCCGCATACCGAATTCGTGAAACAGAACTTTCTTCAAACAACTGATGTATCCGGTATCTACCACATGAAACCGGGATTTGAGACCCAACGGGAAGTGGAAAATTTCTTTTCCGACAGAAAAGATGAAGACAGTATTTGGATTCGGGAAGGACTTTATTCTTTAATTAGCAACGTACTGTTTGTTCCGGACAAGAAAGAGGAAGGAAAATATCATCCCCGCATCGGAGTACAGCGCGACTTTATTTTCCGTTCATTGAGTGAGGTAGAAAAGAATGCTTTTAACAAGCTCTATGACCAGTATTATTATCACCGGCACAATGCATTCTGGCAGCAACAGGCAATGAAGAAGTTACCACAACTGACACAATCCACCCGTATGTTAGTTTGCGGAGAAGACTTGGGAATGATTCCCGATTGCGTTGCATCGGTAATGAACGACTTACGCATCCTTAGCCTGGAGATTCAGCGAATGCCTAAGAATCCGTTGCACGAGTTCGGACATCTGAGCGAATATCCATACCGATCTGTCTGCACGATCTCTACTCACGATATGTCCACTTTACGTGGTTGGTGGGAAGAAGATTACCAACAGACCCAACGTTATTATAATACGATTTTGGGACATTATGGTATTGCTCCAACTGTTGCAACCCCCGAACTATGCGAGGAGGTGGTACGTAACCATCTCAACAGTAACTCAATTCTCTGTATTCTTTCCCTGCAAGACTGGTTGTCGATTGACGGAAAATGGAGAAATCCCAATGTGCAGGAAGAACGGATCAACGTACCGTCGAACCCGAGAAATTACTGGCGATATCGAATGCATCTCACATTGGAACAACTAATGAAGGCTAAAGAACTTAATAAGAAGATAGGCGAGCTTATCAAATATACAGGGAGAGCTCCCCAAAAATAAGACTAAAATAATGGGAGATACCAAGAATAACATGAAGATAAACAACAGTACTATTTTTTTAAAAGATATCCGTTGCTACGCCTACCACGGAGTAGCACCACAAGAGAATCTTATCGGAAATGAGTATGTCATTGACCTGAAACTCAAAGTAGATATCAGCAAAGCCGCACAAACGGATGAAGTGGCAGATACAGTCAACTACGCCGAAGTACATAATGTGATAAAAACCGAAATGGCGATTCCTTCCAAATTGCTGGAACATGCCGGTGGCAGAATCGTACAAAAACTTTTCGAGACATTTCCTGATATTGAGGAAGTGGAGCTTCGCCTTTCTAAGCGGAATCCACCTATGGGAGCAGACATTGATGCCGCAGGTATTGAGTTGTATTGTAGTAGAAAATAAAAGGGTATCCAGCTTGGGATACCCTACAAATTATATTCTTTCTGCAATTAATCTTCCGGAAGTTTCTATTTCTTCCTCTTTCTTCTATTCACAGATTCCACAGCCTCCGTCACGACAGGCTTATTCTCGAAACGTTTCGTATAACCGGAATAGTCGGGATGAATACGTTCGTAATCAGGATCCATAAATAAAGGACTGGAGATTATATGGTCAGCCGTCGAACGGTTACAACAGAAAACTATGTTTTCCACACCTGCCAGACGGGTTAATGCTTTTACATCCGTATCATGCGGTTGCAGTGTCATAGGGTCAGTAAAGAAGAAAAGATAATCAATCTGACCATCTACAATGCGCGATCCCATTTGCTGGTCACCTCCCAGGGGACCGGATTTTAGAATCGTAAAATCCCATTCCTCATCCGGATGTTTCTCCTTCAGTGCTTTCAATATTAAGGTACCGGTAGTACCTGTACAATAGAATTTATTTCCCATTAATAGTTCTGAATTCCATAATACCCATTCGATGAGATCTTTCTTCATGGCATCATGTGCTACCAGCCCGATACCTTTTCTAACTTTTGATTCCATTTCGTTATCCTTTTAAGTCCGACAATTGAGAGAATCGTTTGCATCCTCTCACATAAAACTGCCACAAGATACTATTTTTTGTCCGTTCAGGTATCAGATCCAACCTTTTTTTTCTCATATTTTCTTCACGGGAAGAAGAAAATGAAGGACGAATCTGCTTATATTCTTTCCTTGCACGCATCACGGCACAAGCATTATCCCAATCGCCTTTCAGACAAAAAAACAATGCCGCCACATAGTCCAGGCAAGCCCGGATACGCATCACTTTATTTAACTCCTCTGCCGGGAGATTTTTATACAACATGACAAGGTTATTACGGAAATTAAGAAAGGTCTTTCGGGGTTCGTCTTTTTTAAGTGTAGCCCCACCTACATGATAGACCTTACTTTGAGGGACACAAACAATCTCCCGTCCGCGAGAGCGTAACCTCCAGCACAAATCAATTTCTTCCATGTGCGCAAAGAAACGTCCGTCCAGTCCGCCCACTTCCTTATAATCGGCACGACGAATAACCAAAGCCGCGCCTGTTGCCCAAAAAACGGGAATGACCTTATCATACTGGCCTTCATCCTTCTCAACCACTCCCATTATACGTCCACGACAAAAGGGATAACCATATTTATCCAGAAAGCCACCTGCCGCCCCGGCATATTCAAAATGATCTTTTTGCCGCCAGCTCCGTATTTTCGGTTGGCAGGCAGCAACTTCCGGATGAATATCAAGATACGCAATCATCGGTTCCAACCAATGTTCCGTTACTTCAACATCCGAATTTAAAAGAACAACATAGTCGGCTTCCACCTGCTGCAAAGCCAAGTTGTATCCGTCTGCAAAACCATGGTTCTGATCCAATAGAATCACCCTAACCGAAGGAAAATCCTGTCGGAGCATCTCCACCGAAGCGTCCGTAGAACCATTATCAGCCACACAAACCTCTACCCCCTCTCCTTTCGAATACCGGACTACCGACGGAAGAAAAGTGCGAAGCATATCACACCCATTCCAATTCAAAATGACTACTGATACTTTCATTGCTTTTGCTTCTCTTTCAGCCTTTCTTTCTCCTGTTCCACGATGTCCGCCCATTCTTCTCTGGAGGCTTTCCAACGCTTATGCGACCACAGCCAATAAGCCGGCTCCCGACGGATTGTCTGTTCCAGATACCGGGCAAACATTTCAGTAATTTCTCCTTCGGCTGTATTCTTAGGAGTTTCCGTCATCAATTTAAATTCCGCTTCACAGTATCCTCTGCGTTTTTTAGTCAGTTCACAGTAAAAGACCGGGAAATTCATCATCTTGGCAATCCGTTCCGCCCCATTCAAGAAAGCTGTTTCCTGACCTAAAAATGTAGTCCAATACCTGTCATTACCACTAGGCCACTGGTCGGTTATCAAACCGACAACCATTTTCTTTCCTTCACGTTTCAACTTTATAATCTCCCGTGCAGTAGAATGCTTAGGAATATTGTATCCCCCGAAACGAGAACGGATACGTTTAAACAGTTCATCCAGATATTTATCTCTTAATGGCTTATAGACCTGTACGGGTACATCTCCCGGCTTCATTATTGCTCCCATTCCGATCAACCACTCATAATTGGCATAATGCGGAATCATCACAATAATCCCGCCATACTTCTCCGTCAGTTCGAGATATTGTTCCGTATTCTTGTAAATCATCCGTTGGCAAAGATCTTCAGCCGACATGTGCAGAAGTTTTAAGTCTTCAAGCATATAATCCGACAGATAACGATAGAATTTACGCTCTATCTGCAACCTTTCAGCGGGAGTCTTTTCCGGGAATGACTTCGTCAAGTTTCCTCTGACAACCTTACGGCGATATTTTCCCACATAATACATCAACAGATAATTGAAATCCGAAAGTATATACAGAACCCGAAAAGGAAGAGCTGAAAACAGCCACATTCCAGTGGATACCAGCCAATAGATAAATCTCGATTTCATACTTATATCAGAATTGTACCTTTAAGTGCTGTCTTATCTTCGTTAAAATCTCCCAAACGGACATTGATTACCTGATTATCCAATGAGTTGTCCGCTTCCACTTCAACACGGATATAGTTCTCCGTAAACCCATGCATCGGAGTCCCCGCTTTTGATTTTTCCATTAAAACCGACATTGTCTGCCCGATATGTCGGGCGTAAAAAGCCTGCGTTTTCTCATCAGAAAGCGCTAACAGCCGCTGACTGCGCTGATGTTTTTCTTCCGGAGAAACAACATAGTCTATTTTCAATGCCTGCGTGCCGGGACGTTCGGAATAGCTAAACACATGCAACTGTGTCACATCCAATCCGGCGATAAACTGATAAGCCTCCTCGAAGTATTCCTCCGTCTCGCCGCGAGTACCCACAATCACATCAACACCGATAAAAGCATCCGGCATCACTTCCTTAATCTTTTTCACCTTCGATGCGAAAAGAGCGGTATCATAACGACGACGCATCAATTTCAACACCTCATCGCTACCGGATTGCAACGGAATATGAAAATGAGGCATAAAACTACGCGAACGGGATACGAACTCAATAATTTCGTCTGTCAGCAGATTTGGCTCAATGGAAGATATACGGTAACGTTCTATGCCCTCAACCTGATCCAATGCTTTTACAAGATCAAAAAAGGTTTCTCCTGTTGTCTTACCGAAATCTCCGATATTGACACCTGTCAATACAATTTCTTTTCCGCCTTCGGCAGCAGCTTGCCCGGCCTGTTCCACCATAGAAGCGATTGTTCCGTTACGGCTACGCCCACGGGCAAAAGGAATCGTACAATACGAACAAAAATAATCACAGCCGTCCTGCACTTTCAGGAAAAAGCGGGTACGGTCTCCACGGGAACACGAGGGTGAAAATGAACGGATATCTTTGGTTGCAGTAGTAAAAGCCTCTCCTTCTTCATGTTTTTGCAGGTTGCCGAGATACCGGAGCAAATCACTTTTCTGTTCAGCACCCAACACGACATCCACTCCTTTTATCTGTGCCACATCGCCGGGTTTCAGTTGCGCATAGCATCCGGTCACTACCACAAAAGCACCAGGATGTTGTTTCACCAACCGATGAATGGCCTGCCGGCACTTCTTGTCCGCCATTTCCGTCACCGAACAGGTATTTACCACACAAATATCTGCTTTTTCTCCTTTACGCACAGTTCTGACCCCTGCTTCACGCAAGATTTTACCGATAGTTGAAGTCTCTGAAAAATTCAATTTGCAGCCTAATGTATAATAAACGGCTGTCTTATTTTGAAACACAGTGGTATCTATCATAAGCTGTTATAAACACATATTTCGTGCAAAGTTACACATTATTATTAGTAAAACACTTTAGGATACGAAAGTTTATTCCTATTTTTGCACAATTCACTAAAAAACGTGCAATGATTAAAGAGAATTTCATTAAACTATACGAAAACAGTTTTCGTGAGAATTGGGATTTGCCCTGTTACACCGATTATGGAGAAAATACCCAATATACGTATGGTCAGGTAGCCGAAGAAATCGCCCGTTTACACCTGTTATTCAAACATTGTAGCCTCCGAAGAGGAGATAAGATCTCCGTTATCGGCAAAAATAATGCCCATTGGTGCATCGCCTATATGGCAACAATTACATACGGAGCAATTATTGTCCCTATCTTACAGGACTTTTCTCCAAACGATGTTCACCATATTGTCAACCATTCCGAATCAACTTTCTTATTCACCAGTGACAATATTTGGGATAACCTGGAGGAAGAAAAACTCACCGGATTGCGTGGTGTATTCTCATTAACCGATTTCCGTTGTCTCTACCAACGGGACGGAGAAACCATACAGAAATTCCTGAAGAATCTTGATAAAGAAATGCATTCTTCTTATCCGCAAGGATTCAGCCGTGAAAATATACAATATACCACTTTATCCAACGATAAAGTAATGCTCCTAAACTACACTTCCGGAACGACCGGTTTCAGTAAAGGAGTCATGCTGACAGGTAACAACCTGGCAGGAAACGTCACTTTCGGTATTCGGACCGAGTTACTGAAAAAGGGAGATAAAGTGCTTTCTTTCCTCCCGCTCGCTCATGCATACGGCTGTGCATTTGATTTTCTGACAGCGACAGCAGTCGGAACCCATGTCACCTTGCTCGGTAAAATCCCTTCTCCCAAAATCATTATGAAGGCCTTCGAGGAGGTGAAACCCAATTTGATTATCACTGTTCCATTAGTCATCGAAAAAATATACAAGAACATCATTCAGCCGCTCATTAATAAGAAAGGTATGAAGTGGGCACTCAACATCCCCTTGCTTGATACGCAAATCTACAATCAGATACGCAAAAAACTGATTGATGCGCTGGGTGGCCGTTTCAAAGAGATTATTATCGGCGGCGCAGCTATGGACAAAGAAGTGGAAGAATTTTTCTACAAAATAAAATTCCCTTTTACTATTGGTTATGGAATGACAGAGTGTGGTCCCCTTATCAGTTATGCTCCATGGAATGAGTTCGTTCTAGGCTCCTCCGGAAAGATTCTGGATATTATGGAGGCACGCATCTACAAGGAAAGCCCGGAGGCAGAAACCGGAGAAATACAAGTCCGGGGCGAGAATGTAATGGTGGGATATTATAAGAATCCCGAAGCTACAAACGAAGTATTCACCGAAGACGGCTGGCTACGTACCGGCGACCTCGGCACAATGGATGCAAACGGCAACATCTTCATTCGCGGACGATTGAAAACAATGATTTTAAGTTCAAGCGGGCAGAACATCTTCCCCGAAGAACTGGAAACCAAACTCAACAACCTGCCTTTTATCCTTGAAAGCCTTGTTATCGAGTACAACAAGAAATTGGTGGCACTTGTTTATGCTGATTATGAAGCATTGGACTCTCTCGGGTTGAACAATCCGGATAATCTGAAAACAATTATGGATGAAAATCTGAAGAATCTGAATAACAGTGTGGCTGCTTATGAAAAAAATCAGCAAAATCCAGCTATATCCTACAGAATTTGAAAAGACTCCGAAACGGAGTATCAAAAGATATCTATATAACAGTATTACAATAGATTAGCATGTTTTAAAACATAAAGCGAAGTGTATT
>ENA-OQJF01000270-OQJF01000270.1-human-gut-metagenome-genome-assembly--contig:-NODE-270-length-14032-cov-2.756275_pt1 | contig 14032 bp, 16 predicted proteins | sample MGYA00242595_ERZ504761 | MGnify/ENA primary metagenome ERZ504761 (study PRJEB26092, sample SAMD00036367) | human gut metagenome | host: Homo sapiens | study: EMG produced TPA metagenomics assembly of...
TGTCGGGTGAATCGGCGGCAAAATTGATCGGGTGTGTTGCGGGGCGGTAAAAATCTTCATGGGGAATAAATCCTCGCCGCTCTGTACTTTTCTACAAAATTGGTGGGATTTGCGATAAAGGGTATCATGGATTGCGGAGCGCGTCAAGATGGTTTTGCAAATTTTATTGCAGTAAAGCAGTGATAGTAGGACTTATATTTAACACACGGCAAGAAACAATTTCCGTTTCGCACATTGTAATGTTCGCAGAAAAAACTTATAATGCTTTTGAACCTGTAGGACACACAAAATGCAGAAAAGAGAGGGAATCATGAGAAAACTGTTCCTTTTGGAAGATGATCTGAGCCTGATCAGTGGGCTGACCTTTGCATTCAAGAAACAGGGCTTTGCACTGGATACCGCCCGGACGCTGGCAGAAGCCGATACGCTGTGGTCAGACAGAAAATATGACCTGCTGGTGCTGGATGTTTCCCTGCCGGATGGCTCTGGCTTCGATTTCTGCCAGAAGGTGCGGCGCACATCCAACGTGCCGATTCTGTTCCTGACCGCTTCGGATGAGGAAATGAATATCATCATGGGACTGGATCTGGGCGGGGATGATTACCTGACCAAGCCGTTCAAGCTGGGTGTCCTGTTGTCGCGGGTCAATGCACTGCTTCGCCGTGCAAATGCGTCCAGCGCAGGAGAACCCGTACTGGAATCGGGCAGCATCACCGTCCGATTGTTGCAGGGGCAGGCATACAAAAACGGAACCTTGCTGGAACTGACCGGCGCAGAGTACAAGCTGCTATGCTTCTTTATGCAGCATCCGAATGCCGTGCTATCCAAGGAACAAATTCTGGATGCACTGTGGGACTGCGATGGGGATTACATTGACAGCAGTGCCTTAACAGTGTACATCCGGCGGCTGCGGATGAAGATTGAGGACGACCCCGGCAAACCGCAGATGCTGCTGACTGTCCGCGGCATGGGCTATAAATGGAATGGGTAAAGGTGCCGTATGAAAGTATTCGCAAACCGGGAGATCCGGATTTTGTTCCAGACAGTGCTGTCGGTCTGGGCAGTGGCATTGGCTCTCACGCAGGGCATCGTATGGCATACGACGCATGTATTTTCTTTCGGGTTACTATTGGTTTTTCTGCTTCTGGGCCGCTGCCTCTGGGGCGTGCTTTTTCGCTATTTCCAAAGGCAGAGCGCGCTTCTGGAACAGGCAGTTCAGCAAATTCAAAGCTGTCTGGATGGCAACCCGGATGCACGACTGGACTGCGACCGGGAGGGAGAATTTTACCGTCTGTTTCACTCCGTTAATGCATTGGCGGCAGTTCTGAGCGCACACGCAGACAACGAGCAGCGGGAGAAGCGTTTTTTTGAAAAATACCATTGCAGATATTTCGCACCAGCTCAAAACACCGCTGGCGGCGTTGAATATCTACAACGGTCTGCTTCAGGACGAAGCTGTTTCGCCGTCGGAGGTCAAAGAGTTTGCAGACCTGTCCGAACAGGAGTTGGACCGCATCGAAACGCTGGTGCAGAATCTGCTCAAAATCACCCGGCTGGATGCCGGTTCGGTCGTCTTGGAGAAGAAAAACGAAAATGTTGCTGAAATGGTGCAGGACATCGCGCGGCAGTATAACTATCGTGCAGAGCAGGAACAGAAAAAGCTTGTTCTGTCCGGCTCAGAGGCGGTTACACTTTGGTGCGACCGTGACTGGATGCAGGAAGCTGTGGACAATCTTGTAAAGAATGCCCTTGACCACACAAAGAGCGGAGATACGATTCAGGTAGAGTGGAATGCACTGCCGTCCATGGTTCAGATCAAAGTGCGCGACAACGGCAGCGGCATCCACCCGGAAGATTTGTACCATATCTTCAAACGGTTTTATCGCAGCCGCTTTTCACAGGATACACAGGGCATCGGGCTGGGTCTGCCGCTGGCAAAAGCCGTTGTGGAAGCCCATCACGGCACCATTGAAGTAGACAGCGAGCTGGGAAAGGGCACGACCTTTACTCTGAATTTTCCGATTCCTACAAAATTGTAGGCTGAGTGTAGGCTTGCAGTAAGGTTGACGTGTTATCCTTTTCTGCACAGACAGAGATAATCCGTCTGAATCGAAGGAACCTGCAAAGTGAGGGATACACTATGGAACTATTAGAAGTCAACCATCTCTGCAAGACCTACGGCAGCGGAGAAACTGCTGTCCATGCGCTGAAAGATGTCAGCTTTTCCGTGCCGAAAGGCGAATATGTGGCGGTCGTTGGCGAATCCGGCTCCGGCAAAAGCACCCTGCTCAATCTGATCGGCGGACTGGATACGCCGACTTCCGGCAAGGTGCTGATTGATGGCAAGGATGTTTTTGCCATGAAAGACCGGGAACTGACGATCTTCCGCCGCCGCAATATCGGTTTTATCTTTCAGGCATTCAACCTCATCCCGGAACTGACCGTAGAACAGAACATCCTGTTCCCGGTGCTGCTGGACTACCAAAAGCCGGACAGGGCATATCTGGAAGAACTGCTGACCGTGTTGAATTTGAAAGACCGTCGGAAGCATCTGCCAAGCCAGCTTTCCGGTGGGCAGCAGCAACGGGTAGCCATTGGCCGCGCCCTGATGACCCGCCCTTCACTGATTTTGGCGGATGAGCCGACCGGCAATCTGGACACCCAGAACACCAGCGAGGTCATTGCCCTGCTGAAAGAAACGTCCCGGAAATACGAGCAGACCATCCTGATGATCACCCACAACCGCAGCATTGCGCAGACGGCAGACCGGGTGTTGCAGGTATCGGACGGCTGCCTGACCGATTTTGGGAGGTGCCGGGAATGAGCAGCACAGAAATGAAAAGCTATCTGAGCCTGATCCCGATTTCTGCCAAGGTACGCAGACGGCAGAACCGCATGACGATTTTGTGCATCGTCATTGCAGTGTTTCTAGTCACGGCGGTGTTCAGTATGGCAGATATGGCGATTCGGATGGAAACCTCAAACCAGCTGAACAAAAACGGAAACTGGCATATCATGGTAAAGGACATCTCCCCTGAAATAGCCGCAGAGCTTGCCACACAGGAGAATGTTGCTGCATTTTCGGCGTATAGCGACATCAACGCTTCCCTTACGGAAAACTACTTTGCCGGAGATAAACGTAGCCGCACTGGTAGGAGCAGATGATGCGATCCTTCAAATCTTTCCGGGAATGCAGTGTAGCACTGCCCCGGCGGATGGCGAAGTGCTCGTGACAGCAAACATCCGGGATTGGCTGGATGTCACGGTCGGTACAGCGATTCCGCTGACGCTCCCGGATGGACAGACCATTTCGCTTACTGTCGCAGGTTTCAATGAGGATACCTCCGATGCGAACCAGTATGATGCTGTTGTGCTGGTGATGAACCGCAGTACATTTTCTCAGATTGCCGCACAGGTAGAAGAACCCTTTGAGACACAGTATTTCATCCAGTTCAAGCCACGTACCAATTTGCGGCAGTCCATTGTGAACATCGAAAACAAGTACGGAATTTCAGAAGAAAAAATCTCCGAAAATACTTACCTGATGGCGTTGAACGCAAGCAGCAACAACGATTATATTGTAGGCTTATATGCGGTAGCGGCTGTGTTGGCTGGCATGGTCGTCCTTGCCGGAATTTTTATGATCACAGGCAGCATCAACAGCAATGTAGCGCAGCGTACCAGCTATTATGGAATGCTGCGTTGTCTTGGGGCAGGAAAAAATCAGGTTCGGATGCTTGTCCGGCTGGAAGCTCTTTTCTGGTGTAAAACTGCTGTTCCAGCAGGATGTGTGCTGGGAATCGTTTCCACATGGGGATTGTGTTCCTTTCTGCGTGGATTTATCGGCGAGGAGTTCAGCTCTTTACCAGTGCTTGGCATCAGCCCGGTCGGTATTATCTGTGGTTCCGCGCTGGGACTTATCACGGTTTGGTTCGCGGCATCTTCTCCGGCACGGCGGGCGGCAAAAGCTTCTCCAATCACAGCAGCAACCGGGAATGCGGTGGAAAATGCAGCGGCTTCTCCGTGTCATGCTCGGTTGTTTGGAAGTCGTGCAGAGCTTTCTTTGGGCGTGAGCCATGCAACCTCGTCCAAAAAGAATCTGCTTCTGATGACAGGTTCCTTTGCGTTAAGCATTCTCCTGTTTTTGAGCTTTTCGGTTTTGCTTCGATGGGTTGGATTTGCACTGAATCCGTTGCAGTCCTACGCACCGGACTTATCGGTGGCTGAAACATCCGGGCAAAATGTCCTTGACCCGGTGCTGGTGGAGCAGCTGGAAGCTCTGCCGGAAGTCAAACACGCATTCGGGCGGATGTATTGCCCGTTCCCGGCGGAATATCAGGGAAAACAGGGGTCCATCGACCTGATTTCATACGATACGATACAGTTTGGCTGGGCGAAAAAAGACCTGATTGGCGGAACCCTTCCACAGGAGCCGGAGGATGGCACATACCCTGTGCTGACGGTATTCGACAAAAGCAACTCCCTGACCGTGGGTGATACCATTCAGCTGGAGGATGCAAAGCTCACAGTCGTGGGTGTATTGAACGACAGCCCGTTCAGTAGTACCGATTCCCCGATTGTTATCTGCACCGAAGAAACCTTCCATCAGCTGACCGGGCAAAACCGCTATGCGGTGATCGATATTCAACTAAAAGATACCACAGCAGACGCAGCCATTGCACAAATACACACCCTGCTGAGCGACACGTTAAACAAGCAGGTTGTTTTTTCCAACCGAATCGAAGGAAATCGGATGATACAAAGCACCTACTGGGCGTTCCATCTGGTGGTCTATGCGTTTCTCCTCGTGATTGCAGGAATCACCATTCTGAACATCGTCAACAGCATTTCCCTGAGCGTGTCGGCACGAATGAAGCAGTATGGCATCCTGCGTGCCATCGGGATGGATGATGCACAGCTGAAACGCATGATCTCTGCCGAAGCTGGCACCTATGCGGTGTCCGGTCTTGTGGTGGGCATTGCGCTGGGTCTTGTGCTGAACCGGATGCTGTATACCCGGCTCATCACCCATTATTTCGGTGCGGCGTGGCAGGTGCCGTGGGGCTGTCTTGCCGTGATCGTCGTAGTCGTACTGGTGGCTGTGGTGCTGGCAGTACATACCCCGGTCAGACGAATCCTCATGCAGCCCATTACTGCAACCATCAGTGAATTATAAGCCAGAACAACAGATGCCTACCAGCTTATGGCGAAAACCATAGGTCGGTGGGCATCTGATTTACGAAAAGAATTAAATGCTGTTCGCTGATTTTCCCATTGCAAACCGTTGTAAAATATGGTATATACATTATACGAAACTACATTTTGAAAGAACCGTTCGCCGTTTAATGATGTGTAAAGTGAGGTGCCTGCCATGACTGCTGTGATCTACGCCCGCTATTCTAGCGACAACCAGCGAGAAGAATCTATTGAAGGCCAGATTCGTGAATGTACGGCTTATGCCGAAAAGAATGGCATCACCATACGTCAAGCACTACATTGACCGTGCCATCTCTGCCAAGACGGACAACCGCCCGGAGTTTCAGCAGATGATAAAGGACAGCGACAAAAAGCTGTTTGTACATTGTGCTGGTCTGGAAACTCGACCGTTTTGCCCGGAATCGTTATGACAGTGCCCGGTATAAGACCCAGTTGAAGAAGAATGGTGTCAAGCTCATGTCTGCCACCGAGATCATCTCCGAGGGGCCGGAGGGCATCATTCTGGAATCGGTGCTGGAAGGTTATGCCGAGTATTACTCCGCTGATCTGTCCGAAAAGGTCATTCGCGGCATGACGGAAAACGCCCTGAAAGGCAAATTTTTCTGGCGGTGCTATCCCTTTCGGCTACACCATCAACGCAGACCGCCGCTTTGAAATCGACCCACTCACAGCTCCCTTTGTAGCTGAAGCTTTCCAGCGGTACAATGACGGACAGACGATGCGGGAGATTCGGGATTGGCTCAATGAAAAGGGCATCAAGAATAAGCGCGGTGGGCCAATGACTTTCAATGTCATCCAGCACATGCTGAGCAACCGCCGATATATCGGCGAGTTGAAGTACCGGGACGTCCTGATTCCCGATGCGATTCCACCTATCGTGTCCGTAGAGCTTTTCAACGATGTACAGGAGAAGATGTTAGAAAAACAAGAAACGCCCCTGCCCGTAGAAAGGCAGAGGACGACTATCTGCTCACCACCAAGCTGTTCTGCGGCTACTGTGGGGCGTTGATGTTTGGCGAAAGCGGCACAAGCCGGACGGGCGAAGTCCACCGCTATTATAAATGTGCCACCGCCAAAAAGCATAAAGGCTGCAAGAAAAAGACCGTCCGCAAACAGTGGCTGGAAGATCTGGTGGTGAACCAGACCATGCAGCTTGTCAAGGACGATGCCGCTATGGAATCCATCATCGCCAAGGTGATGGAGCTGCAAAACAAGGAGAACACCAACATTCCCCTCTATGAGAAGCAGCTCCGGGATGCCGAATCGGGTATCCAGAATATGCTCAATGCGATTCAGGCCGGCATCCTGACCAGCTCCACCAAGGAACGCTAGAGCAGCTGGAAGAAACCAAGCGTGAGCTTGAAGCCCGCATTGCGGAAGAAAAGCTGGCAAAGCCGAAAAGTGACCGAAAGATTTCATCCGCTTCTGGCTGCTGCGGTTCCGTAAGCTGGATATGAGCTTGAAAGACCAGCGGCAGGCACTGGTGGATACCTTCATCAATGCGATTTACCTGTATGACGATAAGGTTTTGATTACCTTTAACTATAAAGAAGGGACACAGACCGTGACTTTTGGAGAAGCGACGGAAGTTGCATCCGAGGGAAATGGTTCGGATTTGGATTGCCTTGCTGCACCATGACGAATGTTCTTACAGCATTTAGCTGTCAAAGAACATTCGTCATTTTTTATTTGCTAAATAGCGACATCACAGGGGGCGTAGTTCACAACTACGCCTTTTCTTGTATTCACCGATACATCGGGTGTCGGTAAAGGAAGTGTGCTTGGAATCTCGATGGTGCCCACGCAGTTGTAGTGAATGCGGAGCCGCTGCTCCCATACACCGTTGACCTTTTCTGCATTGAACACTTCGATTTTTTCCACCAGTTCATTCAGCATCCGGGGTGTCAGCTTTTTTGCTCTGGTGTACTTGCGAACCAGACTGATAAACATATCCGTTGTCATAGTTCGGCTGCTCTGCTTTTCGATTTCGGAGCGGAGCTGTTTGATTTTCTCGGTCAGCTCCTTTTGCTCGTCCTCATATCTCCGGGACATTCTGGAAAAGCGTTCATCAGAGATCTTGCCGGAAACATTGTCCTCATAGATGCGCTCAAAGAGGCCGTCCAGTTCTTCATCACGGGCAAGGAGTGCTTTCAACTCTTTCTCTTTCAGCTTGCGGTCGGCTTCGTCCGCCTGCTGGGAGTGCCCGATAACAGCTTTCAGAAAGTCGTCCTCGTAGAGGCTGGCAAACTTGGTCAGCCGCCGAATCTCGCCCAACACCACTTCTTCCAGAAAGTCTACCCTGATGTAATGGGTGGATTGGCAGGTGCCACGGTTGCCCTTGTAGTTGGAGCAGTTGAAATACTTGATTTCCGGGTTGCCCTGATTGAAGTGGAAGTGCAGATTGCAGCCGCAGTCTGCGCAGACAAGCAGGCCGGAGAACATATTGTGTTCTCCGTTGCTGGTACGGCGTTTGCGCATCTTTCCACGCTTCTGCTGTACCTGTTCAAACACGGCACGTTCAATAATGGGTTCATGAACATTTTGGAACACTACCCAATTTTCCGGGTCGTTATGAATCCGCTTCTTATTCTTGTAGGACTTGGAGTAGGTTTTGAAATTCAAAACATCTCCACAATACTCCTGCTGATACAGAAGAAGGGTAATCGTAGAACCATTCCACTTGGTTGCTGGACGTATCTTGCTCCTTCCGGGACGGCCGATGCCTTTCTGAATCCAGTAGGCCTGCGGCGTCAGGATGCCTTCCTTTTCAAACTGAGTGGCAATCTGTTCCGTGCCAAAGCCCTCCAACGTCATATCAAAAATGCGCCGGACAACTTGTGCAGCTTCTTCATCAATGACCCAGTGCTTGGGATTGTTCGGGTCCTTGATATACCCATAGGGAGGAAGTCCCATCGGTTCGCCGGAGTTGCCTTTGATTTTATTACTGATACGGCGTTTCTTGCTGATGTCGCGGGCATACCACTCATTGAACAGGTTTCGGATGGGTGCCAGTTCGTTTTCTCCCTCGGCCGTGTCGATGTTGTCCGAAACGGCAACAAGTCGGATGTCATGGTCCGGGAAAAATTCTTCTGTCAGCCGTCCGACCTCAATATAGTTTCGGCCCAGACGGGAAAGGTCTTTGACGAACACAGCGGCGGCTTTTCCTTGTTCAAGTTGCTGCATCATTTCAACGAAACCGGGACGGTTCATGGTCACGCCGGAAATGCCATCATCCAGAAAGTGAACCAGATTGGTATAGCCTTTTTCCTTTGCAACTTTGGTGAGCAGTTTCTTTTGGTTGCCGATGCTGTAACTCTCGCCCTCCAAATTATCATCACGGGAAAGACGCTCATAGAGAAAAGCGGTTGCTTCACGGGATTTCTTGTTACTCGACTGTTTCATACTCGCTCCTTTCTTGGGACAGTCGAATAGCAAATTCGCTTGTACACCTATATTATAACACAATCCGCTTTCTCTGTCCGCTGCCTCCCAAAAGGTCATTATAATTTTTCGCTTTCGGATTTCATCAGCCGGAGAAGAACTTCTCCTAAGGTCTGGGAACTTTCTTCTTTGAACACCGGCTCAACGATAAAGGAGCGATTGCCAATACGATAAGTCGAATCCAGAGTAAGCATCTCTGGATTTTTTGTTTTTTCAGGGTTTGTCTTTTTCGCTTGCATCGTAAAAATCCCCTTTCTTAAAAATCATAAAATGAGCCAACGGACGGCTGCTGGTAGCAGCCCACGGGAATCTCACCCCTGCATTCCTCATGCAGCCCTACTCATTGCCTGCGACGCTCTGAACGCTCGGACTTTGACGGTAAGGGAGTATCAGCCTGTCTGTATGTCATGGCCCGCAAGCAGCCGCGCTTGCATTGCGGTGGAGTGGAGATCGCTCCGCTTTTCAGAAGAGAAAAGCATCGTGGCGCACCCGCCGTCCGGCTCGATACAGACAGCAACGTATCCGTTTGCCCTATAATGCACCGCCATTGTCCTGCGGGCATATTTTTCAAGGTGCTGTCCCGAAACGTGGAAAGGGTCAGCCCGTTTCGGCTTTGGTTACAATAGAAGAAATCAGTTTGATTTCCAGATGGCGTTTCATGTACTCGTCTATGCACACATGAGGCTGACCGTGCTTGTCATAGAGAATGCCTGTACAGAGCTTGTTGATATAACCTCTGTAATGTCGCAAAACCTGTTCAACTGCATCGGTGTCCCCAGCGCAGGCAGAGCGAATCACCGAGAGCGGTAAAAACTCTCTGCTCGTGTGTTCATAGGAGTTCATTTACGCCTAACCTCCCTCCGGCAAGTGCGCCTTTAGCTTTTTTGCAGCTCGTTCAGCGTTTTTGTCCGGTGGCGCTGTACAGCACTCCGGGACATTCCCATGAGGTCGCCAATCTCGCCATCGCCTAGTTCCAGAACGCAAAACAGAATCAGAATGCTTTGTTCTTGCTTTGGCAGAGCGGCAAACGCATTGGCAACAAGCTCATTGTCGATGTGCAGATCACAGCCGTAGGACGAAAATACAAATTCTTCACACGGATAATGGTCTACACTCGTGAGCTGCCCCAGTTCTTCCAACGAAAGAACGCTGAATGACTTTTCACGGTCAAGCAGACGTTTCTTATTTCGGTGATAGTTCCGGGCCTCATTTCGCAGCACCGCTTTGCAGAACGCATCGAATCGGTACTGTTCGCCATCGTTGCGAGGGATAGCTTCCATCTTCTCACCCCCTTTCCGTGGGGATGTCGGGTGGATTTTTCCCTTTCCGCTAATATGACACCTGAAACACCCGATTCTGCCCGCTTTTTTGAGAATTTCCAAAAATATTTTTGAAACAGGCAACTTTTCAGGCGGCAATAGAAAAGCCCAGCAGACCGAAAACGGCCAACCGGGCATAATGGCAGTGTGAAATGCGCAAAAGCTACATTGTATAGTACATAGTAAAAGCCCTGCTGACCCTGTGCGGGAGCAAGGCTTTTTTTGATAGGTCAAGATTGAACGGTCGATAGAATATCAGGCGCATGGCGGCATCCTCCTATGGCCGCCATACAGACGATGAAACGCTCTGATACGCAAAAAGAACCGGCGGCCTTGATTTTCTCAAAAGCCGCCGGTTCAAAATGGGCGCACGGATGTGTCTGCTGTACGACGGCTTTTTTCTTTTGCCGTCGTGCGGCAGCTTGCTAACAGGCTATTTTTCTTTATGAGGATTATTATAAAATCCAAATGTCACAGAAATGTCCGAGCAGAACTAATTTTCGACAGAAAAACAGGCTGAATTGTTACAACGCTCGGACATTTCAAAAAAATTTTTTTGAGAAATGGCGAAAAAAGCGGAGCAGCACACGCCGCCCCGCCGATCCCATACGATTATTCCATCGCCCGCATTTGTTCGATCAGGGATTGTTTTTTCTGTCTGCGGATTGTCCAAACAGACAAGATCAGCTCCATTCCGAACAATACCAGAATGAACAGACCCATTTCCAAAACCGGGAATTTGTAAGGCACTACATTTCCGGCAAAAGCACCTACACTCATTTTTCTGCAAGCAAAGATGGAAACTGGAAGCCCAACGATCAGCGTCGCCAATGTTGCAAAGAGCGCATAGCACAGCCCCTCACAGATGTTCATTTTACATAGCTGTTTTTGGGTCAGACCGATGGAACGCAGAATACTGTTTTCCTGCTTTCGGGCTATCTGGTTAGAGAGTGTCGTGTTAATCAGGTTGATAACGCCAAAGAGGAATACCAGCCATGAAAGTACCTCCATACTGCCAAACGCAAAAGAATTTGTCATTTCTTCATATTCAATCACTGTATTGATTTCATCTAAGGCAATATTACTATGGCTGGCAACAATATTTTTCAATTCAGCTCCCACATAGTCCGTTTTTTTAGGGTCATTTACAATGCTCCATGAATAGTCAAAAGAGGTGATTTCCGGGTGCAGTTCATGGAACAATGCTTCTGGTGCAAAAAGAGTTGCCCCATCTAAGTGCATCCTGCCATGTCCTGAATATACCTTTGCAGGAGCATATAACCCCGATATGGTAACAGAAACGGATGGCTGTTCTTCTCCCAAAGAAATCTCAACCGTTGAACCAACACCCATATCCTCATTCTGCTTTAGCACATTATAGTCAATTACAATACTACGGGAATCTGTTGGCATGGTTCCCTCTGTCAGAGCCGCTTCAACTGCCGCATAATTCTGGTCGGTCAGCATATCGCACATACCACCAGCTTGATGAATCTCTGTTTTATAAGTTGCATGGAGAGATTGCCTGCTTGGAATTATATCTGTAACGCCATCAATAGATAAGATTTCCTGCTCTAATTCCTCACTCAATGGATTTCCCGCTGCCATAACCTTTTCTTCTGTCATTTCAGAATCCAAATAAATTTTATAGTCGCCGTCTGGGAAAAACTGTCTTGCAAGTGCCTCTGGTGAGCGCAGCAAAACAATGGAGGATACCACAAGCAGGATAATTCCGCCCAAACTCAATGAAGCTACAATAGCAACGGTCTTTTTTCGGTCACGCTTAAAATTCGCAATTCCCATTGAAATAGGATTGAGCTTGATATTCTTTTTGCGGCTGCGGATGTCCTTTTGCGCCGGGGTAAAACGGACGGCTTCAATGGGGGAAATCCCTGCCGCAATTTTCACCGGCTTACGGATGGAAACAGATACCATGATCCAACTGCTTATAAGTGTCAAAATAACCGTTGCCACATAGGAAACAGCGTTAAATCCCTTGGGAAATAGAAGAAAACCGCCGCATACACCCAGCACTGTACCAATCAAAATTCCGATACTGCCGAGTTTGCGTCCCTCCCGCTTTACAATCCGCTTGATTTGCTTTGGCGTTGCACCAATCGTCCGAAGCTGCCCGTAGCTCTTGATTTTGTCATTGATGGAGATACGGAAGATACTCTGGATCACAATATAGCCGCCGATCAGAACAATGGCAATCACGCCAGCCATCAGTGCAAAATCAAAGGATTTAGAAGCATAGGCAAAATACTTGCTGTTCATTTTGGGCATAGGAAGCTGATATTCCTCCGCAATCTCCCTGCAATAAGAGGTCATCAGTTCTTCGCCCAACTGGTCGCTGTTTTTGAAATGGACATAGGCGCGATAGCCAGCCGGGTCAAACCCGTTCCATTCTGTCAGGGCAGCGTTGGAAAGAATGATAGCGCAGGTATTCGCTTCTTTTTCATTTACGCTGTCCATAATGCCGGTAACGACATAATCACCATGAAAACTCTCTGTATCTAAGGTCACAGTGTCCCCGATCTTGGCATTGTTTCCATAGGTGGAAAGAAAGTATTCGCTTACAACAACTTCATTTGCTTTTTCAGGAACCCGGCCCTCTAACAACTCCATCTGCGCCTTGGCAATCTCCATCATTTGCGCGTCGCAATACACATAGGACGCATGATAGCCCTGTTCTGAAAGCTCCTCACCCAGCATATAGTAGCCGCCTACGCGCTCAAACTCCGGCAGTCCTTTCAGGGTTTCAATGTCGTTTTCCTCTACGCCCAGCCAGACCGCCTCATAAGTATCGACAACCTGATTGCGCTGCATTTGTGTCAGGGAGGTAGACACAATTCCCGTAAAGCAGATCAGAAATGCCGCCAGCGCAACGGCAATCACCACCATCAGATTCCGGCGCTTCTCGCTTTGCAAACTTTTCTTTGCCAGCTTCTTTGTAATGGCGCTGGTATCATTCTCAAAAGGCCATGTCATAGCCTGCCACCTCCTTACTCCACAATCTTGCCGTCCTCAATGCGGACAATCCGATCTGCAAGGCGGGCTATGTCGTCATTGTGGGTAATCATCACAACAGTTTGCCGGAACTCTGCACTGGTGCGCTTGATAAGCCCCAGCACCTCGGCGCTGGTCTTGCTGTCAAGGTTGCCGGTCGGCTCGTCGGCCAGCACAATAGCCGGTTTGGTAATCAAGGCGCGGGCGATAGCCACACGCTGCTGCTGTCCGCCGGAAAGATTGTTCGGCATATTTTTCAGTTTATCTTCCAGCCCCAGCAGGTGAACGATCTCGTCCAAAAAACTTCTGATCCACCGTGTCCCCGTCCAGCTCCACCGGCAGGACGATGTTCTCATACACATTCAGGATGGGAACAAGGTTATAGTTCTGGAAGATAAAGCCGATGTTGCGGCGGCGGAAGATGGTAAGCTGTTCGTCGTTCATTTTCGACAGTTCTTTGTCCCGGACAATCACATTGCCGGAAGTAGGGGTGTCCAGCCCGCCCATCATGTGAAGCAGGGTGGACTTGCCGCTGCCGGAGGTTCCCACAACGGCCACAAATTCGCCGTCATTTACAGAGAAGTTCACGCCGTCAAGGGCGCGGGTGATATTCGGCTCTGTACCGTAATACTTTTTCAGGTCGATAGTCTGTAAAATGCTCATAAAATTCAATCCTTTCTTTGTTTGTTGTAAATGCGGAACGCTGCTGCGCCGGTGGCCGCCAACTGTACCAGAATCAGCACAGCGAACAGGCCGAAGCTCTCATAGTAGAACAATTCATCCCAAAACAGGAGAACATCACAGAGAGCAGTCAAGGCAACCACCCAGCGGATGTGCCGGGCCAGCCATTGCCGGAACACCAGCACAAGGGCAACGGGCGGGACGATCAGCAGCGCCAGATTCAAAATCAATGTCGGAGTCAATTCCATTGCGTCGCCTCCTTGCCTTTGTTGATAAGGGTATTGTAAAACCCAAATGTCCGCAAAATGTTACAGCGACTAAGAAATTTCAATGAAAATCGGGGTGAAATGTTACGATGCTCGGAC
>ENA-OQJF01000275-OQJF01000275.1-human-gut-metagenome-genome-assembly--contig:-NODE-275-length-14004-cov-2.287382_pt1 | contig 14004 bp, 11 predicted proteins | sample MGYA00242595_ERZ504761 | MGnify/ENA primary metagenome ERZ504761 (study PRJEB26092, sample SAMD00036367) | human gut metagenome | host: Homo sapiens | study: EMG produced TPA metagenomics assembly of...
ATCTAATTGATCGATATATCTCCCTGCCTCTTTTTCTTCTCTTTGATCCCCCTCCAGAAGCCCCAGCGCAGCCTTCAGATTCCGAATATCCCGGATCATATCTTCCACATAATTTCCTCGTCCAACTAGTTTCAGATGGGTAATCCCTGCCGCCTCCAGCTGTGGCAACGAACACAGAGCACATCCACTCTTCCCACAGAGATATTGTTGCTCTTGTTGCTCTTCTATCTCCAATGTTCTTTTATCGCTCGTTCCATACGCTCTTCCATCTCAGCATCTCCCCAGTAAGCTGTCCTGCACAGATAACCCATTTCGTCACAATGAAGGGAATTGCAGAATGCTCCTGTGAACTGACACAATTCGTTCAATGCAAAGGCCTCGAATTCCAGTCTTTCTGCATTTACAGCTTCTATCATCTGCCGCATCGATGCAACTGTATTTTCCTGTGGAAATGATCCGGTCGATTCCCATTTCCTGAAAAACTTTGATTGCCTCCCGGTTCATTTCTCCGACTTCACCGCTGAGATGGATCTTACAGGATATGCCTTTCTGTCTCAGGTACAAAATCAATGCCGGATCGGCAAGGATGAAGCTGTCGAATCCGATTTTCATACACTGTTTCACAATGTCTGCAATCTCTTCATATTGTTCCGGAATATAATAGAGAGAATTCATCGCGATATGTACCGGCTTTCTGTACTTCCTGATCATTGCTGAGAGGATCTCTAATTCACTGAAAGAACCGAGTTGCACATTATAAGCCAGCACTTCCCTGCGGTTCAGTGGAAGTACGATTCCGTATTTTTTTGTCCAGTTATATGGCACATATCCGCAGAACAACTCGTCTGCTCCTGCCTGGACATATGGAATATATTCGTCTACAAAGCCAAATCCTGCAACGATTTTCATCCTTCGCTCTGCTTTTTCTTTTTCATTCTGTTTTCTTTTCTGTGTCTCCATTCTTCCATCATCCTTCTGTTTTTCACATTTCACAATAGATTGACCACAAGACGGTTCCATTTTATTCCGAGTTCTCTCTTCAACTGCTCCGGTTCGTCCAGTAGATGTTTATCCAATGCGAACAGACTGTTGTATTTTCCCTTCATATATAAATGCTTTGGATAGAAGAAGCTATGTTCCAGACACGGTGCCGGACATTCTTGTCTCTCCCTTTGTTTTCCACGTTCACCGTGTTCCAGTACAGCGCAAAGTGTACAATAGCTCGACGTATTTGTCTGATAGAACGGCACGTGTAGATGCTTCTGTATCTTTTGCGGTATTTCCTGTGTATAACCGCAGCTTTCCCACTCATAACAGCTGATTCCAAAGCTTTCTTCCAGATAGGTGCGATAAAATCCTGCATTCAGATTATTCTGTTCCAACAGCGTCTTATCTCCCATCTTGTAGAACATTCTTGGATCTTTCTTCCGCTTATTTAAGAGCGTCCCAAGACACGGGATCAGATGTTCTGTCCGCTTCACAAGATGTGCCAGTCCCCAATCATTGACTACAACCTCAAGTCGTTTCTTCTCCGCCCCGGAAGTCTCCTGTTGTTCACACCACTGATCCAGGCGTGTCAACAGCTGTTCTGTCTGTGCAATCCTGTCTTCCCGAATAAAGGAAAAGGCAACAGTCACTTCCATCCGTTCTTTATCTGCTTTCTCAAGAAGTGCAAAGAGCTGTTCTTCTTCCGGAAATAGATGTGGACAGAATTGATTGCCTAGATACAACCGGTCCGGTTGTCTTCCCAGGATCTGCGCATCTTCGATTCCATGCTGCTGCCAGTATTCTTTCATGAACCGTTCAATCGGTCTGGTCAGATATTGTTCGTATAGTTTCGGCTGATCCAGTTCTACCGCTAATTCTACCGGCAGATTTCGGAAGATCTCTGCATTCTGAAACCACTCTTTATTTTGTTCTGTTTCGCTCCTGAAATGTTCCTCTTCTTCCTGTGCGGGATAACCGGTCATTTCTTGCGCCAGATGTGCATCATCCTGTTCCAGCTTGAGCGAAATGTATCGGCTGTATTCGACACAGAGCTTCTGAAAGGCTTCTTTATAATCTTCCTGAACTGTGAAAATATCATAGGCTTGATAGAATTCTGTCTGTTCCCCGGCCTCTGTCTGAAAATGACGAATTTCAATCTCCCGATACTCTGCCTGATCCATCTGATAGAAGCAGATCTTGAATGCTTTCGGATAAATGTTCTCCTCTGCTTTCCCTCTCCTACAAAGCCGGATGCGGAATCCTTCGGATGAAATCTCTGTCAGGCGGACTTCTCTTTGCCTCTCTTCTATTGAATCTTCTGTCATAACTCCGGCCAGAAGACCATATGGAATCATCTGAATTCCTTTAATCCTTCGCTTTTTCATTTGCTTCCTCTCTCTTTTACAAAATCCTTGCTTGAACAAAGAATGTGCCTCGGCACATTCTTGCGCCTGCGGCGGTCGCTTGCGACACTTACATTATACGCCGCAGTGTGCATCCTAAGCGGAGCGTTTTTTATATATTAGGAAAGCACTTTCCTAATATATAAAAGATCGTGCTGTCAGCAGAACTCTCCGCCGACAGCACGATTCCTATACTTTTTACTTATATGATTCGATTAAATGTTCAGAAGATCACTGAATACTTTCAGGGCTCCGTCTGTCTCATGTGCAAGTACGCGTTTTGCAAGGACTTTACCGAGCTGAACACCTTCCTGATCGAAGCTATTTACATTCCACAGGAATCCCTGGAACATGATCTTGTTCTCAAAGTGAGCAAGCAGTGCTCCGAGAGATGCCGGTGTTAACTGCTCTCCGATAATGATGCTTGAAGGACGTCCTCCTTCGAAGTTCTTGTTGCGGTTCTCGTCTTCTTACCTACATGCAAATGCTACGATCTGAGCAGCTACGTTCGCGCAGAGTTTCTGCTGGCTTGTGCTGTCCTGGATCACAACATCTGTACCGATCTGGCTGTTCTTGAATCCTACGAACTGAAGCGGCACAATATCTGTTCCCTGGTGAAGAAGCTGATAGAAGGAGTGCTGTCCGTTTGTTCCAGGCTCTCCGAAGATAACCGGTCCTGTCACGTAATCAACCGGCTCACCAAAACGGTTTACGGATTTTCCGTTAGACTCCATATCCAGCTGCTGTAGATGTGCAGGGAAACGGCTCAGTGCCTGGGAGTATGGAAGTACTGCTGTGCTTGGGTATCCGAGTACATTTCTCTCATATACACCGATCAATGCATCGAGCATCTCCGGGTTCTCTTTGATATTCTTATTGAGGGACAGTTTATCCTCAGCTGCTGCTCCGTCAAGGAACTGTGCAAATACTTCCGGTCCGAATGCGAGGGAAAGTACTGCTCCGCCAACTGCTGATGTAGATGAGAAACGTCCTCCGATATAGTCATCCATGAAGAAGGCTGCAAGGTAATCATCACTCTTTGCAAGTGGTGAAGTCTCACTTGTTACTGCGATCATATGCTTAGATGCGTCAAGTCCTGCGTTCTTAAGAGCATCCTTAACAAAGGACTCATTTGTCAGAGTCTCAAGTGTTGTTCCTGACTTGGATACAAGTACGAAGATAGAGTGAGCAACATCTACAGAATTCAGAACTGCTGCCGCATCATCCGGGTCAACGTTGCTGATGAACTTTGCTTCCATCTTGAATGTATTATTCTTCTTTGCCCAGTTCTCAAGTGCAAGGTACATTGCGCGAGGACCGAGGTCACTTCCGCCGATACCGATCTGAACAACTGTTGTAAACTTCTCTCCGGCACCGTTTGTGATCTCACCTGCATGTACTTTGTTCGCAAACTCAGCAATCTTCTTCTGCTGCTCTACATAGAAAGTACGCTTGTCAACACCGTCAGCCTCAACAGCATCTCCGAGCTGTCCGCGTGTCATATGATGAAGTACGAGACGCTTCTCTCCTGTGTTCACAACTTCTCCGTTGTAAAGTGCTTCGAACTTCTCTGTCAGCTGTGCTTCTTCTGCCAGTTTCTCAAGAGCTGAGAGAACTGTGTCATCCACTTTCTTCGCTGCATAATTGTATGCTAATCCTTCTGCCATCGGAACGTTGTAGTTCTTCACACGCTCTGCTCCGTTCTCTCCGGCCATCACTGCTGCGAGGTCTACACTTTCTGTCTTCTCAAGTTCCTGATAAGAAGTAAGCTTATCCAAATTGTTCCAGGTAATCATCGTTGATTCCTCCTTCATAAAATAAAGTTCATATCCGGCTGTCGGGTTCAGTATCTTCTGACCGGCAGACCATCCATTTCATAAAAAAACTATTGTTAATTTCTCAACAATCAAGTTCATTATACAATCAATCCCGTGCAAATTCAACCCACAAACGATATTATCAGATTGCTGTCCGCACATCGTATAACCAGTAATAATATCAGAGCAGCTCCGCAAACAGACGTAAGATCAGCTGTCCGAGTCTTAAGCCCGCACTTCTTCCTTCTTTATACTGCTCGGTCACTTCTCTGCTTTCTCCCATCGTGCGGATCAGATCATCCCGGATCTCCAGCACTGCGTCGCAATCTGCCAGGAAGCATCCATTCTCAAAGTGATGGTACAGGCTGCGGTAATCGAGATTGATCGTTCCGCAGGTCGCCATTTTATCATCTGCCACACTCATCTTCGCATGACAGAATCCCGGTGTCCACTCATAGATACGGACTCCATGCTTAACCAGATTATGATAAAAAGAACGGGTCACACTGTAAACCATCTTCTTGTCCGGGATTCCCGGTGTTATGATACGTACATCAACACCACGCTTTGCTGCCAGTGTGAGTGCATGTGTCATCTCGTCTGTGATAATCAGGTATGGGGTGATAAACCAGCAGTATTTCTCCGCTTTGTTCGCCATACTGATATATACTTCCTCGCCTACCTGCTCTCCATCGAGCGGACTGTCTGCATATGGCTGGACATAACCACGCTGTTGTGCCTGGTATGCATAGTGGATCACATATTTCTCCGGTACAAGTTCTTTTGACTTTACATTTCCGGCTGCATTCCACATTTCCAGAAATGCTACTGTCATAGACTTGACTGCATCTCCTTCCATACGGATCCCGGTATCTTTCCAGATTCCATACGGATGTGTGATGTTGAAATACTCATTCGCCAGATTGTATCCACCCGTGTAAGCAACCTTCCCATCAATCACAGTAATCTTCCGGTGATCGCGATTGTTCAGAAACATATTCAGTCCCGGCAGAATCGGGTTAAATACACGGCATTTGATTCCTAAAGATTTCAGTTTTGTTGCAAAATCCATGTTCACAAACCAGATCGATCCCATATCATCATAGAAGATACGGACTTCTACGCCTGCTTTCACACGGTCTTCAAGTACCGTCTGAATCCTCTGCCATGCCTCTTCGTCTTCGATGGCATGATACTCCATAAAGATGAACTTTTCTGCCTTTGAAAGATCCTCCAGCTGTGCATCCAGCCCTTTGATTGCCTCATCATAATATGTAACATCTGTGTTCTGATAAACCGGATAACAAGAGTAATTCGTCAGATAAGAAGCGATTGCCCCCGCCTGCGGACTCTCTTTTTTCATCCATTCGAGAATCTGTCTGTTATCCGGAAGATATGGGAGCAGTTTTTTATCAATCTCTTCATATCTTGCCCGCATCTTCTTCGTGCTTCCGTTCAGACCTACGAGAAGATACAGACTCACACCAAGAATCGGGAATGCAAGCATCAGTATGATCCATGGCATTTTCATTGATGAAGTCTTATCCATGCTGTAAAGTCCAAGCACAAGAAAGATTGCCACGATTCTTGTTGCCCAGTCAATAATAGTTGCGTATTCACTTACCTTTGTGAACAGAACGAGAAGGAAGACAATCTCCAGCAAGATAGATACTGCTGTGAAGATCAACCTCTTTGTTCCGTTCTCTGTCTTTTTCTTTCCTTCGAATGTACTGCTGCTCAAATTTACATGCCTCTTTTCTCTTTTCCTTTTAATAATTGCTATTTTCTCTTTGCATAGAAAGACGGAGAATCCGATCACTCAGATTCTCCTGACTCTTTTAATTAACACATACTATAACAGATATGGAAGGAAATTGAAACAAGTATTTTCTTTTTCCACTGTTTTTTTATTCATGTCTAAGTGCCTCGATTGGATTCATGTTCGCTGCTTTCACGGACGGAATCAATCCGAAGATAATACCGATCAGTGTGGAGAACAGCACTGCGATCACAATCGAAACTCCGCTGATTGCTACCGGAACTGCTGAGACTCCGGATATAATGTACGCAAGTGCGATTCCTCCAAGAACACCTATAATTCCTCCAAGCAGTGTCAGCACCGCCGCCTCTGTCAGGAACTGTGTCAGAATTCTGCGTTTTCTCGCTCCGAGTGCCTTCTTTAATCCAATCTCGCCGGTACGTTCTGTAACCGACACGAGCATGATATTCATAACTCCGATTCCACCAACTAACAGGGAAATGCTGGCGATCCAGATCAGCTGCTGATTTGTCGAGTTACTGATCTCCTGGATCTGTGTTGCCTGTTCTAACAGATCTTCTCCTTTGTATTTCACGGTATCATCTGAAGCTGTCAGCATAGCATTTAAAATATCTGCGGCTTTCTCTCCTGCCGTTGTCATATCATCTGTACTTTTTGCACGCACGACAAGGTTCTGTGGTTCGTCATACTGGTAGATGACCGGCCATACATTATCCGGAATAATGATCTTTCCACTCTGGTCATCTGACATGTAGCGGTAGTAATCTTCCATTGAGTTGATTACCGGCTGGGACTCTGCTTTCTTTGCAACCATTCCAACGACAACAAAAGGTTCTCCTTTAATTTCGATCGTTCTTCCGATCACATCTGCATTGTCGAATAAACTTGCCGCTGTTGTCTTGTCTATCAAGGCTACTTTTCGTCCTTCGGAATAATCTTTGTCTGTTAATCCTCTTCCTTTGGTCACCTGATATCCGTAAACATCCAGATAATTTCTGTCAATTCCAAGAATCACGCTGTTACTTAATGACTTTGCGCCGCGGTAAACTGCGTCGTATTCATTTCTTGTATGATATAAAGACGCTGTCTCCACTTCCGGGAGTTCAACGACCTCCTGCAGTGTCTCGTCTGAGATCTCCGGCACTCCATCCGGGAGTGACTGATACTGCAGATCGATCGGCCAGTCACCCTGATAGAGCTGTACATTTACCGCGTCATTTCCTGCACCGACCAGATTCTTCTTAATCTGTTCATTCGTTCCTTTGATCGTGGACACAATTGCTATAATGGAACCGATTCCTATGATGATTCCGAGCATTGTGAGCGCAGATCTTAATTTATGATTCCAGATTCCCTGAAACGCCAGTCTGATGTCTTCTAACATAATGGCACCTCACTCTCTTTCATTTTGATACTGTTCAGTCTTCTTAATAATAGTCGTACAGGGTATCTGCTTCCTGTGTCTTTGCGCCTTCTTTGACATCTCTGCCGTAAGGGAACGCGATCAGGTCGTCCATTGTGAGGCCGGAGGTGATCTCCAGTGAATTGTACATATTTTTGCCAACCTCTACATACTGTTTTGTTAATCTGCCATTATCGCCCCGCTTGTAGACATAATAGCGGTTTCCTTCCTCGCGGACAAACATTTTTTCAAGATAGATCGATCCATCACTACCTGCTGCAATTCCATTCATCGACAGATTCACAGACTCACCATTCGAGAGATTTGCGTCTCCGTGGATCACGAGCGTGAACGGATAGAAGGACTGATTCTGGTTCTCTCCTGTGGAATAATCGCTTACCGGTGAGTTGCCAACACCTGTAACTGTCGCTTCGTAGGATTCTCCCGACTGCCAGGACATTACAGTCACAGTCATTCCTTCTTTGATCTGATCAAGCATTGTCTCTCCGACTCTTCCGGTCACATAGAAACCTTCTTCTCCGACAACGCTGACAACTGGTTTGTTCTCATTCTTTGCAGACGCTTCGTCAGTCGCTTCTTTGACTACACCTTCTACCGTACTTTTGATCACGCCGTCCCCGACCTTTTTCTTCAGCTTTTTCAGTTCCAGTTCAGCGGATCTCCTGGAAAGATCCAGATCTTTGATCTTCTGCTCTTTCTCCTTGATTTGCTTCGTCACTTCTTCCTTTGACGGGAGGTCCGGGGTGTCTGGGATAACCGGATCTTCTGAAATATCCGGTTCCGGAGTTGGTTCTGGTTCCGGAGTTGGCTCTGGATTTGGAGTCGGCTCCGGGTCTGGAGTTGGTTGTGGATCCGGTATGACTACCTGTCCTGTTTTTCCATCGAGGATCCAACAGGATAAGAATTTTGTCGGCGCTTCTGCGTTATCTACTACATCAAAGGCACACACTTGACCCTCTTTTAATACTTTGAGCATAAACGGTGCATTTACGGCTGCCCCCGGTGCGCAAAGATAACGATACGGTTTTTCCATTGTTCCGTCTGCATCTTCTTTATTATAAGGAACAGAATCTAATGTGATCTCACTGTAAACCTCTTTTCCCTTTAATGCTTCAGGGAATGGACGCTCGACTGCGGAAGATGGTACATCGTCTTTTTTGTTATCGTCTTTGGATGTATCGTCTTTTGTATTATCATCTTTCGAAGCATCGTCTTTTGAAGTATCATCTTTTGTGTTGTCGTCTTTTGTCGTATCATCCTTCGAGGTATCACCATCCGGTTTTTTATTCTCATCCTCTTTTGATGTATTAAGAACGGTTGTCTTTACAGCACTCATCTTCTGTACGGTTGGCTGCTGTTCTCCATCTGCGCTTGTCTGCACGACGGATGCCACTGTATCTGCCTTCGCGGTCTTTGTCCCCTTGAGCTGGGTGATCTCTTTCTGCAGGTTCTGAATGTTCAGGTCAATCCCCTGAATCTGCATTTCTTTCATCTCAAGCTCCAGGGAAGAAAGTGTCGTGTCGTATGCCACAAGACGGTCTCCAACTTTCACCGTATCCCCGGCTTTCACGTAAACCTGTGTGATCGGCATAGTATCATCCACGTAAATGTCCTGCTTCTGGTTCGTTGTGACGGTTCCGTAACTTGCAATCCCGCTATCATCGTACCAGCCGCCGGAATTCACACTGCTGACAGGAGCTACTTTAACAGCCTTTCCGCTGTTCTTCACTGCGAAACCGATTCCAAGTGCAAGAACGATACAGCCTGCTGCCACAGGAATGCCGATCTTGATTATTTTCTTTTTATTCATCCACACTCTCCTCCGTTCCCGGAACTCCTTCCTGCATTGCATTCTCTTCTACAGGTTCTTCGTAACCGCCCTCGGCTCCTGACATATCTGAAGTACTGCCTGAAGTACTGCCTGATGTACCTGAATCGTTCTTCACAACAGCTGCACCTTTTTTGCACTCCTCGCTTGGCCATACAATGTAATCAGAAGCTTTCAGTCCGTCTACGATCTCACAGGTTCCCATATCTTCGTTCGTCTCTCCGAGTGTAACAGAACGCTTCTCCAGCTTGTCATTATCTCCTGCTACCCATACATATGGATGATCTGAATCTGCGTCTACAATGTAGTCACGCATCAGCCACATCTTGTCTGCTTCCAGTGAAGTACTTGTCTCGATATAGACATGCTGTCCGAGCATCAATCCATCCACTGTATCCAATGTGACATAGAATGGATACTTTGTTGCCTGATTATCGCTGTTCTCAGAACCATAACTCATAGAATCCTGGGAACTGTTCTCCGGCTTCTCTGTGTCTACGTTGTCTACTGTACCTGTCCAGATCTCATCTTCATTCACTCTGGAGCGGATCGTCACCTGTGTGCCCGGTGTCAGATCTCCGATGTTCTGCTCGCTGATCTTTCCTTTGATTCTGTATTTTCCTGTAGAAAGGATACTCATAAACGGTTTGGACTCTCCTGTAGAAGGGTCTGTTCCCTGCTGTTCGTTGATCTCCTGTACAATTCCGGCAACTGTAGAAGTTACTGTAGACTGTTCCAGGCTCTTCTGTGTACGGTTTACTTCCAGCTCTTTTACTTTATAATTGTACTCTTCCTGCTTGATCTCCATCTGAAGTTCCTGGATCTGTGTCGTATAGGACAGCTGTTCGCTGGCCGGCGCACTCTTCTTCTCCGTTGTAAGTGTCGCGATCTGTGAATTCAGGCTGCTGATATTGTTCGTGATCTTCTCAAGCTCCAGTTTTCCCTGATCTAATGTCATGGCAAGCTCTTCTGTATCGTATTCAAACAGCTTTGTTCCAGGCTCTACTTCCTGCCCTTTTTCAACAAAGATCTGTTTTACCTTCTGATTGTCTGCCAGTGTCAGTTTCAACGTATCCTGTGCTTCAACCACTCCTGTAAAACGGTTCTGTGTCCCAAGTCCTGTCCCTGTGATCATTCCGACGGAATCCGCATAAAGAACATTCTCTCCATCTGCTCCACTTCCACCTGTCAGATTCTTCACAAGGATCAGGGCGATCACTGCCACAAGGAAGATACCTCCGCCGATCAACATTTCCTTTTTTCTGTTTTGTATCCAATCCTCTTTTTTCTTCGGCTGACTGGAGCTCTGTGTGTCGGATGACTGCTTTCTGATTCCCCGCATCGTTTGCCCTCCTGCTTTGTTTTATTTTTCTTCTTTTTGTGCAAAAAGTTCAAGTCGAACGTCCGTGAGACTTGGCGCGTGATTCTGGTCAGCGAAGCTGACATATTCCTATCAGAATCACTGCGCATCCTCGCGGAGCGTTTATCTCAGTCGGAGATTGGACTCCCACTGAGACAAATTTGCTATTACTCACCACCTGAAGAAGTGGGAGTCTTCTCGACTGAGATAAAATCTCCGGGACATCCGGTACAATCTGCACAAAATATTCTCTCATACCATCAGTATACAGGAAATGTGCATGAAAAGACATTGATATTTTCTTAAGATTTTTTATCTTTTTTCTATAGCCGGCTCACAGACTCCTTCTGCTCCGGCAAGCAGAATCATCAGAAGCAGATCTCTCTGTGGTCCAAGCCATGCTTCTTTTGGCTCGTACCATTCCTGAAGGGTATGGATTCCGTCTTCTTCTCCACCTCTTCCAACAGTAATTGCCGGGATTCCCATACTAATCGGGATATTCGCATCCGTACTGCTCTCATACCGATACTCCGGTTCAAGCCCCAGCAGTTCTGCCGCCCGGAATGCTGCTTTCACGATTGCACAGTCCTTTGGCTGTGCCCCCGCCGGTCTCACACCGCGTCCTTCGATCTGCACTTTGTATCTGCGGCTTTGTAAGCATCCCATCTTGCATTTTCTTTCTTCCACTGCCTGTTTGATCACTTTATGAAGTTCTTTGTTCCAATCGGTTCAGCTCTTCTTCGCTGTCCGAACGGAGGTCTACCAGCATGGATGCAGAACCTGAAATTGTATTTACAGAAGTTCCTCCCTGGATTACGCCTACGTTAAATGTTGTCTTCGGCTCATTCGGGACCTGGAATTCTGCGATCTGTGCAATGGCTCGTCCCATTGCATGGATTGGATTGGGAATGCCAAAGTTCTGGAAACTGTGACCACCTCTTCCGGTAAATGTCACCTCATAACGGTGACTTCCTGTTGCCGTATAGATCACCCCGCCCGTATACTGGTTATCAATCGAGACAAATGCATCTACCTCTGGACATTCTTCTGAAGCTTTGTTGTCGTATCCGAACAGATACTTCACGCCCCTTAGATCTCCAAGTCCCTCTTCGCACACATTTGCACAGAAGATCAAGTCCCCTTTTGTGTGAAGATCTGCATGGATCATTGCTTTCGCCACTGCGATCATCTCTGCCACTGCATGTGTGTCATCGTTAATGCCAGGGCAATAATAACGATTCCCTTCTTTCCTTATCGACAGATCTGTCCCTTCCGGAAATACTGTGTCTGTGTGTGCTGCAAGCATTACACTTGGTCCCTCACCGGTTCCCGGCCAGATCCCAAGCACATTTCCAACAGCGTCAATCCTGACATCCCTAAGCCCGATCTCCCGGAACCGCTCCCGGATATACTCCGCTTTTTTCTCTTCCTTATAAGAAGGTGCCGGGATCTGACACATATTGAGCATGTCCTGAGTCGTTGCCGGATCTTCTTCCTTTATATATTCCAATGCCTGTTTTATTTTTTCATTTTCAAGAATCATTTCCCTGTTTCCCTTCGTTCTGTGTACTTTGTATTTTGCTGTAATAAACACTTTTAGTATATCATATTTTCTTAATGATACCGTGATTTTGCGGATTTTCTATAACAGTAATTTTTTTATTGAACTTTTTCATTTATCGTGGTATACTCTGACTAAAGTTTTGAACTTTTAAATTGAACTTTTTAGAGATTTTCGTATTGAAGCAGATTTTAAATTGAACTTTATATTTTGTTAATACTTTATTAATGGGGTCTGACCACCGGAAGGATGCCCCCAGAAAGGAGCTTTATGGAAACCTTTGCAGACAGATTAAAAGCCGCTATGAACGAGCAAGGCCTGAAGCAGGTTGATCTTGTTCGTCTTGCCCAGCAGAAAGGGATCAAGCTTGGGAAAAGTCATGTCAGCCAGTATGTCAGTGGGAAGACAATCCCGCGTACCGACATCTTACATTTTTTGGCAGATGCCCTGCAGGTTGATCCTGACTGGTTAAACAATAATAATGATTCCACACTGTCAGATGTTGATAAGATACAGACATCCGCAGATAATTCAGGAGGTATGAAAGTGAGAGAATTCAAGAAATCATCCAAGTTAAATAATGTATTATATGATGTGAGAGGTCCGGTTGTCGATGAGGCTGCCAAAATGGAAGAGATGGGAACTCATGTACTGAAGCTTAATATCGGAAATCCGGCTCCGTTTGGCTTCCGTACCCCGGATGAGGTGATCTATGACATGAGCCGTCAGCTTTCTGACTGCGAAGGCTACTCTGCTTCTGCCGGTCTGTTCTCTGCACGAAAAGCGATCATGCAGTATGCCCAGTTAAAGCACCTGCCGAATGTAACGATGAGCGATATTTACACAGGAAATGGTGTCAGTGAGCTGATCAATCTTACCATGTCTGCTCTTTTGGATACAGGGGATGAGATTCTTATCCCGTCTCCGGATTATCCGCTCTGGACAGCTTGTGCTACACTTGCCGGTGGAAAGCCTGTGCACTATATCTGTGATGAGCAGTCTGACTGGTATCCGGATATCGAAGATATGCGTAAGAAGATCAACGACCGTACAAAAGCGATCGTTATCATCAATCCAAACAATCCGACCGGTGCTCTTTATCCGAAGGAAGTACTGCAGCAGATTGTAGACCTCGCAAGAGAACACCAGCTGATCATTTTCTCTGATGAGATTTATGACCGTCTTGTTATGGATGGAAAAGAGCATGTTTCTATTGCTTCTCTCGCACCGGATCTCGTTACTGCGTGACATTCAGCGGACTGTCCAAGTACCCATATGATCGCCGGATTCCGTATCGGATGGATGATCTTAAGTGGAGCAAAGGACAAGGCAAAAGGCTATATAGAAGGAATCAAGATGCTTTCCTCTATGAGACTTTGTTCCAATGTGCCGGCACAGTCGATCGTGCAGACAGCACTTGGTGGATACCAGAGTGTCACAGAGTATATCAAACCGGGTGGAAGAGTTTATGAGCAGAGAGAGTGCATCTATAATGCACTGAAAGATATCCCGGGAATTTCTGTAGTAAAACCTCATGCTGCTTTCTATATCTTCCCGAAGATCGATACCGAGAAGTTCAATATTACAAATGATGAACAGTTTGCACTTGATTTCCTGCATGAGAAACAGGTACTGATCGTTCCGGGCAAAGGCTTTAACTGGATGAAACCAGATCATTTCAGAATTGTTTATCTTCCAAATATAAGACAGCTTGAGAAGTCAATGGAAAAACTTAGAGAATTTCTGCGCACATATCAGCAGAGATAACTGGACTGAAATGACAGGAAATGTTATACTTATTTTAGTATTAGAGATTTATTTTGTAGGAGGGCCTGCGGGAAAAAG
>ENA-OQJF01000277-OQJF01000277.1-human-gut-metagenome-genome-assembly--contig:-NODE-277-length-13999-cov-2.517373_pt1 | contig 13999 bp, 17 predicted proteins | sample MGYA00242595_ERZ504761 | MGnify/ENA primary metagenome ERZ504761 (study PRJEB26092, sample SAMD00036367) | human gut metagenome | host: Homo sapiens | study: EMG produced TPA metagenomics assembly of...
GCCGCGGCGCTCGAAAAGGCTGCACGCCAGATTCGTGAGTCCACCAGCGCGAGGTCGAGCAGAGCTGGTTACCACGCGCCCGGACGGCACGATGCTCGGCGTTAAGGTGACCCCGCTCGCGGCGGCCGGCATCTATGTGCCGGGCGGTCGCGCGCAGTACCCTTCCACCGTGCTTATGAACGCCATTCCCGCCAAGGTTGCCGGCGTCAAGCGCGTGGTTATGGTGACCCCGCCGCAAAAAGACGGCCTGATCAGCCCCTACACGCTCGCGGCCGCCAAGCTCGGCGGCGTGGACGAGATCTATATGGTGGGCGGCGCTCAGGCCGTGGCCGCGCTGGCGTACGGTACCGAGACCATTCCGCGCGTCGACAAAATCACCGGCCCGGGCAACGCCTTTGTTGCCGCCGCCAAGCAGATTGTCTCGGGCGACGTGGGAATCGACATGGTCGCCGGTCCCTCCGAGGTCTGCGTGCTGGCCGACGCCACGGCCAAGCCTATGGTGGTCGCGGCAGACCTGATGGCCCAGGCCGAGCACGATCCGCTGGCAGCCTGCTATCTGGTGACTTGCGACGAGCAGTTTGCGCGCGAGGTCGAGGCGGGCATCGACATCCTGGTGGCGCAGTCGCCGCGTGCCGAGATCACGCGCGCTTCGCTCGACAACGAAGGCACCATCGTGGTGGCCGCCGATATGGCTGCCGCCGTCGAGGCCGTGAACACCGTGGCGCCCGAGCACCTTGAGCTGCACTGCAAGGACGCGATGGGCCTGCTCGGCGGCATTCGCAACGCCGGCGCCATCTTTGTGGGCGCTTGGAGCTCCGAGCCGCTTGGCGATTATGTTGCCGGCCCCAACCACACGCTGCCGACCGGCGGTACGGCTATGTTCTCCAACCCGCTTTCGGTCGAAGAGTTCGTTAAGCGCTCGAGCGTCATTTGCTATACACCCGAGGGCCTGCTCTCCGATGCTCCCGCTACGCAGCGCCTGGCCGAGGCCGAGGGCCTGTGGGCACACGCGCTTTCTGCCGCACTGCGCCGCCGCGTGCTGGAGCAGGGCGAGGACGCCGTGAGCGCCGAGTCGCTCGCCGCGGCCGACCTGACCAAGGTTGCCTGGCCGGGAGATGCCGTGGCGACGGTTGCCGAGGGTGTGGACCTGGCGGCTGCGGGCGCGGATGGCGTTGGCGCGACTGGCAAGGAGGCCTAATATGGCCGAGCTGACGTCTCGTATGAAGGAGCTCGTCCAGCCCTACTTGGCTGGCATTGAGCCCTACGATCCCAACTTTACGCCCACGCGTATCAACCTTTCGGCCAACGAGAACACCTATCCCGTGCCGGCTGGCGTGCGCGAGGCGGTCGACGCCGCCCTAGCTGCCACACCGCTCAATCGCTATCCCGATCCCATGTCCAACGACCTGCGCGACGAGCTTGCCGCTTGGCATGGCGTGACGCGCGAGAATGTCTGCGTGGGCAACGGCGGCGACGAGCTGCTCTATAACTATCTGCTGGCGTTTGGCGGCGCGGGACGGACCCTGCTCAACTGTCCGCCGTGCTTTAGCGAGTATGCGTTCTTTGCGTCGCTCTGTCAGACCGAGGTGCGCGACGTGTGGCGCGACCCCGCGACCTTTGAGCTCGACCAGGCAGCCGTGCTTGCGGCGGCGCCCGAGTGCAACCTGGCAATCGTGACTTCGCCCAATAACCCCACGGGCGACGTGGCACCGCTCGACTTTGTCGCGGCGCTGTGCGATGCGTGCCCCGGCATGGTAATGGTCGACGAGGCCTATGTTGAGTTTGCCGACGATTCGTTTGGCGCGGCCACCACGGCGCAAGGCCTTATTGCCGAGCATCCCAACCTGGTGATTCTACATACGCTGTCCAAGGCGTTTGGCGCCGCCGGCGCGCGTCTGGGTTATGTGATCGCGGCACCCGAGGTCATCGACGTGTTCGCGGCGATTCGCCAGATCTACTCGGTTAACGTGCTGAGCCAGGCCGCCGCGCTTGCCTGCGTGCGTGCCCGCGATGCGTACGCGCCCGTGGTGGCACAGGTTGCATCCGAGCGCGAGCGCGAACTGTGCGCCCTGCGCGCAACGGCTGCCGAGGGTCTGCCCGTGGAGGCGTGGCCGAGCGCGGCGAACTTTGTGCTCGTGCGCGCGCCGCATGCCACGCGCGTGCGCGAGCGTCTGCGCGACGAGTATTCGATTTTGGTGCGCGACTTTAGCTACGCGCCGGGGCTCGCGGACTGCCTACGCATTACCGTGGGTACCCCGCAGGAAAACGACGAGGTGCTGGCTGCGTTTGCCGCGCTGGTGAAGGAGGAGATGTAGATGGACCGCTATGCCGAGGTGACCCGCAAGACGGGCGAGACCGACATTGTCGTAAAGCTCGACCTGGACGGAAGCGGCGTGTGCGATATCTCGACCGGCGTGCCGTTTTTCGACCACATGCTCAACGCTTTTGGCCGCCATGGTCTGTTCGATCTGACGGTGCACGCGGTGGGCGACGTGGAGGTCGATGCGCACCACACCGTCGAGGACACGGGTATTGTGCTGGGCGAGGCGTTTTGCCAGGCGCTGGGCGACAAGGCGGGCATTACGCGCTTTGCCGACGCGGCGATCGCCATGGACGAGACGCTCGTGATGGCTGCTGTTGATATTTCGGGCCGCGGGCAGGCCTACTGCGAGCTGCCCGTGCCGACCGAGCGCGTGGGCAGCTTCGATACCGAGCTAGCCGTCGAGTTCTTCTACGCCTTTGCGCGCGACGCCAAGCTCACGCTGCACGTGCGCGAGCTGGCGGGCGGCAACTCGCATCACATTATCGAGGCCGCCTTTAAGGCCGTGGGCCGCACGATGCGCCATGCCTGTGAGCTGGATCCCCGCGTGCAGGGCATCCCCAGCACCAAGGGCTCACTGTAACCGTCACAAGGGTAAAACCACCACAAAGGTGCCTGTCCCCTTTGTGGTGGTTTTGGATGATGAGAAAAGGGAGGGTCGCGTGGGCGAACCGAAGATCGTGGTGGTCGACTACCACAAGGGCAACTTGTCGAGCGTCGTGCGTGGGCTTGCGCGCGCTGGTGCCGCTGCCTGCACGTCGGACGATCCGGAGCAGATCCGCAACGCCGACGGCCTGGTCATCCCGGGCGTGGGCGCGTTCTATGACGCGATCGCCTTTATGCGCCAGAGCGGCGAGGCGGACGCGGCGCTCGACGCCGTTGCCGCCGGAACTCCGCTGCTCGGCATCTGCCTGGGCCTTCAGCTGTTTTTTGAGCGCGGCAACGAGGGCGTGCCAGCGGACGAGGGTGCGGACGCGGACGACAGCGCTTCCGAGCAGGCTGGTGGTCCCTGGGTCGATGGCCTGGGCATTATGCGCGGCTCGTGCACGCGCTTGGAGTCGAGCCGCCTGAAGGTGCCGCACGTGGGCTGGGACCAGGCGCACATGACGCCCGCCGGTGCGGCCGACCCGCTGCTCGCCGGTTTTGCCGAGGGCGCCAACATGTATTTCACCCACAGCTACGCGGTGGCCGACGACGCCGATGCCGCCGATGTGCTGGCGCGCACGCACTATACGCGGAGTTTCCCGTGCATCGTGCGCCATGGCAACGTGTGGGGCTGCCAGTTCCATCCCGAGAAATCCTCCGCGCTGGGCCAGCGCATCCTTAAGAACTTCGTTAACATCGTCGAGGAGGGTGGCCGATGATCCTATTTCCCGCAATCGATCTGATCGGCGGCAAGGTCGTGCGCCTGGAGCGCGGCGACCGCAGCCGCTGCAAGGTATATTCCGACGACCCCGTGGCCGTTGCCCGCTCCTTTGCCGAGCAGGGCGCAAGCTGGGTGCACGTCGTCGATCTGTCCGCTGCCTTTGGCGAGGACGAGGACATGTGCGCTGCCAACTCAGCGGCGATTAAGGCCATCTGCGGCGTCGACGGTCTGTCCGTGGACGTGGGCGGCGGCGTCCGCTCGCTCGCGCGTATCGACGAGTTGGCCGGCTACGGTGCGCGCCGCATCGCGCTGGGCACCGTGCTGGTGACCGAGCCGGGTTTTGCCGAGGTGGCAGCCCAAGGCTTTGGCGAGCTGCTGGTGGCTGACATTGCCGCGCGCGACGGCCAGGTCAGGGTGAACGGCTGGCGCGACGGCGCGGGCGTGGCGCTCGACGATGCCGTGGCGCAGCTTTCCGAACTGGGCTTTAAGCATCTGGTGTATACCGACATCGCGCGCGATGGCATGCAGACGGGCATCGATGTGGCGGCGTATCGCCATGTGGCCGATGTCGCGGGCTTTCCCGTCGTGGCTTCGGGCGGCATCTCGACGCTCGACGACATCCGTGCGCTGGCCGCGGTGGGTGAGGGCGTGATTGAAGGTGCCATTACCGGTCGCGCGCTCTACGAGGGCAACTTTACGCTGGTCCAGGCGCTGGCCGCCGTCCGAGGGGAAGAGTAGCCTATGCTTACCAAACGCGTGATTCCCTGCCTGGACGTCAAGGACGGCCGTGTGGTCAAGGGCGTCAACTTTGTGAGTCTGCGCGATGCGGGCGATCCGGTGGAGCTGGCCCGCGCCTACGACCGCGAAGGTGCGGACGAGGTCGTATTTTTGGACATTACCGCGACGAGTGACAACCGTGCGACGACCATCGAGATGGCGGCGCACGCAGCCGAGGAGCTCGCTATTCCCTATACCGTGGGCGGCGGCTTTCGCGACTTGGCGGGCATGCGGACCATGGTTGCCGCCGGTGCCGACAAGGTGTCGCTCAACTCGGCGGCCGTGCGTGACCCGTCGCTGATTAGCCAGGCTGCCGCGGCTTTTGGCAGGTCAGGCCGTGGTCGTGGCGATCGATGCCAAGCGCGTCGGTTTGCCCGGAGAGCCGGGTGCCGACAAGTGGGAGGTCTTCACCGCGGGCGGCCGCAACGCCACGGGTATCGACGCGGTGGCGTGGGCCGAGGAAGCGGCTCGTCGCGGCGCCGGCGAGATCTTGCTGACCAGTATGGATCGCGACGGCACCAAGGCCGGCTTTGACCTGGCACTCACCCGTGCCGTGGCGCGCGCGGTGCCGATTCCCGTTATTGCGAGCGGCGGCGTGGGCACGCTCGAGCATTTTGCCGAGGGCGTGATCGAGGGCGAAGCCGATGCCGTGCTGGCGGCCAGCGTCTTTCACTTTGGGACCTTCAGCATTCGCGAAGTCAAAGAGTATATGGCCAGCCAAGGCATTCCTGTGAGGCTGGACTTCTAATGCTGCGGCTTGCCCAGGCACCCGACCTTTCGGCTCCAACCCTCCTCGCGTACTTAAGTACGCGTCGTCGGGCTTGTCGCTCGTAATCTCGGGCACCTGGACAACCCTCGCCGACCTGCGAAGTTTGAATTTGGGAAGAGAAATGGAAGAGATAACCGATCCTTCAAAGCTTACATACGACGCCAAGGGGCTGATTCCTTGTGTTGTTCAGCAGTATGACACCGGCGAGGTGCTTATGGTTGCCTGGATGAACGAGGAGTCGGTGGGGTTGACGCTCAAGACCGGCACCACGTGGTTTTGGAGCCGTAGCCGCCAGGAGCTCTGGAACAAGGGCGCGACGAGCGGCAATATGCAGGAGGTCAAGGAACTCTGGGCCGACTGCGATAGCGATACGCTGCTGGTCAAGGTTGACTCGCCGGGTCCGGCCTGCCACACCGGCAACCGTACCTGCTTCTTTAAGAAACTCGCGTAGGACGGGCGCTCGACTAGGCGCTTGGCCAACCAGAAAGGATTGAACTATGGGTGTGCGCACCGCAAACGTTCAGGATGGAAATATCGGTGAGACGCTGACGGGGCTCGCCGAGGTGATTCACGGCCGTCGCGACGCATCGCCGCAGGAGAGCTACACCGCTCGTCTGTTGACCGACGTCGAGGACGAGCTGCTCAAGAAGCTTGCCGAGGAGGCGAGCGAGGTGATCATGGCCTGCAAGGACAACGACCACGACCACATTCGCTACGAGGCCGGCGACCTGGTCTACCACCTGCTCGTGACGCTTGAGCGCTACGGCATCACCCTCGACGAGCTGGCCGGCGAACTCAACGCTCGCCGCCACTAGTCGAGCTTTTGGTGCAAGGGGGGGCAGGATACTTTGCTCCAAATGATCCGTTTTCCTCCGTCCCCAACGGATCAAATGGAAGTTACGGTGGAATAGTTCTTGTTTGACGGTCTTAGGGCTATAAACAGGAACTATTTCACCGCAACTTATGAAGGGATGGCTAGGCGAGGGGCGTGGGCTCCCATTCTCCGGTGGGGTGGGGGATGTCGAAGGTTCGATAGCCGCAGTCGTAGGCGTGGCCCTGGGCCTCGCGGATGTTCCAGCAGATATCGCAGGTGCGGTGCGCGTCCGAGCCAAAGGTGATCGGCACTTCGGCATGGGCAAAGCAGCGCAAAAGGCTGGTCGCGGGATAGTAGTCATCGAGGCCCTTGCGCGGTGCGGCCGTCGAGACCTCAACGCGGCGGCCCGTATCGTGGGCGCATTCGGCCATCTGCTCCCAAAACGGCGCGGGGTCAAAATCGGTGCAAAGCCTTCCTTCGAAAAGCGCATGACCAGGTCGGGATGAGCCATCACATCAAAGTTAAGCGAGCTTTCGCAGGCACGACACCAGTCGTCGACGTAGCGCTCCCACACGCCGCGCACGCCCAGGTTTTCCCAAACGTGCAGGTTGGTGTCATCGTCGATCCAACCGCAGCTCGAATCGGGCGTGTCGGGACGAGCGACGTCCTCCGCCCCCGCCGCGCCCGCAGCGCCTGCCGCAATATCGCCTGGGTTGCCAATCCAATGCACGCTGCCCAGGCGTACCACGGCGCCTTCGGACCAGCGCTCAACCAAAGGCTCGCAGTCTTCGTACCAATCGCACTCAAAGCCATAGATAAGCTCGAGCTCCGGCGCGATCCGCGCGGCAAGCTTGCGGGCGTCTTCAAAAGCCAGACGATGTGCCGGCAGGTCGCCCTCGACAACCTGCACCTCGCAATTGGAATCCATGCTGGCGGGCAGGGTGAGGTGGTCGGTTGAGACCATGACACGGCAGCCTGCCGCAGCAGCGGCGCGAACGTTGTCCTCAAACGAGGCGTGCCCGTCCGAGAACGAGGTGTGGGTATGGCAATCGACCAGCGGGCAAGCAGACATGGCGGCTCCTTTGCATTTGGTGAATCCGCTCCATTGTAATGGCGCAACCTCGGTGCGTCGTGCGCGCGGGGTGCTGAAATCGATCGGAAAGGCTGCGCGGTGCGCGGTGCGGCCTCGCTTGCTCTCAAAACGTGTACATCAGCCTCCAAAAGCTGCAAATAATGACATGTTTGGAGGCAGATGTACATGTTTGGCTGAGGCGGCGGAGTGTCGGTTTCTTGCGGACAAGGAAAATCGCGCTCATCGCGCTCCGCCACATCCACGCCGCCCGCGATGTGTTAGCGTTTGGATGAACAAAACGAGCCCGTGCGGAAAGGAGCCGGACCGTATGCCATGCGATACCACATCCCCGCTGTCTCGCGAGACCGATGCGCCCGAAACTATCGTCAAACTGGAGTGCGACATCGATGACGCGTCGCCTGAGGTGCTTGCCTACGCTGCCGATTGCCTGCGCAAGGCCGGCGCCCGCGAAGTGCATTGGTTGCCGCTTTACTGCAAAAAGGGCCGTCCCGGCTGGCAGTTGCAGGTAATCTGTACCCACGAGGATATCGAGCGCCTGCAGACGATTGTCTTTTTGGAAACCACGACCAATGGCATCCGCCGCCAGGTTATGGAGCGCGTTTGCCTACCACGCCGCTTTGAGCGCGTAACAACGCCATGGGGCGAGGTGTCCGTCAAGGTGGCGACCTTGCCCGACGGCAGCGAGCGCGCGGCGCCCGAGTACGAAGACTGCGCCCGCCTTGCCCGCGAGCACAATGTGCCGCTCCAACGCGTGATGCAGGCGGTCCAGAGCGCGGCACTGCGATTTGAGTAACGCGGCCGGCGGCACGCCACGCCCAGCTCCATCAACCCCACCCGAAAGGACCACCATGAAATACCTCATCGCCTCCGACATCCACGGCTCGGCATACTGGACCGAGCGCCTGGTCGCCGCCATCGAGTCCGAGCAGCCCGACCGCATCGTCCTGCTGGGCGACCTGCTCTACCATGGTCCGCGTAACGACCTGCCGCGCGACTACGCCCCCAAGCGCGTGATTCCGCTGCTCAACGCCCTGGCCGACCGCATCATCGCGGTGCGCGGCAACTGTGATGCCGAGGTCGACCAGATGGTGCTCGACTTTCCCGTCATGGCCGACTACGCCACGCTGTTCGACGAGACCGGCCGCGAGCTGTTCCTGACGCACGGCCACGTCTTTGGCGCCGGCATGCACAACAGCGTCGACCACGTGCCCGCGCTGCCCGAGGGCTCCGCGCTCGTCTACGGCCACACGCACATCAAGGTTAACGAGGCAAGCGAGGCGCACCCGGGCCTGTGGCTTTTCAACCCCGGCAGCGTGAGCATTCCCAAGGACGACTCGCACAGCTACGGTATCTACGAGGGCGGCGCGTTCCGCCACGTGATCATGGAGGAGGACTAACCATGGCGCAGCACATGGCTCAGCAAAATGCCGAGGGCTCGCGCGATCTGTCCACGCTGGTGGATGCATCGGCCGAGCTGCAGCATCTGGTGCAGACCATTTGGCGCCTGCGTCAGCCCGACGGCTGCCCGTGGGACCGCGAACAGACGCATCAGAGCATCGGCAAGAACATGATTGAGGAAGCCTACGAGGCGCTCGATTGCATCGAGGCCGATGATGCCGCGCATCTGCGCGAGGAGCTGGGCGACGTGCTCATGCAGGTGGTGCTGCATGCGCAGATTTGCGGCGGACGCCGGTGAGTTTACGCTGGCCGATGTGGCGCGCGATATCGACGCCAAGCTCATTCGCCGCCACCCACACGTGTTTGGCGATGCGGACGCCGATAACTCCGACGAGGTAGCTCAAGATCTGGGACGAGGTTAAGCTTGCCGAGAAGGCTGCCAAGGACAAGGCCGTGGCAGCAGGCGAGGCTGCGCCCGAGGGCCTGCTCGACGGCGTGCCCACGCATCTGCCGGCGCTGATGCAGGCGCAGAAGGTGTCGCGCAAGGCGGCTGCCGTGGGCTTTGAATGGGAGACGGTCCAGGATGTGTGGGACGAGGTAGCAGAGGAGCGTGCCGAGTTTGAGGCCGAGGAGCCCGGCTCGCCCGAGCGCGAAATGGAGTTTGGCGACCTGCTCTTTGCCCTAGTCAACGTTGCGCGCAAAGAGGGGATTGACGCCGAGAGCGCCCTTCGCGCCAGCACGGCCAAGTTCCGCCGTCGTTGGGCTGCGATGGAGGCCGCCGTGCACGAGGCGGGCGATGACCTCGCCGCCTGCTCAACCGCTCAACTCAACGACCTGTGGGACCAAGCAAAAGCAAGCGAGTGAGGCCTGCGTCTCTCACGGCATCCATTCGTAGAGAGGTCTCTACAAGCAAAAAGCCATATACAACGGAAGATGTGCCAGCTGCGCTTCGGCATCCCACTCGAGTTGTTTAGGGTGCAACACGTAAGCCATCCCAATCTTCTTGTTAAAGCGCGCGCGGAATCGGTCGAGGGAGATGGTTCCGTATCTGCGTGGCGACTTAACTTCGACGGGGCTGATGCGCGGCTTTCCGGCGGCATTGACATAGGGTCGGGTAACGAGGAAGTCGATTTCCATGCGCTCCTCCCCCTCCTTCTTTCCGCTTTGGGAATAAAAGAAGAGCCTGTGTCCATTGGCCTTTAGAGATTGGGCAACGTAGTTTTCGGTAAGCATTCCTTCGTTCAATCCGATGTCGCCGCGAAGCACGGCCCTGTAAACGTCTTCATCGGTATCGTTGTTGTCAGAGAAGGCAAGCGTTACAAGCAGGCCGGTGTCTGCCATGTAGCACTTGAGGGCCGTTTGCTCCATGCTGAGTGAAAGGCCCACGCTCGGTTCGCTTGCGGCATAGCAGATATTGGCAATTCGCGCGTCTGCCAGCCAAAAGAAGGCTTCTTCGTAGGTGCGCATGCGTGCGTTTTTATCAAGTGAGGAAAGCTTGAATCGTTTTTCGTGCCTAGAGAGCTGACCCGGGATGCCATCGAGTACGGAGACGACTTTGAATTCGTAACCGGTTGCAAAACGAGAGATATCGTTGCGATAGAGCTGAACGATTCGGCGCTTCGAAGCGTCGACGGGCGCAAAAGCGCGCTGTTCAACATAGATGGATACCGGCTCAGGCATGCCGCCTACAAGCATGTATTCGCGCATAAGGGAGAGCGCTCTGCGATGTAGGGCATCGGGGAGCGGCTTCATCTTGTTAAAACTCATGCGAATGAGATCGGCCAGCCCCTTTTCGTCCATGCCCCAAAGAAACTCCTCAAAGTCGAGGGGCTCAAGTTCCAGAGACTCTTCTTCGGACGGGATGACGATATCTTTAATGTTCTGCTTGATGCTGAGCAGGGATCCAGTTTCGATGTAGTCGTAACGTCCGTCTGCAACGAGATACTTGATGAGTCCGCGTGCTTGCGGGTACATCTGGACCTCGTCAAAGACGATAAGCGTCTCATGTTCATAGAGTTTGACGTTATAGAAAACCGAGAGATAGAGGAAGAGCGAGTCGAAGTCAGTGCGATAGTCCTCAAAATATTGCTTAATTTCGGCAGGTGCTTGAAAGAAATCAATGACAAGGCAGGATTTGTATTCGGTTTCTCCAAACGTGCGGACAAGCGTGCTCTTGCCGACGCGGCGGGCTCCTTCAATAAGAAGTGCTGTTTTACCAGCGCTTTCATGCTTCCATTTTAGTAGTTTGTCATAGGCTTTTCGTTTAAGCATGGCTACCTCGTGCACGATATCCAGAACTTTTATAACCTGATTATGCACGATATCCAGAACTTCAGACCCTTAAAATTGCACGATATCCAGAACTTTGCACGATGTAAAAGCACATTACTGGCTCTTTCATTCGCAAGCCAGGTAAAGACGGTATGCCGATAGAAGAATTTAAGTGGGGGGGGGTGACCTCTAGAGATGAATGCTCGGTGCAAAAATAAGCGCCTCAAAGAATGATTTCTCCAATTCATATGTATCCCTCGGCTAACTTAGGGCATAATGCAAAAAGTGCGACAAGGCTAACTTATGAACCTGCGCGCCGCTGCAGCGTGCAAGCCGCGTCGCCAAGCATTCAACCCGTTTCCAAGTGAGAGGGAGACAACATGAGCGATATTTTGGACGTCTACGGTCGTGAGGTGCTCGACAGCCGCGGCAACCCTACCGTCGAGGTCGAGGTCGTGCTCGAGGACGGCAGCTTCGGTCGCGCGATGGTGCCTTCGGGCGCTTCGACCGGTGCTTTCGAAGCTTGCGAGCTGCGCGACGGCGACAAGGGTCGCTACCTGGGCAAGGGCGTTTCGCAAGCCGTCGAGCACGTCAACAACGAGTGCGCCAACGCCGTCGTGGGCCTCGATGCCTTCGATCAGCGCGCCGTCGATGCCGCACTAATCGTCGCCGACGGTACGCCCAACAAGACCAAGCTCGGCGCCAACGCCATTCTGGGCGTATCGCTGGCCGTTGCCCGCGCTGCGGCAGAGTCGGCGGGCCTGTCGCTGTACCAGTACCTGGGCGGCGTCAACGCTCACCTGCTGCCCACGCCTATGAATGAATATCCTCAACGGCGGCGTGCATGCCGACAACAACGTTGACTTCCAGGAGTTCATGATCATGCCGGTGGGCGCTCCGAGCTTTGCCGAGGGCCTGCGTTGGTGCGCCGAGGTCTACCACACCCTCAAGGGCGTGCTGCACGAGGCCGGCCTGGGCGGCGGCGTGGGCGACGAGGGCGGCTTCGCGCCCAACCTCAAGACCAATGCCGAGCCGTTCGAGTACATCACCAAGGCCGTCGAGAAGGCTGGCTTTAAGCCCGGCGTCGACTTCATGTACGCCATGGATCCGGCCTCGACCGAGTTCTACAACGCCGAGACCGGCATGTACGAGCTCAAGGGCGAGGGCGTGGAGTACACGAGCGCCCAGATGGTTGATTACTGGGAGAAGCTCGTCGACACCTATCCCATCATCTCCATCGAGGACGGCATGGCCGAGGAGGACTGGGACGGCTGGGTCGAGCTTACCCGCCGCATTGGCAACAAGGTGCAGCTGGTGGGCGACGACCTGTTCGTCACTAACACCGAGCGCCTCAAGAAGGGCATCGAGCTGGGTGCCGCCAACGCGATCCTGGTCAAGGTCAACCAGATCGGCACGCTCACCGAGTCGCTCGAGGCCATCGAGACTGCCAAGGAGGCCGGCTACGCTTGCATCGTGAGCCACCGTTCCGGTGAGACCGAGGACTCCACGATCGCCGACCTGGTCGTGGGTGTTAACGCCGGCCAGATCAAGTCGGGCGCCCCGTGCCGCAGCGACCGTATCGCCAAGTACAACCAGCTCATCCGCATCGAGGACGAGCTTGAGGGTAGCGCGCGCTACGCCGGCAAGTCTGCGTTCTACAACATTCGCTAGGCAGCGGCGTGTGCGGGGGCGGGGCTGACTCGGATTCGCCTCGCTTCCGCCGGGCACTGTTGAGCACCATTGGGCGCTGGGCCATACGGCTCAGCGCCTTTTTTATGTCGAGCAAAGGCTGGCGAAAGCGGTGCGGGCGCTCGTGCTATAACTAAAAGACTTAGCGCAAACAAACCTCAACCGCACAAGGCGCACAGGTGGAGTCAGATTTACGACAACAGGTATTATTCCGCCGGTTCGCGCGAGCCGTCGCCTCGCCGCGCACCTACCGTGCAGCTCGGCGGGTCCGACTACGCCGGTGTCGATCGCCGCGCACAGCGTCCGGCAAGTGCCTCACATCCCCGTGCTCAAATGAATACGTCGACGGGTCGCCCGCCACGCTCGGCGCCCCCGACGCATGCTTCGCGTACGCAGCACCCCTCGGCTCAAACGCACGAAAAGTCGACCAGGCCCTCGAGCCGTCTTTCGGGCTCGGACTTCATGCACTACGCCAACGACAATGCGGTGGTCAAGGCGATCTACGACTTTACCCATGGACCCCAGCGCGGGCTGTTTATTGGCATTGTCGTCGTCCTGGTGCTCGTGAGCCTGTACTTTCCCGTGCGCGACCTCTACGTTGCCAAACGCTCGAACGATATCTTGGCCAAGCAGGTCGAGATTCGCCAGCAGTACAACGACGAGCTGCAGAAAAGCGTCGACAAGCTGCTCTCGGAGGAGGGTATCAAGGACGCGGCATCCGAGGACTTGGGCCTGGTGATGCCCGGCGAGAAGAGAATTGAAGTGCAGGGCCTGGACGACGATTCGGATTCGTCTTCGAGCAAGAAGTCGTCGAACGCCAAGAAGGCCAGCGAAGTTGCCAAGGAAATCGAAGACGTCGGTAAGGACGCGCCGTGGTACATCCAGGCGCTCGACATGCTGTTTGGGTTTAACGGTGTCGAGGGCCAGACGGTCGTGTCCAACGGCAAATAGCGCCCGGAGGGGAGCCTGCAATGGCAGATTGCAAACGCTATAAGGTAGCCGCGATCGACCTGGGAACAGTGTCGTCGCGACTGGTGTTAGCGCAGGTCGAGGCCGGGGCGATCGTGGAATCGTCCAAGCATACCGAGATCACCGACTTGGGCGAGGGCGTGGACGCGACGGGCCGCTTTTGCGAGGCGGCCGTCGAGCGTGTGCTCGCCGCGTGTCGCATGTTTGTGGACGAGGCGCATGCCTTTGGGGCCGTGTGCATCTGCACCACGTGCACGAGTGCCGCGCGCGATGCGTCCAATGCCGCCCTGCTGCTGGACGGCCTGCGCGAGCTGGGGCTCGAACCGCAGGTGATTCCGGGCGAGGTCGAGGCACGCCTGACGTTTTTTGGCGTGGCGCACGACTTTGCCGGCGAGCGCATTATTGTTGCCGATTCGGGTGGCGGATCCACGGAGCTCGCGACGGGCGTCTATGCGCCGGAGCGTGGCGTCTTTGCGCTAGAAGGGACGCGCTCGCTGGACATTGGTTGCCGGCGCGTGACCGAGCGGTTTTTC
>ENA-OQJF01000281-OQJF01000281.1-human-gut-metagenome-genome-assembly--contig:-NODE-281-length-13930-cov-2.962762_pt1 | contig 13930 bp, 20 predicted proteins | sample MGYA00242595_ERZ504761 | MGnify/ENA primary metagenome ERZ504761 (study PRJEB26092, sample SAMD00036367) | human gut metagenome | host: Homo sapiens | study: EMG produced TPA metagenomics assembly of...
CATGTACGGGTGTTGTGGGATGAGGCAGCCAACACGGGACAGGTGCCCCAGCTCGAAAAGCTGGTCGCGGTTATCCGCTCCCGTGAGGTGAGTCTTTTGCCTGCTGTATCAGCAGTTGGCGCAGTGCAAGGCCATTTTACGATAAACACGCCGAGACAATCCTCGGCAACATGGACAGCGTGGTGTTCCTCGGTGGCCGCGAAGCCAGCACCATCAAGGAAATATCCGAGAACTGGCTGGGAAAGGCCACAATCAGTATGCAGACCGACAGCCGCTCCCGTGGTCAGTCGGAAAGCTACAGTCAAAATACCCAGCGGCTGGGCCGGGAACTGATGACCCCAGCCGAACTTGCAACCATGCCGGGAGATAAATGTATTTTGCAGCTTCGGGGCCTACCCCCGTTCTTCTCTCCCAAGTATGATCTGAAACGGCATCCGAACTACCGTTATACGGCGGAGGCCGATAAACAGAAAAACGCTTTTGACCTCGACAGGCTCATTAACCGCCGCAGGCGGCCCGGTCTGAACGAGGCGTGTACGATGTATGAGGTGACTGTGCCGGACGATGCGCTCACAGAAGAGGACGAGGACATCCTCAACTATGATGACATCGACGATCCAGACGCCTTTGCATAAACGCTTCGAGACAAAGTGTCCCGAAGTTTGTAACCTGCCGCCTGCAAGGGCGGCTTTTTTGTTACCGGGAAAATCCCGGAGAAATGGAGGCTTATATGGCATTTTTCTCATCTGCAATCGACACTTTACAGACCCTCGTTATTGCTCTCGGTGCTGGCCTCGGCGTGTGGGGCGTGGTTAATCTGCTGGAGGGCTACGGCTCGGATAACCCGGGCTCCAAGTCCCAGGGCATGAAGCAGCTCATGGCGGGCGGCGGCATCATCGTCATTGGCACCACACTGATCCCTCTGCTGTCTGGCCTGTTTTAAGGTAGGCGCTTATGGATTTTCTCACCGACTGGCTCACAAACTGGCTCAAAGAGCTTCTGATTGGCGGGATCATGGGAAACCTCGAAGGGCTTTTTGATACCGTCAATACCCAAGTCGGAGAGATTGCGGCACAGGTAGGGACTACCCCGGCGGCGTGGCACGCCGGGGTTTTCTCCCTGATCCGACAGCTTTCCGAAACGGTGATCCTGCCGATTGCCGGAATGGTGCTGACCTTTGTTGCCACTTATGAGCTCATACAGATGCTTTTGGAAAAGAACAATATGCACGAGGTTGACGTTGCGAACCTCTATAAATGGATGTTCAAAACAGCCTGTGCAATCTTAATCCTGTCAAATACATTCAATATCGTCATGGCTGTGTTCGATGTGTCGCAGAGCGTTATCGCGCAGGCAGGCGGGCTCATTCAAGGCTCTACCGATGTTTCGGCGGATATGCTTGCCGAACTGGAAACCTCGCTGGAGGCGATGGACTTGGGGCCGCTTTGGGCTTTGGCTGCAGTCTGCGCTCATTGGATTTACGATGAAGGCGATGGGGATTATCATTTTCGTTTTGGTGTATGGCAGGATGCTGGAAATCTATCTGCTGACCAGTCTGGCCCCCATCCCCGTTGCTACGCTTTCCAACCGGGAGCTTGGCAGCACCGGGCAAAACTACATCAAGTCCCTGTTTGCCGTGGGCTTTCAAGGGCTGCTGATTCTTGTATGTGTTGCAATTTACGCGGTGCTCATTCAAGGCATCGCAACAAGCGGCGATCCCATCGGGGCGATTTGGGGAACTGTGGGCTACACGGTTTTGCTTTGCTTCATGCTCTTTAAGACCGGGAGCATTGCCCAGCGTATCTTTGGCGCTCATTAACAGGAGGTGGTGCTTATGCCGAGAAGATACGGGGCAGACGGAACGCGCTTATGGAATGGAAAAACGCCGGAGGAGTTTACTGAGGCAGACGCTTACCGCTTTATGGCGGAAACAGAGGCCGTCCTGCAAAGAAAAGAGTTGATGGACGACCCCGCCCAGCCTGCTCCGGCAAGCGGAAAGGAGGAATTTTATCTGAGTAAGAAAGACGATGTATTGCTGACCCCGGAGCAGATTGCTGCGGAGGAACGGCGCTGGCTGTTTGATGCTCCCATCGCGGAGCTTGCAGAAGTCAAGGGCGTTAGCATTGATGAGGCAGTAAAAATGCGGACAGATGCTGTCTTGCAGGAGGCGGTTGTTCCGATCACGGTATCTGTCCGCCCGATTGAGCCGCAGGGAAAACTGATCGGCTTCGCCAGCGTCAATTTTGGCGGTGTGGTCATCGACGATTTTAAGGTTGTGGACGGGAAAAACGGGATTTTCCTCGGCGCTCCCTCTAAACCTGATCCTGCCAGCCGGACGGGATACCGGGCTACGGTTCGGATTCCTGACCGCGCCACACAGGAACGGATCAATGCGGCTGGTGTGGAGGCGTATCATGCGGCGGTGGAACAGCTTGTTGCACGGGCCCAGGCGGTACGGCCTGCCCCGATCAAGGAGCAGATGGCCGAGGCTGCAAAGCAAGCGGGAAAAGAAAACGCTGCCCGGCCTGCGCCTGCCAAGACAAAGGAGGCCCGTAATGACCGATAGCCGCACTTTGGGACAAAGTGTCCCGAAGGAGGGCTTGTTTCTCATGGATGGCATTGAGGGCCTGCGCTCCCTGCCCAAACATAGCGTGGATATGCTGTTGACTGATCCGCCTTACGGCACAACCCGGAATTATTGGGATGTGCCCCTGCCGCTCCCGGAGCTGTGGGAGGCGGTGAAATGGGCGGTCAAGCCGAATGGCGCAGTGCTGTTTTTCGCACAGTGCCCCTTTGACAAGGTGCTGGGCGCATCCAACCTCGCCATGCTCCGCTATGAGTGGATTTGGTACAAAGAGCGCGGAACGGGCTTTCTCAATGCAAACCGGGCTCCGCTGAAAAAGTCCGAGAACATCTTGGTGTTTTACCAGAAGTCCCCGGTCTACAATCCACAGTTTACTTACGGCAAGCCATATACCCGTGTTCATTCCCGAAGCGGTACAAGCTCCAACTATGGGAAATTTGAACGGCAGGGCTCGGAGTCCAACGATGGCCGCCGCTATCCCGGAAATGTGCTATTTGTGCCTACGGTGTCCGGCGGCATCCATCCCACACAGAAGCCCGTGGAGCTTTGTGAGTATCTGATCCGCACCTATACCCGCCCCGGCGAATTGGTCGCGGACATTTGCGCGGGCTCCGGCACAACCGCGATTGCAGCTATCAACACAGAACGCCGCTTTGTATGCTTTGAAACGGCCCCGGCCTTTTATGCCGCAGCCAGTGAGCGTATTCGTGCGGCGCAGGCGGACAAAAGTTCTGGCGAGAAAGGAGTGTAATTATCCAGCAGTATTCTATCATTTACGCCGATCCCCCTTGGCGCTACTCGGCTAAGAAAGTACAGGGCGCGGCGGAAAATCATTATCCCACTATGAGCATTGAGGATTTATGTGCGTTGCCTGTGGCTGATCTTGCAGCCCCGGACAGCGCACTCTTTTTATGGGCCACTTTCCCGCAGCTCCCGGAGGCGCTCCGGCTGATCGAGGCTTGGGGCTTCACCTACAAAAGCGTTGCTTTCGTCTGGCTGAAAAAGAACAAGAAGGCGGATAGCTGGTTTTACGGTCTTGGCTTCTGGACAAGGGGCAACGCGGAAATCTGCCTGCTGGCAACCAAGGGACATCCAAAGCGGCAGGCTGCCAACATTCATCAATTCATCATTTCCCCGATTGAAGCCCATAGCAAAAAGCCGGACGAGGCCCGCGACAAAATCATTTCCCTGATGGGCGATCTGCCCCGCGTGGAGCTCTTTGCCAGGCAGACCCCGCCCGGCTGGGCTGTATGGGGAAATGAAGTAACACCAACCATCCCGGACTTTGGGACACATTGTCCCGAAGTGCAGAAAGGAGTGTGATCTATGCCCTATGTAAACGTACCAAACGATTTATCCAAAATCAAAACAAAGATGGCTTTCAACCTCACCAAACGCCAGCTTGTCTGCTTCGGCAGCGCGGGCGCGGTGGGGATTCCGGCCTATCTGCTGACCCGTGGCACCCTCGGCAATACCGGGGCGATGTTTCTCATGCTGGGAATTATGCTCCCGGCGTTCCTGCTGGCCATGTATGAAAAGGACGGCTTGCCCTTTGAAAAGGTTGTGCGAAACATCATCCGGGCCAAGTTTCTAAGGCCGGGGATCAGGGCCTACCGAACCGAAAACATTTATGCGCCCTTTGCCGGGCCGGGCGCTGGAAAGGAGGATGTGATTGAAAAACACAAAGAAGAAAAACGGAGCCGCCGCCAAGGGTAAAGGCCGGGCGACCCTGTCTGCCCAACAGACAATCCCGTATCTGTCCATGCACCCGGACGGTGTGTGCAAGCTCCCGGGCGGGCTCTATACAAAAACCGTGGAATATGAGGACATCAATTACTCCGTGGCATCCACCGAGGATCAGACTGCCATATTCAGCGGATGGAGTTCATTTCTCAACTACTTTGACAGTTCGCTGCCGTTCCAGCTTTCCTTTATCAACCGTCGTTCCCATTCCCGCAGCCGCTATCAAGTCAATATCCCGAAAGCGGATGACAACTATAACAGCGTCCGGGATGAGTTTACCGGGATGCTGAAAAATCAGATTGCCAAAAGCAATAACGGCATTGAACGCTCAAAATACATCACCTTTGGCATACCCGCCGAGGGGATTGCGGAGGCTCGGCCCCGTCTGGAGCGTGTGGAGGCTGATGTCATGGGAAACTTTAAGCGGCTGGGCGTTCCCTCGGAGCCTATGGACGGGCGGGCCCGCCTTGCGCTGCTTCATAGCCAGATGCATCCGGGGAGCCGCGAGGCGTTCCGCTTTTCGTGGAAAGACATCCCACAGACCGGGCTTGGCACAAAAGACTTTATTGCCCCGGACAGTCTCGACTTCCGCCAGTCCCGCACATTCCGCATCGGCCAGTATTGGGGCGCGGTGTCCTACTTACAGATTATGGCATCGGAGCTTTCGGATAAGTTGTTGGCGGAAATCTTGGAGCTGGATGCGGAAATGACCGTGACCATGCACATTCAGACCGTGGATCAGCTCAAGGCAATTAAGACCATCAAGGGGAAAATCTCGGACATCGGAAAAATGAAAGTGGAGGAACAGAGAAAGGCTGTGCGCTCCGGCTATGACCCGGATATTCTTCCCCCTGACCTGATTACATTCAGCAAGGACGCAGCGGAGCTTCTGGCTGATTTGCAATCCCGCAATGAGCGAATGTTTCTGCTGACCTTTACGGTGGTAAACCTTGCTCCTAACCGCCAGCGGCTGGAAAACGATGTGTTTACCGTGGGCGGTATCGCGCAGAAATACAACTGCGCTCTGCGCCGTCTGGACTGGCAACAGGAACAGGGCTTTGTTTCCTCGTTGGCCCTTGGTTACAACGAGGTAGAAATCCAGCGCGGTATGACCACCAGCTCCACAGCCATCTTTATTCCTTTTATGACAAGGGAGCTCCGCATGGCTGGGCAGGCCCTCTACTATGGCATGAACGCACTTTCTCACAATGTCATCATGGCTGACCGCAAAAAGCTGAAATCGGCAAACGGGATGTATTTGGGCTCTACGGGCTCCGGCAAGAGCTTTGCCGCAAAGCGCGAGCTCTTGAATGTGTTTCTCACCATCCCGCAGGATCGGATCATCGTGGTTGACCCGATGGGCGAATACGCTCCGCTGGTGCGAAGGCTGGGCGGCCAGGTGATCGAGATTGCCCCGGACAGCCCGCACCACCTCAATCCGATGGATGTGGAGCTCAATATGGCCGCCGGAGAAAGCCCGCTTTCCATGAAGGCGGATTTTCTTTGTCCCTATGCGAGCTGGTGGTCGGCGGCAAGGAAGGCTTGCAGCCCATTGAAAAGACGGTCATTGACCGCTGTGTGCGTTTGGTGTATCGGGAGCAGGCGCTCGGACTGGAAACCGCAAAAACACCGCTGTTGCAGGATTTGTACGAAGAGCTCTTACGCCAGCCGGAGCCCGAAGCCCGGCGCGTGGCAACTGCCTTAGAGCTTTATTGCACAGGCTCCCTCAATCTCTTTAACCATCCTACCAACGTCAAGACGGACAGCCGTGTGGTGTGCATCGTTCTGAAAAACATGGGCGAAAACCTTAGAAAGATTGCAATGCACATCACAAATGAGTTTGTTTCGCAGGCGGTGGATCAGAACTTCCACGAGGGTGCGGCGACTTGGTGCTACTTTGACGAGTTTCATATCCTGCTCCGTGATCCGCTGACAGCCAGCTACTTTGTGGCAGTCTGGAAAATGCTGCGTAAAAAAGGATGTGTGCCGTCTGCTTTGACGCAGAACGTCAAAGACCTTTTGGCCAGCCGGGAAATCGAGAACATTCTGGACAACACGGATTTTATGATTCTGCTTTCGCAGGCGCAGAGTGACCGTACCATTCTGGCAAAACAGCTCGGTATTTCCGAGCATCAGCTTTCCTATATCACACACAGCAATTCCGGTGAGGGGCTGTTGTTCTATGGAAATGTAACCATTCCGTTTGTGGATCGGTTCCCTCGCGGAGAAATCTATGACCTGCTGACTACCCGCCCGGAGGATATGAAGAATGAAACGAAAAACGAATAAGACCAAGGAGGAGGCTTGGTCGCAGACCGCCCACGCCCCTGACGGGGAACAGCCCGGGCCGGAGGCTTCCGACACTTCGGGACAAAGTGTCCCGAAGTCCAAGTTCCGCAAAAAGAGCCAGCAGGAACAGGCTGCGGCGGCAAAGCTCCGTATGGAGTCCCAAGGCGAAAAGCTGGAACAGGCCCGGGAGAAGCTGGCAAAACAAAAGCCGCCGAAAAAGCCCGGCCCGGTAAAACGCATAGGCCGTGTTGCCAGTGGTTCCGTTCACAGCTTCGTGCATGGCAAGATTTTTGAAGTGGAACAGGAAAATGTCGGCACAGAAGGCGCACACCGTTCTGAGCTTGTGGGAGAAACCGCGCTGCGGCACGGCTCCCGCTTTGTGCGCCGTAAAGTCCGGGAACATCCGGCAAAAGTGGTACGCAAGGCCGAGGCCCGCTATACCAAATACACGGCGGACTACCATTTTCACACCGCCGCACAGGAGCACCCGGAGCTGACGAAAAATGCCCTTACCCGCTACTGGCAAAAGCAACGGCTTCGCAGGCAATACCGCAAGCAGGCAAAGGAAGCTGCAAAGCAGGGCGCGGCTGCGGCTGGGAAAACTGCCACAGCCACAGAGCGCCTGACCGCCCGGGCAGTGGAATTTGTCAAAAGTCATCCCGCAGGTGCCGTGGTTGCGGTGCTCTGTGTGTTACTCCTGTTTGCTATGCAGTCCTGTTCCTCTACCATGCTTATGCTGGGGAACGCCGGGGCCGGTGCATTAGGGGCCAGCACCTATCCTTGCGAGGATCGGGATATGCTGGCCGCCGAAGCTGCCTACTGTGCGCTGGAAGATGATTTGCAGCATTATCTGGACACCTATGAAAGCACCCATGACTATGACGAATACCACTTCGATCTGGACGAAATCGAACATGATCCCTATGTGCTGCTTTCTCTTTTGTGTGCGCTCCATGAGGGACAATGGACAATAGACGAAGTACAGGGAACGCTGCAAATGCTCTTTGACCGCCAGTACATTCTCACGGAGGATGTAGTGGTGGAAACCCGGTATCGCACGGAAACCGACACATGGACGGACGCGGACGGCAACTCCCATACGGACACCTATCAGGTGCCTTACGATTATTACATCTGTACGGTCACGCTGGAGAACTTTGATTTATCCCATGTGCCCGTATATGTCATGAGCGAGGAGCAGCTTTCACGGTATGCCATCTATATGGCAACGCTGGGAAACCGCCCCGATCTGTTCCCAGATTCTCCCTATGTGAACAAGTACATTACCGGGAAACCCGGTGATTACGAAGTGCCCGGAGAATATCTGGACGATGAAACCTTTGCCGCGATGCTTGCCGAAGCGCAGAAATACATCGGCTATCCCTATGTGTGGGGCGGCAGTTCTCCCGCCACTTCCTTTGATTGCTCGGGGTACGTTTCGTGGGTTATCAATCACTCCGGCTGGAATGTGGGCAGGCTGGGAGCCCAGGGGCTCTATAACATCTGTACGCCGACCAGTTCTCCCAAACCCGGTGATCTGGTGTTCTTCAAAGGCACCTATGACACGCCGGGCGTGAGCCATTGCGGGATTTATGTCGGTGATGGAAAAATGCTGCATTGCGGAGATCCCATCGGCTACGCAAATTTGAATACAAGCTACTGGCAATCTCATTTTTACGCCTACGGGCGTTTACCGTGACAGGAGGTTTTGAAATGGCAACTACCAAAAGCATGAAAATTCAGGCCGAGATTGATAAGGTCAAGGCCAAAATCAGTGAACAGCAGGCCCGGCTCAAGGAGCTGGAGCAGAAAAAGCTGGAGGACGGAAAACAGCGAGATCGTGGACTATTGTGCGCGGTATGAGCATTTCCCGTTACGGAGCCTCCCGTCTGCTGTTTAGAAAAGCTAGAAGGACGGAGGTACTTTGGGACAAAGTGTCCCGAAGTCCGAAGAAGAAAAGGAGGAAAACTGAATATGAAACACTTTCGTATGTTGGCGGCGGGGCTTTGCTCCGCCGTTCTTTTATGCGGCTTTGCAATCCCGGCCTATGCCTATTCGGACGGCGGGAATGAGGAACCGCCTGTTGTGGAAGAAACTCCGGCCCCGGAGCCAGCGCCTACCATTACCCCGGGCGAGGGCTTTTCGGAGGATGGAAACCTTGTGACCCGCGATCTGCTCTACGATGCTGCAACCAACAAACAGTTCATCACGGTGGAAACCAGCGGCGGCAACACCTTTTACATTGTCATTGACTATGACAAGCCTGTGGACGAGGACGGCGAACAGTATCACACCTACTTTTTGAACATGGTGGATGAAGCCGATCTGCTGGCGGCACTGGAGGCCGCTGGCGGAGAACTTCCGGCCTGCTCCTGCACAGAAAAATGTGCGCCCGGAGCCATCCATACGGATTGCGAGGTCTGCGCGGTCAACATGACCGAGTGTGCTGGCACAGCTCCCGAACCCGCTCCGGTGACGGAACCTGCGGAGGAGCCGGAACCCGAGCCCCAGCAGAAAAGTAATACCGGGACGCTTCTGCTGATTTTGGCAGTGGCTGTTCTGGGCGGCGGTGCAGGCTGGTACTTGAAAATCTACCGCCCGAAGCATGAAAAAGCTGCTGTACCCGAAGAGGATTACAGTGAGGAACTGGCTGATTATGACGATCCCGAGGACGATGGGCCGCCTTGGGACGAGGACGATACCGAAAGCGAGGATAATGAATGAGATTTACCAACAACCCCTATGAGGGATTTATGAAAGAAAAAAGCTACTTTAAGGGTGTGCCGCCCAGCCTGCCGCCGAAGGGCTCCCGTTGTGACGGCTGCCCTTACTGGCGCGGGATCGGCTGCGTGTTCTGCTACCGGGAGCAGCTCAAACCACCGGGCAACGGGAGGTGATACTGTGGGCCGAGAACTGACCCGGACAGAAAAAGCGGCAATCCGCAGGCTGGTGTCAAAATGGTGTGCCAACTATGACCGGGACTGCGGCTGCCTGCCGCTGGATTGCGAGTGCTATATGTTTGGGAAATGCTGGACAGGGGCTTATTGCCGCTACTTCCGCGAGGCAGTTCTGCCCCTTGATCCGGCGCTGGAGGCTGCGCTGCTGGCAGAAGGGCCAAGGCCGGATTTCAAGGCTTGCCCGGTATGCGGCAGAGCCGTGGCTCCTGATGGACGGCAAACCTATTGTTCGGCGGCCTGTGCAAAGGCGGCACACCGCAGACAGCAGCGGGAATATATGCGAAAAAAGCGGGGCTGATGTGTTGACAATTAGGACACCCCAAACCCGCCTGTGACAAGGCTTTTTAAGGCCCTTTTCTGCGGGAGGCGTATGTTTCTACGTCCGCCCCTGTTTCCGTGAGATGCTGTCAACATTTTAGCTGCCGGAGCTTTGGGACAAATTGTCCCAAAGTTCCGGCTTTTGTGGAAGGAGGTACTATGCCGAAATATTATCCGATCAATGAAGAAGCCGCAAAGCGGGCAAAAGATATGAACAGCTTTTCCGACTATCAGCCGGGCTCCGCTACGGCGGGCTACCGGGCAATGGTCGATGAAGCGTATGCGGCGGCAGAACGCCAGAAAGTCCGTGTCGATCCCATGTACCACGATAAGATTGACGCGCTGGTGGATCGCTATGCCCGGAAACTTGCGGAAAATCTGAATGAACGCAATGTGATTGATGCCCGGGTGCCCTCTATTCTGATCTCCGGGGGCGGTAATTTCCCTGTGGCAAAAAAGCACAAGCAGAACGCCGCCCGGGATCGCAACTATGGAGAGTATGCGGAGATTTCAAAGCTGCTTGATAAAATCCGCTCTGTTGGTATGGGCGGGATCAGCGCAGACGATGATCTGGCCGTGGAAAAGCTGACAAAAAAGCTGGAGGGGCTGGAGTCCCAGCAGGCCACCATGAAGGCGGTCAATGCGTATTTTCGGAAACACAAAACGCTGGACGGCTGCCCGGAGCTTACGCCGGAGCAGGCCGAAAAGCTCAAAGCAGATATGGCGCAGTCATGGCACTTGGATAAAAGCAAGCCGTACCCCGCCTATCTGCTTTCCAACAACAACGCCAACATCCGCCGTGTGCGCCAGCGCATTGAGGAACTGAGCAGCCGCTCCGAGTTTGCTGGCTGGACATTCCCCGGAGGCGAGGCAAAAATCAACGAGGCTGAAAATCGTTTGCAGCTTATTTTTGAGGAAAAGCCCGATGCCGATCAGCGGCAGGAACTGAAAAGCAACGGCTTTAAGTGGGCTCCCAGCCAAGGGGCATGGCAGCGGCAGCTTAACCAGAACGCCATCCGTGCTGCGGCCCGGATAGACTTTCTGCGGCCCGAGGACGGTACAAGCCCCTATCAGCTCCAGCCGTTTGTGAAAAGAGAAAACAAAGAAATGTCTCGATGATGGGAGGTGTACTATGGACAAAAATCAAGGCTACGCCATTTTGAAGGCGGTCATGCTGGAAAATGGACGAGGATTTGCATTGGGCGAACATCCCACCGCGCCATCCCGCTATGTCACATGGGCCTGCTATGATGACAAGGACGGCCAGCGGCAGTACGAATGGGGTCACTATGGAAATGACCGTGCCGCGATGGAACAGGATTTTGCAGACCGGGTGCAGGACTATCAGCGTATTTATAACGTGGGGATCAGGCAGACCGAGGCTCCCGGCCTTTACAAGTATTATTCGACCCAGCGGCCTGTGGACATCGGGACATTTCCGAAGCCGCCCTATAACAAGCCGGATGAAATTTTCAATTACGATCAGCGCATCCCGGTGGAAAATGGCTCGTTCTTGGCTTGGGGCTATCTTACCTATACCCGCCCGCTAACGGAAAAACAGGCATCCGACTATGAGCTGCGTCCTGCGCCTGATAATCCCGACAGGCCCCGTCCGATTGCCGAGCAGATGAAAAATGCGGCAAAGTTGGCGGAGGCAGATCGCGGCTCGGAGGCTCCGGCTCCCCAGCGGAGGCAGCCTGACCGTGGCGATAGATAAGGAGGTGCGTATATGGAAAAGAAACGTGAACAGGAATTGTCTGTACTGGAGGTGCTGCGCCTGCACCGTGAATTTCATTTGCCGCACCCTGTTCCGGCAGACGAACAGGAAAATCCGCTGGATAAGGTAAAGGAGCCGCCCCGCGCCTGCCGCAGCCGGGAGCGTGAGGAGCGATGACAAAAAAGCGCCGCCGTCCGATCCATCTTCATGTGATGGTGTCGGAGGCGGAGCAGGCCCTGATTCAAGAACGTATGGCGGAGGCTGGCATCCGTAATATGGGAGCCTATATGCGGAAAATGGCCCTGAGTGGGTATGTGCTTCATGTTGACCTTTCGCCTGTTCGTGAGCTGGTTTCACTCCAGCGGCGCTGCTCCAACAATCTGAACCAAGTGGCAATTCAAGCCAACACCTACGGCGCGATTTATCCCGAAGAACTCGCGGCCTTGCAGCGGGACTATGCCGCTTTGTGGGGGCCGCTGTCTGATCTCTTGAAACAGCTCTCCGCGCTGGTAGAGCTCTGACCCATCCGGGGAGTGGTTGATACCGCTCCCCGGCTTTTTCTACTTCGGGACAAAGTGTCCCAAAGTAAAAATACTGTTTGCCGGAAGGAGGGATTTCTACGGCGACCACCTACATCCGCCCTTATAAAACAGCGGCGGGAAAAAGTGCAATTCAAACGATGGAGGATCGTTTCACCTATGGCCTGAACCCGGAAAAGCTGGGAGCCGTATCTTCCTATCTCTGCGATCCGAACACGGCTCCCGCCGAGTTTCTTCTGGTAAAAAGTCAATACCTTGCAGAGACAGGCCGGGCCGTATCTCGCGGGGCACTGTTCTTTCAGATCCGGCAGGCGTTTCTGCCCGGGGAGGTTACAGCGGAAGAAGCAAACCGTATCGGTTATGAAACGGCGATGCGCTGGACAAAGGGAAAGTATCAGTTCTTCGTCTGTACGCATACCGACAAGGCCCATATCCACAATCACATTTATTTCAATGCGACGGCCTTTGACCGCTCCCGGAAATTTCATAATTTCATTGGTTCGTCCTTTGCCCTGCGGCGGCTCTCTGACCGCGTGTGCATCGAACACGAGCTGTCGGTTATCCAAAAACCGCGCCAGCACAGCAAGGGCCGCTTTCTTCACTATGGCCAGTGGATTGGGGAAAAGCCGCCCTCTGCCAAGCAGCGGGTGCGGCTGGCTGTTCTCGCCGCTTTGGAGAAAAAGCCCACGGACTTTGCCGACTTTCTTCGTCTCATGGAGGAGTCCGGCTTTGCCGTAAAACAGGGGCGCGGCGGTGTCATCTCATTCCTTGCGCCCGGACAGGAAAAACCGACCCGGCTCCGGGCTTCTACACTGGGAGCCGGATTTGACCCGGAGGACATCAAGGCGGTAATTGCTGGGGAACGTCCGCTCCCTGAACTACCAGAGGAGCCCACGGTTCCGCCACGGCGAGTTAATCTTATCATCGACATTCAAGAGCGTATGGCCCAGGGCAAAGGCCCGGCCTATGAACGATGGGCCAAGGTCTACAACCTAAAACAGATGGCTGCCGCGCTCCAGTATTTGCAGGAGCATCATCTGACAGACTATGCGGCGCTGACGGCCCGCACCGAGGCTGCGGTGGATCACTTTCACAAGCTGTCTGACGAGCTCCGCACAACGGAGGAGGCTCTTTCCAAAACCTCGGAGCTGATGGCTGCCACGGTGGACTATGCCAAGACCCGTCCGGTATTCGATGGGTACAAGGCTGCGCGGTACAGCAAAAAGTATCTGGCCCAGCATGAAGCAGAGCTTGCCACTTACCGGGCGGCAAAGGATACCATGAACACCATACTGAACGGCGCAAAGCTCCCTAAGATTGAAGCACTAAAAAAATCCCGCCGTGAGCTGGCAGGACAGAAAAAAGAGCTTTATGCAGAATACCGGGAGGCCCAGCGGCAAATGCGGGAGGCCGTGGCAATAAAAGCGAACATTGATCATCTGCTCGGCATAACAGACGAGCGTGAAAATAAGGCCCAGGAACGATAGTGACGGGCCGCAGACTACGGTGCAGCGCACCGGGACTTTGGGACAATTTGTCCCGAAGTACAGCGGGTTTGGGAGCTCCCAACCAAGCATTTTTGTCGGGCCTGCGCCCTGCAAAATTCGAGTGTGGCCACACCCGAATTGCTTGCCATTTAGCGGCACCCCGAAAAGCCCCTAAAACGAGAAAAACGAAGGCCTTTTACTGACTCCGTTCTCTGGCTTTTGTAGTCCCTCTGCTGTGGCCTCCATGACCGTCAATTTCCTTTCGTCCATTGTATTGAGCAGCCTGTCAATATGTT
>ENA-OQJF01000283-OQJF01000283.1-human-gut-metagenome-genome-assembly--contig:-NODE-283-length-13861-cov-3.054391_pt1 | contig 13861 bp, 12 predicted proteins | sample MGYA00242595_ERZ504761 | MGnify/ENA primary metagenome ERZ504761 (study PRJEB26092, sample SAMD00036367) | human gut metagenome | host: Homo sapiens | study: EMG produced TPA metagenomics assembly of...
AATTTTTAAATAGAAACTAAATAGAATTAAATTTAATTTTTTAAAGTCATGAACAGAATTAACCAACTCTTCAATAGCAATAAGAAAGATTTACTTCCATTTATTTTTGTGCAGGTGATCCAACTTTGGACGGTACTGCCGATGTGATCCGTACCCTCGAAAAGCATGGTGTCAGCATGATCGAAGTCGGAATCCCCTTCAGTGACCCAATGGCAGACGGTATTGTCATTCAAAATGCCGCAACTCAAGCATTACGCAATGGAATGTCCCTAAAGGTACTTTTTGAACAATTACGTAACATCCGCCGGGATGTAAAAATCCCATTAGTATTAATGGGCTATTTAAACCCGATTATGCAGTTCGGATTCGAAAATTTCTGTCGCAAATGCGTGGAGTGCGGAATCGACGGTGTTATTATTCCTGACCTTCCCTTCCATGATTACCAGGAACGCTATCGCATCATTGCCGAACGTTACGGCATTAAAGTGATTATGCTTATCACCCCGGAAACCAGCGAAGAACGTGTACGTGAGATTGATGCACATACAGACGGATTCATTTATATGGTTTCATCGGCAGCCACTACCGGAGCTCAACAGGATTTCAATGAACAAAAACGGTTATACTTCAAGAAGATTGAAGATATGCATCTAAAAAACCCATTGATGGTAGGATTCGGAATTTCTAACAAGGCAACTTTCCAGGCTGCCTGCGAACATGCTTCAGGAGCTATTATAGGTAGTCGATTCGTCACCCTGCTCGAAGAAGAAAAAGACCCAGAAAAAGCTATTCTCAAACTGAAAGAAGCACTGAAGTAAGTTTATAGAAGTAATCAGGAGTAAGTAGTTACTACTTTAGCTACTTACCCTGCTTTTCCTTTTAATTCCTAGCATACATCCGCATAAATATTCAATATTATAACATTTTACGCTAAAATACAAACAAATTTATCATTTACTATCCATAATTCGCAATTAATCTATATCTTTGTCAGCGTTTTAACAGTAATTCAACAATTATGAGAGCAGAAACTCCTTCCGTTTTGTTAATTTACACGGGTGGAACTATCGGAATGATAGAAAACCCGGAAACTGGTGCGCTAGAAAACTTTAATTTCGATCATCTGCTCAAGCACGTTCCTGAGCTAAAAAGATTCAACTATCGCATTTCCTCCTATCAATTTAATCCTCCTATCGATTCTTCGGACATGGAGCCTGCTTACTGGGCAAAACTGGTAAAAATCATCAATTACAATTATGATTATTTCGACGGTTTTGTGATTCTTCACGGAACAGATACAATGGCATATACAGCCTCCGCCTTAAGTTTTATGCTTGAGAATCTGAGTAAGCCGGTGATCCTCACCGGCTCCCAACTCCCTATCGGAACTTTGCGTACAGACGGGAAAGAAAATCTCATCACTGCTATTGAAATCGCTGCTGCAAAAAATCCGGATGGCACTGCTATCGTTCCGGAGGTATGCATTTTCTTTGAAAATCATCTGATGCGTGGTAATCGTACCACCAAAATCAATGCAGAAAACTTTAATGCTTTTCGCTCTTTCAATTACCCGCCTTTGGCACGAGTTGGCATACACATTAAATACGAGCCCAACCTCATTCGTAAACCAGACCCTACGAAGCCGTTAAAGCCGCATTACTTATTTGATAACAATGTGGTTATTTTAACCCTTTTCCCTGGTATTCAAGAGAGTATTGTAACTTCACTCCTTCATGTTCCCGGATTAAAAGCTGTGGTAATGAAAACTTTCGGTTCAGGAAATGCACCGCAAAAAGAATGGTTTATCCGTCAATTAAAGGAGGCTACTGAACGAGGCATTATCATTGTCAACATCACCCAATGTGCTTCCGGAGCAGTCGAAATGGGACGTTACGAAACCGGAATGCATCTCTTGGAAGCAGGTGTTATCAGCGGATACGACAGTACCCCTGAATGTGCTATAACAAAACTAATGTTTCTATTAGGACACGGACTGCCCAACAAAGATATACGATACAAAATGAACTCCTGTTTAATAGGAGAAATCACCAAGTCTTAAGACACCCATTCGATTATTATAATCCTTTGATTCTCAAATCTGATATATCTGTAGATTTGAAAATCAAGGGATTTCTTATCATATAAAAAGTCTTCATCGCACCTACTAGAGCTAAAATAGAACCGAAACGGAAATTCAATTGTTTTTCCTACATAAAATAACAGAAAATACAGCCTAAATATAAGACATGCGGCTATTTTTGCATTAGATTTTGGTTACAAACAATCAAGCAATATTAATTATGATGAAAAAACAATTCATTTCATGCCAATCATTGCAATAGCAATGGGAGGTATCCTGTTTAGTTGTGTTGACTCGGGGAAGGATTTGTATGATCCCTCCTACGAAACGTCCAACCCAATGGGAGACGGTTTTGCTGCTCCTGATGGTTTTGATTGGAGCACAATCAAAACAGAAAATGTCACAGTCGAAGTTAAAGATGAAGAAGGAGGGTTATATTCCTACTTAGTAGAAATATATACAGAAGATCCTCTTACTAATGAAAACGCATCTGTACTGGCTACAAGGACAGCAAATAAAGAGAATAACTTTAAAGCTACAGCTGCTATCACTCTGCTACCTACGCAAAAAGGTATTTATATAAAGCAGACTGATCCCAGAGGACGTGTAGAGGTATATCTGTTTGATGTGCCGGAAGATAATGACAACTTTACCTGTAAACTCTACTATCAAGAATCTGCTGCTCAAAACAGAGTGTTAATGAGCCGTACCGCTACCACAAGAGCTGTTTCACCCGAGAAACCGGTTTATACTTCCATACCAAGTGAAGCAAAAGAAATTACAGAAATGCAAGGAACAACTTTACTGCGTGACGCTTCCTATAAAATTACCTCTGACTATAACGGTACATTCAAATTTGACGGATATGACGGTGAGATTAAAACCAAAGTTTACGTTGATGCAACATGGACAATTCCGACTACATTCCAGTTCCAGAATGGTATTGAAATCATTGTTATGGACAATGCTAAAATAAAAGCATCCGGAGTGATGACTTTTATAAGAAACTCCATGCTGACTGTCATGGATGAAGGAAACGTTGAAGCCGAAAATATATCATTTTCTAACGGAGCACCTGCGGCATTAAGAAACTGGGGTAATGTATCAGTTACAAACACTATGACATTACATTCGGGAGCTACACTCTACAACGGAGGTACTATAACAAGCAAGGACATAGCAATTAATTCAAATACCCAAATTATCAACGACAATAAGATTGAACTTGAAGGAGAGTTTAACCTTCCGTCTAATTTCTCATTAGAAAATAACGGAGAGATTTATGGAAAAAAAATGATTGCAAACTCAGATGCTGTTATCACAAACAAAAATATAATCATTTTTGAGACGATCAGTTTCACTAATCCTACCGTCAACAATAGTTGCAGTATGGAAGCCACTATTTCCTTCTACGCAAACGGAATTAAGTTAAACTTAACCCAAGGATATATCAAGGCACCTAAAATGGAGTTCCAAAACGGAGTTGTTAACTTGAATAACGGCTCTATGCTGGAAGCAACTACAAGACTGGATATACCTCCTGGTTATGCTACGTTCTATGGAAAAGGTGAAAACACCTCTATGATAAAATCTCCCATTATAGCCGGTCAAGGATTTACTTATGACGGCAATTTGGCTATTGAATCAGATAATCATGTAGAGAAAAGTCCACATTGGACTAATTTTCATGTACAGAACGGCGCATATATTACAAAAATAGGAGAATCCAAAGTAACTATCGAAGTTTGTACAGGAACAAAGAACGAAGGAAATAAGGGAGAAGAACCAGAGGAACCTAAATTCCCGATCATAGTGGATGATACACATAATTATGCATATTTATTTGAAGATCAATGGCCATTATATGGAGACTATGATATGAATGATTTAGTCATGATTATCAAAGAAAGAACGATTTCTCTCAATAAGAATAATAAAGTGGAAGAATTCAAATTAAGCATCGATTTAGCCGCTACCGGAGCTACTAAAAGTATTGGAGCTGCTATCATGTTGGACGGTGTTCCTGCCAGCGCAATTATGCAACCTGTTGAATTTAGTGACAACTCTCTTATCAAAAGCTTCAACCTGAACAGTAATAAGATTGAGAACGGACAAGATTATGCAGTTATTCCGTTATTCGACGATGCGCACAAAGCATTGGGAAGAGATCGGTATGAACAAATTAACACCTTTGCCAATCATTCAAACAATACGAATGTTAAGAACATCAGTTTCACCATAAAACTCAGCAATCTGATTTCTCCGGATGAATTAAACATCAACAAACTGAATGTTTTCATTTTTGTGGAAGGAAATAGAAATAATCGTAAAGAAATTCATGTTATCGGCTATCAACCAACCAAACTAGCTAATACTGATTTATTTGGAGGAAATAATGATAATAGTTCTGTTTCCGGTAAGAAATATTACATCAGTAAAGACAATCTGGCATGGGGAATCATGGTCCCTACTGACTTCAAGTGGGCTTTAGAATATGTAAATATAAAAACTGTTTATTCCTTGTTTACAGATTGGGTAACTAGCGGTGGTGTTAAGAATCAGGAATGGTGGAAAACATTCGATTCATCTAAAGTGTACAAATAACAACCAAATATTTATTGATAACACGGATTTCATCAATATGAAATCCGTGTTTTTCTATTAGAACATCGCACTGAGAAATTTATTAGATAAAATAAATATATATCACGAATTTTACTTGTCAATATTGAGAGATTATTCTAAAATAATATCTATATTTGCAAACTGTCATAAATAATCTGTGACAGTAAGCTAATCTATAAATCAATAACAAAGCAAGCGATAGAAAGGTCTATTCGTATGAAGAAAAAAATATTACTAGTCGATGATAAAGCGACTATTGGAAAAGTTGCCGGTATATACCTAGGTAAGGATTATGATTTTACCTATTTGGAAGATCCCATTAAAGCAATAGAATGGCTGAATGAAGGTAACGTACCTGATCTTATCATTTCAGACATCCGTATGCCGTTAATGACAGGTGACGAATTTCTAAGATATATGAAAAATAACGAGTTATTCAAGTCAATACCTATCGTTATGTTATCTAGTGAAGAAAGTACAACCGAAAGAATCAGATTGCTGGAAGAAGGAGCGGAAGATTATATTTTAAAGCCATTCAATCCACTAGAACTCAAAATTCGAATCAAAAAGATTATCGATTAACACCAGATCCTCTATATGCAATATTTTGTTTACATAGGCAAAGATAGCAAGACTATAAACCTATTCTCTAAACTTAGCATAGGGGTATTTTATGCAGCATCTAATTGTAATCAAGCAATTAAGGTACTAGACAAGATACGGGAAAAATACGATACAGCTCTGTTTTTCGAACAGATAAATCTATCCCAAGATATTGCAAATATTCATTATATGCGCAAAAAGTATCCGGGACTTTATATGGTACTCGTCATTGATTCTTTATCTAAAGAAGAAGCTCCAGAATATCTCAAAGCCGGTATAAATAATACCATTAAATACGAAACGAATCCGGAATCCTTGCAGGCTCTGTCAACCTTCCTGAAACATAGAAAAGATCAAAAGATACAGGCACTTCAACTCAAGACGCAAAACTTGAATGCTTTCCGCCTACCTTTATGGAAAAGAGCTTTTGATATCGTCTTTTCAGGAATGGCATTGTTATGTCTTTCCCCACTTCTCATACTCACAGCACTGGCTATCCGCCTAGAAAGCAAAGGTCCTATTATTTACAAATCCAAACGTGTAGGAAGCAATTATCTGATTTTTGATTTTCTCAAATTTCGGTCCATGTATACCGATGCCGACAAACATTTGAAGGATTTCAATACGCTCAACCAGTATCAGCAAGAGGAAGAACAAGAAGAAGATATTTGGGGAGAAGAGCAAGAGACCGAAGAAATTCAAAAAGTGGACGAAGAAGAAATTCTCCTGATATCTGATGATTTCGTTATTTCCGAAGAAGATTATATTCACAAAAAATCGAAAGAGAAAAGTAATGCTTTTGTCAAGTTGGAAAATGATCCTAGAATAACGAAGATAGGGCGCTTCATTCGTAAATATAGTATTGACGAATTACCACAGCTTATTAATATCTTAAAAGGAGATATGTCCATAGTAGGTAATCGCCCTCTCCCACTCTACGAAGCCGAATTACTAACTAGTGATGAACATATCGACCGCTTTATGGGACCGGCAGGACTTACCGGGCTATGGCAAGTAGAAAAAAGAGGTGAAGCCGGCAAGTTATCTGCGGAAGAACGCAAACAGTTGGATATCAAGTATGCAAAGACATTCTCTTTCTGGTTGGACATCAAAATTATTCTGAAAACAGTTACTGCATTTATTCAAAAAGAGAACGTATAACCTTTTACAGACGATGAGCACCTACATTTACATAATAGATGACCTAGTATTCTTCTTCGTGGGGATTGTTATTCTATACCTCTTTGTATTGGCAGTTGCATCGCACTTCAAGCGCATTGTCTATCCAAAAGCTGAAAAGAAATACCATTGTGCTATCCTCGTTCCGGAAGAAAGTCCGCTTCCCGTAATCTATCGTGAAAAATTTTACGAATTCTTCACATACAATGATTTGCATCAAGGAATCAATACTCTTGACAGAGAACACTATCAACTGGTCCTTATCTTATCAGACACAGCCATTTCTCTGTCTCCACTCTTTCTGGAGAAAATCTACAATGCGTATGATGCCGGAATACAAGCCATTCAATTACACACAGTTATTGAAAATCGCAAAGGTTTCTGTAATCGTTTCCGTGCTATATGCAAAGAAATAAAGAACAGCCTTTTCAGAGCTGGAAATACACAATTCGGACTGTCGTCTAACTTATCCGGAACCAATATAGCTATCGACTTGGAATGGTTGCAAAACAATCTGAGAAGCTCTAAAACCAATATCGAACGGAAGTTATTTCGGAAGAATGTATATATTGACTACCTTCCGGATGCTATTGTATACTGTCAATCAAGTCCGGTTCACCCATATAGGAGACGCCTCCGAAAAACAGCCTCTTATTTCTTCCCTTCGCTTTTGGAAGGGAACTGGAATTTCTGTAACCGAATAGTACAGCATCTGATACCTTCTCCGCTAAAAATGTGTATCTTCGTCAGTGTATGGACATTGCTGATTACAGGATATAACTGGGCATTATCTATCGGCTGGTGGCTTATACTCTTCGGCCTACTAGTTACTTATAGTCTGGCTATTCCGGATTATTTGGTGGAAGACAAAAAGAAAAAACATTCAATATGGAGAAAAAGACATTTAAGCAACGAATTAAAGAAAAACCCAGTTTAAAGCAAGCAGTGTATCGGCTTATTATGCATCCTGTCAAAACTCGTCCAAACTGGTGGATACGCCTCTTTGATTTCATCTACCTGAAACGCGGAAAAGGCTCTGTGATCTATCGGAGTGTACGCAAAGATCTTCCTCCTTTCAACCATTTCTTTTTAGGAAAATATTCTGTGGTTGAAGATTTCTCCTGCCTTAATAATGCAGTTGGTGATTTGACTATCGGAGATTATACCCGTGTCGGATTAAGAAATACGATTATAGGTCCGGTCAATATCGGCAATCACGTTAATCTAGCCCAAAATGTGACCGTAACAGGACTCAATCATAATTATCAGGATGTAGAAAAAGATGATCGACGAACAAGGGGTCAACACACAGCCCGTTGTTATTGAAGATGACGTATGGGTAGGCGCTAACTCAGTTATTCTTCCAGGAGTGACTTTAGGGAAGCACTGTGTAGTAGCTGCCGGAAGCGTAGTCAGCCATTCCGTACCTTCCTATTCTATATGTGCCGGATGTCCTGCAAAAGTTATCAAAACCTATGATTTTGAAACAAAAGAATGGAAAAAGGTGGAAAAAACAGTATCCGGTAATTATAAATAGTGAGAATAGCTACGCAATATACCTCATAAAGGTGATTGTGACACCCACTGAAACGCTTTATCTTTGCAGTATCAGAATTGAATTAATTAGTCATAATTTTATTACGTAGCCACATTTAAGTAAAAATGAAATAGAGTCCCGCCGAAGCGATTTCGTCGGGATTTTGTTTTTGCTTTAAGCACAGATTACACAGACTTTAGGTTTTATTAATCAGGAGACATAACTCCGTTAATCTGTTCCTAAAAATAAAAAAACGAGCTAATTCCTTCTATGGAACCACTCGTCTCGCATCAGAAAAGCCTTTGGGGCTTTTCTTTTCATTACCTCTTTTTTCCTGAAAACTAATCTTCTTTTTACCTAAAAACGTATTACCTATCGTTGTCCTTTTACCTTCTATTAAAACTTTTCCTATTGAACTAAAACTATTAATACCTTAAATTGTCAAATCTAATACCTTTAACCTTTTTCTTTTACCTTATAAACTAACAGTTTCTCAACTGCACTGCAAAGGTACGAAATATTTTCGTGTACGCAAACGGTTTTGTGTTTTATAACACTTTCAGTAGTTACAAATCTTTCACATCACTAAGCGTAACCAGCTTATTTACAATAGCATAGATAGTCAGGCCAGCTGCACTGTGTATTTGCAATTTTTTGCTAATATTCCTCCGGTGAGTAATCACTGTATGAATCGATAAAAACAATTTTTCCGCAATTTCTTTATTAGTCATACCTTTTACCACACAGATCACAATCTCTTTCTCCCGTTGGCTAAGTGCGTCCTGACTATCCACTTCATCCTCTTCCGAAGACATATCCAACAAACCGGCAATTTTCTTGGAAAGAGTTTCCAGATCATCGAATATGGAGATCGACTCGTCATACTTACTTAGCAATGAAGCATCCACAAAAGAAGTGACCAATGCTATCAAACGTATCTTTTTGCCAGATACTTCTTCCCGGAACTTATTTACGTCAAAATAATCGCCAAAAGTCGGATTTACAATCAACATTTCAGGGCATTGTGTCCGCAAGCAATCATGCAAAGCCTCAGCAGAAAGTAACTCTATTGGCTGCACCTTTGCATTAGGAAGACGTTTCAATGCCGCAGTCAGTCCTCCACGAATAATCACAGAAGTTTCTGCAATGGCTATTCGAATAACTTCGTTATTTTTCATTTTCTCTTATCCTCCTTTCCAACTTCAGAATGGCAGGAACAAAAATATAATCTTCAACCTTGCAATGGGATTCCAATCCCGCCTCACAAGCATAGATATCAAAAAGGGCTGCATTCAGCAAATTTTCGTTCGCCTTGGCAGGGCAATATTTAATTATGATATTTTTCTAGTTCTGTCAACTTCTCCCCTACTTGATCATGATGCTTAGAGAACGTACTGATCTGGTAGTTTTTAGGAGCATCCCCTTTAATCAGTAAATCCACATACTTAAACACTGTTTTTTCTTCATAATCCATGTGCTTGCGCACCTCCTTTGTATATTCATCGAAGAATTTGAGAATAAGAAAAGCGACATCATCCTGAGAACAGTCTATCGCTTCAATCAGTTTACGACGAATAGCGGGAAGGGAGAAATCAAGAAAATAAATATGCGCCTGACGCAGATAATCTATCAATCCTGGAATGGAAATTTCTCCGTCATCTCCATCCAACCGGGAAAAACCTTCAGCTATAAAGTTGACAACAATAAGAAAAGTCCGACAGTCTACTCCGTTAAGTTCACAAACTTCTTTGACCGTTTTATCACCAAATCCCAACGAAAGTCCGAAACGGCTCATCACTTGCAACAAAGAATAGTTATCACTGATAAGATCAATCATCTTATCGGTTGGTTTATATTTCTGTAAATTATCCATTTATGCCTATTTATATTTAGATACTGCAAAGAAACGGAATATTTCACGGAAATACAATCACCATTTATAGGTATTTCAATTAATTACGGATTACTAAATACTAATTATATGCTAGTAATTTCTAACAGGAGTTTAGGCTGGCTACTCTTTTTTTAGTAATTTTGTCGCTATTAAATTGTAATTAGTAATTTATAATTAAAGTGATATGGCAAACGAACTCGAACTGAAATACGGCTGCAACCCTAACCAAAAGCCTGCCCGTATTTTCATGAAGGACGGCGAACTCCCCATTGAAGTACTGAACGGACGTCCCGGTTATATTAATCTGTTGGATGCATTCAACAGTTGGCAGTTAGTGAAAGAGCTAAAAGAAGCTACCAGGCTACCGGCTGCCGCTTCCTTTAAGCATGTAAGTCCAGCCGGCGCTGCCGTTGCAGTGGAAATGAATGATACACTCAAAAAGATTTATTTTGTAGATGATGTGAAGTTGTCCCCATTAGCCACCGCCTATGCACGCGCACGTGGTGCCGACCGTATGTCGTCGTATGGAGATTTCATCGCATTGTCCGATACCTGTGACGAAGAAACCGCACGCCTTATTAATCGTGAAGTATCTGACGGTGTGATTGCTCCGGATTATACTCCCGAAGCATTGGAAATTCTCAAAAACAAGAGAAAAGGTACATACAATGTAATCAAAATAGATCCGGCTTATCGTCCGGACTCTATTGAACACAAAGATGTTTTCGGCATAACCTTCGAACAGGGAAGAAACGAACTGAAAATTGACGAAAGTCTTTTGAAAGAAATGCCGACACAGAATCAAGTAATTCCTGCCGATGCAAAACGTGATTTGATTATTGCTTTAATCACTTTAAAATATACGCAATCCAACTCTGTATGTTATGCTAAAGACGGACAGGCTATCGGCATTGGCGCCGGACAGCAGTCACGTATTCATTGCACACGCCTCGCCGGAAATAAAGCAGACATCTGGTATCTACGCCAACATCCGAAAGTGATGAACCTGCCTTGGATTGAAAAAATCCGTCGTGCAGACCGTGACAATACGATTGATATATACATATCAGAAGATTATGATGATGTATTAGCAGACGGCATATGGCAACAGTTTTTCACTGAAAAACCGGAAGTACTGACTCGCGAAGAAAAACGTGCATGGTTGAACACAATGACAGGAGTATCTTTGGGATCAGACGCTTTCTTCCCCTTTGGAGATAACATCGAACGAGCACATAAGAGCGGTGTCAGCTACATAGCACAGCCAGGTGGTTCTGTACGCGACGACCATGTTATCAGCACTTGCGACAAATATAATATGGCAATGGCTATTTACAGGAATTCGTTTATTCCACCATTAAAAAACATAGTTAATAAATAAGGGGCTGCCTCAAAAAGCAGCCCCTTATTTATTAACTTATTACCAAAACAGATTAATACAATTCACTTCCATCTACATTACCCGGAATAGTAGAGTCAAACCAAGATAAATCTGTCTTGTTTGTTACCCATTTATTGTAATTCTTATAAGCTTTTACCACTGATGATTTTTCTTTCGGATATCTCCATGCCGCTTCATCTGCAGAAGTTCGTGGAAAATCCAATGCCCAACAATACATATCTTTCATTCGGAAATAAATACCTTTCGATACATCCGAACAATCTTTCCCGTTTCCCAACAAATTCATATCCATTTTTGATGTCGGAGCAAAATCCGTTAAATGAATCTCATGCGAACGCTTATTGACAAATATAAACGGATTAAACTTCATCATAGAAACATTGCTAGTTACTGCTTTTAATGGGATAGTCACAACCAACTCTTCTGCCGAAACAAAAGAAGAGCCTTTTTCTGTATTGATAAAACCTGTTTCACCACCAGCAAAAGGTTTACTTATATCTTCCCAAATAATGAAAGTAGCGTTTGAGTCTCCACTTTCTAAAATAGCTCCCTCTACTTCTGCTACATCAATATCATTCGAAGCCAACGGTAGTTCTATCCCAAAACCAATTTTTGTATAACTTGCCGCACCCTTAGCAATCGGTCTAAACCGCATTTGGATACCGTTAATTTTATTATCCACATTTTTATAGACACTATATGTATAGTTCACTACAAAGTCATTTAAATCATAATCACCGGGATTAGGCCATTGATCTTCGAAAGCTAACGTACCATGAATTGATTCAGCCACAGTCACATCTTCATCAACTGGAATATCTTCACCCGGCTTAATAGCTTTTTCAGGAGTAGCCGTTACCTTTACCATTACATCATTGAAATCATAATCAGCCTTCCTGTCTCCAAAAGGACGGATATCAAAACCTGTCACACAACAATTATAGCCGTCCAATTCACGAGTTACTGCTTGAGTTTTGCCCCATGTATTCAATTCTGGAGTAGAGTAATACATTCCATTCACATCCCCATTAACGGCAGGACTCATCGTATTCTTAAAACTATATGCAAGTTTATCTGTTATAGCAGTACCGTCTTTTTTAAATCCGGCACGCGCAACGGCAAACCCGATTCGTGTACCATTTGGAAAAACCTTACTATATTTTGAGCCATCCCAATAAAGCAACTGAACTTTTAAGCCTGACGGACATTGCAACTGATTTGTGTTAGGCAGTAACATAGTCATGTGAAGTTTATAAACATCACTTTTTAAATCTCCCTCTTTATAATTATAATACAGCAATGAATTATAAACAGTTTGATTATCCACACAGAAACCACCGTCTCCAACATAAGTCACCCAAACCTGAGCTCCGTCCTCATCAACAATTCTCAAATCAGAATTCTTTGATAAATCCGCTATCTGAACATTCTTTTTTTCCGGATACCAACTATCAATCTTATTAATCAATGCCGGAGAAAGTTGTTCTTTTGACACCAACGAGCAACCTCCCTGAACAGGTATACCATTCTCATTCACTTCGTCATTTTTATAAGGAATAAATAATTGATAAAGGCCGCTGATTGGACCAAAAATCTGTGGAATTTCATCTGCAGCAGCACGAGTCACAGTAGCAGCCTGCGGGAAAGCAACTCCACGAAAATTTAATGAGCTAACATTCCGTACATCCACTTCCTGCACCTGCCCATATCCTGCAGTAAGTGGAGCAACAAAGACTTTAGAAAGATTATTGGCGACGACTACATCCGCATTCAATTTACCGGAAGCATCTGTATATCCAACAAAAATAGGTTCGACAGAGATAATTCCTTCTCCCGTGTAAGGTTGACTTGCAAATATCCCCATTTTTACACCTTTCTGTGTTTTTCCTTCTCCGTCAGTAGCAGTAATAGATATGCTCCTCTCTGTTTTTAGAGAAAAATCTGTAGATAAACCAAGTTCTGCATTTTCCAGATCTTCCTCATTCTGAGTAGATAAGTTTTTTTCTTCTATACATGAAGCGAAAATCAGACTGATGATTCCAAAAGAAAAATACTTTAAATTTCTCATATTCATATAATGTTTGTTTTGATCGACCCAAAGATAGCTATTTTAAATAAAAGTATCAAAAAACATAGTTATTTTATCCCCACTTATGATGAGAATGAGACTATTATTCCATTATTAATAGGGATTTTCTATTTCTACAAGGTACCCTATCTTTGCAGCATCACATTAAAAAAATATCAAAGATGAATAAAATTAGGAGTATTTTATTGGTTCCACAACCGGAACAACCGAAGACGTCGCCCGTCGAATTGCAGAGAAACTAAATGTTCCTTCCGTCACATATTTTTGTAAGTATCTAAACTTACAGAGGCTTTAGTTCAATAGAGTATGATGTACTTGTTGCTAGGCAGCTCTACTTGGGGAGCCGGCGAACTGCAAGACGATTGGTATGACGGAGGTAAATAGTTTTAAAGTAAATAGCGATTTGTCTCATAAATATGTAGCCTTGTTCGGTTGTCGGTGGATTCGACTCA
>ENA-OQJF01000289-OQJF01000289.1-human-gut-metagenome-genome-assembly--contig:-NODE-289-length-13675-cov-2.976823_pt1 | contig 13675 bp, 10 predicted proteins | sample MGYA00242595_ERZ504761 | MGnify/ENA primary metagenome ERZ504761 (study PRJEB26092, sample SAMD00036367) | human gut metagenome | host: Homo sapiens | study: EMG produced TPA metagenomics assembly of...
GGTGTTGTATTTTTTGATTTAAGCACTTGTTTTTCTCCTAAGATTTTGCAGGCTTGAGAATAATACTAGCGAGGTTATTTAATTTGCCGGGGGATTTTCTGCAATTATTCATATTTTACTTTTTTACTTTTATTAGTATAATTTAAATTATTTAGACTTATATGTAAAAAGCAGGAGGGATAATATGAAGGATATAATGTCGATAAAAAAACGTCTGGAACAGAAATCAGCAATTAATGGGAAGGCTGGCGTTGCAATTATGTCAGGCATGCTAAATGAGGAGAAGATTAGGAATCTTGTAATAAAGCACTATAATAGTATTACATGTGAAAACGAGATGAAACCAGAAATAATTTTGGGAGACGTTCCTGTATTCCGTGTTGATACTGAAGGAAATATATGTTTAGATGAAAATGGCGATCCGGTTTTAACACTTGATTTCAGCAAGGCAGATAAAATTATGGATTTTATAAAAAAACATAATGAGAAAAATCCAGATGATACAATACGGGTAAGGGGTCATGTACTCGTATGGCATTCACAGACTCCGGATTGGTTTTTTCGTGAAAAATATGACTCTCAGGGGGCATATGTGGGTAAAGAAAAGATGCTGAAGCGCCTTGAAAATTATATTCAGAAAGTGCTAGAGCATTATGACGGAGTAAATAGCCCGTATCGTGGTATTATATATGCCTGGGATGTAGTAAATGAACAGATTGAGCCGGACGATTTTCATCCAGAGAAAAACCCAGGATCAGTGCGCTATACATGTAATAACAAGAATACGGGTTGGTATAATATTTTTCAGGGGGATATTAGCTACATTACTCAGTCATTTGTTTTTGCAAACCGCTATGCGCCTAATGATATCAAGTTATTTTATAATGATTACAATGATGCAGATCCGGTGAAACGGGATGCTATTTGTGTTTTGCTCAGGCAGATTAAGGATACAAAGGGAGCACGTATTGATGGGATGGGAATGCAGGCACACTATCATATGGAGTTTCCGTCTATTGAACAGATTAGAGAAGCTGTGTATATGTATTCATCTATTGTAAATGAAATTCAGTTTACGGAATTTGATATGCAGTCAAGCAAAAGTTATGACGGATCAGACCGCGAGTTGGAGTTAGAGAGAGAGGGAGCAAGGTATAAAGAGTTGTTTCGAACAATTTATAGTCTTGATAAGGAAGATAAAATTAATATTACAGGTGTTACATTCTGGGGCACCCATGACGCAGTTTCGTGGCTACAGGTAGCTGCTTTGGTAGGAGGTGGATCTGATGGCAACAGACCTCAGATGCCGTTGCCATTTGATGATGCCTGTAACGAAAAACCAGCTTTTTGGGGAATTATAGACGCATGATAAAATATCGCTAGAGGAGAAAAGGATTGAAGTTATCATATTTGTTCAGTGATGGAATGGTATTGCAACGGGGAAAAAAGAATTATATTTGGGGAGAGACAAGCCCTGAAATTATAGTAGCGGGAATACTCGACGGCAAGAAGTTTAATACTAAGGCAGATACACATGGAATGTTTGTGGCAGAACTTCCGGATCTTCCGGTTGGTGGTCCGTATTGTATGGAAATAAACGGTGACGAGAAGCGTGTAATTAGAAACATTATGAGTGGGGATGTATTTCTTCTGGGCGGTCAGTCCAATATGGAATTGCGAATAAAATTTGTAACAGAGCGGTTTGCAGATGAAATAGAGAAAATAAATGATTCGTTTATCAGAAAGTTTGATGTTCCGAAAGAATATGATTTCGGAGAGAAAAGACAATGGCTTTCACAAGGACGCTGGGAAAGCGCACAGGGGGAATCGGTCCTTGAATTCAGCGCTTTAGGACTGTTTATGGCATTGTCTCTTCGAGAAAAAAATGATGTCCCGGTCGGGCTGATCCAGACTGCTGTGGAGGGAACACCGGTGAAAGCATGGTGTAGTGAAGAGACAATAAGGCATATGGGTTTTTATACAGATGAGTTGGAAAAATGTAAAAATGAAGACTATGTTTTATGTACGCAGAAAATAGAAATTGAAAGAGAAAAATACTGGATGAAAAAAGCGGATCAGTCTTTTGATCAAAGGACTGATAGTTTTTATAAAATAAGTATTCCAGGTATATGGAAAGGAAACATGAGAGATTTCTGTGGAACAGTTTTACTGGAAAAGAAGTTCTTTATTACAGAAGAACAGGTGGTTACGCCTGCAGAAATTCTTATGGGAGCGTTTACAGACGCTGATAAAATATATATAAATGGAATCTGCTGCGGTAGTTCTTATGACAGATATGCATCAAGGATTTATCCTGTAGCCCCAGGAATTCTAAGGGCAGGAGAAAATGTGGTCTGCATACATCTGTATGTATTCCGTGGCAGAGGAGGAGCAATGCCAGGAAAACAATATGGAATACGATTCAAAAAGGGGAAAGAAAGATGGCTTGATTTGTCTGGAACATGGGATGCACAGATTAGAAAACAAATGGAATATTTGCCGGAAAAGACATTTTTCAATTATATGGCATCAGCTATGTTTAATGGTATGATATCACCGGTAAGTCCTTATAAGATATGTGCTGTTATTTATTATCAAGGAGAATCTGATGTTGGACATCCGAATAGATATGCGTTAGAATTTCGTGCGCTGGTCAATGACTGGAGAAAATCTTGGAAGGAAAAGCAATTGCCGATTATATACGTACAGCTTGCTGGTTTTTCCGATGGAAATATTAAGAAACAGGGGACGCAATGGGCGGAATTCAGGGAAGTACAGCGGCAGGCAATGGAGATTGAAAATACGGCGATGATACAGGCATATGATGTGGGCGAGTATAATGATCTCCACCCCATGGATAAGAAGACTTTGGGAATGCGAGCTGCGCTTGCTGTACATAAATTGGTTTATGGAGAAAAGGAAGAATGTACAGGACCGCAGGTGAGGAAAATCAGACTGGACAGAGATAAAAGAGTACATGCTGTTTTTGATCAGCCGTTGCAAACCGGAAGTAAAAAAGACGGATGTGAATTAGTAAGTGAAGTTGAACTCAGAAAAGCGAACGGAGATTATAAAAGAGCATATGTCACAGTTGATGGAAATGAAATTTGTGCATGGTTGTCTGATGGCGAGGAACCAACGGGAATTCGTTATGCATGGAAGGATTGTCCTATGAATATATGTCTGTATGGAAAAAGGGGACTTCCGGTCATACCATTTATAAAGGAGTGGGGCAGGGATGCAATTTATACTGGAAAAATTTGTGAGACAGATAGATAATTTTTCAATCCGCAAAAAAATGATTTTTATCTACATATTCTGTATGCTTTTACCAATCACGCTGACAGACGGGGTGATCATATATACGGTTCTGCATACAGAAGCACAGCTGCGCAGATCTGAAATGGAAGATATTGCAGATGCTGTTAACTATCAGATTTTTTATGATGTGGACACTGTTTCAAAAGTAGCAAAAAGTATATATGCGAATAAGTATATCAATGATTTCCTAGAAATGGAATATAGAGATCCTTTTGATTATGTAGTAAGTTATCAGGAATTTTTTAAAGATACACTTTTCCAAAGTTCAGATATGACAGGAAGTTCACTGACAACCTTGTATACAGATAACAGTACAATTGTAAGCGGAGGTACGGTCAGAAATCTGGATCTGATCAAAGAAAGCGGTTGGTATCGGGATCTGAATGAAAAAGGAACAGAACAGATGCTTTATTTTGCATATGAACCAAAGGTACCAGGAGCAGTAATGCATCCGGAAAGGCATGTCTACTTTGTTCGTAAGATGAACTACTATGGAGGCGGACAGTCGGAAAAGTTGCTTAAAATTGAAATGGATTACAGTACGATAAATAAAAATCTGCAAAATCTGAATTATGATACGCCCGTATATATATGCCATGAGGGAAAAATTATATTTTCAAATCGTGATGGCGAAAATATCGGAGATGAGTATGAAAAATTTTCAGATTACAAAGAAGTTGAATATAAGAAAACAAGTAATATTTACGGTGCTCAACTGGAAATATACGTGCTACGTCCAGAGACAGATCTTATAGGAAAGCTGGTGGAAAGGCTGCATATGCTGGTGCTCCTTTTTTTAATCAACATCTTTTTCCCGCTGATTATGGTACTGCTTTTAAACCATTCATTAACTGCCAGAATCAGCAGATTGAGCAGTATTTTCAGAAACACAGAAGATGAAAATCTGGTTGAGATTGAAAATGTGAGTGCAAAAGATGAAATAGGTGATCTGATGAGGAATTACAATCGGATGGCATCACGTATAACAACGTTAGTAAATATTGTTTATAAAAATCGGATACTGGAACAGGAAATGACAGTGGCAAGACAAAAGGCTGAGCTTCTTGCACTGAGAAGTCAGATCAATCCTCATTTCCTTTTTAATGCACTTGAAAGTATACGGATGCACAGTGTAATAAGAAAAGAAAAAATCACGGCGGAAATGGTTGAAAAACTTGCTGTTATGCAGAGACAGTATGTGGATTGGGGAGAGGATCTTATTGAGGTAGGTAAGGAGATGGAGATTGTCAAGAATTACATGGATCTTCAGCAGTACCGATTTGGTAAAAGACTGTCATATAGGCTGGATGTGGAAACAGAATGCCAGCATCAGAAGATACCGAAACTGACAATTGTTACATTTGCTGAAAATGCATGTGTGCATGGAATAGAGAAAAAGACTGCACCAGGCTGGATATTTATTACTGTGTACAGAGAAAATGAGGAAATGTGTATTGAAGTAGAAGATACCGGGGAAGGAATGACGGAAAAAGAGTTTGACAGTATGCGGCGAAAGATGAAAAATGCGAGCATAGAACTACTGGAAAATGAAAAAGGCGTAGGTATTATTAATGCCTGCCTGAGACTGAAAATGATGTCACATGATAAAGTGCAATTTGAATTAAACGGGGAAGAGGGAACGGGGGTGTCGGTTCTGATACGCCTGCCATTTATAGAAAGTGAAAAAGGGTGATAAGATGCTGAGAGTACTATTAGTAGATGATGAACCATTTATACTTCGGGGAATGAAAGAGCTTATAGATTGGGAAGATGAAGGATTTGAGATTGTAGGCTCAGCAGCTGACGGAGAAGAGGCACTTCTTTTTCTGCAGAATCACGATGCAGATCTTATTCTTTCTGATATTAAAATGCCAATTATGGATGGTCTTGAGTTGCTTCGTAAGCTGCGAATCTCTGAAAAATATAGAGATATTTATTTTATTATTCTGAGCGGATATGCTGATTTTCAGTATGCTCAGGAGGCAATCAAATATGCATGCAATGACTATATATTGAAACCCGTGGAGGAAGAAAAACTTGTACAGGCACTTCGCAAAGTCAGAGGATTAAAAAATATAGAATTGGAGAAAGAAAGAGAAACAAAAAAACTGGAAAATGCGTATCTTTCCGGGAAACTTATCTCTATTATTCAGGGAAGATCGGATCCTCTGACGATTGAGTATGTTCAACAGCATATTCGTTTATCAGAACAGGTGAGGTATGTTGAAATCCTGATCGATGAAAAAAATTACGAGGACGACTATGAGGATTCCGTAAAGTTAGCAAATCAAAAACAGCTGTATAATATCTGTAAGGATTATCTTCAGGATGACAGTCAGCATTGTGTGATGGATGTCTCCATACAGGAAAAGGTCTATGATGTTGGTTTCATTTTATGCAGATATATGTATGAATCTTCAGATATTAAAGAATATTTGGGAGATTTTATAAAGTATCTGAGAGAAATACTCGGACTGCCAGTGATTATGATTGTGGGAAAAGAGGAAAAAATCTGGAAAAAATTGCAAAATCATACAGTACAGCGAGGAGGGTAAGATCCTTTCAGGGATTCAGGGAAAAAAAGGAATTTATTATTATGAGGAGGAAATGCAAATTCATACAAACGGGATCATGCTTTGTAAGAAAAATCTTGATATTCTCCTGAATGCCATTGAACAGAACAATCATGCAGAAATTATGAAAGCAGTTGACGGATTTTATGAGGAAATGAGAGAGCGAGGGATAGCCGGCGAGGTAATGCGTCTTAATATTAATTATCTTCTTTTTCAGCTGCTGCATCTTGCATCGGAGCTGGATGACAGTGTAAATCAGGAAGAGATATTGAGGATGATCAGTGAAGGGACTTTTGAGGCTGGGATTCTGCGGGGAAGTAAAGCTCATCTGTGTAGGGTCGCATGTGAATACGGGGATTATTTGGCTCAAATGCGTAAGGATTCCTCACGAGGTATATTGGGGAAAGTAGAAAAAGAGATTCGGGAGAGATATGCGGAGAATCTGACACTTAAAGAATTCGGTGAGAAATATTACCTGAATGGAGCGTATTTGGGACAGCTATTTAGGAAAAAATTCGGACAGTCGTTTAAAGACTATCTAAATAATTGCCGGATAGAACAGGCTTGCCATCTGTTGCTGAGGACAGATAAGAAAATATACCAGATAGCGGAGACGGTGGGATACCGGGATTTGGACTATTTTGTGAATCGATTTATCTCAGTGAAAGGTTGTACACCGGCAAAATTCCGAAAACAGGCGAAGACAAAGGATGAAAAGAAAGGGGCAGAAGATTTATCAGAGTGAAGTTCTATAGTTTATCCTGCTTTTTGATATACTTTATCTGATTTTTTTCAGGTACTGATCCGTTAAAATAAAGTTATCAAATTTAAGGAGGACAATTATGAAAGCAAAAAGAGTGACGGGAATGCTGCTGGCATCTGCACTTGCGGTATCATTGTTTACCGGATGTGGTAGCGGAAGCAGCGAGAATGAGGGAGGAACAAAAGAATTTACAGCTTTCTATGCGGTTCCAGGAGCTGAAATCAATGACGACAATGAGATTCAGCAGATTATCGCAGAAAAAACTGGTGTAAAGGTGGACGAGACATGGCTTACCGGTCAGACAGCTTCTGAGGCAGTAGGAACGCTGATTGCCGGAGGTGATTATCCAGATTTTATTGATGGCGGAGATGCAATGGGACAGCTCTATGAGGCAGGAGCACTTGTTCCTTTGGATGATTATCTGGATGATTATCCGAATATCAAGGCGTATTATACGGATGAAGAGTGGAATAAGCTGAGACGGGATGATGGTCATATTTACTGGATTCAGCAGTTTCAGAATGTTAAGGGAGAAGAGAAGGCTACGACGCATAATGATGAAGCCTTTTGGATTCAGACAAGAGTACTGGAGTGGGCAGGATATCCTGAAGTAAATACTTTGGATGAATATTTTGATCTTTTGGAAAGCTATATGGAAGCCAATCCTACAATGGAAGACGGAACAGAGAATATTGCTTACACAATTCTATGTGAAGACTGGAGATATTATTGCCTGGAAAATGCACCGCAGTTTCTGGATGGTTATCCAAATGACGGATCTGTGATTGTTGATCCAGATGAACTGAAGGTTATTGATTATAATACTACAGATACTGCAAAACGGTACTTTCAGAAATTGAATGAAGAATACAAGAAAGGTTATGTGGATCCTGAATCATTTACACAGACTTATGATGAATATATTGCTAAACTTTCTACAGGACGTGTGCTGGGAATGGTCGATCAGTGGTGGGACTTTGCATATAATGTAAATGATTCCTTGAAACAACAGGGACTTGATGAGAAAGGATGCAGTTATGTGCCGCTTCCGATCACTATCGATGAAGGAATTAAAAATCAGTGGCACTGTTCAGGAGGAGTTATGAATTCAGGATCAGGACTTGCAATTACAACAAGCTGCAAAGATGTGGAAGGAGCACTGCAGTTTATAGACGATTTGCTTAGTCAGGATATTCATAATCTGAGATTCTGGGGAGTAGAGGGTGTCGATTATGAAGTTAATGATGATGGATTGTTTTATCGGACAGAAGAACAGAGAAAGCAGGCAGCAGATACGGCATACAAAGCATCACACCTTTGTTCATATTCTTATTTCCCAAACTATAAAGGAACGAGTGATGATGGTATCAATGCAAATTGGCCTGATGATCAACCGGATGAATTTTTTGACAGTCTGAACTCGGCCGTACAGAGATGTTTTAAGGCATATGGCGCTGAGACATATGTGGATATGCTGGGAACGAATGAGACTCCTGGTCCATGGTATCCGATGTATTCATTTTCCGGTACGATGACTACAAGTACACCGGGTGGTGTGGCATGGACAAAAATGGGAGAGATAAAACATGAATATCTTCCGAGAACTGTCATGGCAAATGATTTTGAGAGTGAATGGAATACATATATGAAAGCCTATGAGGGATGCAATCCACAGGATTTCCTTGATGAGATGCAGGCGGAATTGGATCGTAGAATGAAAGAAGCAGCTAAATTCGAATAGGATATAACATACAAAACGGGCAGATATGCGTCATGCTTATCTGTCTGTTTGAAAAATGAGGTGAATCTATGTCTTTAGGAATAAAGAGAAAAAAACAGCAGTGGCTGAACCCAAAATTCATTTTAGTTGGAAGGAGGCAAAACGACAGAAATCCCTTCTAATCTGGTCTGGAATTATTGTAATTTATGGTATCATTTTCTACTATCTCCCATTGGGCGGCTGGCTGATGGCTTTTCAGAACTACAGACCGATTGACGGACTTTTTCACTCTGAGTTTGTCGGATTGCAAAAGTTTCAGCAGTTGTTTTCAGATGCAACTTTTTTACGGGTAATACGAAATACACTTGCAATGGGTGTGATCAATTTGGTGGTTACTTTCGTTGCTGCAATTGCATTTGCAATCCTTCTCAATGAGGTACGAAATACAATTGGGAAAAAAACAGTACAGACAATATCGTACCTGCCGCATTTCCTGTCATGGATTATTGTAACCGGCATCATTCATGATGCTTTGTCAGGAACTGGCATTATTAATGAATTGCTTGTTAATTTGAATGTTATTAATCAGCCGATTAATTTTTTTGCTCATAAAGAGTATTTCTGGCCTATTGTCGCTTTTGCCAACGTATGGAAAGAAACCGGATGGAATGCAATTATATATCTGGCGGCAATAACATCTATTGATCCGTCACTTTACGAAGCGGCATCAATTGACGGAGCAGGAAGGTGGGCGAAGATTAAACATGTAACACTTCCGGGAATAAGACCTACTATTATGATTCTGCTTCTTATGAATGTTGGAAATGTGTTGAATGCAGGGTTCGAAATTCAGTATCTGTTAGGAAACGGGCTTGTTCAGAGTGTATCCCAGACAATTGACATTTACGTGCTGAATTGGGGTATCAGTCAGGGAGATTTTTCCATTGGTACAGCAGCAGGTATATTTAAGAGTGTGGTAAGTATTATTCTAATTGTTATTGCAAATCAGCTTGCAAAACGCAATGGAGACGAAAGATTATTCTAAGGAGGGCTCAAGATGGAAACAAGAAAAAAAATAAAATACATCGCCCGCAGATAAAGTGTTTACAGTATGCAATACAATTTTTATGATTCTGTTTATTATTATCACATTGTATCCGATTCTGAATACGCTTGCTCTTGCATTTAATGAAGGAACGGATGCATTGCGAGGCGGTATATATCTGATACCGAGAAAATGGACATTGAAAAACTTTATTACTGTTTTACAGAAAGACAATCTGATCACAGGTGCCTATATTACTGTGGCACGAACACTGATCGGAACGTTTACAGCCCTTATTACTAATGCGATACTGGCATTTATTGTAAGCAGAAAAGATTTTTATTTAAAAACAGCTGTCTCTTTTCTGGGTTATTACGATGTATGTAAATGGTGGTATGATTCCAACATTTTTGCTGTACAAAGGACTTGGGTTAACAAACAGTTTCTGGGTATATGTGATTCCGGGAATGATTAGTGCATTTAATATGCTTGTTATACGTACATATATGAATGGACTTCCAGACAGTCTGGAGGAGTCAGCGCAGCTTGATGGAGCAGGATACTTCACTATTTTTACGAAAATCATTTCTCCTCTGTGCAAACCTGTTTATGCGACAGTTGCTCTTTTTGTAGCAGTGGGACAGTGGAATTCATGGTTTGATGCAATGTTGTACAACAGAATGAATGCAAAATTAACAACATTGCAGTATGAGCTGATGAAATTACTGTCGTCTGTGACGAATCAAGGGGCTTCGGCAGAGGCAATGAAAAATGCAACGGGTTCGGTTACTCCTGAGACAGTTCGAGCAGCGGCGTCAATACTGACTATGCTTCCAATCATTTGTATTTACCCGTTCTTACAGCGATATTTTGTTACCGGACTTACTTTAGGTGGCGTAAAAGAATAATATATAGGCGGAGGTTAAAGGATGGACAGAAAAGAAGCCAGGAGAAAAGCACAGGAACTGGTTATGAAAATGACTATAGAGGAGAAGGCTTCTCAGCTCAGATATGATTCACCAGGTATTTCAAGGCTTGGGATTCCAGAATACAATTGGTGGAATGAAGGGTTACATGGAGTTGCGAGAGCGGGAATTGCAACAGTTTTTCCGCAGGCAATTGGAATGGCTGCCTCATTTGATGAAGATATGGTTCGAAAAATAGGAGATATTATTGCAGAAGAAGGCAGGGCAAAATATAATGCGGCTTCTAAACAAGATGATAGAGATATCTATAAAGGACTTACTTTTTGGGCTCCAAATGTAAATATCTTTCGCGACCCCCGCTGGGGCAGAGGACACGAGACATATGGAGAGGATCCTTGCCTTACGGCTACTTTAGGCAAAGCCTATGTGGAAGGGCTTCAGGGAAATGGTGAGACGATGAAAGCGGCTGCCTGCGCGAAACATTTTGCAGTTCATTCCGGTCCAGAGGCATTACGTCATGAGTTTAATGCCGAAGTATCTCAAAAGGATATGGAAGAGACATATCTTCCAGCTTTCAAAGCTCTTGTAGAGGATGCGCATGTGGAAGCTGTTATGGGAGCCTATAATTGTGTCAATGGTGAACCCTGTTGTGGCAGTAAGACACTTATAAAAAATAAACTTACGGGGTGAGTGGAATTTTGAAGGGCATTTTGTTTCTGATTGCTGGGCAATAAGGGATTTTCATGAAAACCATATGGTTACGGGTACGCCAATGCAGTCTGCAGCAATGGCATTGAATGCAGGGTGTGATTTGAACTGTGGAAATACATATCTTCATATCCTTAATGCTTATCATCATGGCATGGTTACAGAGGAAGCTATTACGGAGGCTGCAGTTCGTCTTTTTACAACCCGTTTTATGCTGGGACTTTTTGATGGAAGTGAGTATGACAAAATACCATATTCTAAAGTGGAATGTAGCGAACATCTTTTGATAGCACACAAGGCAGCGTTAGAAAGCATTGTGCTTTTGAAAAACGAGAATGGAATTCTTCCGTTGAAAGAGAAGGAGATAAAAACATTAGGCATTATTGGACCTAATGCAGACAGCAGGGCAGCTCTGATCGGAAATTATCACGGAACATCATCAGAATATGTAACTGTATTGGAAGGAGTCAGAAGATATGTGGGTGATGAGATAAGGATTATTTATTCACAGGGATGCGATCTTTTCAAAAATAAAACAGAACCTCTTGCCCAGGATATGGATCGCTTATCAGAAGCTGTAACTGTAGCACAAAATAGTGACGTGATTATCCTGTGTCTTGGCCTGGATGAGACTCTGGAAGGTGAAGAAGGAGATACAGGAAATAGCTATGCGTCTGGTGATAAGGAAGATCTTCAACTCCCGTTGTGCCAGCGTAGATTGATGGAAGTGGTGGCGCAGACTGGAAAACCGGTGATTTTATGTATGATGGCAGGAAGTGACATAGACTTGAGTTTTGCACAGAAACATTTTGAGGGAATTCTTCAACTCTGGTATCCAGGTGCCCGTGGAGGAAATGCTGTTGCGGAAATCCTGTTCGGAAAAGAATCTCCTTCAGGAAAACTGCCTGTTACTTTTTATGAAACTTTGAGCGAACTGCCTCCGTTTGAAGATTATTCCATGAGTGGAAGAACATACCGGTATATGAAAGGAAAGGCTCAGTATCCTTTCGGGTACGGACTAACTTATGGAAAGGCGGAAGTCCGCTCAGTAGAAGTGGTGGAAACAGAAACAGGAGCAAATGTTTTCGTGAAGGTGGAAAATACGGGCGAAAGAGATATTTGTGAGGTATTGCAGATCTATATCAAGTGTGAAAATTCGATTTATGCGGTTCCAAACCCGCAGTTATGCGGGTTCTGCAGAGTAAAACTTTACAAGGAAGAAAGAAAAACCCTTCAGGTACATATTCCTGGGGAAGCATTTACTGTTGTGGATGAAGAAGGACGTCATATTGCAGGGGGAAAGCATTATACAATCTATGCCGGTTTCTCTCAGCCTGATGCGAAAAGCGAGGAACTTACGGGTATGAGTCCTGTTAAGGTGGAGTTTAGAAAAAGGTAGACTGAACTTAAGAATGGAGAAAGCTATGAAGATTAATCTGGACAGTCCTGTTATTGTTTTTTTAACTACAGTTGCAGATTTTATGATGTTAAATATTCTGTTCATTTTATGCTGTGCGCCGGTCATTACGATCGGCCCGGCAGTCAGTGCCCTTTACACGATTACTATGCGCGAGGCAAGACATGAGGGTGGATATATATTCAAACCTTTTTTCAAAGCATTTAAAAATAATTTCAAGCAGGCGTTTCTCTTATCCATCTTGTATTTAATAATCGGAGCAAGTTTTGTTTTTGGAGTGAAATTTTGGATAGAAAAGCCGGAATTTTCAACGGTCAATCAGGTGATTCTCGTGATTACGGGAGTATTTGCAGTTATTTTTATTTTTTCACTTCTTTATGTATTTGCTTTAATAGCCAGATTCGATAATACTATTTTTAAAAGCGTGAAAAATGCAGTGATGCTGGCTGTTTTTAATCTGAGAGAGACATTTTTGCTGACTCTGATCCATGTAATTGTAATTGTGCTTATGATTTTTACAAAAGGTATTTGGATTTTTATGATGGTTGGCGGATTTTCAGTCAGTGCATATATAAATTCACTGCTTTTTATAAGAGTATTCCGGCAATATGAAAAGATAGAAGGAGGAAATCATGATGACTAAAATGGTAATCAATCCGAACAGGAAACTGAGCAGGATTAACAGACAAATATACGGCCATTTTTCTGAACATCTAGGAAGATGTATTTATGAAGGAATTTATGTGGGGGAAAAATTCACCTATTGAAAATGTGAATGGAATGAGAACTGACGTAGTTGAAGCGTTGAAAGAGATTCGAGTTCCAGTGCTTCGTTGGCCTGGAGGATGTTTTGCAGATGAGTATCACTGGATGGACGGAATAGGTCCTGCGGGTTCACGTAAAAAGATGATTAATACAAATTGGGGAGGCGTGTTGGAAGACAACAGTTTCGGAACACACGAATATTTTGAGCTCTGCCGTCAGCTCGGATGTCAAACGTATATTAATGGAAATTTGGGAAGTGGAACAGTTCGTGAAATGTCTGAGTGGATAGAATATATGACATTTGATGGAATATCCCCTATGTCCGAACTGAGAGGAAAGAATGGTCAACAAGCTCCATGGAAAGTTGATTATTTTGGAATCGGAAATGAAAACTGGGGAGTGCGGGGGAAACGATGAACCCAGATTATTATGCAAAT
>ENA-OQJF01000290-OQJF01000290.1-human-gut-metagenome-genome-assembly--contig:-NODE-290-length-13614-cov-2.856158_pt1 | contig 13614 bp, 11 predicted proteins | sample MGYA00242595_ERZ504761 | MGnify/ENA primary metagenome ERZ504761 (study PRJEB26092, sample SAMD00036367) | human gut metagenome | host: Homo sapiens | study: EMG produced TPA metagenomics assembly of...
TGACGAACAACGTAGATATTCATTCTGTTTGTTCCTGCTCCAAGCACTCCACGAAGTCCGGCTGTTCCAAACTTCAGCGCAACTGCAAAACGCTCCTTGATCTCGTCATCATTTCCTTCGATTTTTGCTAATTCCGGCATCAGATCTGCGTCTTCCAGGTCTGCTGTCATCCAGCGCTTATACTCTTCCTGATACATCTTAATCACTCCTATTATTTTCTTAAAATGGTAACTGTTCAGAGCCAAGCAAAATTTCAAAAAAGGTATAAAATGCTTGCATTTTTTAGACTGTTTTTGAAATTTTATTTGGCGGATACGCCACACCTCCGAAATGCGTAGCATTTTGGAGGTTGGCTCTGAACAGTTACTTAAAATGTAAAATTATTGCAATTCAGCCATACAACGTAAGACCGTCAGTTTATGACCACTTCGTTGTATGGCTGAACTGTTTCTAAACTTTACAAGTCTAGTCATATTATACCATGCAGGTACATTTACAGCAACATTCCACGCCTATTTTAACAAGCATTTTTCCTGTTACATGGAAATAATTCCCAATACATTTGCAATAGAACTTAATAATATAATAATCAGGAAGATTGGTGCCAGATATTTCAAAAAGAACATGTATAATTTCTTTCTCTTAAATGCAGATGACTGCTCGATCTCCCTTGCGATCTTGTCAAATCCAACTGTACGAATAATCAAGAAACATGTTGCAAGTGCCGCCAGTGGCATCATCACGGAGTTTGTCAGGAAGTCGAAGAAGTCCAGACTTGCCATACCAAAGAACTGAATGAAATCCAGTAATCCGTAACCCATGGATGATAATGTTCCAATTACGATCATAACAACTGCCATCAGAATACAACATCTAGGTCTGCTCCAATGAAGCTCATCCTGGAATGTTGATACGCTTGTCTCCAGAAGTGAGATTGCACTTGTTGCTGCTGCAAGAAGTACTAATACGAAGAACAGGATTCCTGCCACTCTTCCAACTCCCATACTTGCAAATACTTTCGGAAGTGTGATGAACATCAGAGACGGTCCTGCCTGCAGGTCATCCGGATTACCACCGGAGAATGCAAATACAGCCGGAATGATCATAAGTCCGGCGAGCATTGCGATCGCTGTATCGAAAATCTCAACCTGTGTTGTAGTCTTCTCAAGGTCAACATCTTTACCGATGTAAGAACCATATGTATACAAAATTCCCATTGCGATTGACAGAGAATAGAACATCTGTCCCATCGCTGCAACAACTGTCATTGCTGAGAAATGCTTCGGATTCGGAATCAGGAAGTATTTCACACCTTCAATCGCACCCGGTCTTGTCACAGAATAAATTGCAACGATTATCGCAAGGATAACCAGAATCGGCATCATGATCTTAGAAACACGTTCTACTCCATTCTCAACTCCTGCAAGGATAACGCAGAATACAAGAACGGCAAATACGATAAACCATGCTTCTACCTGGAAAGAATCTGAAATAAATTCTGTAAAATATCCATCCTGTGCAACGGTCTGCACATTTCCTTTCAAATACTCTACCAGATACTTAATAACCCATCCACCAATTGAACTATAATAAGGTACGATCAACATCGGGATCACTGCGTTGAGCCATCCACCGATCTTGAATGATTTCGTCTTACCGAAAGTCTGATATGCTCCGACAGGACTTTTTCTTGTCATTCGTCCAAGTGCTGTCTCTGACATGATCAAAACATATCCAAAAGTTACTGTCAAAATCAAATATACGAGAAGGAAAATTCCTCCACCATACTTTGCAGCCAAATACGGGAATCTCCAGATATTTCCCAGGCCGACTGCTGAGCCTGCAACAGCAAGCACATACCCGATCTTACCCGAGAAGCTTGCTCGCATTCCTGATTGTCCTTTGTTGCTCATAGAATTCCTCCACTCATTTAACAGCTTATGCTGTTATTTTCTCTTGTTTTCTTTATACATAACTTCCTTTCACAGGTCGTCATTGTTTCTATTCTACCATTCGACACAGTGAATAGCAACAAAAAGAGTCACGTTAATGCTTTAAAACATTAATTTTAAGCATTAACGTGACTCTTTCTTATAATTTTCCGTCTTTTTCCGCTCTCTCAAGCAACTTCTCAATCCCTTTGTTCCACGCACCGATCTTCACTCCGGCATTGATCACGCGCTCACATTTTCCCATTGTCTCAAATGCTTTCTGAAGCGTTTCTTCCCGAATCTCTTCAAAAGGTACCTCTGTGATCACCTCTGCCGCCAATAGTCTGGCCAACCGGTAATCCATGTCATTTTCATACAAAATACCTGCCGCAAACGGAATGTGTTCCTTCTGAAGCCGACGATAAACCGGGATTCCAGTTCCACCGGAAGAGATCACGAACACTTCCGGCTCACCCTCCGGCGCAGGAAGTTCAATACTTCCAAAAAGCGGGTCAAAATATCCATTATTGATTCCATACAATTCGCGAATGATTTCTTCTGTAAATACTTCTTCCGGACTTCCATAATGTGAAATCGTCTCGCCTTTGACACAGATGATCTTGTCCGAAATCTTCTGTGCCAGATCGATTTCATGAAGAGACATGATCACTGTAATCTTCTTCTGCCGCGCCATCCGTTCAAGAATAGACAACAGTTCAAGCTTATATTTCACATCCAGAAATGAAGTTGGCTCATCCAGAACGATCACATCCGGATCCTGACAGATTGCTCTCGCCAGCAGAACGCGCTGCTTCTGTCCGTCACTGATCGCATTAAAATCACGGTTGCCAAGTTCCTGCGCATGAACTGCCTGCATCGCTTCTTCCACCAGCCGTTCATCTTCCTGCGTCAGAATCCCAAGTCGTCCCGTGTAAGGATAACGTCCGGTCGCCACAATATCATGACATGTCATCAACTCTGTCTTGATCCGATCCGTCAACACGACCGCCATCTTAGACGCAAGCTCTTTGTACGGCAGTTTCAGAAGAGAAGTATCATCAAAAAACACATTCCCTCCAACGACTTTCAGCTGTCTTGTAATACTTTTCAAAATCGTTGACTTTCCCGAACCATTCGGACCGATCAAAGTCACGATCTCACCTTTATTGATCCCTATATTAATATCATGGATCAGGGAGTTTCCATTATAACCTACCGACAGGTCTTTCATTTGAAAATAATAATCTGCCATCTTATTTTCTTCCTCCCTTCGGTATCATCATATAGATAACGATCGGTGCACCCAAAATAGAAGTTACCGTACTGATATTCAGCTCTACAGGAGCCAGCGCCATTCGTGCGATCAGGTCGCAGATCATACAGAACACAGCTCCCATAAAGAATGTTCCCGGTATGACCACGATCGGTTTTGACGTTCCAAATGCTTTCCTTGCAAGAAATGGAACTGCGATTCCCACGAAGGAAATCGGTCCGGCAAATGCAGTCACACACGCAGACAGAATACTCGAAAGCAAAATCAAGATCACACGAAATGTCTTAATATTCACGCCCATGCTCTGCGCGTATGCTTCTCCCAGCTGATACGCACTGATCGGCTTAGATAAGAAAAATGTAAACAGCACCGCAAGTCCGACAACCACTGCTGCCACACGAATATTGCTCCAGCTCATTCCGGAAAAGCTTCCTTGCGACCATCCATGCAGATTCACAATATCAGAATCATCCGCAAAGGTTACAACAAAATCCGTGATAGCCGAACAGATATATCCGATCATGATTCCTCCGACAAGAAGAGATGCCATATGCTGCACTTTTTTCGACATCAGAAGGATAAATCCCGTCGAGATCAGCGACCCGATAAATGCTGCAAGAATCAGTGTATACGAAGAAAATCTTCCGATATATTTCAAATACACGATCATTGTAAGTGCCACGACCATTTTCGCTCCGGAAGAAATTCCGAGAACGAAAGGTCCGGCAATAGGATTGGAAAAAAATAGTCTGCAGCAAAAAACCTAGAAAGAGACAATGCACCACCAAGGAGCGCTGCCATCAGAATTCTCGGAAGACGGATCTTCCATATAATATTGTACTCTGTCGCCGCTCCTTCTTTCAGAAAGAGAATGCGCAGAATCTTAGGTACCGGAATATGAACATTTCCGGTATTGATATTTAGCACTGTCACAACACAGAATACTGCTGCAAGAATCAGAAATACCGCTGTGTATCTTGTACGCCGTCTGAAATTTTCCTGATGAAACTTGTCTGCTCCATTCTTCTACTCCATCTTTTCAAGAAATGTCATCTGAGATGCATCACCGTCTGTCAGCATCAGATGCATATCTTTGATCAGCTCTCCGACTGTATCTGTTGCCTGATATAAGTTCTTTCCGGTATACCAGACATTTCCGTCTTTCACCGCCTTGAATTCGGAGAACAATTCATTCTTTGCTTCCAGTTCACTGATACTATTTACCTGTCCGTCGATCGTCCCGTTGTAGATCAGATAATCTGCACCTACAGCAGTCGCATAGAATTCCTCCATCGTCAGTTTAACAGATGGTGCGTTGCTGTCCGGATTCTTCAGATCTTTGAACGCATATCTTCCACCTGCGATTTCGATCATTGACGGAATATAATCGTCAGATTTTCTCACAACGATTGAACCATCTGTACTCACATAGAAATAAGCAACCGTCTTTTCCGTGTTCTCGAATCCTTTCAGTTCCTCGATCACGTGAGCCTGCTGGTCAAAAAATGTATCCGCTTCTTCCTCTTTATTCAGAAGCGCCCCATAAAGCTTGATCCACTCGGTTCTTCCAAGCGGATGTGACTCATAACTGGAGTAGTCTACAAATACCGGAATCCCAAGATCTTCGATCATTTCCTGTACTTTCGGTGTATGAAGGATCATCGTTGATTCGATTACCAGATCACAGTCTCCGTCAACGAGAGTCTCATAATCCGGTTCGCTGTATTTTCCCGCAAATGTCATCGTTCCGGATTCCATTGCTTCCTTTGCACTCTCTACATACCAGCCGGAAGCCTCAAGCCCGGAGAATTTCACCTTGTCAATTCCGCCGATTGCATCAAACAGAGACATGGATGCTGTCGCCGCCATATAAATATTCTCTGTCGGCTGCTGGATCACAACAATATCATCCGCCAGATTTTCCGGTTCTTCTTCACCTTCCGGAACGATCAGATATTGCTTATCTTCATGGACATCGATCAACTTATATCCATCCTTATAATAGTATACATCGAATTCTGTCGCGTAAGTCAGATCCATTGTAGCTTCATAGGTAAGCCCTTCGATCTCCGGTGCTTTTTTTGTCTTGTCGGCTGCATCTTTAGTCTTATCCTTTGTCACATCTGCACCTGCTGAATTATTACCGCTGTTTCCACCGGAGGCTGCGGTAGAACCGCAGCCTCCGAGCAGAAGTGCAGCTGAAAGCATTAACGCTGTGATTCTGCATCTTCTTATCTTCATTCTATTTTTCTCTCCTATTTCTCTGCCGCTGCTACAGCTGCATCAAACTTCTCGTTCGTCAGCTCTTCACATCCGTAGAGAACGCCGTAGACCTTGATCCACTCCTGTTTTCCAAGCTCCGTCTTTTCCTCGGAAGAACGATCAACAAAAACCGGAATACCAAGCATTGCAAGCTTTTCTGTCAGCTCTTCGAACTGTTCCGTCTTCTCTTCTACTGTCAGAGTCTCTTTTGTATCTTTACTGTCTTTATCTGCTATTTTGTCAATATCTTTCGCTACATTTTCCTCAGAATCTTCTCTTGGAAGAATATCTCCTGTAAACAATGCAAGATTCACTTCACTCTTCACAAGGTTCTTCAACTTCAGCTTGTCCGCTGTTCCTGCATATGCAACTTCAGCATTCTTCTCTCCGTCTTTTGCTTTCATCTTATCAGCAATCTCGGATACTGTACAGTCTTTGCTCTTCATTCCAACTGCCGCAACATTGTCAAGAAGATCGAGATCTTTCATCGTATTCAGAATCTCATCAGACTCTGCATAAGTATGATCCACAGGTTTCTTCACAATGATCATATCCTGCTCAAGACCAACCGGAACTTCCACATCCTCCGGAACGATCAGATATTTCACAACATTTCCCTTGTAAAGCTCTGCTGCCAGTTCCTGTTCGCTTGTGCCGTTGTTATCCGAAGCTGCGGATTCCTCGGCAGAAGCATCTACTTTGCTTTCTGCATCTGAGTTCTTAGAATCTTCTGATCTATTGATCGTAACAGAAGCTACTTTCTTCTTGGAAGACTTCTCTTTATCTTCCGCGGACTTCTCATTTTCAGACTTTGTTTCCTCTGCTTTTTCCGGGTCTCTTGCTGTGTCCTTCGTCATATCGATTTCAAGAAGCACAATCCCCTGATCATAATGATAAATCTTGAAATATTCTGCATAGTCAAGCTTTGTTTCTGACTGATATTCCAAACCTATGATTTCAGGTGCTTGTTCATCCAGCTTCTGGTTACTATTTGTTGAAGCAACTGTTCCGTTTGCAGATGTTCCTCCGTTAGCCGCTGCAAGATAAATGAAAATCGTATATTCTATCTCATGTGCGACAGACATTTTGTCCGTCATTCCAATAATCTTATTGTTCTGGTTCAACGCAACCGGGATAACAGCTGTCGCTGATCCGCCGCCCTTTGTTGTGTAATACTTATTTCCGTTCGCTTTCACATACTGATAATGATCACTGCTGAACACAAGCGTTGCATAAGCCTGTCCATTCTGGATTGTCACTTTATTACAAGTAATCTGAACCTTACCTGTTCCACCTGACCAGGTAAAACGATCTGGAGTGTATACACCGTCTTTCAGTGTTGTTCCACTGTCTACATGAGAAGTAGAGCCACTTGTATCGGATTCGTATTTTGATACATTATCTGCTTTTCCGTCATTTCCATCTGTTTTTCCTGAATTAGTTCCAGATACAGAACCGCCTGGGAAAGCAGAATTGTTTGTTCCTGTATTACCTGTATTGTTGGAACCACCAGTAGTTCCGTTGTTTCCCGTATTTCCAGTGTTACCATTATTTCCTGTATTTCCGGAATTGCCTTTATTATTAGAATCTGTGGAATTAAGATCGGCAATCTTCTTCATTGTCTCTGACTGGAAAGTCAGCGCTCTGTCATACCAGATTCCTTTTTTAATGGAATAGGCTGCTACTGCAATTTCCTTATCCAATGCTTCTACCGGAACAGTATAAGTATATTTTCCTTCTTCATTTATCTGATATGGAATCCAGGATGACTGATCTGCGCTTGCAGCCTCTTCCTTTGTTCCCATATACAGATAGCCGTAACCTGTTCCGCTTAATGTAAGCACGGCGCTCATTTTTCCGTCTTTCGCTGTCAGGATACAATCCACTACTTTGAACATAGAGGAACTGGAAGTTACGTCCATGCTGTAGATTCCGTTTGCTACTGTTGTTTCCGGAGTCGGTGTTGGAGTTGGCTCTGGATTAGGCATTGGATTCGGTGATGGAGTTGGTTCCGGTGATGGTTCTGGTGTTGATGTTTCTTCCGGAGTTGGGATATACATCCACAGATACATCGTATCATACCAAGTTTGCTTTTTTGATCTTCTCAAAGATACCGGAATTGTCTGTCCTGCCTGCGCCTGCGGCACTTTAAAAGTAAATGTCATCCCTCCATCTTCTGTCTTTGTTCCTTCAATTATGGAAGACTTCAGAAGGTCATCTTTAGAGCCAAGATAAAGTGCATCATAATGTGCTTTTTCTGTCTTGATCGTAATTTCAAGCTCACCATCTTTTTTCGTAACTGTTGACTTGCTGACCTTGAACATTGCGAACTCTTCAGCGTCTTCTTTTACTACTTTCACAGATTCTCCAGTTACAGAAGGAGCCTCCTGCAGTGGCGGAAGTTCCGGTTCCGGAGTATTCGTAGAATCGTTAGAATCCGTAGAAGATTCTGATTTACCTGTCTCATCTTTTATCTGTATATCCTTATTATCAGCTTTTTCGTCCGCAACCTGATCTGAGACAGTTGTGCCTGGATTTTTCCCTGTGGTTTCTGTATCTTTCTCTTCTGAGTTATTTTCTAAATTATTTTCTGAGTTATTCTCTAAATTTGGTTTTGTTTCTGCTTCGATTGAATTCTGATTATCTGATTTATCCGAAGAATTATCAACTTTCTCAGATTCCTCTGTCTGATCTTCTTTAACATTTCCTGCGTCTTCTGTCTGACTCTCATCTTGTTTCTTATCTAGATCAGCTTCTTCCATCTCAACCGTTTCCTGTAGATTTGTCTCATACTGCTGCTCATTTTCTGCCGCATATGTTCTTGTATAAGACAATGGTGAAATCATCATAGAACCTGTCAGCATAAGCGCAAGCCATCTGCTCTTATTTCTCATTTTTTCTGTCTCCTCTTAGATTGTAAATATAACACGGAAAATGGATAGAATTATCCTAACGAGATGTTTTGCTGGTCGCACACAGTGTGAACAGTAATAAATGATTCTTTCGGTACAATCAATTACTCGTGATCTGGAATCCTTATATTCCCCGCACCAGCGACCGGCAGGTTTCCTGACTTACAGATCTTCCATACAGAACTCCTTCCCGGTCTCCCAGTGGATGTGCAGATTCTCTGCACTTATCTGTATAGGAGCAATCTTCTGAAATCTATTTGGTTCTAAAACAGTTACAATGATTTCTAAGAAGACCGCATCTCTGTTCACAGTGACGAGTTCGTACAGGTCTTACACCTGTTTCCCTTTTACCTGTTTCGATTAGGATATGTATTCAAATATCCCTGATCAAACAGCACCGAACGCTATTATTTCTGACTAACTATAACATTTCATTATATTGAAGTCAACTATTCTGCCTTCACAGCCCAGCGCATCTTCGTAGATCTTGCTCTTCCGTTCTGTGCACATTCCTGTGCTGACGGGCGTACCACATCTCTTGCATATTCGGAATAGATTCCTTCTTTATATCCTGCCTTGAGCGCTTTCTTTACAAGCTTGTCCTCTCCGGAATGGAAGGTGAGAATTGCTACTCTTCCGCCCGGTTTCAACGCTCCCGGAAGCTTCTCCATGAATTCATACAGCACTTCGAACTCATTATTGACATCGATACGAAGTGCCTGAAATGTTCTCTGACAAGTCTTCTTGATAATGTCTTTCTTTTCTTTATTATTCGGAAGAAAATCCAAAGTCTTCTCAATCACATTTCTAAGCTTTGTTGTTGTATCAATGCGATTGCCTCTGCGAATCTCATTTGTAATTGCTTTCGCCAGTTCTTCGCAGTATGGCTCATCTGAATTTTCGTAAAGCATTCCGGCGAGCTCTTCCTCGGAAATGTTATCGAGACGCTCTGCCGCGCTGATACCCTTCTCCTGATTCAGTCTTAGATCCAGCGGTCCGTCAACTTTGAAGGAAAATCCTCTCTTCGGATTGTCGATCTGCATGGAGGAAACTCCGAGGTCCGCAAGGATAAAATCAAATCCGCCAACTTCTTTTGCAATCTCATCGATCGTGCAGAAGTTCTGCAGACGGATACTTAAAATGTCTTCTCCGAATCCCTGATCTGCCAGACGTTTTCTTGTCTTCGCAGACTCTTCCGGGTCAACATCTGTTGCATAGATATGCCCCTCACCTTTCAGACATTCCAGCATTGCTTTCGTATGTCCACCGTATCCGAGTGTCGCATCGAATCCAGTCTCACCCGGCTGGATTTTCAGAAAATCCAGGATCTCATTTACCATGATAGAAATGTGCATTCCGGCAGGAGTGTTTCCCTTCTGGATTACATGCGCGATTGTGTCCTGATATTTCTCCGGCTGTAACTCTTTATATTTCTCCTCGAATTTCTTCGGGTATTTTCCTTTGTATCTCACACGACGCTTATGCGGTGTCTGTGATTCCTGGATATTCTGATTGTTCTGTTCGCTCATTTCGCTCTCCTTGTATATTCACATATATTTTCTATATTATTTTCCAGACCTGACTGTATATTTCTAAGACGCTTCTCTGAAATATTCTCATTTGTTCTGAGAATTTCCATAATCTTATCCACCGTTCCATCCAACTTTTGTTCATCAAACCAATCGAACTGATGAAACAATTCCAATTGTCTGTCCGGACTCATTCCGTTATTTCCAAACGGCTTTGCAACATAAGAATAATCTGACGGCAGTTCAAGCATCTCTGCCCTGCACCAGAGACAGGTCCCACTGTCAAAGATTGGTGCCACTCTTGTATATTCTAATGTCTCAACATTACGGATTACACCAAAATTTCTCCAATGTCTGTCTTCATTTGCAAGAATATAATCACAGACAAACATCTTTGTAAGCATTTCTTCCGCATTTTTTAATCCAAGCTCCTGATAAACAGATAACAGAAATTGGTAGTCATTCATAGAGGATGGTTTCTTCTTATTGCAAAGCACATCATATGCTGTTATAAGTTCCTCGTTCTCGCCAAGCATATTTTTACATGCAGAATACGTTGACCTTCCTTCTTGGTGCAAAAAATATGGAACATAATCTTCTTTCTCTAGAAGCTGTTGATGAAGCACCGTCGCTGCGACCTCATTCTGCACTTCCTGACGGAACAATGCAGATCCTGTCTTCAGAAGAATCCGCTCGCCATTTACAATCTTCCATTTCTTGTTCAAATCTCCTCCCAAAGTGGAGTTCGGTGACATGAGATTCGGATGTCCTGACGACTGCTGTCCGAGTGTCAGTATTCCAAGATCATCTGTAAAATTATTATCAAAAAAATTGATATCTTTCCACTGCTGTGGTGCTGCTGTATCATTGATCCAATAGCGATCTGACAAAGACAGTCCAAAGTTTTTCTCTGCTAATGCAAGAGTACTGTCGAGATCCAGACAATCCAAAACCTGTTGGATCTGATTTCTTGATGCCGGAATTGCTCTTCCCTTCCACCAGGCATTCAAGGCTTTTCTTCGTCACATTTCCTTTTTGATCTACTGTTGACGGTGGCGCATACCGAGCGTCATGAACTTCCAGGATTTTCATAACCGCATGAACTTCCAGATCATAATCAAATTCTAAAACCGGTGTGTTCTTATTCATTAAAAGATATCGTGCCATTATGTTCCTCCTGTTCTTATCTTTGCAACGTATGTACAGTATACCATGAAAGTTATTCACAATATACCATGAACTTTGAAATGTTTTCTACATAAGTCTGCATATTTTTCACCTTTTCACATTTCTTTACCGGAACCTGCATGGATTCGCTATTTTATCCGGCTGCATATCTTACTGCCACGTTCATCACTCCGGCAAGTGCCATCACAACCACCGGATTCAGTTTTGTCTTACGAAGCAGTAACAGACAGATTCCAAAGATCACTACCATAGACCATTTTGTCGCCGCAAACTGCACAATTCCATCTGCCCAGAATGCAGTGTGCAGAATTGCAATTCCTGCAGATGCGATCAGTGCGACAACTGCCGGTCTTAAGGATTCCAGCACACTCTGGAACATTTTCATTTTCTTATATCTTAAATAAAACCATGCGATCAAAGTTACGATAATGCAAGACGGCAGAATGCACCCACAAGTCGCCACAACAGATCCTAACACTCCTGCGATTTTGCTGCCGACAAATGTTGCCGCATTGATTGCAATCGGCCCAGGTGTCATCTGGGAAATCGTGATCAGATCTGTGAATTCTGTCATCGTAAGCCAGCCGTGCTGTGTCACAACCTGTTCCTGGATCAGAGGCATCGCCGCATAACCGCCGCCAAAGCTGAACAGTCCAATCTGAAGGAAGCTTAAAAATAATTTCAAATAAATCATTTCTCTTCACTTCCTTTCTTCGTGATTTTTTTCTCAATTAATGCGCGGAGTACTCCGACAATTCCACAGATCAGAATCACATAGACTACATTTACCCCAAATACGCAGGAAGCTGTAAATGCCCCGGCCATAAGTACATATGACAAAGCATCTTTCTTCTTCACGAGTCCTGCACCCATGTCATATGTCACAGATGCGATCACAGCTCCTACTCCGGCCTGCATTCCTTCGAGCATTAAGCTGATGATCTGGTTATTTCGAAATGTCTGATAGCCGACAGAAAGTATTGATATAATAAGAAATGGTGGAATTACTGTCCCGGCAATTGCTGTCAGAATCCCCACAATTCCGGCCAGTTTATACCCAATCACGATTGCTCCGTTCACTGCGATTGCTCCCGGTGCTGACTGCGCGATCGCCACAAGATCCAGCATCTCCTCTTCTTCGATCCAATGATATTCGTCTACGAACTTTTTCTTCATCAGACTAACGATCACATAACCACCGCCAAATGTGAACGCACTTAAGTAAAAGGTCGACCAGAAAATCTTCCACTAATTTTTTATCTTGTTTTTTCCCTTGCGTTTTTTCTTGTTGTTCTTCCATATATATTGTCCTCGTATATTATGATTATGCGAATTGCGTAGCACTAGAACTCCCGCCACACTATATGCTATTGGCAGGCAAAATTCCCTAACTATGATATTCTTTCTCTTGTAGTCTATCGCAATCAAATTGATTCTGCAATCTCCTTGATTTTTTTCACATTATATTTTCCTTTTTGAAACCTTAATTTTATCTGAATTTCCCCTATTTGAAAAGTAATTATGATACAATGAGAACAGTAGTATTTATCATAAAGGAGATTGAACTTGAGAAAGCCATTTTTTCGATTATCTTGTGCCGTTCTCCTGTGTTGTTGCCTGACCGGATGCGGTAGTATACAGCACAAATCCCGTACGGACACAGCACAAAGTTCTAAGGCACCCCCCAAGACAGCGGATGATTTTTCTATCTCCTCAGATTCTGAAAATGAAACTGTAGATGAACCTTCTTCTGCTGATGCCGCCAACGCATCTGTTTCTGAATCTGCAACTCAGCAGGAACCACTGACCGGCGCAGCGGCTCTTTACAGCAATGGACAGGAGATCAGCTTTGATTCTTCCTGGCAGTATGCAGACTTTTCTGCGATTAATTCTGGAACAGCTACTATTTATCTTGCAGATTCTAACCGTAAGGATATCGTCATTGGCGTGAATGCCGGACATGGAACTTCTGGTGGTTCTTCTGTAAAGACGCAGTGTCACCCAGATGGTTCTGCAAAGACAACCGGCGGAAGCACTGCTCAGGGTGCAACTTATGCGACTGCTGTTTCCGGTGGAATGACATTTAACGATGGAACTGCTGAAAGCACTGTTACACTTCAGATAGCTCAGATTCTGAAAGATAAGCTGCTTGCTCAAGGATATGATGTCCTTATGGTGAGAGATAGCGACGATGTCCAACTTGATAATGTTGCCCGCACTGTGCTCTGCAACAATGTAGCTGACTGTCACATCTCACTCCACTGGGATGGAGACGGATTGGGATATGACAAAGGCTGTTTCTACATTTCTGTACCGGATGGCCTGAAAAGTATGGAACCTGTCGCTTCCCACTGGCAGGAACATGATGCACTTGGGGGCCTCTCTTGTAGAAGGACTTCGTACAGAAGGAATGAACCATTTACCAAAATGGTTCTATGAATATCGATCTGACGCAGACTTCTTATAGTACGATTCCGTCTGTTGATATGGAACTTGGAAATGCAAGCTCTGACCACAGT
>ENA-OQJF01000291-OQJF01000291.1-human-gut-metagenome-genome-assembly--contig:-NODE-291-length-13606-cov-2.782180_pt1 | contig 13606 bp, 9 predicted proteins | sample MGYA00242595_ERZ504761 | MGnify/ENA primary metagenome ERZ504761 (study PRJEB26092, sample SAMD00036367) | human gut metagenome | host: Homo sapiens | study: EMG produced TPA metagenomics assembly of...
GCTTTTTGTGTCGGCAACACCGGGACAGTATGAGAAGGATCACGAACTTCTTCGGGCAGAGCAGATTATCCGTCCGACCGGACTTCTGGATCCTTATGTGGAAGTGCGTCCGGTAGAGGGACAGATTGACGATCTGGTAGGAGAAGTCAATAAAGAAGTGGAAAAGCATAATAAGATTCTTGTGACAACGCTTACCAAACGAATGGCGGAGGAACTGACAGATTACATGAAAGATTTGGGCATCCGTGTCAAATATCTGCACTCTGATATTGACACACTGGAACGGTCGGAGATCATCCGTGATATGCGTCTCGATGTCTTCGATGTGCTCGTCGGCATCAACCTTCTGCGTGAGGGTCTCGACATCCCGGAAATCACACTCGTGGCGATCCTGGATGCCGATAAAGAAGGTTTCCTGCGTTCCGAAACCTCCCTGATCCAGACCATCGGCCGTGCCGCGCGAAACAGCGAGGGCCATGTTATCATGTACGCCGATGTGATGACCGATTCCATGCGCCTCGCGATCGACGAGACGAAGCGCCGCCGCTCCATACAGATGCAGTACAACGAGGACCACGGCATAGAGCCGCAGACCATCCGCAAGGCCATCAACGACATCTCAAGTTTTATTGCCGAGGCCGAAAAAAACCGTGGGTTCCAAGGGGCGCTCGAAGGGCGATTCTCTTGGTCATGGCGCATTCTATACGCCCGATGAGTCGGGCGAGGGCGGCGTGCCGGAAACGGTGGCGCCCGAGCAGACACTTGCGGAGCAGTTGGAAGAACTGCCGCATGACGAGCTTGTGCGGATCGTCGAAACCATGGAAGAGGATATGCGCAACGCTTCTGCCGCCATGGACTTTGAGGAGGCGGCGCGCCTGCGCGATGCCGTCGTTCAGATTCGGGCGATGCTCGAGGGCGCGTCTGAGGACGAGACGATCGAGCGCTTACGTTCGCAGGCCCGCAAGGGTTCCACGTTCGCATCGGGCAGAAAACGCCAGGGTGCACGGTTTAAGAAATAGCGAACAGGCCCCGAGTTCCCTGTGGAGCTCGGGGCCTGTGTCTTTTGCGCGCTGGAATTCGTGCGTTAGAGGTCCGCGATCAGGGCTTCGGCACAACGGATGCCGTCGGTGGCCGCGCTCATGATGCCGCCAGCATATCCAGCTCCCTCACCACAAGGGTAGAGGCCCGGGGTCGACACGGCATGGCACGTTCGGTCTCGGGTGACAGTGACAGATGAGCTCGAACGAGTCTCCACGCCGGTAAGAACGGCATCGGGACGGTCGTAGCCTCGTAGCTTTTTTCCGAGTAGGGGAAGTCCCAGGCGGAGCGACTCGACGATATGCTGCGGCAGGGCTTCGTCAATTGCCGTCCAGGTCACACCGAGCGGATAGGTGGGCTTTACCTTTCCGGGCGCCTTGCTGGCGCGTCCTGCGAGGAAATCTCCGACGAGTTGTGCCGGTGCGTTCCAGTTGGAACCGCCCAGGCGATAGGCGGCCGCCTCGCAGGCACGCTGGAGCTCGATGCCGGCGAGCGGGTCATCGTTGGGAAGGTCCTCAGGCGTGACGTTAACGAGCAAGGCGGCATTTGCGTTGCGTCCGTCGCGGGCATTGAGGCTAGCGCCGTTGACGCACAGGTGGCCCTGCTCGGAAGAGGCGGCGACAACCTGTCCGCCGGGGCACATGCAAAACGAGAACACGCTGCGGCCGTTGGGAAGATGGGCGACGAGCTTGTAGGGGGCTGCTCCGAGGGCAGGATGTCCCGCCAAGGCTCCATATTGGGCTCGGTCGATGTCGCGCTGCGGATGCTCGATGCGAACGCCCATGGCAAAGGTCTTTTGTGCGAGGGCCACGTTGTGGTCCTTAAGGAGCTCAAAAATATCGCGAGCAGAATGCCCGCAGGCGAGGATGAGGTGCTTTGTCTCGATTGGCTCGCAAGCGGCGTCTTGGGACGATTGGACATCAATACCGGTAATGGCGCCAGACGCGTCGATGTGAATGTCGACGAGCTTTGTTCGATAACGGACGACACCTCCGAGCTGCTCGATGCGCTGGGATATAGCGGTGACAACCGTGGGAAGGATGTCGGAGCCAATGTGCGGCTTGGCATCCCACAGAATATCGACGGGGCGCGCCCGCCTCGACGAAGGTTTCGAGGATAAGGCGATGGGCGGGATTTTTGGTTCCCGTATTGAGCTTGCCGTCCGAGAAGGTCCCCGCGCCGCCCAGGCCAAACTGGATATTGCTCTCGGGGTCGAGAATGCGCTCCTTTAGAAAGAGATCGATCGCATGCGAGCGGCGAAATGCTGGGTCGCCGCGCTCGATGAGCAAAGGGCTTAAGACCCGCTTCGACAAGGGTGAGTGCAGCGAAAAGGCCAGCGCATCCGGCGCCGACAACGACAGGGCATTCTTGAGGTGCGTCGGAGACGGGGGAGGGGAATGAGGGCCCATCGTCCTCTATCGCGCGTACGCGCGAGCGGTCACGCTCGGCGACGCTGTCGACCGCTTCTCGCTCGAGGTGGGGACTAGTCAGCTCAACACGAAAGCTCAGGATAAAATGGACGTCTCGTTTTTTGCGAGCGTCGATTGACTTGCGGTGGAGCTCGATGGACTTGATCTCGGAGTCCTTGCAACGTAGGACGCGCTTGGCGACTCGCTTGCCAACAATGAGGCAGGCATTTTCATCGCCGGCTTCATCGAGCGACGCGTTGACTTGGGTGATTTCGATCATCGAGGTCTCCTTAGAGGCAAGAAAGAGGCCGTCCGGTATCCCAGACGGCCCGAATGCGTTTTTGATTATAGACTGCGCGGCTACAGGCTGCTTGCAGCGCGAATGCCCGAGAGCCATGCCCACGCAAGGTTAAAGCCTCCGCAATCGGCGTCGATGTCGAGCGCTTCGCCGCAGACGTAAAGCGGGGTGTCGACAACGCTGCGCGCGCGTAGACTGGGTGTTGAGATGCTCTCGACAGATACGCCACCACGCGTGACCTGCGCCGAGCGCTCCTCGGCGGTTCCTTCGACGAGCAACTTAAAATGCTTGAGGATCGAGACCAGGTGGATGACATCGTTGGAGCCTGGATGGCACTGCTCGAACGCTGTGCAGACGACGCGGGAGAGTTGCGGGGCGAGCATGCCGTCGAGCCAACGGGGATCGCGGGGCGAAAAGCCGCCGAGCAGCTTAACGCGCCGGTTAAGCATATCGAGCAACTCGTCTTTAGAGAGGTCGGGGAAAACGTCGAGCAGGATCGTATCGCCGCGCTGGATACGACGGGAGAGGTTGAAGACAGCGACGCCCGAGATACCGAAGGTTCGAAACAGGACTTCACCGTCTTCGTGCCAGAGCTCATTATGATTGCGGGCGAGCGTCAAGCGGGCGCGGACGCGCAGGCCGTCCAACGTCTTGAGTGCCGCCCGATCGCCGATGACCGTTGCCGATACGGGGCAGAGGATGGGGCGCAGCGAAGTGAGGGGGAGGCTAAACGTATCGGCGATACCGGTGGGGTTGCCACCCGTGGCGATAATTACGGCATGTGCCTCCAGGGCCTCGTTCTTGCGAGGGACATCGGCGAGCGCTTTCCGAAGCGAGCGGAGCTCCGATTTTCGGTCGTCGTGCTTTTTTGCCTTGAGCGCCCGCGCTGGACGGTCTATTTGGAGTGTCCAGCCTTCGGAAGCTTTGTGCGCCGAGGCAACGTTGGCTCCGCAGATTAAGGTAATACCTAGGCGGTCGCAAACGTTGAGAAGCGCGTCGCGCACCGATTCTGCGCGAAGGGAGCGCGGGTATAGCCGGCCTTCCTCGGAGGTTGTCATGATGCCCAGCGAGGAGAAGAAACCCATAAGCTCTTGTTCGGTTGGGGGCCCATGACAGATTCGACGAATGCGGGGTGGTTATACCGCTGAGGATCAATCGATTCGTTGGAGAGGTTGCAGCGGCCGTTACCGGTCGCAAGGAGCTTTAGGCCGCAGGCGACATCGCGCTCAACGATGCAGACGCTTTTGCCAGCACGTGCGGCCGTAATGGCGGCGGCGAGGCCTGAAGCCCCGCCGCCGATTACCAGGACGTCATAGAAGGCGCTCGTGTTCACTTAGGCCTCGTCGGTCTCGTGCGGGGTAATAGCCTCGACGGCAGAGACTGCCTTGGGCAACATGCCATCGGGCAGCGCGGTCTCAACCTCGCCCTTATCGCAGGCCTCGGCGAGTGCCGGATTAATGGGAAGCGTGCCCAAGATGTCGAGGTTATAGCGCTCTGCGACCTCGGGGAGCTTGCTTTTGCCAAAGACCTCGATCTTCTTGCCGCAGTCGGGGCACTCGATATAGCTCATGTTCTCGACGATGCCCAGAATGGGGACGTTCATCTTCTCGGCCATGTTGACCGCCTTGGCGACGATCATCGAGACCAGGTCCTGCGGGCTCGTGACGATGACGATGCCGTCGACGGGCAGCGACTGGAAGACGGTGAGCGCGACGTCGCCTGTTCCCGGAGGCATGTCGACCAGCAGGTAGTCGATGGGGCCCCACGAGGTCTCGCTCCAGAACTGCCTAATGGCGCCTGCGATGACCGGACCGCGCCAAAGGACGGGGTCGGTCTCGTTTTGGAGCAGAAGGTTGGAGCTCATGACCTTGACGCCGTGCTCGGAGATTTCGGGCAGCATGAGGTTGCCAAGGGCATGGACGTGGCGTCCGCTCATGCCGAACATCTTGGGGATAGAGGGACCGGTGATGTCGGCATCGAGGACGCCGACCTTGTGGCCGTGACGGGCAAGCTCGGTGGCGATGGCACCGGTGACAAACGACTTGCCGACACCGCCCTTGCCGGAAAGCACGGCGATGACGCGTTTGACCTCGGACAGCGTGTTCTCCTCAAATTGCGACGGCGACGTTTGTCCGCCGGCGGCCTGTGCGTGCTCGCAACCCATGTATGACTCCTTTGTATATGTTGGGGCCGGAGCCCCGTGATGTGACACGAGCGTCATTGTACCCTCGTTTGCGAGCGGGAGTCATTTTGCGATAGCATTTGGGCCGAGCGTGCTTGCAATACGATGGGCCCAAGCGAAATGGGCGGGCTTACTGAACTTTGCTGGCGAACTCGAGGTATTGCATGCGCTGCAGCTTGTCGATCGTCGAGGTGTATGGGCTGTCTTCAGATTCCAAGTTGTAGCGCAGCCCGTCGGCACCGAGATAGCCGGCGACATTGATGGTGGGCACATCTGACCTTGTTGCAAGCAGGGCCTTTTGATAGTCGGTGAGCGGGGCGCCGATCTTATTAAGGGTAATGGCTGCAATCTCGTTTGCCCCGACGGTGTCGTAGACGTTGAGCTCGGTATTGCCGGCGATTTCATAGTTAGCCCAGACGAAATAGGTTGACTGATAGACACGGAAAGCGTGGCTTGCCGTATCTTCCTGAGGGTACAGCTCGTCGTTGAGAGTCGTTGCGGCGCTCGGCTGATGGTCGCCAAAAAAGACAAGAACAACCGGTCTGCCGATATTGCGGAGCTCGTTGATAAAGTACTCGAGGTCCCGGTCGGATGCGTTGATGCAGGTGAGATAGGTGTTGAGCGCGCTATTGGCGCCCTCGCTGGCTCCCTCGACCCAATAGTTTGTCAGCTCTTCGGCGGGAACGGTGCCATAGTCGTAGCCGCCGTGATTTTGCATCGTGACGTCAAAGATGAACTGCGGCGCTTCGTCGGTTCTAAGCAGGTCGAGTATCTTGTCGTAGGTGGCGTAGTCGCATACGCCGGCATGGTAACAGGGCGCACCTTCGAAATCGCCGATTGAAAGAAAGTCTCCAAAGCCCAGCTGCTGATAGATCTTATCTCGATGGTAGTTGACGGGGTTTTGCGGGTGCATAGCGGTAGCGGTATACCCAAGCTCTTTAAGGTCCTTTGCCAGGCTGTTGACGCCATTTTTCTGATACAGCTGATAGGGGATCTTGCCTAATCCGACAAAGGCCGTTGTCGCTCCGGTCAAAAATTCGAATTCGGAGTTTGCCGTTCCGCCACCGGTGACCGAAGCGAGCATGGTGCCGCGAACAAGTGTGTCGGGAAGCGAGTTGTAGAATGCGGGGCCGGTGTACCCGGCCGCCTGGAGCTGCTCAAAGCACGAAAGGTCGCTAAAACTCTCGTTCATGACGGCAACAATCGTCGGCTTGATTTCATTGAACTGGGCAACGGCAGCCGCGCGCTGCTCGCTCGAGCCATACGTGCTGTCGTAGGCGGCGGCGAGCTCCTGCTCGATGCTCTGCGCCTCATCGGGCGTATAGCCTTCGGGCTTCTCAATGGGCAACTCGTTGACCATTTCGGTGAACGAAGTGATAAAACCCTGAGACGTATATGTGGTGATGGGCTGCCAACGGTCAAATCCAAAATCCAGCGCCTGCTCCAAGTCGATGCTGGAAAAGCCTGAGAGCCCCACAACGGTCACTAGCAGAAAAGCGCAGAGGTTAGCGGCGATTGCGGGGAAGACATGGGTGGGCGTACGGAGCTTTCGCGGTCGGATAAGCGAAAGAAGCCCCAGGGAAATCTCCAGCAGGGCGAGAGAGGTTACGATTCCGGCGGTAAAGGTAAACTCGTATCCCTCGCTCACTTCCATTGCGGTGCCAAGGGCCAAGATATCACTTGGCAGGATGGCTTCGCCTTTAAACGTTATGACGAAGTGCTCGGCAATGCCAAGGATGCAACAGGCGACGGGCACGAGGGCCATGACGCCTCCATGACGCTGTCCCAGCAAATAAAGGGAGAGCAGAACCGTCGCGAGCAGCCCGACGGAAAACCCGAATGAGTTGGCGGGAATGCGATAGAACGTTTCGTTACAGGCAATTTCGAGTGAAACGAACGAGAGCGCTGAAACAGCGGCGATGACAAGGATGTCACGGCAAATACAGGCAACCGTTCCCGTCGCAAGATCGGTTTGGTCGATAAGTCCCGAAACCAAGGGCTCGACAAGAAGTATGACGGCGGTAGCACCGAGCGCCGAATAAGAAAGGACCCATAGGGAATTGTCCTCATTTACGAGCAATTGATTCGTAATCCATGCAGCTACCATGCCGAGCGGGATGAGGAGCGTCGCGCACCAAAAGACGCGGGCAATGGGCGGCTTTTCATTGTGTTTGATTGAAAAATACACGCGCACGACGACGGTGGCCACGATAAGGACGGCGATGAATATGGGCAGATTGGCCATGTCGCTCGAAGTGATTTCAAGGGGGATATCTTCGGTCATGGACGTTCCTCTGTTACAGCAAATTAAGTTCAGTAGTAGATTACTGTAACCTTTCCACGGCATTTCGAGAAACAAAGCACCCGATACGCAAAGCTAAAGGTCTGCGAATCTTGTATTACGAACATCTGTGCGCGTCGAGTGCGCTAAACTCATCGACAGTATGATTCGATGCAATAGGAGGCAAGGAGCTTCCATGTCTGATTCTTCTATCGTTATTCGCGGCGCTCGTGAGCACAACCTCCGTGATATCGATGTTTCCATTCCGCGTGACCAACTCGTGGTCATTACCGGTCTTTCTGGCTCGGGCAAGAGTTCGCTGGCATTTGACACTATCTATGCCGAGGGCCAGCGTCGATACGTCGAGAGTCTTTCGAGCTATGCGCGCCAGTTCTTGGGCCAGATGGACAAACCCGACTTGGATTCAATCGACGGCCTTTCGCCGGCGGTGTCGATCGACCAAAAGACGACGTCTAAAAACCCTCGCTCGACGGTTGGCACCGTAACCGAGATTTATGACTATCTGCGCCTGCTGTTCGCCCGTGTGGGCACCCCGCACTGTCCCGAATGCGGCCGCGTCATTGAGCGTCAGACGACCGACCAGGTTGCCGACAAGGTCTTGGCGGCGGGGGAGGGCCGCCGCGCGTTTGTGCTGGCACCGGTGGTGCGCGGGCGAAAAGGCGAGTACACCAAACTGTTTGAGGACCTTCGCGCCGAGGGCTTTAGCCGCGTGCGTGTCGACGGTGAAGTGCGCTCGCTCGACGATCCGATCGATCTGGACAAGAAGTTCAAGCACGATATCGAGGTCGTAGTCGATCGCATCGTGATCCGTGAGAACTCTCTGGGCCGTATCGCCGAGTCTGTTGAGCAGGCGACCGCGCTGGCTCACGGCAATGTAAACGTGTACATGCTGCCCGATCGTGATGCTCCCGAGGGGACCGAGGGCGAGCTGCTGGAGTATTCGTTGGCCTTGGCGTGCCCGGAGCATGGTCACTCCATTGACGATCTTCAGCCGCGTGATTTTTCGTTCAACGCTCCCTATGGCGCATGTCCTGAGTGCGACGGCCTGGGCTTTAAGAAAACCGTTGATGCCGAGGCGTTGATCGAGGACCCCTCGAAGTCCATTGCCGACGGAGTCTTTGGTAGCCTGTTTGGCAACTCGAACTACTATCCGCAGATTTTTGCTGCGGTCTGCAAACACTTTAAGGTGAGCACCGATACGCCGTGGGAGGACTTGCCCCCTCGCGTGCGTCGTGCATTCTTGGATGGCCTGGGCGATACGAAGATCTCGGTCGACTACCAAAAGCTCGACGGACGTCGCAGCCAGTGGGATACCAAGTTTTCGGGCGTTCGCAACATCCTGTACGAACGCTATACCGAGACGACGAACGAGAACACCAAGGCGCGCCTGGAGAAGTACATTCGCGAGGAGCCGTGCTCGAGCTGCCACGGCGCTCGTTTGCGCCCTGAGATGCTCGCCGTCACCGTGGGCGGCAAGTCCATTTACGAGGTTTGTTGCCTGTCGTGCCGTGAATCGCTCGAGTTTTTTGAGGGCCTGGAACTCACCGAGCGCCAACAGTTTATCGGCGGCCGTATCGTCAAGGAAATCCTGGAGCGCTTGCGTTTTCTGGTCGATGTTGGACTCGACTATCTGACGCTCGATCGTGCCTCGGCGACGCTTTCCGGTGGCGAGGCGCAGCGTATTCGCCTGGCAACGCAGATCGGCGCGGGTCTCATGGGCGTGCTCTATATTCTGGACGAGCCCTCGATCGGTCTTCATCAGCGTGACAACGAGCGCTTGATCAAGACGCTCGAGCGCCTGCGCGATATCGGCAATACCGTTATCGTCGTCGAACACGACGAGGATACAATCCGTGCCGCCGATTACGTGATCGACATGGGGCCCGGCGCCGGCGTCAACGGCGGACACGTAGTCGCGGCGGGAACGCCTGCCGATATCATGGCGTGTCCCGAGTCGATGACGGGCGCTTATCTGACCGGTAAACGAATGATCCGGGTGCCTGATGAACGGCGCAAGCCCGGTCGCGGCTGCCTTAAAATTACGGGCGCTCGAGCCAACAACCTCAAAAACGTTACTGCCAAAATCGAGTTTGGTACGCTTACGGTTGTTACCGGCGTGTCGGGATCGGGCAAGAGCTCCCTGGTTACCGACACCATTGCGCCTGCCCTTACGAATGCCATTCACCGCTCGACGCGCCCTGTGGGTCCGTATAAAAAAATCGAGGGCATCGAGTGCATCGATAAGGTTATCGATATCGACCAGTCGCCGATTGGCCGCACGCCGCGCTCCAACCCTGCTACCTATATCGGCCTGTGGGATGATCTTCGCGCGCTGTTTGCGAGTACGCCGGAGTCGAAGGCGCGCGGCTACTCGCCGGGTCGTTTCTCCTTTAATGTGAGTGGCGGGCGCTGTGAGGCGTGCAAGGGCGATGGGCAGATTAAGATCGAGATGCACTTCCTTCCCGATATCTACGTTCCCTGCGAAGTTTGCGGCGGTAAACGCTACAACCGCGAGACACTCGAGGTCACCTACCGTGGCAAGACCATCTCGGACGTGCTCGACATGAGCGTCACCGAGGCGCTGGCCTTCTTTGGGAATATCCCGCAGATCAAGCGAAAGCTCCAGACGCTGTACGATGTAGGCTTGGGCTACGTGAGCCTGGGCCAGCCCGCCACGACGCTCTCGGGCGGCGAGGCGCAGCGTGTGAAGCTCGCCAAGGAGCTTCATCGACGCCAGACGGGCAAGACGTTCTATATTTTGGACGAGCCGACGACCGGTCTTCATTTTGAGGACGTCCGCCAGCTGCTCGATGTGCTGCAGCGCTTGGTCGATGCGGGCAACACGGTGCTGGTGATTGAGCACAACCTTGATGTCATCAAGGTTGCCGACCGCCTGATCGATATGGGTCCCGAGGGCGGTAACGGCGGCGGAACCGTCGTGGTTTCGGGCACACCGGAGCAGGTTGCGGACTGTCCGCAGAGTTATACGGGCAAGTTTTTGGCGCCTTTGCTCAGGCGTGACCGGGAGCGTCAGGCTCAACTTGATGCTCAATAAATAGGCGATTCAGTTTATGGGCGCCATCGACTCCTTGTGATTCGATGGCGCTTGCTGTGCCGAAGTGACGTATGCAGCCGAATTGGACATATACTTAATCTTTGCGTCCGAATGCGAGGGAAAGGATATGTCATGGCAAAGGCTGTAAAGACGCCAAAAACCAATAGCGATGCGCGAGCGTGGAAAGCGCCGGCATTTCCTATGTTCTACATACGTACGAAGACGATGGTGATGAGTCGGTGGGCCTGGGGGTCGCGATTTCGGAGCAGCTTGGCGAGGAGCCCGGTCAAGGATTTAAGACCTTGGTCTGCGTGACGCCGTCCAACGACCATGTCGTGTGCTGCATCCCTGTTGCCGATGAGCTCGATCTAAAGTCCGCCGCGCGTGCCGCGGGGGAGAAGTCCTTGGTTATGATGCATGTGAAGGATTTGCTTGCGGCGACTGGCTACGTTCGCGGCGGCTGCAGCCCGGTCGGTATGAAAAAACGCTACCGGACGCTCATTGATGAGACGTGTGTCCTTTGGGATACCATTTTTATTTCGGGAGGCAAGCGTGGTTATCAGCTCGAGCTTGCACCCGATGATTTAATTGCATTTTGCGGGGCGACGGTTGCCGCGATTACGAGAGAGGACTGAGCGATGCCGCAGGAAGAATTGAAGCGCGGAGCTCATTTTGCAAAAGAATCTGCGCCTCAGACACCCTCATCCGAAGCTTCTTCGTCGCGAGATGACACTGACGACATGGGCTCGTCGGACTACTCCACGGTTGGTCGTTCCGCCGGGCTTATGACCATCCTGACTATCGTGTCTCGCGTCACCGGTTTTATCCGCACGTGGGCAATGGCGGCCGCTATCGGCATGTCGCTACTCTCGTCCTCCTATCAGGTCGCCAACAACCTGCCCAATATGCTCTACGAACTCGTGATGGGTGGCATGCTCGTGACGGCGTTTTTGCCCGTGTACATGGGCGTGAGGCGTGAGCAGGGTCGCGAGGCCTCGAACGAGTACGTGGGCAACCTGCTCGGCATTCTGCTTTTAGTGCTGGGTGGCATTTCGTTGCTGGGGACCGTGTTCGCCCCGGGCTTTATCTGGACGCAATCGTTCCTTTCGGGTGACGGTGGCAGCATGGATACCGCTGCGTTCATGTTCCGTTTCTTTGCCATCCAGATTCTGTTTTATGGTTTGGGCTCGGTGTTCTCGGGCGTTCTCAACGCACACCGCGACTACTTTTGGTCGACGTTTGCCCCGGTCCTCAACAATGTGATCGTCATTGCGAGCTTTATGGGTTTTGCGCCCGTGTCCGCACAGTTTGGCGAACGTGCCGGCATCATCTTGATTGCGGCCGGTACGACCCTCGGTGTCTTTGTTCAGATGGCATGTCAGATTCCCGCGCTTGGCAAGCACGGCGTGCATCCCCATATCCATATCGACTTTAAGGACCCCGCGCTGCGCCAGACGATTGCGCTCGGTATCCCGACGCTGCTCGCCACGGTGTGCATGTTTGTCTCGACTTCTATCACCAACGCTGCCGCGCTGGTGGTCCAGCCCGAGACGGGTCCTTCCGTCATCGCCTATGCGCGCCTGTGGTACACGCTGCCCTACGCGCTGATTGCCGCCTCGCTTTCGACGGCGCTCTATACCGAGCTCTCTCATGACGCACAGGAGAAGGATTACGACAGCGTTCGCACGGGCATTTCGCGTGGCGTCGCCCAGATGCTGTTCTTCCTGATTCCGTTCGCACTGTACCTGATTGTCTTCGCACGTCCGCTCAATATGATCTACTGTGCTGGCAAGTTCGATGAATCCGGCGTGGCGCTGGTGTCCGAGTACCTTGTCTACCTGGCGCTCTCGCTGCCGCTCTACGGCGTGGTCGTGTTGATGCAGAAGAGCTTCTCTGCCTTGCTCGACATGAAGCCCTATAGCCGCTATTGCCTGTATTCCGCCATCGGCCAGGCCGGCTCGGTTCTGCTGTTTGGCGTTGTGCTGGGCTTCGGTATGCCGGCAATCGCGCTTTCGTATGTCGTCGACTACGTGATCTTGGTCGGCTGTTCGCTGTGGTGGCTGCGTCGTCGCCTGCGTGGCCTTCAGGTCAAATCTATCCTACATGGCGGTTTCTTTGGCCTTTTGCTCGGTGGTCTAGGTGCTGCCGCAGGCGCCGGCGTCATGTGGGCGCTTGAACACTTTGTCGGGGCACTTGGCGGCTCGATTCTGATTACTCTTGGCTACGTTTGCGTTGCGGGTGTCGCCTCGCTTGTTGTTACCTTTGGCCTTGCCGTCGTCCTTAAGATGCCCGAGGTCTCGGCGCTGCTTCGTCGCAAGTAGGTGCGCGTGGCCGGTCACGACAACATACCAACGCTTGCCGAGCAGGTTTCGCGCGTTCCCACACAGCCCGGATGCTACCTTTGGAAGGATGCCAAGGGCGATGTCATCTACGTGGGCAAGGCGAAAAACCTGCGCGCCCGCATGCGTCAATACGTGACACTGCAGGATGAGCGTCAAAAGATCCCGCTGATGATGCAGCTGGTGGCGAGCTTTGACTACATCGTTGTCGAAACCGAGCATGAGGCGCTTGTACTCGAGCGCAACCTGATCGGCCAGTACCATCCGTACTTTAACGTCGACCTCAAGGATGACAAGAGCTACCCCTTTATCGCCATTACAAAGGGCGACCTGTATCCCGCGATCAAATACACGCGTGAGCGTCATAAGCCGGGAACGCGCTATTTTGGACCCTATACCGATAGCCGTGCGGCACGTGAGACGATAGATACGCTGCGCAAGGTTATCCCCATCTGCTCTGCATCCTGTGCGGAGTGGCGTCGTTGTCGCCGTACCATCGAGTCCCACAAGGGCGAGGAAGACATCGTCAATATGATTTGCGCACAAAACGGGCGTCCCTGCTTTGACTACCATGTCGGGCGCGGCCCGGGTGCGTGTGTCGGCGCGATTTCCCCGGCAGACTATGCCAAGAACGTCAAGCGTGTCGAGCGTTTTTTGTCGGGCCATCGCAAGGATGTCGTCGATGAGCTGACCTCCGAGATGACGGATGCCGCCGAGGCGCTCGACTTTGAGCGCGCGGCACGCGTCAAACGTCGTTTGGAGGTCATCAGGGGTCTGGACGATCGTCAGCAAGTCGTTTTTCCCTCCAGTGTCGATATCGATGTCATCGGGTTCTATCGCGAGGAGACCATCTCCGCCGCTTGCGTCTTCGTCGTTCGCGAGGGCCGAACAGTTCGCACCTGCGAGTTCATTCTCGACAAGGGTCTTGATGTTGACGAGGAAGAGCTCCAGTCGGGCTTTCTTAAGCGCTATTACGACGAGAC
>ENA-OQJF01000292-OQJF01000292.1-human-gut-metagenome-genome-assembly--contig:-NODE-292-length-13559-cov-3.030971_pt1 | contig 13559 bp, 8 predicted proteins | sample MGYA00242595_ERZ504761 | MGnify/ENA primary metagenome ERZ504761 (study PRJEB26092, sample SAMD00036367) | human gut metagenome | host: Homo sapiens | study: EMG produced TPA metagenomics assembly of...
AGATGTAGATGTCCGCATTGAGGATGTATTTACTGAAGAGGATTTAAATAGTTCTATAAAATTTCATGGAAGGGATGCGACAGATTTATTTATTGCCAGTAATCTGAAATATTATTTTATGTCATTGCCATTAGATGCAACGCTTAAAGTCGATAGTCTTGAAATTTTAGTGAATGAAACTGTATTGAAGAACGTAAATTGGCATGGCTTGAATACGAAGAATCTAATACATCGTATTACTGAGGATGAAATGATTAATGATGCAAACTTATTTATATTGAAATATTTGTTTGATGATAATGAGTGCATCATGAGTGATTCATTTATGGATAAATTTAAACTGAGCCCACCGGATTTACAGGAGTTTATAATAGTTTATTCGTCAAGGCATTACAAAGTGGATTATTGTTCCCTGCAAGAGGTGATGATAATATAGTTAAAAAAGTGTGAAGCTGATAATGTATACGAACTTCGCAATCATGCATATGGCGGGATTCGTATATATTTTAGATGTGTAGATAATAAAATATTTATTGGCAATATGGGAACAAAATCATCATACAAAGGAGATTCACAATCTAATGATATTACTCATGCAGGAAAACTAATGGATAAATTAGAAAGATCTATGCGGAATTAGTTTGTCCACCCATTCCTCCTATCGCCTCAGCCCGTTTCAAACGGTGCGGTTTGTTTGCGCAAATTTTATTGATTGAGATATAATATATTGATAATCAATATGTATAAATTTCTTTAACGAGGAAGAGTATTAATTTATAAATGACCGAACATATAAAATTCCCGATAACTTATCACAAGTTATCGGAAGTTTTTATTTGTATGAACATCGTTTTTGGTTATTTCTATTTTCTTAACTCGTCTCAGAATATTCTGCATTTCGTTAGACTATTTCGGGGTGTTGGTCCGCAAGGTTTTCCTTTTCATATTCTCTAACTCTCATGTCATAAAGTTGAGGAGTTTTCAAATTTCCAGTCTCTACTTTTGGGCCCCAGGTAATCATGGCAGGTCCATCGTTTGGTTCAATATATTTCCAATTTTTGGTACGTACAGACATGGTTGAAGATTCTTCTATAATCCATGGGCGATCCGTTTGATCCTTTCCGAGCCATGTGTTTAAGCGGTTCTGGCTATCTGGCGCACTTCCTTTTGGTAATTTTGCATTGATTAGAGCAGCCATTGATGCAAACCAGTCGATTTGTGATACTAAGGCGTCGGAAATTTGCGAACCGGGGATTTCTTTCGGCCAACTGACAATTGCAGGTACCGCCGTTCCTCCTTCAAATGCGCTGTATTTATTACCACGAAAAGGACCTGCAGGACTATGTCCGTTAAGCAATTCCTCAGCATGGTCATCATAACCGTCGTCAACTACCGGACCATTGTCACTAGAGAGGATAATTAATGTGTTTTCTCGTAATCCCCGTTCGTCAAGAGCTGCTATTATTTGTCCCACTGTCCAGTCAAATTGGGCAATAGCATCACCACGTACTCCCATTTTATTCTTACCTCTAAAACGTTCATGTGGAAAACGTGGTACATGTACGTCGTTTGTAGCAAAATACAAGAAAAAAGGCTGGTTTTTGTACTTGTCGATAAAATCAATAGCATGTGCGGTGATGGAGTCGGCTATATTTTCATCTTTCCATAATGCTTTGCCACCACCTTTCATGTATCCTATGCGACCAATTCCGTTGACAATAGCCATGTCGTGCCCATGACTATGTTTCATATTGTACAACAGTTCCGGATGGTCTTTCCCTAATGGTTCGCCAGGGAATGGCTTTTGATAACTAACCTCAATAGGAGCAGAAGGGTCGTAGTTGGCTACTTTACCGTTTTCAATAAACACGCATGGTACGCGATCCGCTGTGGCTGCCATAATATAGGAATAATCAAATCCCAAGTCTCCCAGTGCTGTAGGTAGTGGAGCATTCCAGTCTTGCATGCCCGATTTGTCACCCAATCCTAAATGCCATTTGCCGATAGCGCCGGTGATATATCCGGAATTCTTAAAAACATCTGCCAGCGTGTAAGTTTCAGGTCGGATAATCATACCAGCATTACCTGCTGCCACACCGGTTCCCGGTACACGCCACGCATATTTTCCAGTGAGCATGGAGTAACGTGAAGGAGTACTTGTTGCCGCAGTGGCGTGCGCATTGGTGAATTGGACACCACTTTTTGCCAATTGGTTTACATGGGGAGTTTGTACGTTTTTGGCTCCATAGCATTCGAGGTCACCATATCCCAGATCATCTGCATAGATAAAAATGACGTTTGGCTGCTTTTGAGGATTTGTTTTGGTTTTGAGCTTTTCGCTTTGTGCCGGACCTGTAACCGCCAATAGGCTTGCAACTGGCGAAAGAAAAGCTAATAATGCATACTGTTTCATGGATATATTTATTTATAGGTTTTAAGGTAACTTATACCTTTGTGTCTTATTAATAAATACGTATATTTTTAGCCCAGCACTATATCAAACCCAGTTAAAACTAGTTAAAACGCAGAATGTCTCTTATGGTATCGTAATGAAGAAAATAAATAGGTTCAAATTCTTTTTTATGAATTTTAAAGCAAAGTAGATATTACGTTCTACTGCCTTCTCGCTAATGTCAAGTTGTTTCTGCTATTTCTTTGTTTGTTCATTTGTTGTTTCCTGCTCATGATAAAAACCTCTTGTTGTCGTGGTGGAAGTAAAGAAACTAATTTCCATATATATTCCAGTAGATCCTTAACTTCAAGTGTCTCATCAGATATAGCAATTTTCTCAGCAACCTCAAGAGCAGTAATTTTCATCGTTATCTTATTCAGACTTTTACGGAAGTAATCAAAAATTGTGTTACGAGTCATAATAAAGAGTAATCCGTCTATGTCTTTGTTTTCGTTGATTGATGCACGCGATTCCCATAATTTGATAAAGACCTCTTGTACTGCCTCTTTTATTTCCTCGTCATCATTCAGATAAATCTCTGAAAATCTGTATACTTTCCGCCAATAATGATCATATACAAAGGTAAATGAGGTTTCGTCTCCTTGTTTTAATTTTGCTAAAACAGATGTTTTCTCCATATACGTGCATAATTATAATTGTTTTGCAAAGATAAGAAAAAGAGGACTGGTTAGCGTTCTAAAGAACTGCTTTCTGTATTTTTCGAAAAAAAAGTTCAATGCAATGTAGGGATAGACATAAAAGTTTCGTATTTAATATTAGAGACGTTTGTTTTATAATGAAAATGAAAAATGTGAAAAAGATAGATATGAATAAGAAACTATATGAACAAATCAAAGCTTTATTAGCAGACAAACTGGATGAAAAAGAACAAAAGGAACTATTTCATCATCGAGAGTTTGAAGAAAAAATGCACCTGCAATGGAATATGGATCGACAAAAAGAACTTGACGATGAAGTAGGGCGAAAGATGTGGAAAATGGTAAGACAGAAATGTCTCGATTGCCGACAGCAGAAGAAGCATGTTTATATACCATATTGGCTATCTGTGGCTGCCGTAGCTCTTGTTCTGCTACTTGGAGCAACTTGGATGTATTTCTCCGGAAATAAGGTAAATGGGGCGAAAGATGCTTTTGTAGAAGTTGTATCAAAAGAAGGACGTCTATATATGCTGCCTGATAGTTCACGAGTTTGGATGCATCCGGGAAGTTCTATCCGTTATCCGGAGAATTTTGTTCAGAATAGAAAAGTGTGGTTGAAAGGAAATTCCCATTTTGATGTTTATAAACAGGATGGCAAACATTTTATCGTATACATTGATAGGGCTTTTGTAGAAGTAAAAGGTACTTCTTTTTTAATTAATCAGGAACAGGCAAATATTTCTAAAGTCACTTTGTTTAGTGGTAAAGTCGATTTTACGATAGTAGGTACTGAGCATATTATTGAGATGAAACCTTCGCAAGAATTGACCTTCAACGCGGAGAAGGCAAGCGTGAAAGTGGATGAAATGCAAGGAGTGAAATGGAAAGAAGGTAATTATGAATTTACAAATGTTGATTTAAGTTCATGGATTGAGATTGTAGGAAGAATATATAATGTAAAAATATCATTGGAACACGGACAGGCAACCAAGAATCTGTTAAATGGGCGTCTACGTTACAATGAGTCATTGGAAGAAGCTATTGAAAAAATGTGCTTCAGTACAGGGTGGCGATATAGAAAGGAAAATGGAGAATATATCATATTCCGTTAAAGGTATACTATAATATGTTTGTATAATTTTTAATGTTAATCTTTTAATTATTTAGTATGGAAGAAAAGCAGCAGCATGGCAGGTGGAAGTACCTCATGTGCATTTGGTTTGGAATCTTTTGTTTCCCATTGATTGCAATAGCAGCACAGGGAGTCATAAAGGTGAAAGGGTATTTTAGTGAAGTACAAGCTATCCGTCAGATCGAAAAAAACAGTAATTATGTGTTTTTTTACGATGCAGCGGATTTGGATGAAGTAAAGCGCAAAAACATTGACTGCCAAGGTACGATTGAAAAAGTATTGTCAGTTGTATTTGAAGGGAGTAATGTTAACTATTTAGTCCGGGGAGACGAAGTTGTACTGAAAGTGAATAAACAGAGTGTACAGCAGAAAGGAGAGAAAAGAGTCGTCACAGGTGTGGTTACAGACGCCATAGACGGCGAGCCGTTGGTAGGTGTGAACATTGTTGTGAAAGGTCAGAAAAGTGGAACTATCACGGATTTGAATGGTAGATATTCTATTTCTGTGAGCGGAGACAAAGCCGTACTGGTCTTCTCGTACATTGGTTACCAGAAACGTGAAGCTCCGGTAGAAGATTTAGGGGTGGTTAATGTCACGATGTCCGGAGAACAGCAGACGTTGAACGAGGTCGTTGTTGTAGGTTCCGGAGTACAAAAGAAAGTGAGTGTGACAGGGGCTATTACAAATGTGAAAGGAGATATTTTACGAATGCCGACTTCACAATTAAGTACTTCGTTTGCCGGTAAGCTGGCAGGTGTGATTGCTACCACTAAAACAGGAGAGCCGGGTTCTGGGGCTGATTTTTATATTCGCGGTATTTCTACTTTTGGCGGGCGTACAACACCGCTTATATTATTGGACGATGTAGAAATTTCAGTAGCTGATCTGAACTATGTGCCGGCGGAAAATATCGAGAGTTTCTCCATTTTAAAAGATGCTTCTGCAACTGCAATTTATGGTGCACGCGGTGCAAATGGTGTAATGATAATCTCGACAAAGGGAGGTGATTACAATATGAAGACGAAAGTTAATGTTAGTGCGGAGAACTCTTTCAATATCATGTCCGATTTTCCTGAGTTTGTAGATGGTCCCAGATATATGGAACTTTACAATGAAGCTGACCTGTCGAGAAATCCGAATAAATCGAAAGATCAATTATTGTATTCGGACAGACGGATCCAGTTGACCCGTGACGGGGTAAATCCTTATGTATATCCGAATGTGGATTGGCAGGATGTCATTTTCAAAAAGATGACAATGACGCAGCGTGCCAATATCAATGTATCGGGAGGAGGTACAAAAGTGAAGTATTATATGAGCTTGAATGTCAGCCACGATAGTGGTTTGCTGAATACGGAGAAAGCTTATTCGTGGAACAATAATATTAATATCATGAATTATACGTTCCAGAATAATATCTCCTATAAGTTGACCCCCACAACGACAATCAGGATGAATATGAATGCTCAGATCCGTCAGAACAAAGGGCCTAATATCAATAGTGCTGATTTGTTTAAAATGATTCTGACGACTACTCCGGTAACTTTCCCTGCAACTTATCCTGCGCAACCGGGTGATACGTATATCCGCTATGGGTCTGATTATCAGAGTTCGGACTATCTTTATCCTAATCCTTATGCGCAGATGATGACTTCTTATAAGGAGCAGAATGCGAATACATTGAATACAGTCATTAAAGTGGAGCAGGATTTTTGGGTTTGTAACAAAAGGATTGAAGGCAAATATTTGGGTAAACTTTAAAAACTGGTCCAGCAGTTCCTACAATCGTTCCATTACTCCTTATCTTTTCAGAGCTGTGGGATACAGTGAAGATAGTCCGTTGGAATATGACTTGGAACGTATTCAGGAAGGTGCAGACTATATAGCACAGTCGGATATTGCCAGAAGTTCGGATCAGACATTTGAATTTCAGGGAAATATCAGTTATAATCGTCAATTTGGTTTGCACAATGTCGGAGGTATGTTGATGTACCGGCAAAGGGAATACAGAAGTGATGTGCTTCCTAATCGTAATCAAGGAGTCTCAGGACGTTTCACATATGATTACGGACAACGTTATCTGGCTGAAATCAACTTCGGTTATAACGGTACGGAACGTCTTGCCAAGAAGAAGCGTTTCGGTTTCTTCCCGGCAATGTCTTTAGGATGGGTTATCAGTAATGAGAAGTTCTTTGAACCTTTGAAAAATGCGGTGAATAATCTGAAAGTGAGAGCCTCTTATGGATTGGTAGGTAGCGATGATCTGGCACAAGCGGGCGGAAGCTATTATTTATATATTGATAAGCTGACGGATAATAAATTGGATCAGATAAAGTGGACATTTGGAGAGAGTATGAATCACACATTGGGAGGTCCGGAGATTGCCTATTATGCAAATCTGGATGCTGTGTGGGAAAAAGCGAAGAAATTTGATATTGGCGTAGATATGACTTTGTTTGACCACTGGAATATAACAATAGACTATTTCTATGACAAACGTTACGATATATTTATGGAACGTCAGTCTTGGCCTAATTCTTTGGGTTATGGTAAAGCAAAACCTTGGGGAAATGTCGGTAAAATGGATAATAAGGGTGTGGAGTTCAGCCTTAATTATCATAAGAATTTCTCTAAAGATTTGGGGGCTAGTTTTCAGGCTAACCTGACATATAATAAAAATAAGTTGGTTTATAAAGACGAACCGGATTATCCTACTATTTGGAAGTCGGAAACAGGAAAACCATATTCCAGATTGACCGGATATATTTCGGAAGGACTGTTCCAGAGCCAGGAGGAGATAGATAACAGCCCGGAACAGATGGTAGGAAATAGCACTCCGAAGGTCGGTGATATCAAATACCGTGATTTGAATGGTGATGGAAAAATAACGGAAGACGACCAATGTATGATTTCCAAGTACGGTTCTGTTCCACGTTTGCAATATGGTTTCGGTGGTACCATTAATTATAAAAAATTCGACTTTGGTATTTTCTTCAGTGGTTCGGCATTGCGTTCCATTCTGATCAATGGTTTGGACCCCTTCCTTGAAGGGAATCGTATACCGAATAAGAATGTGTTGAAATTTATTGCAGATAATCACTGGTCGGTAGATAATCCGAATCCGAATGCCGAATATCCGCGTTTGGGATTGACGACCGGTGATATAGGTAATAATACGGTCAACAGTACTTATTGGTTGCGTAATGGTTCTTTCCTGCGTCTGAAGAATCTGGAAATCGGTTATAAAATTCCGTATGGGCGTATTTATGTCAGTGGTGCGAATCTGCTTCGTTTCAGCCCGTTTGATTTGTGGGATCCGGAATTGAGCAGTTGGAATAGCTATCCGTTGCAACGTACGGTCAATGTAGGTTTACAACTTAATTTCTAATAATCTAAATCATAGAAGATATGAATATTCTGAAAAATATAGTTCGAGTGGGTCTGATTGTGACTGCTCTTTCATTTAATTTAGTTTCTTGTGATTATCTGGATGTAGTTCCGCCTGAACAAGCAGGGCTACAGGATGCCACAAAGACCCGGAAAAGTACTTTAGGATTTCTGTTCACTTGTTATGCAGGACTTCAGGAAGATGATTCTCCTATTGGTCACACAAGTGCTCTTAATGGTTCCACAGATGAGTTTGCACTGCCGATAGAATGGCGGAACGATAGTGGAGCTTTTTGGGGATGATTATGCATATAATTTAGTCTCGGCAGCCAATCCGGATGGACTTTGGGGTAATTATTATAAGTATATTGGTCAATGCTATCTTTTTTTACGTCAGGTCGAAAATAATCCCGGTGAAACCTTATTGCAGGAATGGTTACCGGGTGAAAAAGAACAGTGGTTGGCCGAAGCTCATTTTTTAATTGCTTATTATCATTTTGCATTACTGAGAAAATACGGTCCTATACCTGTTGTTACGGAATATGTACCTCAGAGTACTCCCTCTTCCGACTTTGGTGGAAGATATCATTATGATTATTGTGTTAACTGGATTGCATATCAACTTGATCTGGCAGCACAGAATTTGCCGCCGACCCGTGAGGGAACAGAATGGGGACGTGCTACTTCTACGATGGCTAAAGCTTTGAAAGCCCGTGTACTGATGTATGCTGCTTCTCCTCTTTGGAATGGTCAATTCCCTTTTTCTTCATGGAAGAATAAAGTGAATACTCCCGGGGATAAAGACTTTTTTGTAGGTGATGATGCTAAATATAAAGAATCTATCGGACGGGATGATTATGGCATTGAACTGGTAAGTAGCAGTTATAATGAGAAAAAATGGGAAAGAGCGATGGAGGCCTGTCAGAAGGCGTTGGATTTTGCGCTTAATGAGGGTGGATGCCGTCTTTATGGAACGGAAGCTTCTGATATGACATTGTATCAGACAGAACTGGGAAATAGTGATAAGTGGTTACCTTATGTGCCGGGAAAGGAGGATAATAATATTCAGGAGAACAGAGAGTTCAAAGAAAGAGTAATGATGCTTCGTTATATGGTTGCTTCCCGCTATCCGCATAATAAGGAATTAATCTGGGGGCTAACCGGTAAGAATATTAATTCAAGAATACAGGGACGTATACCGGCGCATATATTCCAAACAGGTAATAAGACTTCTTGGGCAGGGGGATTTTCAGCTATTTCTCCGACGCTATATACCATTGAACATTTCTATACGGAAGATGGTGTGTTGCCTGAAGAGGCCGCTTCAACAGGCGATTTTGCTTCAAGAGCAGAATGGTTCCAAAAAGCAGGAATAGCAGGAAACAACAGAGAGGATATTATTAAACTTTGTGTGAACCGTGAACCGCGTTTTTACGCATGGATGGCGTTCGATGGTGGTGATTACGGTTCAAAGTTGTTGAAGGCCAGCAGTGGCGATGCAGGTTCGCCATGCGTTTTGAACATGAAGACTGCTGCAGGACATGGATACGACCTTACCAGAAGTCCGCGTAACTATAATGTTACAGGATTTATGACCCAAAAATATGTAAATCCGACAGCTCAATTTGTATTCGATGGTGGAGCTTTCCAGGCTGGAGATACCAAACCGATACCTCTTATACGTTTGGCAGAATTGTATCTGAATCTGGCGGAATGTCAGGCGAACGTAGGTGGTGCCAATCTGGCAAATGCTTTAGCCAACTTGAAGGAGGTTCGTGACCGTGCCGGTGTTCCCACGACTACGACTGTACCGGAACAGAGTAAATTAATTGAAATGATTCATAATGAGCGATTTATTGAGTTCTGGAATGAAGGCCATCGTTATCATGATGTGCGCCGTTGGGCGGAAGGTCAGAAATACTTTGGTGCTAAACGTGAGGGGTTGAACGCAATGGTGAAAGATGTACCGTTTGAAAAATTTAATGTAAGGACTACTATTGACCAGCCTTTCAGATGGAACGACCGTTTATATCTGGCTCCTATTCAGAATGCCGAAGTGTATAAAAACCCGCAAATGGTTCAGGCATACGGTTACTAATTGTATTATGAATTTAAAAAGCAAATTTATGAAGAAAAGTTTATTTATACCATTATTATGCGGATTGTCATTTGTCTATACGGCATGTGATGAATATGATGATACATATCCGAAAGAATATCATAAGATCTTGTCTTTGAAGCAAACCGGAGAAGAAAGTAAAATTCTTTATAACACCGGTCAGGATGCTTCTTTTGATATAACAATCATGAAGACCGGATGTGATCCGTCATTAACGGCTCAGGCTCAATTGACCGTATTGTCGGATGAAGCATTAAAGGAATACAATGAAAATTATACTATTTTGCCTTCAAATACCTATTCTATAGATGGCAGCGAGTTGATTTTTCAGTCCGATGAGAGATATAAAATGTCCAAAGTGGTGATGAAAACGAGTGCAATTCAAGCCTTGGTAGAACTTCCGGAAAATGCTGATAAGACTTTTGTATTGCCCATTTCATTGGTTAGTGCTACGGATTCTGTAAATTCTATGAATAATCTCTATGTCATGAAGCCTGTGATTACCACTCCGAAGCTGGAATTTAAAGTCTCTGAGGAAGAATGTGTCCAAGGGTTTATAAATAGTACGGATCCTGTTTTATTCACTATACCTATGGGGTTAGAGATAGACAACCAATGGGATTTCACGGCTAAGGTAGAAGTTGTGAATAACGATGGAAAGGAAGGATACTTGTCTTCTAGCTCAGTAACGCTGGAAAATGACGGTCTGGTAACGTTTGAGCCGGGAAAAGAAGCTTCATTGAAGGTGTCGGTATCGGCAGGAAGCGGTGATGATTTGACAAATCTGGTTGTAGGAGGACGAGTGGCTATTAAAATTACCGAAATAGAAGGAATTAATTTTGATTTTGATAGTCGGGAGTTTAATCTGACAGTGACAGGTAAAGAATATGAGTATAATAACAAAGGGTTGGATGCTTCTATGTTGAGTTTCAATTTCCCCGATTTTGTAGGTAATACAACTGCTGCGAGTTTGTTTGATAAAGATCCTGCAACGTATGTGCAGACTCCATTCCCTAATAGGAACTTTGTTAATACCGGCGGCACTAATCCTTATCTCCAATTGCAACTTCCGGAAGGAGTTACAGATTTTGCCATCTCATGGACACAGTGTTTACAAAATGAAGTCTCTTTATTGAGAGGATTTGATGTACTTTGGTCTGTTGATGGTACATTTGAGGATATTCCTAATGCTCGAAAGTCATATAGTGTGGCTGATTTGAGCGCGGCAGGTGCGGTTAACTTGGGAGCTTCTTTCACAACATCAGCTTGCCATTGTGATACCCCGGTTAAGTTTATACGTATAGTACAAACTTGGAATTGTGAGAGTACCACTGATGCAGGTGGAAGGTGGCAATTCCGATTGGCTGAACTTAAACTTTACGGAGTATCCATTAAATAAGATATATATCTGAAAAATAGCTTTATCCGTTGGTTGGTTTGAGTATAAAAGGATTCCGGCCAACGGATTTTTTATCAGTTAAATCTAATATTATTTATTATGGTAAATTTCTTGAAGACACACTTTGGTACCATGTTGACAGTGCTATGCGTCCTATTACTTTTTACTGCTTGCAGTGACGATGAAGAGGTGATAGATCCCTTTCTAAAAACAGACTTGATTGGTGAAACAATCAATTTGGGTTCGGATGCCGTAGAAGCATTTGACGTGAAAGTAATAACGAACCGGAGAGACTGGGAAATTACTTCTTTAGGAGTTGTTCAATGGTGTAATTACGAAATCATTCCGGATGGAGAAAATGCTATCATTCGTTTTTCCGTTGCCGAGAATGAGGAAGCCACGCAACGTGAGACAGAATACCGGTTAACGGCACCGGGTTGCCAGCCTTTGAAAATAAAGATTGTTCAATTAGGAACAGAATATGCGATTCTTTTTGATCAGTCCACCCCTAGGAAAGTGACACAGGAGGGTGAAGAATTTTTGTTGACTGTAACTTCTAATGTCGCTAATGAACCTACGATAGAGGCTGATATGGAAGGCTGGGTTGAAATAATAGAACAACCGATAGTGACAAGAACTTTTTCAGACAAGATTTTTAAGGTTACAGTACATAAGAACATCACGTTTCAGAATCGCACGGGGCATATTAAATTTGTCTCAACTGCGTTAAAAGACCCCGTAGTTTTTACTATCATTCAGGAGAAAGCCTCCACTGAAGGTATGGGTGATACGAAATTGAAGGTAAAAAGCGCGGAACTTATAGAAGGCAATGTTTACGGCAATCAGGATGTCAGTAAAACTATTGATGGAGACTATTCGACAAATTATAGTAGTGCCTCACTAGGTTCGCCGGAAGCCAATAGAGGACATTCTATTATCATTGAATATACATTGGAACAGCCCGAAAACATAGGTTATGTTCGTTTGATGCAACGTTCGAACAATGATAAAAATTCTCTTTTTGCCAGTGGAGGTGTTTCGGTTTTGAAAGAAGGCGAAACTACTTGGAATGAGGAAATCGGTTTTGTAGCCGCACAAATGGCGGGAGCGGCTGTTGATATTAGTGTTAATAGCCTTCAAGTGAGTAAAGTGCGTGTACGTATCGATCGGATGACGCCTGGAATTGATAACGTCAATGTGGCTCTGGCCGAGTTCGAGTGTTATCAGTATTCGGATAATACAAATGACATTTTGGAAGCGCAAAAGTTCTTTACGGACGAGACCTATTCGGAATTAAAGGGTACAGTGACTTCAGAAAGCCTTAAGGAGATCAAGACCGCCGTTATTTATCAATTAGCGAAAGAGTTGCTGGAAGGGAAATACGATAAAAAATTTCGTTTTAGTACCTACCATTCTTGCAAGAGTCCTGAAATAGTGGCAGAAGAACTGACTATAGGCTCAAGAAGCATATATGATAATCCGACGGGAATCTATTTTACGCAGGGAGAGCCGGTGCTGGTTTTCGTTATGTACAAAGGAGCAAGCAATACCCCGCTGAGTCTTGCCATTGCCGATTATAGGGAAGGTGGAAAGAAAAGCGTGATCTCCTTGCGGGGAGGTTTGAATGTGATTACTCCGGCAAATTCGGGTAATGGCTATATTCAATATTGGACGAGAGATGATGCCGGAGATACAGATGTCGATATTCATTTTTGTTTCGGTAAACAGATTGGCTATTGGGATGTAAGACGTGGTGATACGGATGCCACTTGGCCGGAAATATTGGAGAGGGCTAAGAGAAGTGCGGTGGATATTCCGAATGCGATGATGGATATTCTGGGACAAAGAGTACACTTGCAGAATACGGTGAATGCCTTTGCCAAATGTGCGCCAAACGCAATTCAGGCAGTAGTCGATATGCACGACCGTATGTTGGATTTTGAATATTTGATGATGGGACTGGTGAAAAACAATGCTGTGCCTGCTAACCGCTTTTTTGGCGTCCGTTCTTGGGGAGGAAGTCCTAACTGGAACGGAGTATGTGCCAATTATCCCAACACGGAAGATGCGATGTTGGTTCCGAAGGTCTTTTATAGAAAGAATAATGTATGGGTTTTCGGACATGAGTTTGGGCATGGCAACCAGGTTGCCCAGATGAAAGGCAATGGTTGGACGGAAGTGACCAATAATCTTTACTGTTCATTTGCTCAGTATATGATGAGAAACGACCCGTTGAGTGAAGGCTATCTGAGACTGGAACATGAATCCTTCAAGCGTCCGGGAGCACGTTCGGCTTTGGCGGGCGGGCGTATAAATGCTTTCTTGAACGAAGCTTTGGTTGCCCATAAATCGTACTTCATGCAAGTGGCAACTATTTCCACCGACAAACCGGGCGTATGGGAATCTGATCC
>ENA-OQJF01000293-OQJF01000293.1-human-gut-metagenome-genome-assembly--contig:-NODE-293-length-13550-cov-3.299486_pt1 | contig 13550 bp, 14 predicted proteins | sample MGYA00242595_ERZ504761 | MGnify/ENA primary metagenome ERZ504761 (study PRJEB26092, sample SAMD00036367) | human gut metagenome | host: Homo sapiens | study: EMG produced TPA metagenomics assembly of...
TCTTCTCAATGAGGCTGCAATTCTGGCAGCGAAGGAGAACCGGGTGTACATTCAGCAGTCTGATATCCGTCATGCATTTGTGAAGGTCGGAATCGGTCCGGAGAAGAAGAGCCGTATCGTATCTGAGAAAGAACGCAGGATTACAGCTTATCATGAAGCCGGACATGCGATCTTGTTCCATCTGCTTCCGGATGTGGGACCGGTTTACAGCGTATCTATCATTCCGACAGGTGGAGCCGGCGGATATACAATGCCGCTTCCGGAGAAGGATGATATGTTCAATACAAAGGGGCATATGCTTCAGGAAATTACAGTTTCCCTTGGCGGACGTGTTGCAGAAGAAGAGATTTTTGATGATATCACAACGGGAGCTTCCCAGGATATCAAGCAGGCAACAGCAATTGCAAAATCAATGATCACGAAGTTCGGTATGTCTGAAAGACTGGGACTGATCAATTATGATAATGACAGCGATGAAGTATTCATTGGACGTGATTTCGGTCATACATCAAGAGGGTATGGCGAAAAAGTGGCCGGAACGATTGATGAAGAAGTGAAACGTATTATTGATGAGTGTTATTTGAAAGCGCGTACACTTATTCAGGAGTATCATCCGGTACTCGAGAAGTGTGCACAACTGCTTCTTGAGAAGGAAAAGATAACAAGAAGTGAATTCGAAGCACTGTTTGCAGACAGTGAGGTTGAAGGATAGTAGTTATTATATGTATTTAGGATAAGATACCCTCTGCCGGCGGGCAATCCCGTGTTGGCCGGGGGTGTTCTTATTTTAGATAGTTTTAAGAATTGAGTTAAAGGAGGCTAAACAGGTGAATAGAGAAGCACTGTTTTGTGACGGTACAGGTGATTATGTCTGTCCGGCAGAGCCTGAGATAAATGAAAAAGTAGTGTTGCGATTTCGTACGGCACACAATGATGTTGATGAAGTGAAACTGCACATCGGAGAACAGGAGTATCCTATGTGGAAGACACGTACGGATGGTGAATTTGACTTTTACGAGATCGAGTATCAGCTTGGTAAGGATATCTTAAGATATTGTTTTGAAATCAAGCAGGGAGCAGAGATCTGTTTTTATAGTAGGTATGGAATAACAGGGAAAAAAGAAAACTATTACGATTTTATTATTTCGCCGGGATTTAAGACACCAGAGTGGGCGAAAGGTGCTGTGATGTACCAGATCTTCGTTGATCGTTTTTGTAATGGAGATCCGACAAATGATGTAGAGGATAATGAATATATTTATATTGGGGCACCGAGCCGCAAGGTGAAGGACTGGAATCAGGCACCGGAAGCAATGGATATCCGTAATTTTTACGGCGGGGATTTACAGGGTGTTTTAGATAAGCTGGATTATCTGCAGGATCTTGGAGTTGAAGTTATTTACTTCAATCCGTTGTTTGTTTCTCCGTCGAATCATAAGTATGATATTCAGGATTATGATTACATAGATCCGCATTATGGAAAGATTGTTGTGGATGACGGAGAAGTACTTCCGGTAGGTGCAAAGGATAATATCCATGCGACAAAGTATCAGCAACGCACAGGAGATATCCGTAACCTTGAGGCAAGTAATCAGCTGTTTATCAAACTGGTAGAAGAGATGCATAAGCGTGGAATGCGTGTAATTCTGGATGGTGTATTCAATCATTGTGGTTCTTTTAATAAATGGATGGACAGAGAACGTATCTATGAGCCGCAGCCGGACTATCCGAAGGGAGCATATGTAAGTAAAGAAGTCCATATAACAGCTTTTTCCTGTTCCATGATGCGAGAAATGAGCTCTGGCCTTATAACGGAACATATGATGGCTGGTGGGGACATTATACACTGCCAAAGCTCGATTATGAGGATTCACCACAGCTTGAGCAGTACATTATGGATATCGGAAGAAAATGGGTATCACCGCCGTATAACGTAGACGGATGGCGTCTTGATGTTGCGGCGGACCTTGGATTCAGTAATGAATACAACCATATCTTCTGGAAGCGATTCCGAAAGGAAGTTAAGGATGCGAATCCGGATGCAATTATATTAGCAGAACATTATGGAGATCCGCAGGACTGGCTCCAGGGAGATGAGTGGGACAGCGTTATGAATTATGACGCATTTATGGAACCGCTGACCTGGTTTTTGACTGGTATGGAGAAGCATAGTGATGAATATCGTCAGGATCTGTGTGGAAATGCTGATAACTTTGTCGGAGCGATGCGTCATTTTATGGCAAGTATGCTGACACCATCTCTTCAGGTGGCAATGAATGAACTTTCCAACCATGACCATTCTCGTTTCCTGACACGTACGAACCACAAGGCAGGACGCGTGGCACAGCTTGGAACAGAAGCAGCTGAAAAGGATGTGAATAAGGCAATCTTACGAGAAGCGGTTATTATGCAGATGACCTGGATCGGTGCGCCGACAATTTATTATGGTGATGAGGCAGGACTTTGTGGATTCACTGATCCGGATAACCGGAGAACTTTCCCATGGGGGAACGAAGACAAAGAACTTCAGGCATTCCACAAAGAAGTGATCCGTATCCACAAGGAAGAGAAGCCATTGAAAAAGGGTTCTATCAAGCTATTGGCTTCGGATGAAAATCTGCTGGCCTATGGAAGATTTGAAGCGGATGAACAGATTGTCGTTGTTGTGAATAACAGTGATGAACTTCGTACAGTGACCGTACCGGTATGGTATGCGGGGGTAGAGATGGAAGGACGGATGAAACGACTGATCTACTCTTATGAAAACGGTTATACGACAGAATATGACGAGTATATCGTACAAGATGGAGAGATTGTCCTGAATATGGGATCTCATTCAGCAATCGTATTAAAGCCGGCAGAAGCATTGAGATTGATGCCGTAAGAAGTGGAACGGTATTTTGCAGATAAAGAAAGAGTATTATACGAGAATAATAAAAATACGGGATGAGCAGTTTTAATATCTGTTCATCCCGTATTTGTTATTATCATTATTTTGTCAGAACCTCTGCCCCATTCTCTGTGATAAGTACCATGTACTCAATCTGGGCAGAAAGACCATCATCCATTGTATAAACAGTCCAGTCATTGTCCTCGTCTACGAAGAAGTCAGGACTACCTTCGTTGATCATAGGTTCGATTGTGAACATCATACCTGGAACGAGAAGCATCTCACTTCCCTTTGGTGTCACATAGCTGACAAAAGGATCCTCATGGAATTCCAGTCCGACTCCATGTCCACCGATATCTTCTACGACAGAGTATCCATTTGCACGGGCATGTGTATTGATCGCATCTGCGATATCACCTAAATGTCCCCAAGGCTTCGCAGCCTCAAGTCCAAGCTTCACACACTCTTCTGTGACGCGGACGATGCGCTCTGCACGTTCAGATACTTTTCCCATCTTGAACATACGGGATGCATCAGAAAAATATCCGTCAAGAATAGTGGATACGTCAACATTGATAATATCGCCTTCTTCCAGAATGATATTCTCATCCGGGATACCATGGCAGATCTCGTTGTTAATAGAAGTACACACGCTCTTTGGGAATCCCTGATAATTAAGCGGAGCCGGGATACCACCGTGTTCTTTTGTGAAACGATATACGATGTCATCGATCTCCTGCGTGCTCATTCCAATGTGGATCTGTCTTGCTACTTCATCCAGGATCGCTGTATTAAGCTCAGCACTTTTTCTGATCTTTTCAATCTGGAATGGAGTTTTTAAAATCTTACGTGTCGGAACAATCTCACCACGTTCAGCATGCATCATTATCTTTTCTTCAATCGGCATATGGCATTTCTTATAATTTTTTGCCGCTGCCGCACCAGCACAATTCATTTCTTTCCATGATATTACCTCTTCTAAAAATCACTTATTTTCTCGGTTTCTACTTATTTTTATCACAAAATTCGACAAAAAGATACATGTTATGCTTGCCGAGAACGTAAAAATATAGTACGATTAAGATTCAGATAGGAGTGATAATGTATATGTGGTATTGGGCGATTATGGTACTGCTGATTTTAGGGAGTATCGCACTTCTTTGCAGTACATTTATAAGTGTAAAAAAGAATAAGGCACAGGACGCAGAGCGGAGAAAGCAGTCCAAGAAAGGAAAGCGTAACAAGGCAGATCAGGGATATGATCCAGAAGAGGATCAGCCGCAGGGAAAGAAGAGACGCAGTTCAGGGCAGAACGGTTCTATGGATTCAGCGAAGCGTTCTTCTAAAAAGAGAAGACAGTGGAAGATTATCCTGGAAGATCTGGATACATGGCAGAAGTATAGCTTCATATTCTATGACGAAGTAGGAATCGGAAGAGCAAAGCGGAATGACAATTATGAGAAGTATCTGCCACTGCATGAGGATGGAAGAGTATCCAAGCAGCATTGTGTGATCATACAGAGAGGTGACTGCTTGTATCTGATGGATGATGGTTCCAAGAACGGAACATACCTGAACGGAATTCTGGTAGATCGTCCGACAGAGATTCAGAGAGAAGATGTGATCGGCGTTGGGGAGACCAGACTGGAGATTCTCAGAATCTTAAGAGAAAGTGAATAATGAAATTACAGGCAAGGAAGTCCGGCGGAAAAGTCAGGACTTCTTTTTCTTTTTGATCGTAAAATGAAGAATCTGTGTGAAAGTAACAGTTGAGTAAGGAAGATCATATAGTAGTTATATAGTTACTGTCAGTGGGAGTGAGCAACATGTACCAGAAATTGCCTTATTATATGGCCTATCCGATACAGACAGAATATGATGAGAAAGCGGAAAGGACAGACCTGGAGTATATGAAAAGCCTATATCCGGATCTTCCAAAGAGAATACTGCCTTATGTCGAAGAGGAATGTGACAGGATGGAATACACGGGGAGTGTGATGTTTGATGTTTATCCGGATAAATTGCAGCTACGCATCATGTGCAACAGAATTTGCGAAAATGTAAAAAAACAGGAGAAAATGTTTGCCGGGGAAGAACGGATGTTAAGAAATCTGGCGGAAGTCCTGTTGTATCAGGAAATCTACCGACGCAGGGGCGAACAGAGAAAAAGGAAACAAAAAATTTACAGTTATTGTTCATTGCCAGGAAAATCTGTGATATAATCATTCAGATTACAACGAAAGAAACGGATTCAGAAGAAGGGAACAGATACAAATGAAAAGTAATCTTATATTTATCGGTATGCCGGCTGTCGGAAAAAGTACAGTTGGTATTGTAGTAGCAAAAAGACTTGGAAAAGGTTTTATAGATTCAGATCTTCTGATTCAGGAACAAGAAGGAAAGCTTCTGCGTGAAATTATAGCAGAAGTCGGTGATGATGGGTTTTTAAAAATCGAAAATCAGGTAAATCGTGATATAAAGGCAGAAAATGCGGTTATTTCTCCGGGCGGAAGTGTTGTCTATTGCGAGGAAGCAATGAAACATTTCAAAGAAATCGGAATTGTTGTATATCTTCATGCTTCTTATCAGACAATAAAGAGAAGAATCAGGAATCCTCAAAAAAGAGGAGTTGTTTTGAAGGACGGTCAGACATTAAAAGACCTGTATGACGAGCGAAAAGTCCTTTTTGAGAAGTATGCAGATGTGACAATCAGTGAAGAAGGCTGTCAGATTGAAGAAACAATAGAAAATGTACTTAATGTTATTGAGGATTACTCTCAAAATAAAGCGTGAATATTACCGTCATAGAAAAAGGGGATTCCACAATGAAAGATTTTGTGTTATAGTTATGTATGGATTATATTGTAATTAAGGTAGAAAATTCTTTTCGTATAGACAAAGACACAAGAATAAATCGTTACTGAACACAGGATCTGTGGGAAGTAATACAGAATCGGACAATTGAGGTGCAAAATGGAGCAATATATTATTAAGGGTGGTAATCCGCTGGTTGGGGAAGTTGAAATCGGCGGAGCTAAGAATGCGGCACTTGGAATTCTTGCAGCTGCAAATCATGGCAGATGAACCGGTTTTGATTGAGAATCTTCCGGATGTGAATGACATTAATGTCATGCTGGAGGCAATCGAGGGAATCGGTGCAATGGTACAGAGAATTGACAGACATACAGTAAAGATCAATGGAAATACAATCGGAGATTTCAGTATTGATTATGACTACATCAAGAAGATCAGAGCGTCTTATTATTTGTTAGGTGCACTTCTTGGAAAATACAAGAGAGCAGAAGTAGCACTTCCGGGAGGATGCAATATCGGAAGCAGACCGATCGATCAGCATCTGAAAGGATTCCGTGCACTTGGAGCAGATGTAGACATTGAGTATGGTAAGATTGTTGCAGAGGCGGAAGAGCTGAAGGGAACACATCTTTATTTTGATGTTGTGACTGTAGGTGCAACGATCAACGTAATGATGGCAGCAGCTATGGCTGACGGTCTTACGATCATGGAGAACGTAGCGAAAGAGCCACATGTTGTAGATGTAGCGAACTTCCTGAACAGCATGGGAGCAAATATCCGTGGTGCAGGAACAGACGTGATCAAGATCCGTGGAGTGAAGTCACTGCACAAGGCAGAGTACTCCATTATTCCGGATCAGATCGAAGCAGGAACATTTATGTTTGCCGCTGCAGCAACACGCGGAGATGTGACAGTGCTCAATGTGATTCCGAAGCATTTAGATGCAACGATCTCCAAGTTGGTAGATATCGGATGTGAAGTAGAAGAATTTGATGATGCAGTCCGCGTAGTGGCTAAGGGACGTCTGACAAGTACACAGGTGAAGACATTACCATATCCGGGATATCCGACAGATATGCAGCCACAGATCGGTGTTGTGCTTGCACTTGCAAAGGGAACAAGTACGATCACAGAAAGTATCTTTGAGAATCGTTTTAAATATTTAGATGAGCTGGCACGTATGGGTGCGAATATCAAAGTTGAAGGTAATTCAGCAACAATCGAAGGTGTTGAGAAATTTACGGCAGCAAGAGTCAGTGCGCCGGATCTTCGTGCAGGAGCTGCGCTTTGCATCGCAGGACTCGCAACAGAAGGAATTACGATCGTAGATGATATTGTTTATATCCAGAGAGGATACGAACGCTTTGAAGAGAAACTCAGAAGTCTGGGTGGAATCATCGAGAAAGTGTCCAGTGAAAAAGAGATTCAGAAATTCAAATTAAAAGTTGGCTAAACCGAGGTTACTGTTTACAACAAGCTGCGGCCGGCAGCGAGCCGATACAGACAGAATCCGAAGAAATATGATGTGAGAATGTATGCAGGTGTCGGAACGAAAGTTCTGATACCTGTTTTCAGTTTATGTGTCAGGAACTATGGCGTAATGGATGATCAGGCAGGCCGAATGAAACAGTAGCGGGATATCAATAAGAAAACAGCAGGAGCAACAAACGATGAATGAATTTGAACAGGCAGAAGAACGGAGAAAAAGACAGAGAGAAGAAATCAAACAAAAGAGGATCAGACAGCTCAGACGAAGAATGACGATTTCCGGCTGTATTTTGTTGTGCATAATCATAGCGCTGGCAGCCTTTGCAGTCAATGTGGCTAAGAAAAAGAAATTGGCAGCAGAACAGAAAAAACAGCTGGAACAGGAAATTGCACAGATGAATGAATCGCTGAATGATTGCTACAACACTTTCCTGACGGATAATGGAATGTCAGCGGAAAAGTCGGATGTTACAGCATTTACGAAATGGCTGGAAAAGAACCATTCTGAAGAGATGGATGATTTATTTCTGGTCTATCAGAAGAATAAAAAGATAACAGCGCAGGATATTTATGATTCCTTTGGAGCAACTTTGCATGTTCTGTCAGATACATACGAAGGAAAATTAAAGGATGAAGCTACCGCTGCGAAGAATCATATCTATGAGAAGAAGGCAGCAGAGAACGGAACTGTGCAGATTACGGCAGCAGGAGACCTCTGTCTGGAGGAAGACGGATATGTTCTTGATTATTATGATACGGTAAATGACTTGTCAAAATGCATTTCCAAGACAATTCTGGATCAGACAAATGCAGCAGATCTTTTCTTCCTGAATCATGAATATTGTGTCAGTGACCGTGGAACCCCGCTGGAGGATAAGTATTATGTCTTCCGTGCAAAACCGGAACGTATGAAGTTGCTGGAACAGATGGGGACAGATATTGTTTCAATTGCGAATAATCACATTTATGATTATGGTGCAGATGCGATGGATGATACGATTGATCTGTTGGATCAGGCGAAGATCAATCATGTAGGAGGCGGAACGAATCTGGATGAGGCAAAGCAGCCGACTTATTATATTATCAATGGAATTAAGATCGGATTTGTGGCAGCTTCCGAGGGAGAACAGTATAAATTTACACCGGAAGCAACAGATTCAACGACAGGTATTCTTACATCTTACGACACAACAGAGTATAATCAGGTGATCGCTGATGCATCAAAAGAATGTGATTATCTGATCGCATATGTTCATTGGGGAACAGAAGATGAGGATATGTATAATTCAACGCAGACAGAGCATGGAAAAGAATTCCTGAAGTCAGGAGCAGATATCGTGATCGGAGGTCATCCGCACGTACTTCAGGGAATTGAGTACACAGAGGATGGACCTATTGTATACAGTCTAGGAGATTTCTGGTTTAATGATGAGACAAAATATACAGGACTTCTGAATCTTGAGATTACATCAGAGGGACTGAAACAGATGTCTTTCATGCCGTGTGAGCAGAAAGACAGCCAGACACAGTATCTGAATAATGCAGAATCCCAGAGAGCACTTTTTGATCACTTGCAGGAGATTTCACCGAATATTACAATTGATGATACAGGTGTGATCACTGAGTTGAAAGATGTTGATGCAGAATCATAGAAATATAAAAGTTTTATCAACTTCAGAAAACGGTATTGACATAATCAACAAGGTGTTGTATAGTCTGATACGAAACAAAATTAAATAAATGATACTTTCTCTTATTCAGAGCAGTGGAGATACAAAGGATCTAAGAAGCTGCGGCAACCCCTCGTAATAGGAAGGTGCCAACCTGAGCGAGTTATTTCGAACAATAAGAGGATTGTTAAGATAAACTGACAGTCCGCTTGATGCGGGCTGTTTTCATTATTGGCAAGGTAAGCAAATGAAGACAGCACAAGCGAGAGAAAGTGAGATATTGCTGTGGGGACAGCAATCGGAAAGGAGCAGAACAGATATGGAAAGAGAAAAGATTTTATTTACATCAGAATCAGTAACTGAGGGACATCCGGATAAGATGTGTGACCAGATCTCAGATGCAATTCTTGATGAGCTGATGAGACAGGACCCGATGAGCCGTGTCGCATGTGAGACATGCTGTACAACAGGTCTTGTAATGGTTATGGGAGAGATTACAACACAGGCATATGTAGATATCCAGAAGATCGTTCGTGACACAGTTCGCGAGATCGGATATACAAGAGGAAAATATGGATTTGACGCTGATACATGTGGCGTGATCACAACACTGGATGAGCAGTCAGCAGATATCGCACTCGGAGTAGACAAGGCACTTGAGGCGAAAGAGAACAAGATGTCAGATGAAGACATCGAAGCGATCGGAGCAGGAGACCAGGGTATGATGTTCGGTTATGCTTCTGACGAGACAGAAGAATATATGCCATACCCGGTTGCAATGGCTCATAAGCTTGCTCTTCAGCTGACAAAGGTTCGTAAAGACGGAACGCTTACTTACCTTCGTCCGGATGGAAAGACACAGGTTACAGTAGAGTACAACGAAGACGGTTCTGTAAAGCGTCTGGATGCAGTTGTTCTTTCTACACAGCATGACCCGGATGTGACTCAGGAGCAGATTCATGAAGATATTAAGAAATATGTATTCGATGAGATTATTCCGGCAGAACTCGTAGACGAAGAGACTAAGTTCTTCATAAATCCGACAGGACGTTTTGTAATCGGTGGACCACACGGAGACAGCGGACTGACAGGTCGTAAGATCATCGTTGATACTTACGGCGGAATGGCTCGTCACGGTGGCGGTGCTTTCTCCGGAAAGGACTGTACAAAGGTAGACCGTTCTGCAGCTTATGCAGCACGTTATGCAGCAAAGAATGTTGTAGCAGCAGGACTTGCTAAGAAATGTGAGATTCAGCTTTCTTATGCAATCGGTGTTGCACAGCCGACATCTATCGCAGTTGATACATTCGGAACAGGAAAACTTTCTGATACAAAACTGGTTGAGATCCTTCGTGAGAACTTTGATTTCCGTCCGGCAGGAATCATCAAGATGCTGGATCTGAGAAGACCGATCTACAAACAGACAGCAGCTTACGGACATTTTGGACGCAACGACCTGGATCTTCCATGGGAGAAGCTGGACAAGGTTGACGATTTAAAGAAATATCTGTAAGATAGAAATATCTGATACAAGCACCGGAAGGTGCCTGACACCCGTCATAAAGTGTCAGGCACCTTTTTCAATACGGAAAGGAGATGCTTCTATGAAATTACGTACCAAACTGATTATTGCTTTTGTAGTCGTTATGATCTTTCCTGTAACATTTGCACTGATCGCAATGCATGCATTTGTTCCGGGAAGAGGGGCAGAGATACAGCAGCTGTATCTGATCGCAGTTGTCCTTACGACAGCATTTCTAATCTTGTGGATCTACAGATCGGTATCGGTCCCGCTGGAGAAACTTCAGAGAGCTGCACGCAATATCAAAGAGGGTAATCTTGACTTTGAGATCAAGGCAGAATCAAATGACGAGATTGGACAACTCTGTCAGGACTTTGAAGAAATGCGTCTCAGACTGAAAGCACAGGCGGAAGAGAAGGTCGCATTTGACAGAGAGAATAAGGAACTCATCAGTAACATTTCACATGACCTGAAGACTCCGATCACAGCGATCAAAGGTTATGTGGAAGGAATCATGGATGGGGTAGCAGATACGCCGGAAAAGATGGACAGATACATCAGAACCATTTATAATAAAGCTAATGAGATGAATCTTCTGATCAATGAACTGACGCTTTATTCAAAGATCGATACGAATCGAATTCCGTATAATTTCACAACAATCTCTGCGAAGGGATATTTTGCAGATTGTGCGGAGGATTTAAGTGTAGAACTGGAATCAAAGGGAGCTGAATTTACTTACAGGAACTTTATGGAAGAGGACAGCAAGGTGATCGTAGATCCGGAGCAGCTTCGAAGAGTCATCAATAACATCGTATCAAATTCTATCAAATATACAGATAAGCCAAAGGTGAAGATTACGATGGATGTAAAGGACGTGGGAGACTTTATTCAGGTAGAACTGGGAGATAACGGAAAGGGCATTGCGGCAAAGGATCTGCCGAATATCTTTGACCGTTTCTACCGGACAGATGCTTCAAGGAATTCTTCCAAGGGAGGAAGCGGCATCGGTCTTTCTATCGTGAAGAAGATTGTGGAAGAGCACGGAGGAAAGATCTGGGCAACCAGCGAAGAGGGCGTTGGAACCACGATGTATTTTGTAATAAGAAAATATCAGGAGGTACCCGTAGAAGATGAGTAAACGTATTTTAATCGTAGAAGACGAGGAAAGCATTGCAGATCTTGAGAAAGACTATTTGGAGCTGAGTGGTTTTGAAGTCGAGGTTGCGAATGATGGTGAGATAGGACTTAAGAAAGGACTTGAAGGAGAATTTGATCTGATCATTCTGGATCTGATGCTTCCGGGAGTAGATGGATTTGAGATCTGTCGTCAGATCCGCAGCCAGAAGAATACACCGATCATTATGGTTTCAGCGAAGAAAGATGATATTGATAAGATTCGTGGGCTTGGACTTGGCGCAGATGATTATATGACAAAGCCGTTTAGTCCAAGTGAGCTTGTAGCCCGTGTGAAAGCACATCTTGCAAGATATGAGAGACTGATCGGAAGTACTGTAGAGCAGAATGAAGTGATCGAGATCCGTGGATTGAAGATCGATAAGACAGCGCGTCGTGTCTGGGTGAATGGAGAAGAGAAGTCTTTCACAACGAAAGAATTTGACCTTTTAACTTTCCTTGCAGGGCATCCGAATCATGTGTATAGTAAAGAAGAGCTTTTCCGTGAGATCTGGGATATGGAGTCAATCGGAGACATTGCAACTGTTACAGTACATATTAAGAAGATCCGTGAGAAGATTGAGTATGATACTTCACATCCACAGTATATTGAGACAATCTGGGGTGTGGGATACAGATTTAAAGTATAAGAAGAAAGAGAGGACTCTGCCAGTGAATGGTGGAGTTCTTTTTTGTGGAAACAATAAGAATGTCAACTCAAACAAAAGAATGGGTTGACATTCTAAAAAGACATGGATATACTATTTTCATATGTTGTAAATAAGATCAACAGAATAATAATGCAGAAGATGCGTTGCTGGTCGCACATCGTGTGAACAGTAACGCGTTGGAGATATTGTTATACTTATAGAATCAGAAGAAAGGGAAATATACCATGTCAAACAGATCAATTCATACATTACTGAAAAACTGGGATGAAGAATGTCCGCTTACAAGAGAAGAGGCAGTTGAAGTGCTGAGTCTTCCTGAAGAGGAGATGGACAGTCTGATGGAGTGTGCTTATGCACTTCGTACAAAATACAAAGGGAAGAAAGTAAGCGTTCAGCTTCTGACAAATGTTCGTAGCGGAAACTGTACACAGAACTGTGCTTACTGTGCACAGTCCAAGGATTCTCAGGCAGAGATCGAGAAGTATAAGAGAGTATCAGATGAAAAGCTTTATGGTGATAATGATCTGGTAGATGAGAAACATCTTGCAAGACATTGTATTGGATTAAGTGGAATCGGATTCTCAGACGAGGAGATTGAAGATCTTGCAGACCGTATCCGCGAGATGAAGAAGAAAGACACACAGATCTGCTGCTCCATCGGTTTCCTGACAGAGAAACAGGCAAGAATCCTGAAAGATGCCGGACTGGACCGTATCAACCATAATCTGAACAGCAGCCGTTCTTTCTATCCGGAGATCTGTACAACACATACTTATGATCAGCGTGTGAATAATATCAAGATGCTTCAGAGTCTTGGATTCGAGATCTGCAGTGGTGGAATTGTTGGTATGGGAGAGAGTAAGGAAGATATCGTTGATATGCTGATGGATCTTCGCGAGATCAATCCGGAATCGGTTCCGATCAATTTCTTACTTCCAATTCCGGGAACAAAACTGGCAGACCGTGATATCTCTGAACTGACACCTGAATATTGTATGAAGGTTCTTTGTCTGGCGAGATTGATGATTCCGAAGTCTGATATCCGCTGTGCAGCAGGAAGGGAAGTTTACTTTAAGGGAATGGAACCGGAACTTTTCAAAGTTGTTGATTCTATTTTTGCATCAGGTTATCTGACAGCCGGAGGCCAGGGAATTGATGATACAATGAAAATGATAAAGGATGCTGGATTTGATGGAGAAATCGAGTCTACAGATCACTAAAAATGATTCAAACTATATAATAATTTTAAATAAACCGCCAAACGAAGGATACGCTGTTCTGAAGATGAATCAGAGCGGCGTATCCCTTCGTTTTTATCG
>ENA-OQJF01000294-OQJF01000294.1-human-gut-metagenome-genome-assembly--contig:-NODE-294-length-13546-cov-2.721589_pt1 | contig 13546 bp, 13 predicted proteins | sample MGYA00242595_ERZ504761 | MGnify/ENA primary metagenome ERZ504761 (study PRJEB26092, sample SAMD00036367) | human gut metagenome | host: Homo sapiens | study: EMG produced TPA metagenomics assembly of...
TAAATAAACTACAGTATAATAGATTGTAGTCGCTCTCTTTGTATCCGATTAACAGATTAAATCGTCTAAATCAAAAAAATATTTACTCATAATTCAGCATAATGATTAATTTTCAGGGTTAATTATTATGGTTATTTTTCAGGATTAAAGGTGACGCACCCTAAACAAACAACTGATTATCAGAATTATACATAAAATACCTGGTTATATTTTAACTTTTGGAATAAAAGTAGTACATTTGTACTCAATTCAAAAAGGAATTTATGACGAAAGCTCTATTTTTTTGACATAGACGGAACGCTGGTCAGTTTTGAAACTCACCGTATCCCGCCTTCTACCATTGAGGCATTGGAGGCAGCCCACGCAAAAGGGCTCAAGATATTTATCGCTACCGGACGCCCGAAAGCCATTATCAACAACCTTTCCGAATTGCAAGACAGAAATCTCATTGATGGATATATAACCATGAACGGAGCCTATTGTTTTGTCGGAGAACAAGTTATTTACAAAAGCGCTATTCCACAGGAGGAAGTAAAAGCAATGGCTGCTTTCTGCGAGAAAAAGGAGTACCGTGTATCTTTGTGGAGGAACACAACATATCCGTTTGCCAGCCTAACGACATGGTAAAAAAGATATTCTATGATTTCCTGCACGTGAATGTTATTCCGACTGTTTCGTTCGAGGAAGCAACAAGCAAGGAGGTGATCCAGATGACACCTTTCATCACGGAAGAAGAAGAAAAGGAGATCCGTCCGTCTATCCCTACTTGTGAAGTAGGGCGTTGGTTCCCGGCATTTGCCGATATTACGGCCAAAGGGGATACCAAGCAGAAAGGCATTGACGAAATCATCCGTTACTTCGATATGAAACTGGAAGAGACTATGGCATTCGGTGACGGAGGCAATGACATCAGTATGCTTCGCCATGCTGCTATCGGAATTGCCATGGGACAAGCCAAAGAGGATGTGAAAGCTGCCGCCGACTATGTGACAACTCCGATTGACGAAGACGGAATCAGCAAAGCAATGAAACATTTCGGAATTATTTGAGACAAGCAAATACGAAGATGAGCGTAGACACTAACAATGCTGCATTTCAGGATGCACTGAATCTGATTCAGTACACCCGACAGTCGGTCTTTCTGACCGGGAAAGCGGGTACGGGAAAATCTACATTTCTGCGTTATGTCTGCGAGCATACCAAAAAGAAATATGTTGTACTTGCTCCGACCGGAATTGCTGCAATCAATGCCGGAGGAAGTACGATGCATAGTTTCTTCAAACTCCCTTTTTATCCGCTATTGCCGGACGATCCAAATTTAAGTCTGCAACGCGGCCGTATCCATGAGTTCTTCAAATATACGAAGCCGCACCGCAAGTTATTGGAACAGATAGAACTGGTCATCATTGACGAAATTTCCATGGTACGGGCGGATATCATTGATGCAATCGACCGCATCTTACGGGTATATTCTCATAATCTGCGCGAACCTTTCGGCGGAAAACAGTTACTATTGGTAGGCGACGTTTTCCAATTGGAACCTGTCGTGAAGAATGATGAACGGGAAATACTGAACCGTTTCTATCCTACTCCTTACTTTTTCTCAGCAAGAGTATTCGGTCAGATAGATTTAGTTTCTATCGAACTGACAAAAGGGTTTACCGGCAGACTGATCCGGTTTTTGTCGGTGTACTTGACCACATTCGTACTAATACTGCCGGAGCAGCCGACCTCCAACTGTTGAATACCCGATATGGAAGCCAGATTGAAGAATCAGAAGCGGATATGTATATCACGCTTGCTACCCGAAGAGATACGGTAGATTCAATCAACGAAAAAAAACTGGCCGAGCTTCCGGGAGAATCGATTACTTTTGAAGGAGTTATCGAAGGAGATTTTCCCGAAAGCAGTTTACCCACCTCACAAGAGCTAGTGCTAAAACCCGGTAGCACAAATTATCTTTATCAAGAATGACTTTGACCGTCGTTGGGTAAATGGCACTATTGGCGTCATTGCCGGTATTGATGAAGAAGAAGAAACGATATACGTTATCACTGATGACGGGAAAGAATGTGACGTTAAACGGGATTCATGGCGCAATATCCGTTATCGCTACAACGAAAAACGAAAGAGATCGAGGAAGAAGTATTAGGTAGTTTCACTCAATATCCTATCCGGTTGGCTTGGGCAATTACAGTTCATAAGAGCCAGGGCCTGACTTTCAGCCGGGTGGTAATCGACTTCACTGGAGGAGTATTTGCCGGTGGACAAGCGTATGTCGCACTCAGCCGTTGTACTTCTCTGGATGGTATCCAACTCAAAAAGCCTATTAACCGGGCAGATATTTTCGTCCGTCCGGAAATCGTCAACTTCGCCGGACGATTTAATAACCGGCAAGCTATTGACAAGGCATTGAAACAGGCACAGGCCGATGTGCAATATGCCGCAGCCGCCCGCGCTTTCAATAAAGGTGATATGGAGGAATGTCTGGAACAATTCTTCCGTGCCATCCATTCCCGCTATGATATTGAAAAACCTGTTCCCCGCCGCCTGATTCGCCGAAAACTCGGCATTATCAACACCCTGAAAGAACAGAATAAAAAGCTCAAGGAACAGATGCGGGAACAACAGGAACGCCTACGCCAATACGCCCATGAGTATCTGTTAATGGGAAACGAATGTATCACCCAAGCACATGATATACGTGCTGCCCTTGCCAACTACGATAAAGCGCTCAGCCTCGATCCAAACTACATAGACGCATGGATACGTAAAGGAATTACTTTATTCAATAATAAAGATTATTTCGACGCTGAAAATTGCTTTAATACCGCAGTAAACCTTCATCCGGCAAATTTTAAAGCTGTCTATAACCGGGGAAAACTCCGGTTGAAAACAGAAAACACAGAAGGTGCAATCGCCGATCTGGATAAGGCTACAAGTCTGAAACCGGAACACGCCGGTGCACACGAACTTTTTGGAGACGCTTTGCTGAAAGCCGGAAAGGAAGTGGAAGCTGCGTTACAATGGAGAATTGCAGAGGAACTGAAGAAAAAGAAAAAACAATAAATATATACAAAAGGGAGGAAACGGGAACCGCCCGTTTTTCCCTCACTGACCAATACACTGTTCCTCACCGAGAAAGAGACCGTTGCTCACCGAAGAACGAATCTCCTCCACTACAACCCTTGAAGAGCCATTGCCTCAACCACTCCCTGCCATAATTCCGTGCTTTGGATTCCCCTAATTTTAAAATAAGAATCCCTAAAAAAATCTCTTTTATCCCTTATTATCAAAAAGTTTTATTAGTTTTGTTCCTTACATATTATCAGACTCTTAAAATAGAAGCAAATGAAAAAAGGTTTGAAAATCGCAGCTATCACCGTAGGAGTAATTATCATTCTAATGCTCCTTCTTCCTTTCGCCTTCCAAGGTAAGATAGCCGATATTGTAAAAACAGAAGGCAACAAGATGCTCAATGCGCAATTTGACTTTAAGAAACTTAACATTAGCCTGTTCCGTAACTTTCCACAGGCTTCTGTCACTCTCGAAGATTTCTGGCTAAAAGGCACTGGTGAATTTGCCAATGATACCCTTGTACAAGCCGGAGAAGTTACCGCCGCCATCAACTTATTCTCTCTTTTCGGAGATAGCGGTTACGATATTTCCAAAATATTCATCGAAGACACAAAGCTGCATGCCATTGTGTTGCCGGACGGACGTGCCAACTGGAACATTATGGAGCCGGATACGACAGCCGCTGCCGAGACTCCCGCTGCAGAAGAAGAATCTTCCCCTTTCAAAGTGAAACTCCAACGTTTCGTCATAAAAAACATGAATCTGATTTATGATGACCAACAAGGAAAGATGTATGCTGACATCCAAGACTTTAACGCAACCTGCGCCGGAGACTTAGGCAGTGAACGCACCACACTGAAACTGGAAGCGGAAACAAAATCCCTGACTTACAAGATGAACGGGATTCCTTTCTTGGCGAATGCCAACATCTCCGCTGAAATGGATGTGGACGCCGATCTGGCCAATAACAAGTACACATTAAAGGATAACACCATTCGCCTCAACGCTATTCAGGCAGGTATTGACGGCTGGGTAGCCTTGAAAGACCCGGCTATCGACATGGACTTGAAACTCAATACCAACGATATAGGTTTCAAAGAAATCCTTTCGCTAATCCCGGCTATCTATGCCACCGAATTTTCCAGCCTGAAAACCGACGGAACCGCCACACTGAACGCAACAGCCAAAGGCACCCTGCTAGGAGATACCGTACCTGCGTTCAATGTCGATATGCAAGTCAAAAATGCCATGTTCCGCTATCCGGCTTTACCGGCAGGAGTAGACCAAATTAACATCAATGCCAACGTACAGAATCCGGGAGGAAATATCGACCTGACGACGGTGGATATTAACCCGTTTAGCTTCCGCCTGGCAGGTAACCCGTTCAGTCTGACTGCCTACGTGAAAACGCCGGTCAGCGATCCTGACTTCAAAGTGGAAGCAAAAGGAATTCTTAACCTTGGTATGATCAAACAAGTATATCCGCTTGGAGATATGGAACTAAACGGAACAATCGACGCTGATATGCAAATGTCCGGGCGCCTTTCATCTATCGAAAAGGAACAATACGACCGCATACTGGCTGCTGGAACGATTGGTTTAACAGACATGAAACTTAAAATGCAGGATATGCCGGATGTAGAAATTAAGAAATCACTCTTTACGTTTACACCCAAATATCTTCAGTTGAGCGAAACAACCGTCAACATCGGTAAGAATGACATTACTGCCGACAGCCGGTTCGAAAACTATATCGGTTATGCGTTGAAAGGCACTACCTTGAAAGGAAGTCTGAATATCCGTTCCAACTATTTCAATCTGAACGATTTCATGTCGGCTACGGGTGAAGAAATGTCTTCGTCCGGTGATGTAACAACTACGGATTCCGTTAGTTCCACGGGAATTGTTGAAGTGCCCCGCAACATCGACTTCCAAATGGACGCTAATCTGAAACAAGTACTGTTTGACAAGATGTCCTTCAACAATATGAACGGCAAGCTTACTGTCAAAGACGGTAAAGTAGACATGAAAAATCTGTCTATGAGCACTATGGGAGGAAATGTTGTGATGAACGGATATTATTCCACCGCCGATGCCAAGAAACCTGAGTTAAAAGCTGGATTCAAACTGACGAATATAGGTTTTGCCCAAGCTTACAAGGAACTGGATATGGTGCAGAAAATGGCTCCTATCTTTGAAAATCTGAAAGGGAACTTCTCCGGCAGTATCAACGTGTTGACGGATTTGGACGCAGCCATGAGCCCCATATTGAATACAATGCAGGGAAACGGCAGCCTCTCCACACGCGACCTTAGCCTAAGTGGTGTGAAAGCTATCGATCAAATAGCTGATGCGATTAAGCAACCCAACCTGAAAGAGATGAAAGTAAAAGATATGACACTGGACTTCATCATCAAAGATGGACGGGTAGAAACAAAACCGTTCGATATTCAAATGGGAGACTACAACCTGAATCTTTCCGGTAGCACGGGTCTCGACCAGACTATCGATTACACAGGAAAGATTAAACTTCCTGCATCTGCTGGTAATATCTCCAAACTAATGACTCTTGATTTGAGAATCGGAGGTTCGTTCACTTCACCTAAAGTCAGTGTCGATACCAAGAGTATGGCCAATCAGGCTGTGGAAGCAGTAGCCGATGAGGCTATCAGCAAATTAGGCCAGAAACTCGGACTTGACTCTGCTGCCAGTGCCAACAAAGATTCTATCAAACAGAAAGTAACGGAAAAGGCGGCCGAGAAGGCATTGGACTTCTTGAAGAAGAAACTTAAATAAAAAAAATAAGGAAAAGAGATTATGCTTCTGAAGCTATATGATAAAAATAACAATCCGCAGGACTTACAACGGATTATCGACATTCTGAATGATGGCGGACTTATCATTTATCCTACTGATACGATGTACGCTATCGGCTGTCATGGACTGAAAGAGCGTGCTATCGAACGCATCTGCCGTATCAAGGAGATAGACCCACGTAAAAACAATCTGTCTATCATCTGCTATGACTTGAGTAGTATCAGTGAATATGCCAAGGTGGACAATAACGTCTTCAAACTTATGAAACATAATCTTCCGGGACCGTTTACTTTCATCCTGAACGGAACAAACCGATTGCCCAAAATCTTCCGTAACCGGAAAGAGGTAGGCATCCGTATGCCGAACAACAATATCATCCGGGAAATTGCCCGTCTGCTGGACGCTCCGATAATGACCACCACCTTGCCATACGATGAAGATGAGGATCTGGAATATATAACCGATCCCGAACTAATCGATGAAAAGTTTGGCGATATAGTGGATCTAGTTATTGACGGAGGTATCGGAGGAATAGAACCTTCAACGGTAGTAAAATGCACAGAGGATGAACCGGAAATTGTTCGTCAAGGAAAAGGTTGGTTAGAAGAAAGTTAGTTTCTTCGACAGAATTCATTACATAATGGGCTGCTATCAATTCAACATTGATGCAGCCCATTATTTATAGAGTCTGTTCTATATTATTTAATCAAAGATTCCGGATCCAAATGACCAGCTTCAATGTCCTTGAAATAACGGTAAGTTCCTACTTTCAATTCTTCAGTCGCAGCATCATCACATACGATAATACCTTTTTCATGCATCTGCAATGCACTGATTGTCCACATCTGAGTGATAGAACCTTCTACGGCATGATACAGTGCACGGGCCTTGTTGTGTCCATTCACGATAATCATCACTTCTTTGGCAGAAAGAACAGTACCCACACCTACTGTCAAAGCAGTTTTAGGCACTTTATTGATATCATTGTCAAAGAAACGAGAGTTAGCAATGATTGTATCCGTAGTCAATGTTTTCTGACGAGTACGTGAAGTCAATGAAGAACCCGGTTCATTGAAAGCGATATGTCCATCAGGACCAATACCACCCATGAACAAGTCGATACCGCCATAAGACTTAATCTTTTCTTCGTAACGTGCACATTCTGCATCCAGGTCAGGAGCATTGCCATTCAGGATATTCGTATTTTCAGCCTTGATATCAATATGACTGAAGAAGTTATTCCACATAAAAGAATAATAGCTTTCCGGATGTTCTTTCGGCAGTCCTACATATTCATCCATATTGAATGTTACTACATTCTGGAAGGAAACGATTCCTTTCTTATTCAGATCGATCAAAGCTTTGTACATGCCCAGAGGAGAAGATCCGGTAGGACAACCCAATACAAACGGTTTTTCAGGGGTTGGATTGGCAGCTTTTATTTTTGCAGCAACGTAATGTGCAGCCCACTGAGATACGGACTGATAGTCCGGCTGAATAATAAGTCTCATAAGTCGATTGTTTTATAGGTTAGTTAATAAATTAATAATCTTATTCACTGTTTTAACGGTCTTTCTTCAAGCGCTCTGCCATGGCATGTGCCAGATTCTCGCATTGAGTGTAGGTAATATCCCTCATCGCCTGCTTCATCTCTACCGGATCGCCTACCAGTTCAAATTTGCTCTTTTCTGCAAACTCTGCCATACGTTTCACCGCAGCACCTGCCCATGCGAAAGAACCGAAATAACCCAGATAACGTCCTTTCACCTCACGCACCAGAATCTTTGAAAGCAATGATTCTACCTCCGGGAAAATCTGATTGCTATATGTAGGAGAACCGATAATCAATCCCTTATAACGGAAAATATCTGCTATAATATAGGAAGGATGGCTCTTAGCAACATTATGCATTACGATATTCTTGATTCCTTGTGCAGAAAGTTCTTCGGCAATAGCCTCAGCCATTTGTTCTGTATTTCCATACATACTTCCGTATGCGATAACTACTCCCTCATCAGCGTCATAACGGCTCAAACGATCATATATACCGATCACTCTAGCTATATTTTCTGTCCACACCGGTCCATGAGTAGAACAAATAGCAGAAATAGGAAGTCCGCCAAGTTTCTGCAAAGCCTTTTGTACAGGACTTCCGTATTTACCTACGATATTAGAATAGTAACGAACCATTTCTCCCCAATACTTATCCAGATTAATACGGGTATCCAGAAAGCCACCGTCTACTGTACCGAAACATCCGAAGCCGTCGCCGGAGAAAAGAACTCCGTCAGTCTCATCAAATGTCATCATCGTTTCCGGCCAATGCACCATAGGGGTCATGTAAAAGCGCAGTTTATGGCGACCTAAAGCCAAAAAATCTCCGTCCTTCACCAGATATTGTTCCCCGGTCACACCGTAGAAACCTTCAATCATGCCGAATGTCTGCTTATTACCCACGATAATAATCTCCGGATAATGCTGTTTTATCAATCGGATAGATCCGGAATGGTCCGGTTCCATGTGATTTATTATTAAATAATTGATAGGACGTTCACCGATCACTTGCTTGATCTTACGCAGGTATACTTCAAAATAACAGATGTCTACTGTATCCACCAATGCCACCATTTCATCATCAATCAGATAAGAGTTATACGAAACTCCATAGGGCAACGGCCACATCGCTTCAAAACGGTGTTTATTACGGTCATTCACTCCCACGTAGTGGACATTTCCTTTAATTCTTGTTTTCTCCATTCTTCAACTTTATTAATTTCACTTTCACCACCGGCTTCCTCTAAAAAAACAGGTAATTATTCAGTGGCAAATTTATCACCTGCAAAAATAATTCTTTTTTCCGTAATCCCTGTACTTCTTCCCTTGATAAGCACCTCTTTCTTTCATTCTTTTTTGCAAACGTGCTACAAATTCATAATTTTTCAATCCCCAGTCCGGAGCTATTAATAAATCTTTAGGAGATTGAGAGACAAAACGTTCTACAACCATATCCGGACGAAGATGTTCGACATAGTCAATCACCAGATCAATATATTCGTTTACCTCCGTGAACAGATGAAAATCCGCCGGGTTTATATCATATTCGTGCGCCATACGGGTCCCGCGAATCAACTGTAACTGATGAATTTTAAGAGTTGACAAAGGAAGGTCAGACAGGATTCCCGCTTGCGCCACCATAGCGTCAGATGTTTCTCCCGGAAGTCCTAGAATGATATGTCCGCCTACGAGAATGCCACAAGCAGCCGTCCGCCCGACAGTTTCTACGGTATCCTCATAAGTATGTCCGCGGTTTATGCGCTGCAAAGTTCTATCACAAGTACTCTCAATACCGTATTCTACCATTAGAAAAGCGTGTTTGTTCAATTCCTCCAGATAGCGCAACAACCCTTCCGGCATACAATCCGGACGAGTACCAATCACCAACCCCACTACGTCTTCTACTTCCAACGCTTCCTCATATTTACGTTTTAATCCTTCTAACTCTGCATATGTATTAGTATATGCCTGAAAATAGGCCAGATATTTCATTTCAGGATATTTACGGGCAAAGAAACATTTACCTTCCTCCAACTGAGCAGTGACCGACTTCTCTGTCCGGCAATAATCAGGATTAAAGGTCTGGTTATTACAATAGGTACAACCGCCCCACCCTTTCGTCCCGTCACGGTTAGGACAAGTGAAACCCGCGTTCAACGAAATCTTTTGTACTTTATAGGGAAAATACTTACGCAGAAAAGTTGGAAAATCATTATATAGAAGATGAGTTGACATATTCATTACTGTTCATTCATTATTTAATCTACAAACATAAGAAAAATTAGCGAGGTAAAAAAAGATGCCCCAAAATATCTTCAATATATTAAAATAATCATAAATACCATAAGATAAATTAATAAATATTGCAAAAGGAGAAACTATTTAACTAGATTTGTCTTGATTTTAGGCATTGACGGGAGGACACTTGTGAAAGTATTGTGCAATTTATTCCCCAATTATGATTTCTATCTCACCATACCCCACTGCAACTCACGTCAATAAAATAATCCTCTTTGTATTCTTTAACCTAGAATATAAAGAGGATTTTATTATGAGGATACTAAACAAATAGTATATGTATGCTTATTTTTGATTAATAAATGAAAGTTTTATCTTCAGTCATAAAATCAGTTTTATAATCCCAGTCTTTCTTTCAATAATCTGTAACCGGAAAGGCTTACCCGGAGCTTAACCCCGTTTTTTAGTAATAATTGATATGTTTCTTTCCCGAACAGTTCAACCCGTGATATCTGTGTCACGTTGACAATAGTTGAACGATGAACACGAACAAATGTTTCAGGCGGCAGATGCGTTTCAAAATATTTCATAGTTTGTTCTTTCAGGTATTCTCCTGAAGGAGTGATTAACATCACATAATCACCACAAGCTTGTATGTAGATTAGTTCATCCGCTTTAATCAAATGAATACGTGAACCGTCTTTCACTGTGATTCGATTAATTAATCCAGCCGGAACTTCCACCGGTGCCTCAACTACCTGATGCGCAATCAGTTCTTTTTCAAGTTCCTGATTCAAAACTTCTTCTTTAGCGGTAATCAAACGATACCAAAGAGTTACCGCAATCAGAACCGGTAACCCGAACAATAACCGGAAAGGGATTGTCTGTGTAAAAGGGATATAGGATATACCTGCTATCCGTACCATACTATCACAAACCATAAAACAACCTGCCAGCCAAAGCAGACTTCCTACCACTATCATGATAATATCTGTCTGCAATAACGAAACGAACCCGACAACATACCATGCCAGATAGGCTAAGGCAGCTAACCAACCCATCGTTGCTATCCCATCTACCAAGGCAGGAAGGTAATCAGCTCCGGTGTATAGGCAGACCAATGCTACCTGAGCCGCAACCAACACCAGCAAAAGCAGCAGTATCGGAATCCAACGATAAGGGTAATCTATAATTGGATGTGCTTTCATACGCTAGTCTTTTATCTCCAGACCTCCAAAAGAAAGCGTACCTCGAACTACTAATATGCTCTCATGGTTAATATCCCCGTTATGCCAACGTTTATCATCACAGCCACCGAAGAAAGTATTACATTTGAATACTACTTTCCAATCGGAAGGAACATAAATCTCAACTCCTCCCCAGCTACAGTCCAGATCGATATAAGTTTCTCCCAACGCAATATGGGTATGACGCAAATCAATAACTGTACCCCCGAACGAAGTACGAACAATAGCTCCTTTGAATAGCTCATCAAGTACGACATGACGTGCCGCTCCCCAAACATTTTCCGAATGCAAAAAGCCATCGACAGACTCGCATTGTTGCTGTTCTTCTTTAAAGTTCATACCCAGACCTCTCCGTTTCATCCATTCCTGCGATGATGTGCCATATGGCTATGAGACCAGGCCCTCTTCTTCGGGATTTGAAAATCAACAAAACACCCGCTATTATCAAAGCAAGAGGCCAGACCATTGCCTGAGAATTCTCAGGCAACCATGAAAGCCCACCCAATAAGAAATAGACACCAATCAACAAAAGAATTATTCCTCCTACAAAATGGCGACGTATCATCGAATATATACCTAATATAATAAAAAGAGAATACCAGGATACTATCGTGCTAAACAATTCAGCAGTAATCCATCCCATATTGCGGGCAAACAGTAGTATCCCCGAAAGGATAAAAAGTGAAGCTACCAGATATTTACCGGAAAAGCCTGTAGCAGACAAAGTTTTTTGTTTCTCTTCCATTATTTCTATTATTAATTGATTAATGGTTCAAAGATACGCCATTTCTTTATGCTTTTACAGGCTTTTCTGCTGATTTACGGTCAATAATCCGATGAATACCGGATAAGAACGATGAAACTTATCATAATACTCATTGTTTTACCTGCTTTCACAAGCAAATAGAACTAAGAAATCTAATTATTAAAAAACAGTTATTTGGGATGACTTGCCGGAAAAGTATTCTCCACCAAGCCATTCAGATACACCTCTAGATTTGTATAAGCAGCACTCAAATTATACTTCGCCCCATCAGACGCATCATTAGGATTTAGACCTTTTGCTATTTCCCATCCGTCCGGTATACCGTCCTTGTCTGTATCGACAAGAGAAGAGGTTGCAGTTATATATTCGTCCCATTTTTCTATAGTATCCACCTGACTGTCTATCAAACCATATCCACCACCTTTAGATGCATTAGTACTATAAGTACCATTAGCAGTTTCACTTACAATACGCCTATCAATCTTATCTCGCTCCGGAATGATATACTCATTATCCTTCCAGCCACATGTCCATGCCCCTGCATACGCCAGCACAGTTTCGTAAGCGTCTGTAGCAGATTGCATAAAACTGTAATCAGAAAGGATATCAATGCGCATGTCCAACAATAAGTCAGAAGATGTTCTTTCGTCATTCTTTACCTTGAATGCAGTAGAAGAAATATTATTGGCGTTGGCGCTGGCAATCTCCTTCTGCTGTTCGCCTGACAAGTCCACACATGTATTGTCCATTATATTGCCATTCACATAAAAGTAACCAAATACTCCGGCATCTTGGGCATTCTTTCCATCATCTATATAAGCGGTGAAAAAACGTGCATGGGTTTTATCCTTGGCGGAAGCAGGACCTAGTTTATAATAGTTATTCATAATATTGTAATAACCTCCCTGAGCTCCATAAGCACCTTCATTAGTCCAATTATAAATTACATTATTACATAAGTCCACCTTTTCCACATCTGCCCGATTCGAATAACGACTTCCACAAAGACGCGGAGTCCGATTACTGTGATGAGCCAACAAATTATGATGGAATGTGGCAGGTGAGCCACCCCATATTCCACCATAACCATGAGCCTCTTTTTCATGTATCGAATGCCACAAGCTTTCGCTGAGAATACACCACTGCATTGTAAAATTAGTATTCCCATAAAATGAGGCACATTCATCAGTGCTCCAACTCATGGAACAATGGTCAATAATAATATTCTGCTTTCCGGGATAATTATTCTGATACCATTCATCGCATCATCCTCTATTCGTTTTTCATCTCCCATACGACAACGGAGGAAACGAATAATTACATTATTGGCATTCACCCGCAAATGTTGTCCTTCAAACAGATTTCCCTTACCCGGAGCTGTTTTGACCTGCAATAGTAATGTCATCGTTGGTGATAACTAGTTGTTTCTGCAATTCGATCACTCCTCCGACTGCAAAGACTATTGTACGTCTTCCCTTCTGCTGTATAGCATGACGTAAAGTACCCACCGCCCCATCATCAGCTAATGAAGTCACTATATATACAGTACCTCCGGCACCTCCTGTTGTATACTTTCCGGCACCATAAGCTCCCGGAAAAGCAACAATGGTGGTACGGTCGGGGATAGGATATTCCGGTAGCCCCGATTCATCTGTCAACTGTTTTTCTGTTGCCTGTTCATCCGAACAGGCAACTACTCCCCCAAAAAGGAAAGCCGACAATATAATTCCCAATATATTTTCTTTATAAGCCCAAATAACAAGTTGTCCTTTTATTTAGTCCTTTCTATGTTCCTGGTAGTTTAAAGTTGATTATCCTTTTTATTTACGTAACGAGTTCACCTCAC
>ENA-OQJF01000297-OQJF01000297.1-human-gut-metagenome-genome-assembly--contig:-NODE-297-length-13481-cov-2.791823_pt1 | contig 13481 bp, 14 predicted proteins | sample MGYA00242595_ERZ504761 | MGnify/ENA primary metagenome ERZ504761 (study PRJEB26092, sample SAMD00036367) | human gut metagenome | host: Homo sapiens | study: EMG produced TPA metagenomics assembly of...
TTAAGCCTTTCAAAAGGGGCACAAGGCGTTTGTACTAACCTGTGGTTATGTATAAAATTGTAGATTTTAGGGTAACAAAAACACCGTATTTCTACGATGTTTTTCGCTTCAACACTTGTCTTTTAGTTACAGACAAACTGGAATCTGTCGTATTAGAGATACCAAACCAATCCATTTTCTGTTGCCTGAATCATTGCCCCCTTCGGTACCTTTCGCAATATGATTAAAACATCCATATAATCGGGTGCTGGAGAAATTAGTCCCATAAACGAAGGAACTACACATATTGTCATCAACCACTTCATTGAAATCGGGCAGACCACGAAAACAGCAAGAAAGATTATCCCCGGAATCAAAGGTGCCAATGACATCATTATATATCGTCCTCTGCTAAGTGCTGCTGAGGATGCAGCATATGCTCTCAACTGTTTTAGAGATACTCCTATATAAACTTTTGCCCCCTTTGGATAACTTATAGCATGAAGAAATTCATGTAACGGCATCGCAACAAAAAAGCCAATAATAAATGACAGTGGCATAAGCCATAAATTAAATATAAATTCATCTGATTGCGCCTTTTTTGTAAAAATTGCAACAAAGCATACAATACAAGGGATAATCATGTATGGAATTGATGCTTTAATTATGTCATCTGGTCTGTCAATTAGAACTGCATTTTCAGGAATGCTTTTTTCTTCAATCTCTCTGTCCCACGGCTGCTTACCGTCCCAAACGTTTTCCCAGTTTTTATTGCCATCCCATATTATCTGCGCCATTTTAATATCCTCCACAAATTCCCATTTTACGCTTTCTTAATCGGATGTCTAATTACAGTTTTCCATTTCTCTGGAGCAACCTTTCTTGCATCAGACATATAAATCTCGTGGTGCAATCTATCTTTGTTAATATCATTGAGATACCCATTTTGTTCTATATAAGTATCCATAAGAGCAACGGTTGCTGGCTCATTATCAAAAGAACCTATGTGCATAATTTGAACGCATAATCCTTCATCAATCGTAAGATATTCTGCTGACGAACAATCAATTTTCTTCTTTTTCGTTGCTGTTTCTATCGCCCAGTCAAAATCAGCTTTAGATATGAAATCAGGCAAACGAATAACAGAAATCCAGTTAAAAGCAGATTTATTTGTATAATCTACACCCACAAAATCATCCTGCCACCAAAAGCCTTCCAATGGCGGAACAACATATTCAAAAAAGCCTTTAATTTTATAATCGGTCTTGTAACTCATTTTTAATGTGTATGCAACAGCATATAGAATACTGATTGCTTGTTGATATACCCCGCCTTCTTCATTTGGATTGCCTTTTCCTCTAACTGCAATATAATTTGCCTTAGGTATATTTACAATCTCTGGTTTATTCTTAGGCATATAAAATTCTTTAAATTCTTTCTTAAAATCAAAAGCCATAATAACCTCCAAAATACCGAGTTGTTAAAGTCCACAAGTCGAAATTTGTCACCTTCTACATATTGTATTTCCCAAAACAATAATTATCACAACATCAGCTAAAATAATACCCAATGCAATATACACAAAAAATGCTGGTAAAATATTTTCAAACACTCCCATACTTAATAGAAGAATTGCTATAACAGACATTCCAATTCCCATTGTTCTGCATAGCTTTTTTTCATTATATTTTGCCTTTTCTTCTTTTGAAGCTGTATTATATCCGGAAATTAACCAACTTCCATGTCCAGAAATCAAAACTATGGAAAGTACAGCAAATATTATAAATCCAACATATACTACCCAGTCTGGTCCAGTTGATAAGTCTGCCAGTTTCATTTGTATAACACCTCCCACGAAATTCCGATTTCACGCTTTCTTTCACCCCATATGTTTGTATCTGAGGTATTCACTCACAAACTTCAGGGATAGGCACCTGTGCCGCAAGGGAATCCATTCCCTTGTACGAAATCTCTGATTTCGCTTAATTCCCGGATTGAGATTTTCCCAAATCAGGGATAGCACCGCAGGTCGCACGATACAGGCAAATGTAATTGCCTGTATAGAAGTGCGCTCTTAGCTTTGCTAAGAGAATTATGCCGTATCCGGCGTGTTATCTTTTTTCAATTTCTTTTTTCGACTTCTGACGCATTCTGCCAGTTTTAATAATTTGACATACCTGCTCCTGTTACTCATCATCTGTAAATTCCATCATCTCATCCACGGTACAGTCCAGTTTCTTGCAGATCTTCTCAATCGTCTCCATTGATACATACTGGTTTTTTCCCATCCGGGCAAGAATGTTTCCACTGATCCCGGTGAGGTACTGCATCTCTATTCGCTTCATATTTTTATCTATGAGCATTTTCCACAATCTGTTATAACTTACGCCCATAAGCTACCTCCATATTTCTCATTCAAATATATTTTGATTATATCATTATATCACGATTTCGTTAGGTTGAATGCCTGTAATTTTTGATTTCTTATTGATTTTTCCATTACATGAGATGTATAATCTTCTTTGATTTTAAAACTATTTAGGAGTAAACAGATATGAATAGCAAATCGACTTCTCAGGCGATGGAGACTGAAAAGATCCCACGCCTTCTGGCACAGCTTGCAATTCCTGCGGTTGTCGCCCAGATCATCAATCTTCTATATAACATTGTAGACCGAATCTATATCGGACACATTTCCGGTGTTGGAGCCGCGGCATTAACCGGCGTTGGATTATTTACACCGATCCTTATGCTGATCAACGCTTTTGCTATGCTTGCAGGTTCCGGTGGTGCTCCGCGTGCTGCGATATCTATGGGAAAGAAAGATAATAAAACAGCTGAAAAAATTCTTGGAAACTGTTTTGCACTTCTCATCCTTATGGCTGTCGTACTTACTGTAGTCTTCTTTACATTTGCGCCACAGCTGTTGACACTTTTTGGTGCCAGCGAGAAGACACTGCCGTATGGAGTAACATACGCAAGAATCTATATCCTTGGAAGTATCTTTGTCTTAATCGTAATGGGAATGAATCCATTTATTACAACACAGGGATTTGCCAAGATCAGTATGATGACTACTGTGATCGGAGCTGTGATCAATATCATTCTTGATCCGATTTTTATCTTCGTATTCCATCTCGGTGTAAGAGGTGCAGCACTTGCCACTGTTTTAAGTCAGGCTGTCGGTGCGATTTGGATTCTTCGCTTCTTATCCGGAAAGAAGACGATCCTTCATCTTAGAAAAGAAATTTCAGATTACAAAAGGACGTTATCCTGCCTTGTCTTGGACTTGGCATTTCCACTTTTGTCATGCTGTCCACAGAAAGTATTCTGTCCATCAGCTTTACTTCCAGTCTGTCAAGATATGGTGGAGACCTTGCTGTTGGAGCCATGACGATCATCACAAGTGTCAGCCAGCTTGCTACATTACCACTGCAGGGAATCTGCCAGGGTGGTCAGCCAATCATGAGTTATAACTTCGGTGCCGGCAATAAAGAGCGTGTAAAAAAAGCCTTCTTTACACAGTTTAAGGTTTGTACGATTTTCACCAGTTGTTTCTGGCTGATCATGCTACTGTTTCCTAAGCTGTTTGCAGGAATCTTTTCCAATAATACGGATCTGATCACTTATACCGCATGGGCATTGAGAATCTATATGGCGGGTATTTTCTCCCTCGGATTCCAGGTTGCATGTCAGCAAAGTTTCATGGCATTGGGACAGGCAAAGGTCAGTCTGCTGCTCGCCTGCTTAAGAAAACTGATCCTGCTGATTCCGCTGATCTTTATCCTGCCACTCTTTATTCAGGATAAGGTATTTGCAGTCTTTCTTGCAGAACCGATCAGTGATATTGTTGCAGCCGCGATCACAACAATCACATTCATGAGCCGCTTCAACGGAATTCTGAATAGGGGGAAAGTATGAAAAAACTAAAACTTTTATGGATGATCCTAAAACGCACCAAAGCAACCCAGATTCTTTCCGGCTATATCGTATTTCTCTTTGTATCCGCTGCCATCATTCAGCTGGTAGAGCCCGACATCAACCGCTATGGTGATGCCCTCTGGTATTGCTATGCGGTACTTTCTACCGCTGGATTCGGCGATATTGTCGCAATGACTTTCGTTGGCAACTGGTTTCTGTACTCGTCACAATCTACACGATTTTTGTTGTTGCAATCGTTACCGGTGTTGTTGTCAATTATTACGGACAGATCGTAGAGATGCAGCGTCGTGAAACGGCAATGATGTTCCTGGATAAATTAGAGCGTCTCCCGGAGCTTTCCAAAGAAGAACTGGAAGACATCTCAAAAAGGGTAAAAAAATTCCGCTGAGTTTTCACTCAACGGAATTTTTATTTTCCACTTTTTTCTTATCTTTACGTTTTCTATTTTTCAGACGTTTCTGCATCCGTATCTCTTACCTGCGGAATTAATGAAGCTGCCAGTTTTCCTTTTCCACGATGTTTCAAATATAAAATTCCAATTACAGAAAATACAACAGCTCCGACAAAATTCACCATAAGATCTTTCATTGTATCTACGATTCCAATGTCTAAATATCCGCCCAGATTCCAAGTCTCACCGTTGATCACAACGGACTGGACATCTACATGGATTGGGATATTTGCTCCTGTCGGATTCAGCTTCACTGAATTGATTGCCGGAACGATCCAGTCTTTCTGCATATCCAATCCGAAAAACCATCCATACTGAATTCAAAGAACTCCCACAAAAACACCAACTGTCATTGAAAAACAAATGCAAAAAATGCCACAAAGTATGGGGACATCTTAATTGAAAATCGATCACTTCGGTTGAATAAATCAATCAGCGCAAACCCGATTGCCGCCATCAGGAATCCATTCGTTGTATGCAAAATAGTATCCCATACCGGAATCTTTACATAAAATGCATTGATCTCTCCAAGTATCTCTGCTGAAAAGATAAAGATCAAAATAACCGTTTCCAAGCCAACCGGAATTGTCACTCCAAGTTTCTTATCAATAAACTGTGGTACCATAAATAAAATCAATGTTAAAATTCCAAGAAACATATTGTGATAGTTTCCAAGAAAGAATTGTCTGATAATGGAGACAATAACCAACATAGTCAGTACCATTTGGACTCTTGTTCTATTTCTTGCTTTTTTACTTAATTCACTCATTTTCACCCTCCTTTTTCTCTCAACGCATGCGGTCAAAAGCACTTTTTATTGCATGTTTAGGATATACGGCATCTGTTTTCATAATATACTAATTTCACCTTTTTTTCAATAAAAGGTGTCAGGCCGAAGCTTAAAATAACACCTTCCCCATATGCCTGACACCTTTCTATCTATCGTTTATAGATTCACTTTTAATTTTACTTCTGTTTTCTTCTTCTAATAACATAAATCATTCCACCGATCACTGCAATTGATCCGCAATCATCAGAATCCAGAGTAGCTGATGCTGTCTCCTGTCTTTGCTGTTTTCACCTGTTTTCCTGACGCTGAAGTTCCTGTTGGTTTCTTTCCTGCAGTACCTGTCGATGTTTCCTTTGAATCGGTTGGATTCTTTGTTTCTTCTTTCTTCACGATCTGATACTCCATCTGATACTCATCATCATCTCCATGAAGCACATAATTATAACATTGCTCGCCTGTCAATCCGACAATACTTGCTGTATATTTTCCAGGTTCCACAGCGTTTCCATCTTCTACTACTGCCTTACATTCATCTTTAAACAGTACTCCTGATAATTCTGCTGTGACATTCACTTCTTTTCCTGTATAGATGATAGTTCCGTCTGTATTCCATACAACATCTACCGGTTTTGGCTGTACGATCAATATTCCAGGTTCAAATATAACCACATAGTTTTGATTTTCTACTGTTGTTGGAGCCTTTTCTGTTATTTCATAAGTACCAACTTCACAGCTCTCTTTCTCTGCATCTCCTGCTGTCAGTGATACATTCACATTCAGATCATCCAGTAAGTCTTCCCCTGCCAGACTTCCATCACTGATCGACCAGGTATACTCTGTGATCGTCTGTCCATATTCTTTCTCCTTACGGTCCGGTCTGATCGTAATGCTTCTTGATTTTACTGTTACAGGAATATTTGATGTAACTGTCTTGTAGTTCGGATTAGCCGGTGTGAAGATCATCTCTTGTTCACTTTGATCCTCTGCTACTGTAAGCATTGTCGTATCGTCTGCAAAACGGAATACACCTTCTCCCGACTGACCGGAAAGTGTTGCTTTCTTTAAGCTGTCTCCATAAATCACTTCTGCTGCCGGGAAAGTCACTTCCGGATCTGCCTGCAAAATCTCATATTCCCATAGATGCACGCGGTTTTTGCCGGAAAAGATATAGTTTTCATTGGTCAGACCTATTGCAAGCGCCTTGTAATTTCCAACTTCTGTATGATCTGCATTCAGCAGTTTTTTAATTGCACAGCTATCATTTTCCAAAAGGCTGTCTGCTTTCACGTTTGCTTCTATTCCACATGCATTTCCTGTATATGTATACTGTGCCGCTGCATTCCATTCTATCTCCGCTTCCTTTGGTGATACGTTAAGGAATGCCGGAAGAACTACAACATCATAATTTGTATTTGTCACATTATCTTTCAGGATGACATATCTTCCTTCATTGCCATATGCGCCAAGAATGTCATCTCCATCTGCATCTGTTGTGCTTCCTCTCAGAATATCTTCCGGTTCGATGGTTGTTGCTTTCAATGTCAGTCCGAGACTTTCAACAGTATCTCCCGGAAGAAGTTTCGCCCTTTCTGAATCACTGATCGTAAATGTAAGATCTGCACTGGTCAACGCATCTCCATATGTCTTTGTTTTCTTTTCTGCACGGACAACGATTCTCTGTGCACTACTAACTGCGCCATTTTCTAATGTCGTATTTTCTGCTGTACTGCTTTTGGAACCTGTTGCTTCTGTTGTGTTCACTGGATTGATATTAAGATCGTATTCTTTCAAATGAATCCAATTCACCTTGAATCCGCCTACTGTTTCCGGACAATCAATCTTATAGCTTCCTGCATCGATTGTCTCATTTAATGACTGTCCTGTCTCCTGGATTCTCATTTCATCCGTAACATTTGCAAAAAGTTCTTCCACTTCATCTACACTCAGTGTTTCTGTTGGTGCAACAACGTATGACATCTTCGGAGTTTCACCATAGGAAATTTCTTCATATCCGAGATAGGCTGTGATCACTTCTGACTTATTCACTGTTTTTACCGGAACCCACATAGTAACAGTTTTGTATTTTTTATTATCTGCCGGCTGGAAAGTCAGTTCAAATTTGGTCTGATCCGCTACTTCCTGATCTGTCACAACATGAGCTGCATCTTCAAACTTCCATGTTCCTGCCGGTGCATTTTCAATCCCTTTCAATGTAGCTTCTGCTAATGTCTGACCATATTCAACTTCTACTTCCGGTGTAGGAAGCTTTGGTTCAAATATCATGTTGCTGTTTGTCTCATAGATCAACCGTGACATTGGTTCATCAATAAAGTTAAGCATTACTGTTCCAAGGAATCGGTTGTCAATACAATTGTCTTCGTCTTTAAATAATCTCGGATTAATTTCCTGTGTCAATCCTAACGGTGCTCCTTGTGAGCAAGAAGTATAATTAAATACCCAAGAATTGTACTCGATCGGATGGCTTGTATCCTGTCCTGTTGTCTGCTTCATCGTTTCTAATATATACGGCCACTTCTCACTTCCATATGTATTATATGCATCCTGAATATACACATGATTTTTTCCATCATCATATAACTTGTACGCATATTTATAATCTTTATATTTTATGTCATCCCAATTCGTAAGGTTAAATCCCATCGCACGTTCAACCGAACTGTCGTAGTTCTTGGTCAGATTAAATCTTCGAAGAAATATGATTTTTCCCCTTGCTTCCTTCATTGATGGGATATCCCCTCCACTGTAGACCTTGTCCTTATTTTTTTCAATAAATTCAGCTACCGCATGCTCTAATCCAATTGTAGAACCGGCATCTGATTTTACTGTAAGAATGACTGTTTCTGACTTATGCTTCTCTAAGAAACCGAGGGAAGTATTGAGGATTGACTGTAATGTAAGATCACTTCCATTTTTTTCCTGACACTGCCATAATTCGCCTCCATGTACAATCTTTACGTCTGCTGCAGAAGCATCATCTTTTGTCGCATTTGCACGGATATCAAAGCTGCGTGCTCCCATATTTAACTGTTCATCATAATAAAGATTCTGACAGGATGTAATGGATACACTTGGAACTAAATCATCCACAACCCCTGCTGTTCCGGTATCATGTGTTGCCGGAATATTAACAGAAGACAGTAGTGCCTCATCTGGAATGCCTGCCATCCATTCATTCGCATAACTGTAAGCTGTTGCAGCTGTGTTACCTGCTAAAATAGATAACTCTACATTCATTCCCTTTTTCCCAAACACTAAAGTTGGGACGCTATTTTCGATATACCATCCAGTTCTGGCATTCTGAATTTTATACGTACCATCTTTCTGCTTAAAAAATCGCCACAATTGACTTGTATTCTGATTCCTGTCAAATTTTTCAGTCGTCCAGACGTTCACACTTGCATTAAGTTTTCCAGATTCTCCTTCTACATCTAAAGATAGATTCGTTTTGCTTTCACCATCAGAGACCGCATCTATTTGATAAGCATGATACTCTGATTTCCATTTCAATTTCCATTTACTGGTTATTCCCATTACTTGAAATGTTGGATGAGATCCTGGAGCTGACAGATTGCTTACTCTATTTAAAGCATCAAGTTTTCCTGCTTCATGAATTTCACAAATAGCACTTGTATCTTCTTCTTTTAAAACCTGACTTTCTTTTCCCGTGAGTGGAACTACGGATTTTGTGATCAGCCAGACTTTTCTGTTGCTCTCATCTGTCTGGATGATTTTCGGATTATTATTATTCAGTTTTCCTTCATATCCGATCCATTTTCCACTGTTTCTATTCTTAATATAGTATCTCGCATTTCCATTTGCATCATTACCGATATAATAAAAGGCAAACTGGCGGTGATTATTTCCCTTTACTTCACTGTCTGAAGACTCCCATAAATGAAGTACTGCACCGCTGTCTTTACTTTTACCATCCACGTCTGCAAAACGATCCGTTCCATCTACTTTAATATGTTTAATCCCATACCATTCCTTTTCTATATGATCTAAACGGAAACGACAATTATTTCCTTCTGAAGTATCCAAATGAACAACACTATTTTTCCCTGCATTATCATTTACGTTCCAGCGATAGTCTTTGTTCTCTTCTAGTGTAATAAATAATTCACTATTTATCTCCATCTCTGTTGACATACTTCCACTTGAATCTGCCGCTTTTACACTGATTGGAATCCCCGTAAGTGCTATCGTCATACATATGAGCGCTGCCATTATCTTTTTTATTGTTTTCATATCCGTTTTTCCTCCTCATTTGTATTTTGCTATATTATCGGCAATCATATTTCTTCTTATTATATTTTTGATACCAGATTGTTCAATATTTTTGACATGAACTGTCTGAAAATGGCACGAATCGTCATTCTGTGGTATACTAATCCTATGTCAAAACGTTTGTATTTATTTTGAATAGATACAAATCAGGGAGGATATTCGTATGTTAATCGCTATTGTTGATGATATTGCAGAAGAGCGTATTCTGCTTCGAACACGATTAGAAAATATATTAAATCAGAAAAATGTAGAGTTTCATTGCTATGAATATGAGAATGGAGAAGCATTTCTCAAGGCTTCAAAAGAACATGACTTCACAGTTTTATTTCTGGACATTTATATGGACGGGGCAAATGGAATCGAAATCGCCCGTGAATTTAGAAATACCAACAAAGACTGTCTGTTGATTTTTACTACAACATCTCTGGATCATGCACTGGAAGGTTTTAAAGTACGTGCCATGCATTATCTGGTAAAACCTTATATGGAAGAAGAACTGGCTTCTTTAATCGATGAAATCCTGTCCCGGATTCCGGCTTCGGAGAAAAAACTGACAGTAAAAGTAAATGGAAGTGATCTTCAGATACCATTTAAAACGATCGTTCACGCAGATCATTTTTCTCATATGATCCATATTCATACAACAAAAGAAAAAGAACTTGTCATCCGACAGTCTTTTGGGACTTTTACTGCTCCATTAAAAGAAGATTCCCGCTTTTTTTATCTGCAACAGAGGGACGATCATCAACATGGAACATGCTGTTGATTTTGACGGAACAATGTTTCTTTTAGACGATGGAAGCAAGATTGTTGTCAGCAGAGAACTGTGCAAACCTGCACGACAACACTTTATGGATTATCTATTTCAAAAGGGGGGATTTTGATGTGGACTTTAATTTTCCAGACTTTAGAATTTACAGTTTTGATTCCTGGTATGCTGCTTGCCTATCTGCCGGTAAGATCATCTCTGAAGCAAACACCTAAGAAGCTGGCTGTCTGGATACTTCCGCTTCTTATTATATGTTCTTGTTTTTGTGGTTTTGCATGCCATAGATTTCATTTGTCAACAAGATCTGTTCTTCTTCCTCTTTTATTTGTTCTATTTATTCTATATCATAGCACTTTGTTAATTTCACTTTGGAAATCTGTCAGCATCTATCTTGCCGTCTGTGCAGTTTTTTCTTGCTTTAACAGCCTTTCCAGAGCTGCTTCTGCAATGTTGAATTTTGGTTCTGAACACCTTGCATTTTCCGATTTTTCTACTTTTGGAATCCTGTATAATCTTTTCTGCATTCTTTTCGTCCTTCTCATATGGTATCCAGCCTCCCATTCCGTCAAAGAAATGGTAGAAGATGAAAATCTTGCTCAGACCTGGTATGTTTTCTGGATTCTCCCGGTTCTGGTCATCGGATTGAACCTTGCTTTGATTCCAAAATATAACACCATCCTGCACACACAGCGTTTTCTGCGTGGATACATAGTGATTGTTTATGCTCTTCTACTCATCCTTGCATTATTTTACTCGATGTTTTTAATGATGGCTAATATCCTGAATAAAAACAAAAAACTTCAGCAGGAAAATCTTTTTCTTTCTGTACAACAGGAACGATATGAGAATTTAAGAAGTGCGATAGAAGAAGCCAGACAGGCTCGACATGATATTCGTCATCATTTTATACAACTATCTGCTATGGCCAAAGACGGTGATTTAGAAAAGATCAAAAAATACCTGCAAAATGCATTGGATAAAATTCCCACCCTTGATTATCACTTCTGTGAAAATCAGTCTGTTGATAACGTAATCGGATATTATTATGCACTTGCCCAAAAAGAAGAAATTCCATTTGATGCCCGTGTTGATCTTCCAAAAGAACTTTCCGTAGATGAAATGGATCTCTGTCTTATTCTTTCCAATCTATTAGAAAATGCATTGGAAGCCAGTCGCAAAACTGCCGCTGCGCAGCAGCGGATATCGTTGGAAATCTATCAACATTCTGCTTCTATTCTTTTAATTCGGGTTGAGAATAATTTTGATGGAAATATCAAAGAAAAAGACCATCTATTCCATTCCACCAAGCGAACGGGACTTGGGGTTGGTACCCAATCCGTCCGCAGAACAGCAGAAAAGAACGATGGTTCTTGTGATTTCACTTATGAAAATGGAGTCTTTACCGCAAAGATCATGCTTCGTGCTACTCCTTAGGTTTCTCCTCTTTAATATGTAAAGCGAAGGGCTTTTGATCAGTCTTTCGCTTCTTTTGTATATTCGTTTTTAATTGCAAATCCGTGATCCATCGGACCGCTTCCTTTTCCAAAATTAAGCATTGCTGCAAGTGCCCCTGAGATATACTCTTTCGCACGCTCTACAGACTCCTCCAATGAGAATCCTTTTGCAAGATTAGAAGCAATCGCAGAAGACAATGTACAACCTGTACCATGAGTATTCGGATTATCAATTCTTTTTCCGTTAAACCAGCGATACACTCCATCTGCATACAGCAGATCATTCGCATCATTCAAGTTGTGTCCACCCTTGCAAAGTACTGCACAGTGATATTTTTCTGAAATTTTTTTTCGCCGCATCGATCATCTCTTCTGCACTTGTGATCTTTCTTCCGATCAACTCTTCTGCCTCTGGGATATTCGGAGTCAGTACACTTGCAAGTGGAAATAATTCCTCTTTCAATATATCAGCCGCATCATCACTGATCAGCTTTGCTCCGCTTGTTGCTACCATAACCGGGTCTACTACAATATTCTTTGCTTCATACTGACGCAGCTTTGCTGCAATGACTTTGATCAGTTCTTTATCTGAAACCATCCCGATCTTTACAGCATCCGGATAGATATCTGTAAAGATACTGTCAAGCTCTTGTCCTAAAAATTCCGGTGTTGCATTTAATATAGAAGTAACGCCTGTCGTATTCTGCGCTGTCAATGCTGTGATTGCGCTCATTGCATAAACTCCGTTGGCGATCATTGTCTTGATATCAGCCTGGATTCCTGCTCCTCCGCTAGAGTCACTTCCGGCGATTGTAATTGCTGTTTTCATGTTCTCGTCCTCCTTCTATTATAAATAAAATAAACCATCCAGATCCACTTTCCGAAATGCTGCACATTTCATCTAAACATCCGCTTGGCTCTGAACAGTTCAAAATGGGTACAAAAAAAGCGGGTGATGGGAATCGAACCCACGTATCCAGCTTGGAAGGCTGGTGTTCTACCATTGAACTACACCCGCGTGTCTTGTGTTATCTCTGACACGAGTTATATCTTATCATACATGCCAGAGATATGCAAGCACAAATTTAAATTTTTCTAAATACTTTAGATTTTTCGTATCTACCTTATTACAATTTTTGCAATTCCATCAATTTCTTTCTTAATCTCATATTTTCCTCTTCTGCTTTATCAGCTCTTTGTTTTTCTTCTTCCGTTCTTTGCTTTTCTTCTTCTATCTTCTGCTTCTCTTCTTCTAATTCTCTTGCAATGTTCTCCTTCGCTTGAGCCACCTGTTCGGCTACTTTCTCTGCCACCTGTTCGGCTACTTTCTCTGCCACTTGTTCTTCGACCTGTTTTGCAACACTTGCCTTTACTTGTGCCAATTCTTCTTCCATCTCGTCAATCATCAACTTCACTGTATTGCGATCCAAAATCTCAAGTTCTTTCGAAAACATCTCCATCATTCCTTCCATATTAAGACAGAGTGTATAGATTTCTTCATAAATCTTCTGAAAATCCGAATTCTGATTCAAAAGTTTAATAATCATCTCCGGATCATCCTGACTAAGAAATACGAGCCACTCTTCCAATCTATTTTTTATCTTTCTGTTTTCATTTTGAATGATGTCACCAAAAATGTCAAGACATATAAAAGTATATTCTTGCAGTAAATTCACTTCTACTCCTGTATCACTTTTTTGTTACGCAATGATGAATATATATTTCTTTCGAAAACCTGCGGAAATCAGCACTGCTCTTTTTCAAAATTAATACAATTGTATAGACTTT
>ENA-OQJF01000300-OQJF01000300.1-human-gut-metagenome-genome-assembly--contig:-NODE-300-length-13449-cov-2.971926_pt1 | contig 13449 bp, 12 predicted proteins | sample MGYA00242595_ERZ504761 | MGnify/ENA primary metagenome ERZ504761 (study PRJEB26092, sample SAMD00036367) | human gut metagenome | host: Homo sapiens | study: EMG produced TPA metagenomics assembly of...
ATTCTGCTTGGGGGAGGAAATACAATAGCAATTTTAGAAGGAGTTAAAAGACAGAAAATAGGAAAAACACAAACTATTATAGGAGTTCATTTAGACTTGACAAAAAGAAAATAGCTGTGTTAAAATAAATTAAGGTAAATTCACTTAGAATATGAAAAGTTTATTAGATTTGAAAAGACAAAGATCGTGCACAGTAGAGACCTGTTTTCTTGCAGAGAGAGAGAATCGTCGGCTGAAAGTTCTCTTAAGTTCAGATAGCGATCGAAATTCACACGTGAGCTGCATTTTTGAAAGGAAGCATCTGAGAGACAGTTGGAAGAACAGATTTGTCCGGATGTGATAAGTAGAGAATGCCGTACGTTGTACGTTACACAACTTAGAGTGCCTGTAGATCAGACTGCAGGAATCAGGGTGGTACCGCGAGTGATTCAGACCTCGTCCCTTTTGGGATGAGGTCTTTCTTTATGAAAACGTTCGTCCCTGATAAGTGAGTTAAGAAAGGAGAAAACGATGAAAGAAAGACTGGAACAGATTAAAGCGGAAGCAGTCGCAAGAATTCAGGAGGCTGACGTTCCGGAGAAACTCAATGACGTGCGTGTAAAGTTTCTTGGTAAAAAAGGTGAACTGACAGCCGTATTAAAAGGAATGAAAGATGTTGCACCGGAGGAACGTCCGAAGGTTGGACAGCTTGTGAATGATACGAGAGCAGCAATTGAGGAGCTCTTAGAGGAATCTAAGACAAGAATGGAGAAAGCAATCCGTGAGGAGAAGCTGAAAGCAGAAGTAATAGACGTTACACTTCCATCTAAGAAGAACAGTGTAGGACATAGACATCCGAACACAATCGCACTGGAAGAAGTAGAGCGTATCTTCGTAGGCATGGGATATGAAGTTGTAGAGGACCAGAAGTTGAGTATGATCTGTACAACTTTGAGAAGCTGAACATTCCGGCAGATCACCCGGCAAAAGATGAGCAGGATACTTTCTATATTAATAAGGATATTGTACTTCGTACACAGACATCTCCGGTGCAGGCTCGTGTGATGGAACAGGGAAAACTTCCGATTCGTATGATCGCACCGGGACGTGTATTCCGTTCTGACGAAGTAGATGCAACACATTCACCATCCTTCCATCAGATTGAAGGTCTTGTGATCGACAAGAATATTTCCTTCGCTGACTTGAAAGGAACACTTGAAGTATTCGCAAAAGAGCTGTTTGGACCGGATACAAAGACAAAATTCCGTCCACATCATTTCCCATTTACAGAGCCAAGTGCAGAGGTGGATGTAAGCTGCTTTAAGTGTGGCGGCAAGGGATGTCGTTTCTGTAAAGGATCAGGCTGGATCGAGATTCTTGGATGTGGTATGGTTCATCCACATGTTCTCGAGATGTGCGGAATTGATCCGGAAGAGTACAACGGATTTGCATTCGGTGTAGGACTTGAGCGTATCGCTCTTCTGAAATACGAGATCGACGATATGCGTTTATTATACGAGAACGACATCAGATTCTTGAAACAGTTCTAGTGAGAACAGCAGAAAAACAAGCACGAGCGAAGTGAGTATTTGTTTTTCTGTTCGAACGGTGCGATAAAATCTTCAAGCGACGCGAATGCGGCGCGACAACGGCGTAGAGCCGTTGGATTTTAGAGCCTCCATTTTGAACAGAACAAAAAATAGAAATAAGGAGATATAAAATGGATACTTCATTATCATGGATCAAAGCGTATGTCCCGGATCTTGACGTGACAGCGCAGGAATATACAGATGCAATGACTCTGACAGGAACAAAGGTTGAAGGATTCAAGGAGTTGGATGCAGACCTTGACAAGATCGTTGTTGGTCAGATCGAGAAAATCGAAAAACACCCGGATGCGGATAAGCTGGTAGTTTGCCAGGTAAATATCGGTACAGAGGTAGTTCAGATCGTAACAGGTGCCAAAAATGTGTTTGAGGGAGCAAAGCTTCCAGTCGTATTAGACGGTGGACGTGTTGCAGGCGGACATGAGCCGGGACAGAGAGTTGCCGGTGGAATCAAGATTAAGAAGGGAAAACTTCGTGGAGTTGCAAGTTACGGAATGATGTGTTCCATCGAAGAACTTGGTTCTACAAAGGAGATGTATCCAGAACAGCCGGAGAATGGTATTTACATTTTCCCGGAGGATACAGAGGTTGGAGCAGATGCGATAGAGCTTCTTGGTCTTCATGATGTTGTTTTTGAATATGAAATCACATCAAACCGTGTAGACTGCTACAGTGTAGTAGGTATCGCACGTGAAGCAGCTGCTACATTTAATAAAGAATTTAAACCACCGGTTGTGACAGAGACAGGAAATGATGAAGATGTCAATGACTATGTGAAGGTATCAGTAGAGAACACAGATCTGTGTTCCAGATACTGTGCAAGAGTTGTTAAGAATATTAAGATCGGACCATCACCAAAGTGGTTACAGCGCAGACTGTCATCTGTTGGAATCCGTCCGATCAACAACCTGGTTGATATTACAAACTATGTAATGGAAGAGTACGGACAGCCAATGCATGCTTATGATCTTGATACACTTGCAGGACATCAGATCGTAGTTAAGAATGCACAGGATGGAGATAAATTCGTCACATTGGATGGACAAGAAAGAACAATGGACAAAGATGTTCTGATGATTTGTGACGGAGAAAAGGCCGTCGGAATCGCCGGAATCATGGGAGGAGAGAATTCCATGATCACAGATAACGCGAAGACAATGCTTTTTGAGGCAGCTTGTTTTGACGGTGTGAACATCCGTAAGTCCAGTAAGCGTGTCGGACTTCGTACAGATGCTTCCGGTAAGTTTGAGAAGGGACTTGACCCGAACAATGCAATGGCTGCACTGAACCGTGCATGTCAGCTTGTAGAAGAGCTTGGAGCTGGTGAAGTTGTCGGAGGAGCAATCGACGTATACAGCAAGAAGAAAGAGCCTGTACGTGTTCCATTTGATGCAGAGAAGATCAACCGTATGCTTGGAACAAATATTTCTGAGGAAGAGATGCTTGGATACTTCAAGAAGATTGATCTTGATTATGATGCAGAGACGAAAGAAGTGATCGCACCGACATTCCGTCACGATCTGTTCAGATTAGCTGACCTTGCAGAGGAAGTTGCAAGATTCTTCGGATATGACAATATCCCAACAACACTTCCATCCGGAGAGGCTACAACAGGTAAGCTTCCGTTTAAGCTTCGCATCGAGCAGGTGGCAAGTGATATTGCTGAGTTCTGTGGATTCAGCCAGGGAATGTCTTATTCCTTTGAAAGCCCGAAGGTATTTGACAAGCTTCTTCTTCCGGAAGACTCAGAACTGCGTAATGCAATTCCGATCATGAATCCGCTCGGAGAAGATTACAGTATCATGCGTACAACATCCTTAAACGGTATGCTGACTTCTCTTGCAACAAACTACAACAGAAGAAACAAGAATGTCCGTCTGTATGAGATGGGTAATATTTACATTCCGCAGGAGCTTCCACTGACAGAGCTTCCGGATGAGAGAATGCAGTTTACACTTGGAATGTATGGAGATGGAGATTTCTTCAACATGAAAGGTGTAGTGGAAGAGTTCTTTGAGAAAATCGGTATGAAGGGCAGAGAGAAATACGATCCGAATGCAGGAAAATCATTCCTTCACCCGGGACGCCAGGCAAATATCATTTATGACGGAAAAGTAGTTGGATATCTCGGAGAGGTTCATCCGGAAGTTGCTGATATTTATGGAATCGGTGAGCGTGCATATGTTGCAGTTCTGGATATGCCTGAAATCATCCCATATGCTACATTTGACAGAAAGTACACAGGAATTGCTAAATATCCTGCAGTGACAAGAGATATCAGTATGGTTGTTCCAAAAGAGATTCTTGTTGGACAGATCGAAGATGTGATCGAGAAAAAGGGCGGCGCTCATTTAGAGAGCTTTAACCTGTTTGACATCTATGAAGGTGCTCAGATCAAAGCCGGATTCAAGTCAGTTGCTTATTCTATCGTATTCCGTGCAAAGGATAAGACACTGGAAGAAGCTGAGATCACAGCAGCAATGGATCGCATTCTTTCCGGTCTGGAAGAACTTGGTATTGAGCTGAGAAAGTAAGAAGAGAGGGTAAGAGCATTGAAAACAAGTGATTTTTATTATGATCTTCCGGAGGAACTGATTGCACAGGATCCTCTGGAGGACCGCTCTTCCTCCCGCCTTATGATGCTTGATAAAGAGACAGGGAAGACAGAGCATCATGTATTTCGTGAGATTATCGATGAACTGAATCCGGGCGATTGTCTGGTTATCAATGATACGAAAGTAATTCCGGCCAGACTGATCGGAGCAAAGGAAGACACCGGAGCAAAGATAGAAGTGCTTCTTTTAAAACGAGGGGCAGATGATGTCTGGGAGACATTGGTAAAGCCTGGAAAAAAGGCAAGACCGGGGGCAAGAATCAGTTTTGGAGACGGCCTGCTTGTCGGAGAAGTTATGGATGTAGTGGAGGAAGGAAATCGTCTGATCCATTTTGAATACGAAGGAATCTTCGAGGAGATTCTGGATCAGTTAGGTCAGATGCCGCTTCCACCGTATATTACACATCAGCTTCAGGATAAGGACAGATATAATACTGTCTATGCAGCACATTCCGGTTCTGCGGCAGCACCGACAGCCGGACTTCATTTTACGCCGGAGCTTCTGGAAGAGATTCGTGCAAAAGGGGTAGAGATCGCACCGGTTACACTTCATGTCGGACTTGGAACGTTCCGTCCGGTGAAGGTAGATGATGTAGAAAAGCATCATATGCATTCTGAATTTTATATGATTACTGAAGAGTCTGCACAGAAGATCAACCATGACAAAAGAGCAGGACATCGTGTCATCTGTGTCGGAACAACAAGCTGCAGAACAATCGAATCCGCTGCCGATGAGAATGGAAGATTAAAAGAATGCAGTGGTTGGACAGAAATCTTTATCTATCCGGGATATCAGTTCAAGATTCTGGATGCGTTGATCACGAACTTCCATCTGCCGGAATCTACACTGATCATGCTTGTTTCTGCATTAGCCGGAAAAGAGCATGTGATGGCAGCGTATGAGGAGGCAGTAAAAGAAAGATATCGTTTCTTCAGTTTTGGGGATGCGATGTTTATAGAATGATACCCAAATCGTACATTTGTAACCAGAAAAGATGAAAGAAACCGGAGGTTTTATGCCTCCGGTTTTTCTTCGTCTTTGTAGAAGAAAGTGTGCGCAAGTCCATTGCGGAAGACAATTTCCTTTACGTTGCTACCTTCCATGACGATAGAATCAATGATTTCCTGGAAGAAGTCTCTTAGGATTTCGGCATCCATGTCCATTGCCAGTTTCTTGAAATAGATATAGTCTTTTCCTGCCAGCTCCTTGCTCATGATGAAGTAGCTGGCTCTTTTTATAAAGTTCTCGTCCGAGATCGTCTCGATACCACGCCCACGGTCTATCATGCCAAGATTCTCATTGATTTCCTTTAAGTAGTCATCAAGAGCCTGTTTGCGGATTACAAAGTCTTTTTCGCTGATCGGGTTATCGGCATACAGGTAAAGATTCATAAGCCGGTCTAAGGCACGCTCAGTCTTTCTCTTCTCAGCACGTAGCCGCTTCAGCTCCGGATCTATGGTAGTAGCTTTCTTTGGCTTCCGGAAGCGTTTGCCATCCAGCGGTGTAGAAGAGAACATATGGAAGCAGCTATCCAGTCCGTCCTTGCCGATGTGGTCCACATTTTGAAATGTGCCACCATTCAAGAGAGCGTCTTGCAGCTCCGATGTGTCATGTATTGAAGAGAAAGCGGCTCTGGCATGCATCATGTTCAAGACATAGTTAAGCACGAATTCACCAATCACCGGATCAGAGATGGACTTTGTATTGCATGTCTTTTTCTTCCGAAGGTTCGGGCATGCGTACTTGGAAGGCCTGTATCCGGATGCCAGCAGTCTGGAAGGAGTAGAAACGTACTGAGAGCCACACGTTCCGCAGTAGAGCAACCCACCGAAGATGTGAATTCCCTTTGAGGTATGTTGCTGGCCAGGCAATCGTTTTGAACGGGAGTTTGACTGTAAGATGCGGTTCACGTTGCCAAACTGTTCGTCTGAAATGATCCGTGGATGGTGATCTGGCACCTCAATCCATTCGGACGGGTCCTTTTCGATTTTAAGCCCCGGTATCTTGTAGTGGTTGTATCTGTATATGCCGGTATAGAATGGATTGGTTAAGATGATGAATATGCTGACCGGAGACCAGTCGTTGCCAGCTCTCGAAGCATAGCCATCTTCATTCAAAGCCCTGGATACCATTACCAGTGAACGATGTTCTGAATAAAGATCGTACATCTTGCGCACAAGAAAAGCCTCCTCCTGGTTGATGGAGAAAGTCTTTGAATCCTTGTCGTAGTCGTACCCATAAGGTACACGACCACCATTCCAGAGCCCGTTCTGTGCCCTGGAGAGCATTGTGGCAGTTACACGTTCAGACGTCATGTTACGTTCCAGTTCAGCGAAGACCAGGATGATTTTCAGCATGGCTTCTCCGATAGCTGTACTAGTGTCAAATTGTTCATTTTTGCTGACGAAGGTTACGCCCAGGTCCTTCAGTTCCTGGTACATAGATGCAAAGTCCAGAAGATTCCTGGAGATACGGTCAATCTTCCAGCAGAGAAGATGCGTGAACTCTCCGGCACGGATCCGGCGCATCATGTTCTGAAATTCCGGACGATCAGTATTCTTTCCACTGTAGCCAGCGTCCTCGAAGACAACATAGTCATTTATCCCAAACATGAGCTGTGCGTAAGTTATAAGCTCTTGTCTCTGCATAGGGAGAGAGTCCCTGTCTATCTGATAGTTTGTGGATACTCTCACGTAAAGAGCAGCCTTTTTGGGAGTCTCACTTGTATTATTTCTGTTTATGCTCATTATTCCACCTCAAAAAAGAAAAGCCCCTTTATGGGCAATTTCAGCTTATATAGGCGGCATATTTGTTCAGAACCGCCCAAACTACTTTCCGGTCATCGAAAGAAGCAATCTGATAGCAAGCGAGCAATCGCTCCAGCTCCTTCACGAAGTCCTCTTTTCCATTGCTGTTTTCACAGCGGATGTTTTCAGTTCCCATAAAACGTTACCTCCTGTTCTTACGGACGTACTCGAAGTAAGCAGTAGAGATTATGCTTGCCTCTTATCCGCATATTTCTCAGGTATAACCATGTGAGTCCGCAGGAAGTCCTTGCACATAGACTGTCTGTCTACCGGTATTCGATGAATGATGTTGAGCCATTCTTCATCTTCAAGACTGAGAGTCTTTGATTCCGCTTCTTCCCCGGTAAGAAGAAAGTCAGTAGATACATGGAAGAATTTCGCTATAGGCGAGATCAGATCTGCTGAAGGACTGCCCTTGCGGATTTTCCAGCCGTTCACGGTTGCTTTGGAAACATTGATGGCATCTGCCAATTCCTTCTGTTGAAGCCCGTATTTGTCGAGCAAAAAGAATACACGTTCTCCGATAGTCATAAAAAATACCTCCAAAAGTATGCAAATGATTACTATTTTGACTTGACAAGTAAGCTTTTGTTGATTATGATTGGTTTGTACAACACAAAACAACATACAAATCATTGCAATTTACATCACGCTTTGTAATCAAAGCGGTAAAAAATCAAGGAGATATGCCAGTATCTCCAGTCAGTGTTTGTCAGTACACTTTTGTTTATTTTACAGCAGATTATCAGTGATGTAAAGCAAATTTCTGAGGAAGGAGGAAGACATGAGCCGTAAGTTATCGCCTTGGTGCAAAAAAGTTAAAAAGAAGCTCATCGACCTCGACATGACAACCACGGAACTTGCAGAAGTCATCGGTTTATCCAGAGGGCATGTTTCCGCAGTCGTTAATGGACGGTCGTATTCAGCAAATACTGTAAAACTTATCAGCGATTACTTGAATGTTCCGTATGATTGTGGCTGTACCTTATAGGTTATGAGCTTATTTTAAGCCATAAGGAGGAAAGAAACAATGGATAGCAATTGTAGGAAACTGGGTGAAACCCCATATCGTGAATGTAGAAAGCAGGCTGCAATCTACAATGATGCTCTAGGCAGCATGGAAAGAGCTGCTGAGATGCTCGGTGTTTCAGTTAATACGCTGAGCAACTATGAGCTGGGAGTCACGGTACCTCCGGTAGACATTATCATCGTGATGGCTGACCTGTATCGTGCTCCACAACTGAAGACAATGTATTGCAAGAATGAGTGCTTGATCGGAAGGTGTATGCCAGTAGCTGTTGAAGCCGGAAGCATTGATAATATAGTGATTCGGATTATTAAGCAGTTCAAGGAAAGCCGGATTGAAGGCTTGAAAGATAAGCTCATCGGAATTGCAGAAGACGGGAAAGTCAGTGAAGAGGAAGAAAAAGAACTCAACGAGATATGCCAGGAATTGGATGAAATGGTAAAGACAGTATGGGAATTGAAGTTAGTCCAGGAGAGGGAGTGTAGCTGTGGAATTACCAGAAAGAATTGAAAAGCGAATGAAGCAGTATGGACTCAATACACTGGAAGAAATGGTCCAGGCTATTGACCAGCAGGAACCGATAGACATCGGAATCTTTGTATCACCGGTAAAAGGAAGTGGGATATATGAAAAACAAAGTGCTAATTATTATCTTACCTGTTTGTCCACTTTATTCCAAGTGGCTGTTTACCAAAAGAGAGAGAAAGCAACCTGAAGGGTTGCTTTCTTGTTTCTAAGCAACTCCCAACAGTTCTACCTCAAACACCAATGTTGAGTAAGCAGGAATAGAATCAACTGATTTATTGCCGTATCCCATTGTATAAGGGATATAAATTATCCATTTATCCCCAACGTGCATTTTCTGAAGCGCCACCTGCCAGCCTTCTATTACGTCACTGAGACGTAAAGCATCGGGACAACTACGTTCATAAGAATTATCAAACTCCCGACCGTCAATCAGACTTCCTTTGTAATGCACGGTAACAATGCTCCGCGCACCCGGAGAAACCGTACCTTCACCGGTCTCCAGTATTTTATAATAGATGCCACACGGCAATGCAAAAACACCTTCCTGAAAAGACAGGTTTTTCAGAAATCGCCGATTGGCTTCTTTATATTCTTTCTTCTTTCCCATAAACTATCTTATTAGAGTTCACAAAAATAAGTAGAATTGAGAAGAATCTATCATAAAAACAGTATATTTGTTTGTTGAATTATAAAACCTCTTCGCTATGGGACAAATGAAAACTAAATGTAGCAGTAGTGCTACCGGACTATTCTTTCTGCTTTTGATGATCGTGAGTTTTTCATCATGCACACGCACGCAAAAAGACATCATTCCTTCTGCCGAATATGCTCCGTATGTAAATGCCTATACGGGAGGAGTTATTTCACAGAACTCTACCATACGTATTGAACTGACACACGAGCAACCAATGGTAGACTTAAATAATGAGTTAAAGGAAAATCCGTTTAGTTTTTCACCTTCACTGAAAGGGAAGGCATATTGGGTGAGTAATAATACCATTGAATTTGTACCCGAAGAAGGTACACTGAAGCCGGGGTCACTTTATGAGTGTACGTTCCAACTTGGCAAATTCGTCGAAGTGGACAAGAAATTAAAGGAGTTCAACTTCTCCTTCCGGGTACAGGAACGCAATTTCACACTTTCCATAGAACCACTACCTATCACAGATGCCCAACCGGATGAAATAAATATCAAGGGGGAAATATGTTTCAGCGACATCGTAAAAAAGGAAGAGGTGGAAAAGATATTGACCGTCAAGGACGGGAATAACAAAAGCTATCCGGTAGAAATTATACCAACAGATAATCTTACCCGATACCAATTCTGTATCAACCAGGTTCCAAGAGATACGGAGGATTACCAACTGACCATCACTGCCAATGGCAGTCCCGCACGTATCGATCAAACTCAAAGTGAAGAGGTTCTGATTCCAGCGAAAGATAGTTTCCGCTTTCTGTCCGCCACACGCATCGACGAACCGGAAAATGGAATTGAGGTTGTGTTCTCCACCCCTTTATCCGATACACAGGACCTGAAAGGGTTGATTGAGATTCCGGAGCTTTCTTCTTCCGTTTTCCAGATCAAAGAAAACAGGGTATTCATCTACTTCGAAGCAAACCAGCTAAGCAAATTGACGCTCAACATCCATGAAGGAAGTAAAAAGCAGTCAGGGCAAAACGTTGGGAACTTCACATTCGATCTCATTCAGCGAAATAAATCTGAAACCGCAGGTAGAGATGTTGACAACCGCCGCTATCCTGCCCGATTACAAAAAGCCTGATTATCCCATTCCGGGCTGTAAACCTGTATGCTGTGGACTTAAGCGTGATTCGTATCTTTGAAAATAATGTGCTGATGTTTATGCAAACCAATTCGCTAGCTTCTGCTAATGAATTACGCCGTTCGGGACGGTTGGTATACAAGAAAACATTATGGCTGGGCAAAGATACCTCAAAAGATATTCATAACTGGGAAAACTATTCGATAGACCTTGCCGGATTGATTCGTCAGGAACCGGGAGCCATTTACCGGGTGATACTCTCTTTCCGCCAGGAATACTCCGCTTATCCATGCGGCGGAGTCGACAATCAGGATATTAAGTTCGCTGACAATAATACGCCGGACGGTTTGATGAAAGTAAGCGGAAGTGCCTTGTCCGAAGCGGATGAAGCGGTTTGGGATACGCCCGAAGCCTATTATTACTATAACGGCGGAACAATGGACTGGAGTGTATACCGATGGAAAGAACGGGATAATCCCTGTCACCCTTCCTATTATATGAATTCGGATCGGGCTGCCGCCTGCAACATTTTTGCCTCTAACCTGGGAATGATCGTGAAACGTAATTCTCTGAATAAACTATGGATTGCCGTAAGTAACATATTGGATACAAATCCGGTAGGAAAAGCACAGGTAACGGTTTACAACTTCCAATTGCAACCCATAGGAAAAGGGGAAACGAATGGAGAGGGTTTTGTTGAAATCAGTTCAAAAGGAACACCCTTCATCGTTGTGGCAGAAGCGGAGAAACAAAAGGCTTATGTTCGCGTGGTAGACGGTGAAGAACAGTCTGTCAGCCGGTTCGATGTAGGAGGAAAAGAGATTCAGAAAGGACTGAAAGGATTTATCTATGGTGAAAGAGGCGTATGGCGACCGGGAGATACACTACACATCTCCTTCATATTGGAAGACCGGGAAAAGAGGATACCGGACAAACATCCCGTAGCACTCGAAATCTATAATCCGAAAGGGCAGTTCTATACCAAAATGATTTCTACACAAGGTATGAACGGATTCTACACGTTTGATGTTCCTACGCAAGCCGGTGACCCGACCGGTCTTTGGAATGCATATATAAAGGTAGGAGGAACTACTTTCCACAAAGGCCTGCGTATTGAAACGATAAAGCCCAACCGACTGAAAATCAATCTGACGCTACCGAAGATTCTTCAATCAACAGACAAAAATGTCACTGTTCCGCTCGCTTCTGCGTGGCTGACGGGAGCCACTGCCTCCAAATTGAAAGCTAAAGTGGAAATGTCTTTGTCCAAAGTAAACACGCAATTCAAGAACTACGGACAATATATATTCAACGATCCTGCTACGGATTTCACAACCATTAAAACGGATGTGTTCGATGGCATACTTAATGCGGAAGGAAAAGCAGGAGTCACGTTGAAAGTTCCGGCAGCAACAAATGCACCGGGTATGCTGAATGCGACCTTCACCACCCGGGTATTCGAACCGGGAGGAGACGCCAGCATCTATACACAAAGCATTCCGTTCTCCCCATTTGTATCTTACGTAGGAATCAATCTGAATCAACCGAAAGGAAAATATATCGAAACGGATAAAGACCACGTCTTTGATATCGTGACCGTTAATTCGCAAGGACAGCCGGTGAACCGTTCCAACCTGGAATATAAGATATACCGCATCAGTTGGAGCTGGTGGTGGGAAAACAGCGACGAGTCTTTCGGCACTTACATCAACAATAGTTCCATTACCCCCGTAGCCAGTGGTAAATTGCAGACCAGCGGAGGAAAAACAACATTTAAATTCCGTGTCGATTATCCGTCTTGGGGACGCTATCTCGTATATGTAAAAGACAAAGATAGTGGCCACGCCACCGGAGGAACCATCTATGTAGACTGGCCGGAATCACGGGGACGTTCGAACAAGACCGATCCCAGCGGTATCAAGATGCTTACTTTCTCGCTGGATAAAGACTCTTACGAGATAGGAGAAACAGCTACGGCAATTATTCCTGCGGCTGCCGGAGGGCGTGCGTTGGTATCCATAGAAAACGGTTCGTCCGTATTGCACCGGGAATGGATAGAGGTAACCAACGAGGGAGACACGAAATATACATTTGAGATTACTCCGGAAATGGCTCCGAACGTATATCTGCACATCAGTCTGCTACAACCTCATGCACAGACAATAAATGATTTACCGATCCGTATGTATGGCATTGCTCCGGTATTTGTCACCAACCGCCAGACTGTTCTGCAACCTCAGATACAGATGCCGGAAGTATTGCGACCGGAGACAGACTTCAACGTCACAGTCAGCGAAAAAAGTGGGAAGCCGATGACTTACACATTAGCTATTGTTGATGACGGATTATTGGATCTAACCAATTTCAAGACACCTGATCCCTGGAATGAATTCTATTCACGCGAGGCACTCGGTATCCGCACTTGGGATATGTACGACAATGTATTGGGAGCTTCTGCCGGAGCTTACAGTTCACTTTTCAGCGTTGGTGGAGATGCAACGCTCAAACCGGCCGACGCAAAAGCGAACCGGTTCAAACCCGTAGTGAAGTTTATAGGGCCATTCTATTTGGAAAAGGGCAGGCAGCAGACGCATACATTGAAACTTCCGATGTATGTGGGTTCGGTACGTGCCATGGTAGTGGCAGGACAGGACGGAGCTTACGGGAATGCAGAAAAGACTGCATTTGTACGGACACCATTAATGTTACTCTCCACTTTGCCGCGCGTACTTAGTATTCAGGAAGAAATCACTGTTCCGGTCAATGTCTTCGCTATGGAAAAACAAGTGAAGAATGTGACCGTATCGCTTCAGGCATCCGGTGGTGGAGTTCAGATAGAAGGTTCCCATCAACAGTCGCTCACCTTCAACCGGCCCGGCGACCAACTTGTGTTCTTTACTTTAAAGACCGGCAACAAAACCGGAAAGGCAACCATCAAACTGACGGCAAGCGGTGGCGGACAACAAACCAAAGAAACCATTGAAATAGAAGTACGGAATCCGAATCCGATAGTTACATTACGCAGCAGCGAATGGATAGAAACGGGACAGAACAAAGAATTATCCTATCAGTTAGGAAGTTTGTCTGCAAACAACCAGATAAAAC
>ENA-OQJF01000302-OQJF01000302.1-human-gut-metagenome-genome-assembly--contig:-NODE-302-length-13406-cov-6.884253_pt1 | contig 13406 bp, 14 predicted proteins | sample MGYA00242595_ERZ504761 | MGnify/ENA primary metagenome ERZ504761 (study PRJEB26092, sample SAMD00036367) | human gut metagenome | host: Homo sapiens | study: EMG produced TPA metagenomics assembly of...
CTGTCATTTGTACTTTGTGTACAGGTTTCTTTTCTCTTGCCATAATAAAAGGCCTCCTTATGATAAAATATTTTACCATAGAAGACCTTCTAAAACATTATTTACAGAAAAAGTTTCACATTCTCCCAATACCGGACTCTGTATCAGACTTGAATTTATCACATCTGATTTATCAACTTCTTTAATCATCCTGATTGATAATTCTTTTGTAATCCATTCATCCTCATATTGATTATCAAAATAAGTCGGAGGATGATAAATCGCTTTCTCCATATTTCCTAAATATATTTTTAACATAACGACCTCTTATTTAATCTTTGTAAGTCTCCAAATTACATATGCGCCTTTATAAACAAGCAAAACTAATATTCCAAACTATTTGCATTCAAAAGAAAATATTTCATTCCCATAATGACAAATCCCTCATCATTTCTCCAAGGTTTCTTACTTCCATTTACAATGACAACCTTCTTAAAAGAATCCGGGATATTACGCAAAGAATTGAACTCCTGAGTCTGCTTTTCTTCCGAGGTCATGTCGTATGCAACCTGAATATAATATCTTTGACTGCTTTGATTTACTACAAAATCAACCTCCAACTGCTTGCGAACACGCTTACCTTCTTTATTCCTGTCAAATACTTCCACAACACCCACATCAACATTATAGCCACGGATCAACAACTCATTATAAACAATATTCTCCATGATGTGAGTAGGCTCCTGCTGTCTGAAATTCAGTCGGGCATTTCTCAATCCCAGATCAGTAAAGTAATATTTCAAATTAGCGCCAATATGCTTTCTGCCTTTAATATCATAACGGCTAGCCTTAGAAATCAAAAAGGCTTCTGCCAGATAATCTATGTGGTTGGAGATTGTTTTGTTGGTATAGCTCATCTGACGTTCACTGGAAAATGTGTTGGCAATTTTCGTTGGATTAGTAGGTGCGCCAATTGCGGAAGCAAGCACATCAACCAAAATACCGATCTCGTCCACATTCTGAATCTTGTTTCGCTCTATAACGTCCTTCAGATATACATTAGCAAAGATGTTCTTTAGATAGTCTGCTTTCTGTCGTTCGCTCTGAAGACCTACGACCTGCGGCAGTCCACCATAAGTCATGTAATCGTCCCATGCATCGTCATAGTCTCCATTATAAACAGAATAAAACTCTGCAAAAGAGAGGGGATAGATTCTGATTTCATCACCTCTACCACGAAACTCAGTCACAATATCGCTGGAAAGGAACTTTGAGTTACTTCCAGTAACATACACATCAATATTGCTCATACGTAGCAGACTATTCAACACTTCCTCAAATCGTGGCATAAACTGTACTTCATCCAGAAGAAGATAATACTTCTTACTATCCTTCATAGCATCTTTAATGAACTTATAGCACACCTTGGGATCTCTCAATTCTTCATTTTCGATACCGTCCAATGCAATTTCAATAATGTGATCTGTATCAACACCATTTTCCAGTAAGTATCTCTTAAATATGGTAAACAATAAAAATGATTTTCCGCATCTACGAATCCCAGTAATTACCTTTATCATTCCGTTATCTTTTCGCTCTATCAACTGTTGTAAGTAAGCATCTCTTTTAATTTCCATTATCTAATTCCTCATTTTTATGCATTTGCACAATTTTTAGTAATGAAATTCTACCACAGAAAAAACAGATTTTCAATATCTACTCCTATTTTATGTTCATCGACACGCTTTTATGTAATTCTATTGAATAATTTCCTGCAGAATTTTTCCACTAAAATTTCACTATTTTTCATTACTTCATTGCCTTCGCCAGATTATAATCTATATATTCCTCTTATTATATGAATTGTAAAACATTAATTCTCCACACTTCTTACCATCATTTTTTTCTGCAATTACTTGTGGAACCAATTTCCCATTTTCTCCGTTTTTGATATAAACAGCTATAATATAAGAACTTCTATCATATGTATAATTTTCTTTATCCTTACTTGTTTGAACCAAATGATAACGGTATACTCCGCCATGCTGGAACTGCAATGAAATCATCTTTTCCGCATTATTACCATCCAGTACAAAAACATGTCTGTCGTTATCAGAATCTCCCGGCATAGGAATGCCTATGTCTAATGCACGAAATTCATAAGTTCCAGTAAGATCAATTCCTTTTTCATTGCTATTTTCTTCAAAATTTTGCTTAACTGTTAACGGAACCTCTACTACATTTGATGCAGCTAAAACTTTATCAGCAGGAAAACACAAGAAGCTAAACAATAGAGCTGCTAACACAAGTATCTGTCTATTTTTCTTCATATTGCGGTTCTCCTTTTTCATCAGCATTATTTTCTAAAATTCTTCCAATTAGAAGATGTCTGCCGTTTGTACTCTCTGAAGTACAAGTAGATAGCGTTACATATCTTTCATTATCATCAAAAGATGTTTTCTTCAAACAAAACAGAAATGGGAAACCTGGCATACCCATAAAGAAGCGCTGAAACGGAAAGCGGAGGTTGAAAACCAACAGAACAATGGTACATTCCTTCCTCCGAATAATCAGAAAGTTTCAGATTTTCTGTATGATTTTGTTTCCACGTATGGGGAGAAAAAATGGGGCGTGTCTATGTATGACAGTCAAACAGCCCTGATTGCCAACTATATCAATCCGATTATCGGAGATATGGAAGTGCAAGACATTACTACCCGCGTGGTGGATAAGTATATTCAAACACTTCAAAAGACGCCTTCTGTTTCTCGGAAGAATAGGAAAGCACGGACAGAATTTGTCACGAACTCAACGATTGAGAAAATCATCAAACTTCTACGGTGTGCTTTTAAGCAAGCTGTTCGTTGGGAATTGATTGAAAAAAATCCTTTTGACAATGTAGTCCTTCCCAAGACTGAATATAAAAAGCGCGATATTTGGGATGCTGAAACGATTCGTCTTGCTTTGGATCAGTGTACCGACAGTAAACTGTATATTGCCATGAACCTTGCTTTTGCGTGTTCTTTGCGTATGGGGGAGATTCTTGGACTAACCTGGAAAAATGTTCATATTGAGGATGAAAACATAGCAACTGATAATGCTTATATCTACATAGAAGCAGAACTGGCACGAGCGTCCAAACAGGCGATTGAGACGTTAGGAGAAAAAGACATTTACCATATCTTTACTCCGTTAATGCCGAATACCAGCACCCGGATAATCCTGAAAAAACCAAAGACAGATTCCAGCATCCGTAAGGTCTGGCTGCCTAAGACAGTTGCCTATTAGCAAGGAAGCTATTTTTATTAGCAAGGACATCGTTTCTGTTCGTTTCCAATTAGCAAAATATAAGTTCCAACTCATAAACATACATTAACCTCCAATAAAAGAAAAATGGTTTTGTCTAAAGAGTACAGCTAAACAAAAAAAGCTGTAAACCCTTGAAAACAAAGGCTTACAGCGTTGTTTCCAGCGTCCCAGAGAGGATTTGAACCTCCGACCCCACGCTTAGGAGGCGTGTGCTCTATCCAACTGAGCTACTGAGACATCTATCAAAAATATTAAGTTGTATGCAAAATTTAGACTCGAATCATCTACCGCTTAGGAGGACCCTGTTATATCCATTTAACTAACGAGACAAATGCCGCTTTTCCTTGAAAACATTCTGTTTTCAGGATTTTTGTTATGGCAACCTTTATTTTAATTATCAGCTCTTTTGAAGCTGTTAATTACAATTATTTTACTTTTTTAATATTTGTAAATACCTCATCTATTATAACAGTTTCATCTGTCTGCTACAACCGTTTTTCGTATTTTTCTGAAATCATTTTGCTTCCACTATTTTTTCCATGATTTTTATTTTTGTTAGTTTTACGTTAAATTCTGGTTTTTATTTTTGTTAAGTTTTTCTCTCTATTTTAAATCTTTGTCATTTATTTTAAATGACTGTAAGGTCTATTGTATGTGTTTTTTTCAAATGCTACGATAACTATCGGCATGTGACCGTCTTTTACTGTCACGGCATCATACGAATAAAACAGGAACTTTTACAGGAGGTTATTATGAAAAAACGAATCGTTCAATTACAGATCGGCGCTGCGGCGATTGCAGCAATTCTCGGAACGGGAAGCGTTATAAATGCATTTCCGTGTTCCGCCGCTTTGGTCACTGCTTACGCAAAAGAGCAGAATACCGAGGAAAATGTAACCGTAGTCAATGAAAAGACAACATGGAAATATCTTGACAACAACACAGATCCGGCATCCGGGCTGTCCTCGCTCACTGCTTGGACTACTCCTGATTTTAATGACTCTGCATGGAAGTCTGCCGCCGGAAAATTCGGTGCGAAAAGGGGCGCTCTTACATCTTTTAACGGATTTACTCCGACAGTTCTTTTACAGCAATATCAAGATCAAGAAAACAGCAAATGTACTCCGACATTTTTCTTCCGTACAACTTTTAATGCACAAAATATTGATCAGATCACTTCTGTCACAGGAACTCTTTTCCATGACGACGCTGTTGCCGTTTACTTAAACGGACAGTTGATCACTTCAGCCGACATGCCGGATGAAAAGCATGAAAATAATCTTTATTATGCAGGAGTAAGCGCAGGAGCTCCTAAAGAAGCTTCAGTTGTTCTTACAAAAGATCAACTGAAAAGCATCTTAAAAGAGGGATCAAACGTTCTTTCTGTAGAACTTCATCAAGACCGTGAATCCAGTTCTGATATTTACTTTGAATTTCAGAATTTGTCTTTAAACTATAATGAAAATAATACAGACGGCGATAACAGCGGAAGCAATGATGAAAAAGTAACGCAGAAATCTATTTTTCTAACTGTAGGAAACGATACGTCAAGTCAGGGAATTACGTGGTACGCCGACACAGAAACGGCAGAAGAAGTTCAGTATGCGGTAAAAACAGGCGATACATTCCCTGAAAATTACTTAACTGTACCCGCTTCTTCAACAGCTGCAAACGAAAAAGGATTCTATTCTAATCAAGCGGTTCTTACAGGACTTCTTCCTGATAAAGAATATGTGTATCGTGTAAAAAATGGCGATACAATCAGTGATATTTATAGTTTTACTTCCGGAAACAACGACGGTTCTTATGAATTCGCCTTCGTAGGAGATCCTCAGATCGGCGCCGGCAGCACAGACAGCGATATTGAAGGATGGAATGAAACTTTGAAAACTATTTCTTCAAAATTTAACGCCGACTTTCTTCTTTCAGGCGGAGATCAGGTAAACACGGCCTCAAATGAAACACAGTATACAGGATACATAAATGAGTTGTTTACTTCCCTTCCGAGCGCTACGACAATCGGAAACCACGACTCAGGTTCTGCCGCATATAATCAGCATTTTAACCTGCCAAACGAAAGCGCTGATAAAGGACAGACAACTGCCGGAAGCGACTACTGGTTTGTTTACGAAAATACACTTTTCATTAATTTAAACTCCAATGACAGATCCACCGCAGAACATAAAGCATTTATCGAAGAAGCAATCGCTGCAAATCCGAATGTAAAATGGAAAACAGTTGTTTTTCACCATTCTATTTTCTCAACTGCAAGTCATGTTGACGACGGCGATATCATTACAAGACGTAATGAACTTCCTCAAGTTTTCAAAGATCTTGATATTGATGTTGTATTAATGGGACATGATCATGTTTACACAAGAACTTATATGATGGACGGAACAACTCCTGACACAAGTAAAGGAGTTCAGAGCAGCGTTACAAATCCGACAGGAATTCTTTATCTTACCGCAAACTCTGCTTCCGGTAGTAAATACTATGATATCAAAGCTCCGAATGCCGAATATTCCGCTAAGATGGATCAATCTTACAGAAGAACGGTAACAGATATTAAAGTGACAGATACTTCTTACACAATGAAAACTTATTACGCCGATGATCTATCTTTATTAGATGAATTTACAATCTACAAAGCGGATAATACAGCTCTTCTCAATAAGATAAATGAACTTAAAAATATGAATTTATCGGAGTCTGATTATACAAAAGACAGTTGGAAGTCCTTTTCCGATGCTCTTACATCAGCAGAAGAACTGTTAAAAAATTCTGATGCCACACAAGATATGCTGGATGCATCGCTTTTAGATCTTCAGACAGCTTACGAGAATCTTGTCAAAACCGATGATCAAAACGGTAATGATAACAATGGTAATAACAATAACGGCGATAACAATAACGGCAATAACAATAACGGCAATAACAACAACGGCAATAACAACAATGGCAATAACAGCGGCAATAATAATGCCAACAACAATAACAACAGCAGTAATAAAGCAAATACTTCTGCTCCGTCCGCAAAAACCGGCGATATCACCACTTTTGCTCCGATAGCTTTGCTGCTTGCCGCATCACTTTCCGTTATTGCATTTATTACAAAAAGAAGGAGATCTGCTTAAGATCAGATAGGATAAAATGATGTTGAGAAAAATAAAGCAAAACTATATTGTACTGATACTTATTTTCCTCAGTGTCCTCACTATACTTATTCTTCAGAATTTCGGGTTTAAAAGCTATTCTCGATACAGCACAGATACACTCCACTACGACAAAGGTGTCGTAGTGGAGATTTCTAATGAGGACATTGAATATGATAAAGAACTTAAAATTCACCTCGGCAGTCAGGATTTAAAAATAAAAATGTCCGAAGGAATTCAAAAAGGTAAAATTATAGAAGTAACAAATTATCTAACGAAAACACATAATGTTCATGCGAAAATCCATATGCCTCTTATTATCAATATCGATCAGCCTGATAATATTGAGCCATATTATACTGTATACAATTATGACCGCACATTTTCTCTTTTTGCATGTGCCGCCGTTCTTGCAGCCGCGATCTTTTGTATCGGCGGAGGAAAGGGATTAAAATCAATCGCAGGGCTTCTTTATTCTATGCTTCTTATCATTGAATTTCTCCTGCCTGCCGTATTCTCAGGATGGCCGCCGATCGCATCCAGTATCATATGTGCCATACTGTCCACGGCAGTTACTCTTCTTCTGTTAAACGGACAAAGCGGGAAAACATTTTCCGCGATTTTATCTACAATGATTGGAATGTTTTTTGCGCTTATTCTTTTCCTTATCACATCTGCCATGATCCATGTGGACGGATTCAGTTCGGCAGATGCCGAAGGTTTGATTTTAATACATGAAGAAACCGGTCTACAGATTAAAGACGTTCTTTTTGCGGGAGTTGTAATTTCTTCTCTCGGTGCGATCATGGATGTCGGAATGTCTGTCGTTTCATCACTTTACGAAATTTATCACCATAATCCGACTCTTACTGCAAAAGATATTTTCAGATCCGGTATAGAAATAGGAAAAGATATGATCGGAACAATGACGAATACACTGATCCTTGCATTTACAGGCAGTGCATTCATCACATTACTTGTGTTCCTCTCATATCAAGTACAATTTAACCAACTTATCAATTCTAATTATCTCAGCATCGAAATTGCTCAGGGACTATGCGGAACATTCGGAATTGTTCTGACAATTCCAGCCGCTTCTGCAATCTCTGCATTTATGCTGACTCGAAAACAAAAGATGATCCCGTAGTGTGCCTTTCGGCTCTTCCGGCGATTATTCATATTAAAAATTAATATATCCCTGCAGCCATATCGTTCCTTTAAAGCGCCTTCCGATCTCAGGTTCTCCCATCGTCTCGGATACGGGAACACATATATCAAATTGAAGTTCATTTACATTAAGCTTCATCTGATAAACTTCCCTGTTCGTGACGATGTTTTTTCGTCTGCGGACTGCCAGTATCTCTCCCATGATAGAATAAAGATCGCACTCTATTCCATACGGCATAAAATACGTATCCACTATAGAAAATATATCCTCATTTGCAAGTCTTTTTGAAACTTGAGAATACATATCTATATCGTCTAATGTCAGTGTTTCTATCGCGCTCTGATCTCCGTTTCTTGCTGCATTAATGAGCATCTTCCGGTTATCCGAAGCTTCTTTTTCCGACCTTACGCTTTTCTCGTCTTTGCTTACCGGAAGCAATATCATTCCTGATAAAGCAAGCCCGGATAAAGTAACTGACGTCGTCGGATCTGCCGGGAATCCGGCCTGACGTTCTCTCATATATTCGATTCCGTTCTGCACCGTAAATATCAGACTTATTCCGATCTTAGAATCTTCACACATTCCGAGATATTGTTCTTTTTCAATTTTTCTCTCTACGGCAATTTCTGCATATGTGCTTATACCGCTTCCTTCAAAATACGGAAAATAATAATAAGGATCAAAATATTCTCTTTCATCTAATCCGCCGCACAGTGCAATTCCCATACTTTGTCCGTATTCTTTTTTCAGCTCACAGAAATCTTCTCCCGGCTTATAAGAAACTATTGTCTGATGAGTACACTGCTCTTCAACTTCTTCCAACAGCTTTTTTAAGTCTGATCTTGTTTGAATATTATCAAATCCTAACGCTTTTAAATACTTATGCATCTATTTTTCATCTTTCTGTCTTGATTGTTTTCAGATCTTTTTACTCTTATTTTTTCTTGACTTCTATTTTCTCATTTCCGCCCATATACGGTCTGAGAACTTCAGGAATTTTTACCGATCCGTCAGCCTGAAGATTATTTTCCAAAAATGCAATCAGCATTCTCGGCGGAGCGACAACTGTATTATTCAGTGTATGTGCAAAATAGTTTCCGTCTTTACCTTTCACGCGAATACCGAGACGTCTAGCCTGTGCATCTCCGAGATTTGAACAACTTCCTACCTCAAAATATTTTTTCTGACGCGGAGACCACGCTTCTACATCTACAGACTTCACTTTCAAATCTGCAAGATCTCCCGAACAACACTCAAGTGTTCTTACCGGAATATCCATAGAACGGAACAGATCAACTGTATTTTTCCACAATTTTTCATACCACTCCATACTTTCTTCCGGTTTGCAGACAACGATCATTTCCTGTTTTTCAAACTGATGAATACGGTATACTCCTCTTTCTTCGATTCCGTGAGCTCCTTTTTCTTTTCTGAAACAAGGTGAATAACTTGTCAGTGTCTGTGGAAGTTCCTCTTCCGTAAGCTGTGTATTAATAAACTTTCCGATCATAGAATGCTCGCTTGTTCCGATAAGATAAAGATCTTCTCCTTCAATCTTATACATCATCGCATCCATTTCCGCAAAACTCATTACGCCTGTAACAACATTACTTCTAATCATAAACGGAGGTATACAATATGTAAAACCTCTGTTGATCATAAAATCGCGGGCATAAGATATCACTGCCGAATGCAGTCTTGCTATATCTCCCATAAGATAATAAAAACCGTTTCCTGCAACTTTTCTCGCACTGTCAAGATCAATGCCGTTAAACGCTTCCATAATCTCTGTGTGATACGGAATTTCAAAATCAGGAACTACCGGCTCTCCAAAACGCTCGAGTTCTACATTCTCACTGTCATCTTTTCCAATCGGAACAGACGGATCGATAATATTCGGAATGGTCATCATGATTTTCTTGATTTTTTCTTCAACTTCTTTTTCTTCTACAGACAACTCCTCGATTCTTCCTGCGCTTTCACTTACTTTTTTCTTAAGAACTTCTGCTTCTTCAAATTTTTTCTGAGCCATCATTGCTCCGATTTCTTTTGAAGATTTATTCTTTTCTGCACGAAGAGCTTCTACTTCCTGCTTTATCTCTCTGTTTCTTAAGTCTAATTCAATTACTTCATCAACAAGAGGAAGTTTTTCATCCTGAAATTTATTTTTAATATTTTGTTTTACGATTTCTGGGTTACTTCTTAAAAATTTAATATCTAACATAACATATACTCCTTTTTCTTCTTTACTCTTTTCCTAATTAAAATTCACATTTTATTATTGCTAAAACTTATATCTTTTCTTTATGATCACACTTTTCTATACGGTTATTCTTCCATATCTCTCAAATCATATTTTTCTTGATACACCGCTTTTTCCAGACATTCTTTTTCTTCGGATGATAACTCAATATAGCTTTCACCGTTTACAACTTCTTTTATATAAGTGTAACAGCCTTCTCTGCTGTGCATTGCATTGAAGATCCATCCGTTATTGTTTTCATCCAGCATTGTAAGTGCAAAACTCAATTCTCCGCCCATTTCGTGAAAAGCATCGTATTTGACAATTCCGACCTTCTGATAATGTGTTTTCATTTTTTCCGAAATTTCTTTTACTTCTTTTTCATTTGCTCTCACAAGTTCTGCGATTTCATCCAGTTCATCAAATTTGCCGAAAATACTTTTTTCAAGATTTTTTCCGTTTTTTCCACGCATAAATGTTACATAACTTTTCTGTAAACGTCTATATTTTGTATTCAGCATCACATACAATACGATCATTACAATCTGTATGATAAACATAACGACAAACAGATAAAACGGATCTACTCCCCAACTATCCAATATACCTTTCATTTCTTTTCATCTCCCCATATTTTATGACTTTTGCTTCATCTTTTTTCTATACGTTCTTCCTTTTCACATTTCTATTTCTTCTATTTTGATTGAATAGACATGATCAAATCATAGATTCTTTCAAGTTCTTCCTCTGAATAATATTCTATCTCAATCTTTCCCTTTCCATTCGCTTTTGGGTTAACACTCACTTTTGTTCCTATTATATTTTTCAAGTGTTCTTCGAGATTATCGTACACAAACATGTGTTCTTGTTTTTGTACTTTTACTTCTTTTTTGGGATTTTTTAAAGCTTTTACAAGTTTTTCAGTTTCCCGAACGCTTAATTTTTCATCAAATATCTTGTTTGCCAATATATACTGCTGTTCTTCATCGTCAAGCGCCAACAAAGCTCTTGCATGTCCTGTACTGATCATATCATCAACTATCATCTGCTGTACACGCTCACTTAGTTTAAGCAGCCGCATGGAATTCGTTACCGCTGTCCGGCTTTTTGAAACCCGCTCTGCAACTTCATCTTGTTTTAAATCAAATTCCTCTAGCAGACGTTTATATGCCATTGCTTCCTCGATCGGATTCAAATTTTCCCTCTGAATATTTTCAATAAGAGAAATTTCAACAATCTCCTGATCCGTATAGTTTTTCACAATAATCGGAACATCTTTAATTCCCGCAAGCTTTGCAGCTCTCCATCTTCTCTCACCCGCTATGATTTCATAATAATCTTTCTTTTTTTGAACAAGAAGCGGCTGTAATATTCCAAATTGCCTGATAGAATCTGCCAATTCCATAAGCGAATCTTCATCAAATTCTTTTCTTGGCTGTTCTCTGTTCGGTTCAACTTCATTTATTTTTACTAATATTTCCCCGGATCCAACATTTTTTTCTTGTTTTTCTTTACTTACTTTCTGCTGAGATGCTGATTCTTCCTTCACAGTCTTATTCGGGATAAGACTATCCAATCCTTTTCCAAGACCATTTCTTTTCCCTGCCATAATCACTCTTCTCCTTTATGAATAACTTCTTCTGCCAACAGCATATAACTCGTAGCTCCTGTTGACTTCGGATCATAAAGATTGATCGGCATTCCATAACTAGGAGCTTCCGCTAATCTAATATTTCTCGGAATAATTGTCTTATAAATATTCTGATTCAAATTATCCTTAACGTTTTCCACAACTTGTAGGGAAAGATTCGTTCTTGCATCATACATTGTAAATACGACGCCTTCTATCTCAAGATTCGGATTCAATCTCTCCTGTACAAGTTCAATCGTATGTATCAACTGACTCAGTCCTTCCAATGCATAATATTCGCATTGTATAGGCACTATTATAGAATCAGCCGTTGTCATTGCATTTATTGTAAGCATGCTCAATGCAGGCGGACAATCAATTACAACAAAATCATATTCATCTTTTACTTTTTTCACTTCAGTTTTTAATATATATTCCTTATTTTCAACACCGATCAATTCAATCTCTGCCGCCGAAAGGTTTATATTAGAAGGAAGAACGTCAAGATTTTCAAGTGCATCTTTACATATACACTCTTCAATTCCCGCATTTCCTATTATCAGATCATAAACTGTTTTTTCAGCTTCGTCTTTATCAACACCTAAACCACTTGTCATATTTCCTTGTGGATCCATATCAAGAGCAAGAACTTTTTTCCCTTTACTTGCAAGAGCAGCCGATAGATTTATAGAAGTTGTTGTCTTACCTACCCCGCCTTTTTGGTTGGCAATAGCTATTATTCTCCCCATTTTTGCCTCCTCATATGCGTTCTTTTAACATATTTTATATAATATTGCTTCATATTCCAAGACGCTCGCAATAAGAACACTGATGTTTTCACAATCTAAATTCCTTATGTTTGCGTATTTTATATTATACCACTTTTTAAATTATTAATCTATAACTTTTGAATGTTTCACGTGAAACATTTTATTAACTTTTCACGTTTTATCTTTTAAAATAACCTTTTATATCTACCATTACTAACAAAAAATCATTTTTATTTTTGACTTTTTTATTTCTACTTCTGCTTTTTATTACAATAAAATGTTTCACGTGAAACATTTTATAAATCATTTCTATTATCTCTTAAAATATTCTTATTATTTCTTTCATTCTTGAATTGATAAATTCAGTGTAGTATAATAATTAAATAAAGTATTGAAAGATGGTGAAATCCTATGGATAAGAATAAGTTATTAAAGAGAATTGCTGTTTTTACAGGTGTTTCTTTAACGGCAATGCATGTTTTTAACAGAATCTCTACATATATTGCTACTGCTGATAATCTTCTTGGTGCAGATGATTATAACGTCTATGATTGGAAATACGGAAAAATTTCTTATAAAAAGAAAGGGGCAGGAACGCCTCTTCTTCTTATACACAATTTTAATGTTTTCTCATCTTCTCATGAATGGAATAAGATCATAGATCACTTTTCAGCAACAAACACTGTATATTCTATTGATTTGCTTGGATGTGGTTGTTCTGAACGTCCGATCTTAACATATACTAACTTTTTATATGTGCAGCTGCTTACCGATTTTATCAAAAATGTAATAGGTGAAAAAACAGACGTCATTGTTTCGCGGGACTCCTCTCCTTTTGTTTTAATGACATGTGCAAATGACGACACCTTAATCGATCGTATTATAATGATAAATCCTCAAAGCTTAGTTTCACTTGCAAAAGTTCCTTCTAAACAGAGCAAATTATTAAAAACATACTATATATGCCTGTTATAGGTACTTTTATATATAACATAAAAACAAGAAAATACCATTATATACGAGAGATTTACTTCCGCATATTTCTTACAATACAAAACAAAAGTAAATAGAAAAAGAATATATAGTAGTGTTTGTATCATCGCACAGAAATAAAATACTCATACTAAAATAATGTATACGCCTCGTCAGAAAT
>ENA-OQJF01000303-OQJF01000303.1-human-gut-metagenome-genome-assembly--contig:-NODE-303-length-13400-cov-3.192270_pt1 | contig 13400 bp, 9 predicted proteins | sample MGYA00242595_ERZ504761 | MGnify/ENA primary metagenome ERZ504761 (study PRJEB26092, sample SAMD00036367) | human gut metagenome | host: Homo sapiens | study: EMG produced TPA metagenomics assembly of...
ACTTGTTGTTGACAGCAATATATCGAGCATGGGGAAAGCTGAGGGTCAGGTTCCAGAAAGGTTCTTGGATAAACATGGGAGTCATTCGGCCAACGCCTAGCTCCAGGAACAGAATTTTGCTGTCTTTGTGTTCCAGCACATAGCGAGAAATTTTTTCGTACTGTTCTTCGTATTTCTTTCCTTGCAGAAAATTCCCATATCCTCGCACCCAAGGGAATGCCTCACCGCCACAGTGGGGGCACCGGGGAATGAGATCCGTAGGAATCTTCGTGCCATCCCCCATAGCGGCTACCATATCAGCCACCGGCTTTACCGCATCCCAAGTGTCATCGGTACAACAGGCGGCACACTGGAAGAAACGGTGATCCCCCTGGATCTCTGCCACCTTCTCCCAAGGGTAGATTTTCATGAACTGCGTGTCCTGGTTGGTGGTGAGAACGAAGAAGTCTTTCTCGGTAAGAATGGCGTCGAGATCTTTGTAGGGCCCGCGCAGTGGGGCGTTGAGCGTGGTGTCGAGGAAGGTGGCAAGGTAGCCCCAGCGCGACTCGGCGGTGGGCCAGCGGTAGGACGACCCTTCAAAGGCGCCTCTGAAACCGTAGCGCTCGGCGAATTTGCCGAAATGCCTGCGATAGGTCGCGTTGTCCTCGTAGTAGAAGTCGCCGCCGCCCGCCGCGGAGAGCCCGGAGGCCCCGCCTACAAGCACGCAATCGGCTTCATCGATCATGCGGGCAAACGTTTCGATTTGCTGGTCGTAGGGCTCGGGCTCGCGGACACTCAGTTCATAGGGCGTGCCGCAGGTGCGGTAGGCGGCCTGATGGGAAAACGATTGGTTGGTGAGTTCGATAACGAGCCGCTCGTATAGAGTCACTTGATACTTTCTTTCAACTACAATGAACAGGTGTCTATAAAAAGTATCAATGTTGATTTGCGTCAGAGCAATGAACAGTTTCGAGCTGCTGTCGATAAACGAGCGGATTCTGGATATTGTTGAGCGCTGCAATTGGAGGGCCATGGAATCGGGGAAGATCGATCGTCGCCGACGCTATACGCTCTCGGTCATACGGGAGGCGTTCTTGCGCTGCTGGCCGAGGTCGGCTTCGCGAAGATGACGGTGGCGGATATCTGCCGCTGCGCTGATATCAACCGCGGCACGTTCTATTTGCACTACGAGGACAAGTTTGCGCTGCTCGACGCGCTTATCGACGAGGCCCTGGCGGCGGCGCCCCCACTCGAGGGAACGGAGGTGGGCGCCCTCTGCCAGCGCCCGCCGGCAAACGATGACTATTATCTGCTCTACTCGGATGACGATGCGTACACCCGGGTGGCACAGCGTGTCGTCGAGCGCGGCGCTGAGCAGATGGTCCCCTCGATCATGGAGAAGACCGGGCTTTCGCGCGAGGACGCCTATCTGCTCTTCGTCCACAACGTCCAGGGAAATCTCGCGGTCAACCGCCTGCTCGGTTGGAGGCGAGGGCCCGAGTTCGCCCACGCCCAGGAGCTGCTCAGCGCCTATTCCGAAGGGGGCATGCGAGCGGTATCGGCCCCTTGCGCATCGATTGCGAATTAGAACATGATAGCGTCGTCGGCCGTGAAGGCATTAAGGGACCCCTGCTTGACCTGGATGCAGACGTATGCGATGCCCGAGTCGGACGCGGCGCGGAACTGGCGGTGTGCGGCGGGGGAAATGCGCAGCCAGTCGCCGGCTGCAAGCTCGATTTCCTCACCGTCGATCGTGACCGAGCCCGCGCCCTCGAGCACGCCATAGATCTCCTCGTTTTCCTTGTGTGCATGGACGAACGGAACGCCAGCGCCGGCGGGAAGATTGTTGACACTCACCTCTGCCCCGGTAAGCTCGAGCACTTCGTGCAGCTCGACACGGCTCTCATTACCGATGTGGGTCTTTGCATAATTAGCCATAATGGTTCCTCTCTTGGGGTTAATTTACCTTGTAGGCATCTCCTGCGTGAGCTATATTCAACGCGAAGGCGCATGCAAATACGAGTACGCACATATTTGTAACTGTGTACTTTTTTGTGAAACCGGTATGGTCAAGGAGGTTGGGTCTCCCATGATGGCGAAAGAGGAGCTTCCGGAGTGTCCGGTCGCAACGGCGGTAGCGCTCATTGGCGGCAAGTGGAAGCTGCTCATTATCCGTAACTTGCGCGTACGCCCCTGGCGTTTCAACGAGTTGCGCCGCGACCTTGAGGGGATCTCTCAGAAGGTGCTTACCGACAGCTGCGGCAGATGGAGGATGATGGGCTGGTCTTTCGCCACGACTATGGCGAGAATCCTCCCCGCGTTGAGTATGGCCTTACCGAGCTCGGCCGCCAGATGATGCCCGTCGTGGACTCGCTCGCAGACTTCGGCGCTTATTACAAGACGGTCGTTTCGTAGCGGACACGCTGCTTAGGGGGCGGAGAACCGCTACGAGGGTGCTAACGAAAACCTGTCCCGAATCATCGTGCGCCTGCGGCATGAAGAAGGGAGATTCTTATGAATATCGTTGTATTGAGTGGTAGCCCGCGCAAGGGCGCCAATACCGACACCATGGTCGAGGCGTTTGCCGAGACCGCGCGCGAGGTCGGCCATACGGTCGAGGTCATCCGCGTTGCCAGTAAAAAGATCGCTGGTTGTCTGGGATGCCAGTACTGCTTTGCCCACGAGGGCGCCTGTGTGCAGAAGGACGACATGGCCGACGTGATCGAGTCGCTGAAGGACGCCGACATGGTTGTCTTCGCCTCGCCCATCTACTGGTTCGATATCACCGCGCAGGAGAAGGCCGCCATCGACCGCCTGTACGCCTTCGGCGCCACGGGCTTCCCGTTCACCAAGACGGTCCTTTTGCTCGATAGCCACAGCGAGGGCGTCTATGATGCGGCGATCGCTATGTACAAGTCCGCATGCACGTACTGCAAGTGGGAGGACCAGGGTATTGTCACCATCAGCGGTATGACCGAGCGCGACAGCATGGCATCGTCGCCCAAGTTGGAAGAGGTGCGAGAGCTCGCTCGCAAGCTCGCCTAAGGACAAGGAGAGCGCATGGCACTCAGCGTTGGCGGAAAGCCTGCTTCCCTTACCAAGAGGATTGCTGATTGCCATGCGTTGATGCTCCCGCGGACAATCTCGGCGTGCTAGGAGGCCTTCTCGCTCAGGAACTCCCTGAATGCGGGGATGTCGAAGCCGACGAGGCCACGTCCGCGTTCCCCGATAACGCCGTCCTCGAGAAGGCGACGTTTGTATTGGCTTGCGTAGTTGCTGGCGACGCCCATGCGTTTGGCTATCTCCGAGACCCTACTGGGGCCAGAATCGGGCAGCATCGCGAGCAAAAACTCAATATCTTTATCGGAAAGCTCCCGATAGGTCGTTTCGAGAATTCGATCGCGCAGCTCCATGCGGGCAAGCAGGGAACCCTGCTGTACATCAGGTGCACTGATTTTGGGCGAGTTCTCCGAAACATCCCATGTGCGATATCCGACGAGCTGCATCATATAGGGAAATCCGTCGATGGCCTTCACGGCATCCTCGAGCGCTTCTGGCGTGATTGAGCGGCCTCCGGCCTCAACGGTTTTGCGGAATGCGTTTGCAATTTCAACGTCAGTGATTCGTCCTAACTGATGATATTGGGAACGCCTGAGGAACGAGACGGAATCGTTGCGCAGCAACGCCGATACTTTGTAGGGCAGTCCTGCCATGAGTAGGGCAACTTTTTACCTTCGCGTACAAAGTGCTGGTAAACAGAGGCAAATTGAAGCATTTCTTCGAGATCGACGGTGACTTCATCGATGGTGACGAGAAGTCCGATGTCATGTTTTTCGAGTTGCTTAAAGATGCCATTCATGCGCGTGCGCCAGTTGCCCTGGGCCTCTTGAACATATGTCCAATCGATGCCCACTGGACCAATTTGAACGCCGTTTATGCGCGCGTGAGGCTGTGAGAGGTAGCTATCTGCGGCTTCTTTGGTTCGCTCGATAATATCTTCGAGCATGCCTGGCATGGCGGAGACATTTGCTGCGATCCATGGTGGCCCCTTTGCAAGTTTTGCTGTTTTTTGCAAGTTTTGCTAATGGCTTAACATGCCTTGTGCCGTGGGATTGCAGGAGTGAAAAACGGGGAGTTCTATTATTCCGACTACGTTGCAACGAGCGGGGCCCGGAGCGCGATGTTGCTGCGCTCCGGGCCCCAACGTTTTGAGAGCTTATGGCGGTTCTGCCGTGGTACCTAGTCAAACAGACTCGGCATGTCGTTTTCTTTCATGAGGGCACCGGCGGAGGGCAGGCTCTGCGCGGTGAACTTTTCGGCCGAGACGCCGGCGCCAAGGATCTCCTCGGTTGTGCCGACGGTGGTGACCGAGCGGCCCTTCTTGGCCGTGAAAGCCTGGACGCCCTGCGTGTTGGTGGTCGTCTTGGTCTTGAGCAGCGACGTGTTGAAGTTCATCAAACGATAGTCGCTCGAGACCAGCGCGATGTCGCGATCTTCCTTGAGCACCTGGGCAAACAGCAGCTTGCTGCCGCCGTAGATGGCGTTCTTAAGGCGCTTGCGGTTGGTCTTGGTGACGTATCCAGAAAGCGCGACGCGCACCGCGCGGCCGTTCTCGAAGATGAACAGCACGTCGGCCTTGTAGTCCTCGGGGTCGATGACCCAGATGACACTCTCGTCGGGTTCCATCTCAAGATCGGTCGGCAGGTACGAGCCCAGCTGGGCCGACTTGGTGTCCTCAAACGCCGCGACCTTGCACTTGTACACCTGGCTCTTGTTGGTAAAGACCAGCAGCTCGTGGGTGTTGGAGGACGGGAACTCGATAAAGGGTTTGTCGCCGTCCTTGTACTTGAGCGTGGTCGCCTTCTTGAGTACGCGGTCCGTCATCTTCTTAAGGTAGCCATCGCGCGAGAGCATGATGGTGACCGGGTACTCCTCGACCTCGGGCTCCAAGCTTACCTCGATGACCTCATGGGGCTCGATCCTGCCCGTGCGGCGCGGCATCACGTACTTCTTGTTGACCGCGGCCAGCTCGTCGCTGATGACCTTCTTGATGTTGTCTTCACTCGAAAGGATTTCTTCGAGCTCGGCGATCTCACCTTCGAGCTTAGCGAGGTCCTTGGTGCGGTTGAGGATGTACTCCTCGTTGATGTTGCGGAGCTTAAGCTCGGCAACAAACTCGGCCTGGGTCTCGTCGATGTCGAAACCCTTCATAAGGTTGGGCACGACCTCGGCTTCGAGCTTGGTGCCGCGGATGATGGCGATGGCCTTGTCGATGTCGAGCAAGATGGCCTCGAGGCCGTGCAGCAGGTGCAGGCGCTCGGATTTTTTGCCCAGGTCAAAGTTAATGCGGCGACGCGTGGACTCAATACGCCACTTGACCCACTCGTGCAGAATCTGGCGCACGCCCATAACACGGGGATAGCCGTCGACGAGCACGTTAAAGTTGCACGAGAACGAATCCTGCAGCGTGGTCGAGCGATAGAGCTTGGCCATAAGCTTGTCGGGGTCGACGCCGCGCTTAAGGTCGATGGCGATGCGCAGGCCCGAGAGGTCGGTCTCGTCGCGGATGTCAGCGATCTCCTTGACCTTGCCCTCTTTGGAGAGCTTGACGATGCGCTCGATGATGACATCGGTCTTGGTGGTGTAGGGGATCTCGTAGACCTCGATGATGCGCTCTTCGGGAATCCAGCGCCAGCGGGAGCGGATTTGGAAGCTGCCGAGACCGGTCTCGACAATCTTCTCCATCTCCTCGCGGCGGTAGATGATCTCGCCGCCGGTCGAGAAGTCGGGCATGGGCATGTACTCGAGCAGGTCGCAGTCAGGGTCCTGCAGGTAGTGCATGGTGGCGGTGCAGACCTCGTTGAGGTTGAAGCCGCAGATGTCGGACGCCATGGCGACGCCGATGCCCTTGTTGGCCGAGACAAGGATGTTGGGGAACGTGGTGGGCAGCAGGCGCGGCTCCTTCATGGCGCCGTCGTAGCTATCGACGAAATCGACCGGGTCCTTGTCGATGTCCTTGAAGATCTCGGCGCTGATGGGGGAGAGCTTGGCTTCGGTATAACGCGAGGCGGCGTAGCTCAGGTCGCCCGAATAGTACTTGCCAAAGTTGCCCTTCGACTCCACGAAGGGGGCAAGCAGCGCTTCGTTGCCCGTCGCCAGGCGCACCATCGTCTCGTAGATCGCGGCGTCGCCGTGCGGGTTGAGCTTCATGGTCTGGCCCACGATGTTAGCGCTCTTCTGGCGCTCGCCCTTGAGCAGACCCATCTTGTACATGGTGTAGAGCAGCTTGCGGTGCGAGGGCTTAAAGCCGTCGATCTCGGGGAATGCACGCGAGACGTTGACGCTCATGGCGTAGGGCATGTAGTTGACCTCGAGCGTCTGCGTGATCGGCTGGTCGGTGACCTCGGAGTGCAGGGCCGATGACGTTCTCGGCGTTGACCTGCTTTTTCTTTGGCTGGTTCTTCGTCTTCTTCTTTGCCACGATTTCCTCTTGAACTTCTTATAGGCCGTCGTTATCGATTTGCTGCTACTGCAGGTCCAACTGGTCCAGGTATTCCTTGCCGTGCTCCGAGATATGGCGCTTACGGCCCGCCTCGTCGTTGCCCAGCAACAGGTTGAACATGGTCTCCATCTTGGTGACGTCCTCGGGTTCCACCTTGATCAGACGACGCGTCTCGGGGTTCATGGTGGTGAGCCACATCATGTCCGGATCGTTCTCACCAAGACCCTTGGAGCGGTTGATGGAGCACTTTTGGTCACCGATCTCTTTGAGGATGCCGTTCTTCTCGAGCTCGGTGTAGGCAAAGTAGGTCTTCTCTTTGCAGTTGATCTCGTAGAGCGGCGACTCAGCGATATAGACGTAGCCCTCGTCGATGAGCGTGGGCACCAGGCGATAGAGCATGGTGAGCACGAGCGTGCGGATGTGATAACCGTCGACGTCGGCGTCCGTACAGATGATGACCTTGTTCCAGTTGAGGTTGTCCAGGTCAAAGGCACCAAGGTTTTTGATGCGCTTGTCCTTGATCTCCACACCGCAGCCCAGCACGCGCATAAGGTCCATGATGATGTCGGACTTAAAGATGCGCGGGTAGTCCTCTTTCAGGCAGTTGAGGATCTTACCGCGGACGGGCATAACGCCCTGGAACTCGGCATCGCGCGAGGTGCGAATGGCGCCTGCTGCCGAGTCGCCCTCTACGATGTAGATCTCGCGACGGTTCTTGTCCTTGGAGCGGCAGTCGATGAACTTCTGCACGCGGTTGGCCATGTCGGTCTTCTGCTGCAGGTTGGTCTTGATGCTCTGACGCGTCTTCTCGGCGTTCTCGCGCGAGCGCTTGTTGATGAGCACCTGCTCCATGATCTTGTTGGCGGCGTCTTTGTTCTCGATCAGGTAAGTCGAGAGGCGCTCCTTAAAGAAGGCCGTCATAGCCTGCTGGATAAAGCGGTTGTTGATGGCCTTCTTGGTCTGGTTTTCGTAGGACGTTTGGGTGGAGAAGCAGTTGGTCACCAGCACCAGGCAGTCCTGGACGTCCTGCCATTTGATGCCACTCTCGTTTTTGTTGTACTTGCCCTGTTGCTTAATGTAGGCATCGATGGCGCTGGTCAGAGCACTACGGGCGGCCTTTTCGGGTGAACCGCCGTTCTCGAGCCACGATGAGTTGTGGTAGTACTCCTGCATCATGAAAGTGCGCGAGAAGCACATGCACGCGGTAATTTTTACGTTGTAATCGGGCAGGTCCTCGCGATCGCGACCGCGACGATCGGCCTCGATAAAGAAGGGCTCGGTGAGGTAGTCGGTACCGACCTTCTCGAGCACGTAGTCCTCGATGCCCTTTGGATAGCAAAAATCCTCTTCGGTAAACTCGCCGTCGTCGCCCTCAATACGCAGGCGGAAGGTCACGTTGGCGTTGACCACGGCTTGGCGGCGCATGGTCTCGCGATACCAATCGTGGGGGATGCTGATGGAGGTAAAGACCTCAAGATCGGGGCGCCATTTGATGGTGGTGCCGGTACGGTCCTCGTCGCTGGGCTCAATCTCGAGTGCCTTCTTTTTGGCACCGACGACCTTGCCCTTCTTAAAGTGCAGGGAGTACTTGTTGCCGTCGCGCCAAACCGTGACGTCCATGTATTCGGAGGCGTACTGGGTCGCGCAGGAGCCCAGGCCGTTGGTGCCGAGCGAGAAGTCGTAGTCGCCGCCCTGGTTATTGTTGTATTTGCCGCCGGCGTAGAGCTCGCAAAAGACGAGTTCCCAGTTAAAGCGCTTCTCGGAGGGGTTCCAGTCGAGCGGGCAGCCGCGGCCGTTGTCCTCTACCTGAATGGAACCATCGCGAAAGGCGGTAAGGGTGATGAGCTTGCCGTAGCCCTGGCGCGCCTCGTCAACGGCGTTGGACAGGATCTCGAAGGCGGCATGCGCGCAGCCGTCGAGTCCGTCCGAGCCAAAGATGACGGCGGGGCGCAGGCGTACGCGCTCCTCGTCCTTGAGCTGGCGGATACTGTCGTTACCATAGTTTGCGGTGTTTTTTGCCATACTCGCTCTCTCGGTGCTCCTTTGCTGCGTTTAAGTCATATAGATAGTCAAGGTAGCATAGCCCAGCCCATAGGCGATTCCAACTAACACGAAATCCATCGAACAACCGTTCGAAGTTCGATGGAGATTCGTTTACTCGGACAAAACCGTGTCGGTTCTGTCCGAGTAAGTTTGAAAGCGGTCGAATGCGTCTTGCTGCGTTTGCGGTTGGATACGTTGTCGAAAACGTGTCGTGCGGATTGTTGGCGAAAAGACGGCGTGCCAAGCTCGAGGCAGAACTCGACTCCTCTGACGACATCTAATGCGTAATGGGCTGGCTCTGGGTATCCAAAACCAGCCCATTTTGATGTTCGATGAGCCGAGTCAGCGTCTCTCGTAAAAGCAACTAGGAGCTAGCGAGGCTCATCCGAATTGACCTCATCGGCGGTGTCTTTTTCGAGCGCCGTGCGGCGGGCGCTGTAGGCGATGAGGCCGGCGCCTGCCGCGGCGAGTGCTGCAGCGGCTGCCGTAAAGGGGAGCGTTGACATCGCCCGTGCCAGCGAGCGCGCCCGCTTTTCCGGAGCGTTTGTTATTGCTGTGGTCCTTGCCACTGCCGGAGCTGCTTCCGCCGGAGCCGCCGCCCTCGTCGGTACCGCCGCCACTCGAGCCGCCATCGTCGTCTGCTGTCATCGGGGCGTCGTGAAGTTCTGTCGTATCCGCGCTGTCGCATACGCCGACCTGAACTTCTGAGCGTTCGCATGCCGCGTCGGGCACATGAAGCTCGTGCAGTACGGCACCCAGCGCCGAGTTTGCGCCCGGTCGAATTTCCTCGAGCGTTACGGGATCGAGCGCCACCAGCTTACGCGCCTTCGCATATAGCGTTACGCGTTTGCCCACCTCGTCGCTCCAACTCTCGGGGATGGCGAAGCTCATGCGGAACTGTGCCGTGCAACCCGGTGCCAGCACGGCGTTGCCACTGTCGGCTACCAGCGGGTGCGTTGCAAAATGTGCGCCCAGCGTCTCGAGCGTGTACTTCACGTGTGTCATGTCGTTGGCCGAAGCGTCCTCGGCAAGCTCTGGATCGTAGATCGAAGCCATGCGTGCGTTCATTCCGAATCCGATGGATGCGCTGGAGAACGGCTGGCTGGAGCCCTCTCGGTACAGATCGATCGTGCCGGCGGTCAGCAAGGTGTTACCGTCGTTTCGCACCGTGACCATGAAGGATTCGCCTGCTGCTCCGGGCACCACCGCGCCCGAGGTAGCGACCGCGCCCGTCGGAGTGGCACACGCCACCAAGGGCACTTCGATGCCGTGTAGTTCTGCCTCGCTCTTCTCCGCGCTCACAATGTGCGTGGCGAGCGCGGAGAGCATGCTCCCCGACGTCAAAAATGTCGTTATCTGATCGACGGGATGGTCCAGCTCGCACATCACGAACGGCTCCGTAAACAGATCGCCTGACAAGGTGCTGGCGAAGATGCGGAAGTGCTTGCCCATCACTGCAACTGGGTTGCCTTCTTCGTCGTAGGTCTGTCCCACCTTGCCATCGGTGTTCTCTACATAGAGCGCGCACCTGCCGTTGTTGCTTACGCTAAACGATGCCGGGCCACAGCCTGCGGCACCCACGGGCTGCGTTGCAAACGCCGATGCGCCTCGCGTCCAAGTAATATGCTGCAGTTGCTCGTTGACGGTTGCCAAAAAGCCCGAATGTTGTGGCCACGGTACCGCACGGGGTACCGTGGCGTCTGGTGGCATAACGCCCCAGCCCGCAATGGACTGGCCGATCACGGCGTACGATGCGCAGCCGCAACCGTCTGCGGTCTCGTACGCAACGGGCACCACCATTTTGCCGTTGATATTCTCGGGCTCGCCCAGCTCGATGCTCGACGGTGCCTGCGGAAAGCGGAGGACCTGACGGAACGTGAGGCTGTCGCCCGAAACGTCCGACCACAGGGTAAAGCACTCGAGCGCGACCTCTGCCTCGGTGCCCAACGCCTTTTCTGCCGTGGTTCCGCGGCGGTGGAGATAGGCGCCCGACAGACGCCCGTCGACAAGCGTCTTGCCCACCGTGATGCGTGGACACTGCAGACAATGGTAACCGTCCTCCTGCAGGCGGCCGCGCGAGATGCTGCGCCACGACGTGTGCGATACCACGCGAACTTCGCTATTGCTTATGCGCAGGCGCACAACGGACAGTATGCCGGCTGTGCTTGCCGTATCGAAAAGGGTGCTGTCGCCGTCGGGGCGCTCGCCCGAGACCAACAGCACGTAGGCGTCCTGGTTTCCTCTTCCGTCCGTATATTCCACTACGTCGAAGTCGTAATCGTATATGCCGTCGCGCTCCACGTCTTCCTCGCCAAACCCAAGGGGAAAGTCCACAGGCGTGGGAGCGGACCACGTTCCGTTTGCCTTTGTGTGTACCACCAGGCGCGAGCGACCATTGTCGCCGTAGCGCACCGAGGCGATACGGAACAGGCATTCTACGCCGGCAATCATTGCCAGCTTCATGTGGGCTTCGCTGAGCACGCCAGCAAACAGCACGTTGTCGCTCGAGGGCTTGATGCCGCCACGCTCGTCCTCCGACACGCCGGCAGAATCGGCGTTCGGGTCGGCAACGGTGTTCGTCGCCTGACCGATGTAGGTGTACTCATACATCGGCGCGGCGTTTTCGTCGTTCTCTATCAGTGCATGGACGAAATGCTCGATCTGTCCCGTGTCGTCGCTTTCTGCATCCGCCTCGAGCTCAATGCGCGTGACCGCTTGATCCCAATCGCGCACGACAGGCGCGGCGTTTACGGCAGTGGCCTTAACCTCGGCGCGTGCGAGCAGTTCGGCGTTGGTGACGATGGTGGCCGATGCGATAAATTGCGGCACGCCGCCCGCCTCAATGTTGCCGGCCGAGCCGAAGCAGGCATCCAGCGTATAAGGCGTATCTCCACCCAATGCGAGCTCAGAGCGCTGGAGCACATACTGGTCGCCATTGTTCACCGACATATTCCACGAATCGATGAGTGTGGGCCACGACCCCGACCAAGCCTTGGTGGTCCACTTGAACATTACGAACTGGAGTATCACATCGACATCGACGTCTGCACCTACGCGCAGTCGCGGAAGCTGGTGTCCATCTGCCTTCTCGTACCCAATGAACAGCGTGAGGGATGCGGCGCCGCGCACGGCAGACGAAGCGACGCCTGCAACGCCGGCGCCAAAGGTGACGGCGAGCCCGATCTGGATGGTGAACGAGCCCGACGTGTTTGAATAGTCGAGCGAAATGTTTTTAAAAAACGCCGCGCCGCTGCCGTGCGTGTGGGCACCCACGGCGAGCGCCAGCTTCGCCAGCACCCAGGGGTTGACGTTTAGGAAAAACGGCACCGGTCCTAGGGTAAACTGCTCGGTCCAATTGAGGTCGGTTCTTACCTGGAAGAGGGCCTTAATATTGCCGTATGCGGGGTCGTTGTTGTTGCCCCAGGTTTTGCCCACCCAATCGTAGGCGAGCGAGCCGTACAGCTGTGTGGCGATATCCATCGTGAACAGCGGCGTGCAATGGTGGCGAAGGAGCTTGGTGTTTCTTGGATCGGTGCCCGAACCGGCACTCATACTTTTGTACTGATTCCACTTCCCCTCCATTTCGTCGAGGTAGCGGTTTGCCTGCTTGGCACCCGACTCGCGCGGCGATTTCTTCCAGTATTCCGGATCAGGGTTGCCCGAATCGTTCATATAGCTGGCTGGTTTGTATCCTCCGCCAAACAGCACGTATCCAGCAAACGAGAAATCGAAGAGAATCGGAAATGTGGGCATCCAGCACGTGAACTTATTGCCGCCGATGCCGGGAAACGCTGCGGGGAAATCAAACGGAGTGATCTCTTGGTCCATGGTGGTGGGGACGATAGTGGTCGATCCGGATTCCGCCTTTGCCGCCGGCGCGGTAACAACGGCCATGGGGGAGAAGAGCGTGTAGGTTTTGCCCTGGTAATCGAGGACAAAGCGCAGCTTGCATCCTTCTTCCAGAAGGCTCGACGCTGCATCGAGGAACTTGTCTTCGAGCGTGAACGTCGCCAGATTATCCGCGCCCGATGCGCTGGCCGTGACTTGGCCAATCTGCGTGACGGTTTCGGATGAGCTGCCCGCAGCGGGCATCACTTTATTGATATGCAACGTTGCCTGCCCGCTCTGCGGCAGATGGGCCTGCACGGTAAAAGCGTGCGTGTCGGGCTGATCGTTTGCTGCTTCGTCCGCTGGCATTGCCATAAACGTGGCGTCGGCGTACTGGATGTCCCATTCGTCGAATGTGAGCTGGCGAAAGTACGGCTCGCCATCGGAGAGCGGACGTGTGGGTGCGGTAATGGCGGTGCCGCCTTGGACACGCGCGAGGGGAATCTCGACATCGCGGTAGCCCGCCATGCTAATGGAGATGCCGCCGTTGAAGTCGTACGCGTCGAGAAGCGTCGCCTCGTCCACGTAGCCTTCCGAAAGCGGCGCGACCTCAAAGATGGCCGTGCCTTCGTCATCGGTAGTGGCGGTGAGCTGCTTGCCTGCGGCATAGCGCGATGTGAGTGTGACCTGGGCACCCGTGATGGGCGTATTCTTGTTGGCGACGTCGACCACGACCACACCGAACATGGTGCGCGAGAGAACGAGCACCCTGAAGGGGTCTTTTTCGTCGGCATGGGCTTCGGTTCCAGCTTGTCTCCCGATTCCCGTCCATCGGAGCGGCCTACCGCAAACGCTATTCGCATGTGCTCCTCGACGAATACCAAGACACGTCCACCACGCAGGCGGCACTGCTGAGCGCGCTGTTCCACGCTGACGACACGCATCGCAGCGCGGTCAACGCGGTCGGCGACCCCTTCCAATCGATCTACGCATGGCGAGGGGCGAGCCCTGGCGCATTCCGCATGCTGCAACACGATTTCGGCATGGA
>ENA-OQJF01000304-OQJF01000304.1-human-gut-metagenome-genome-assembly--contig:-NODE-304-length-13400-cov-2.595269_pt1 | contig 13400 bp, 12 predicted proteins | sample MGYA00242595_ERZ504761 | MGnify/ENA primary metagenome ERZ504761 (study PRJEB26092, sample SAMD00036367) | human gut metagenome | host: Homo sapiens | study: EMG produced TPA metagenomics assembly of...
ATCGCCGGTCCTTTTTCCTGGCCTTCAGGTCAGCGGCCAGATCGAGCAGCTCTCAATCTCGGCGAGGGGTGTAGTCCAGAAGCTTCAAAAAGCTGCGATTTTTCAGACTCATTGTATACTTTCCTATCTATGCAATGACAAAATGTATATTTATTCGATAAGACGGTTCTATTATATAACGAATAAACCGTATTTTCAAGGGAAAGTTTTGGGAGAAACCTCTCAGTCGCGGACGCTTCCCCTTACAGCTCCAGCAGTTCCTTCCGCCCGCTGGGGGTGTAGGCGGTCAGGCGCACGCCTGCCTTTTTGAACATGAACCGCGCCGCCACGCTGGAATCGGAATCGTGGTACTTGTCGCCGTAGTACACCACCTCGGAGATGCCGGACTGGATGATGGCCTTGGCGCACTCGTTGCAGGGGAAGAGGGTCACATAGACCCGGGCACCCTTCAGGTTGTTGTGGGCGCTGTTCAGGATGGCGTTGAGCTCCGCATGGCAGACGTACATGTACTTCGTGTCCAGCGGGTCGCCCTCGCGCTCCCACGGCATGGCATCGTCATCGCATCCAATGGGCATTCCGTTGTAGCCCAGGGAGAGGATCTTGTTCTCCGGGCTGACGATGCAGGCTCCCACCTGGCTGCTGGGGTCCTTGGAGCGCATGGCGGTGAGCAGGGCGATGCCCATAAAGTATTCATCCCAGTTGATGTAATCGGTGCGTTTCATGGCAAAGTGCCTCCCTCTATCTTTCATTGGGTCTATTGTACCATGCCAACCCACGTCCTGCAATCGATTTTGCGCGCATCCGGTCAAAATGCACAAAAGAACCCTGGGAAGTTTGGCGGGCAGGTGAAAGAAAATTTCGGACAATCTATTTGAAAATCATTTGGAGTGTGGTATTATCTTTGTAAAATATGCCACAAAAACGGAGAGACTGCTCCGTGCGGCGGAAATGAGGGAAAAACCGATATGAAATACGCAAGCAACAACATCCGTAATATCTTGATTGCAGGCCATGCCGGCAGCGGCAAAACGACGCTGACTGAGGCACTGGTCTATTTTTCGGGCGCAGCAGAGCGTATGGGCCGTGTTGAGGACGGCACCACGATTTCGGACTTTGACCCTGAGGAAGCAAAGCGGAAGGCAAGTCTGTCGGCATCCGTGGTGCCGGTGGAGTACGAAGGCATCAAGTACAACCTGATCGATGCGCCGGGCCTGTTCGACTTTGAGGCAGGTGAGTATGAGGGCATCCGCGCTGCCGAGAGCGTGCTGGTGTGTGTTTCCGGCCGCAGCGGCGTGACCGTGGGCGCGGAGAAAGCCTTCCAGCTGGCCCGCAAGAACGGCAAGGCCACCATGGTGTTCATCTCCAAGTGCGACCTGGAAAATGCCAACTACTTCAAGATCCTAGAGGAGATGAAGATCAAGTTCGGCTCCACCGTCTGCCCCTGTGTTGTGCCCGCCAAGCTGGACGACGGCACCCCTGTCTACATCAACCTGTTCAGCCAGAAGGCCTTCAAGTATGAGAGCGGCAAGCAGATCCAGGTGGAGCTGCCCGATATCGGCCACCGCTTTGAGGGCCTGATCCAGGCTATGTATGAAGCCATTGCCGAAACGGACGAGACCCTGATAGGAAAAGTTCTTTGAGGGCGAGCCGTTCACCACCGAAGAGATCGTTACCGGCATGGCCGCAGGCGTGCGCACCGGCCAGATCACCCCCGTGTTCTGTGGCAGTGCCGTCAACCTGCAGGCATTGGATATGCTGCTGTACAACATGAAGGAGTTGCTGCCCAGCGCCGCAACAGCCGCTGTTGTTGGCGAAAACGCTGACAGTGAGCCGGTTGAAATCACCGTGGACGACACGCCCCCACCTGCGCTTATGTGTTTAAGACCGTTGCCGACCCGTTTGTGGGCAAGCTGAGCTTTATCAAGGTCCTGTCCGGCAAGCTGAGCGCAACCAGCAACGTCATCAATGCCCGCACCGGCCAGCCGGAGCGCCTGGGCAAAACATTGACCGTATGCGGCAAAAAACAGACCGACACCCCCGCCATTGTGGCCGGTGATATTGGCGCAGTTGCCAAACTGGCCACCGCCAAGACCGGCGATACCCTATGCGATCCTGCCCGTGTTGTCACCCTGCCCGCCCCCAGCTACCCCGTTGCCTGCTACCGCATGGCTGTCAGGGTTGCCAAAAGGCGATGAGGGCAAGGTTCCGGCGCGCTGGCCGCCTGATCGAAGAAGATCCGGCCATTTCCTTTACCGTTGACCCCGAAACCAAGCAGCAGATCATCAGCGGGGCTTTGCAGCCGGACGAGGCCATGCCCTCCATCCGGGGGCTGGCACGGGACCTGCGCATCAGCGTCATTACTACCAAGCGCGCCTACGATGAACTGGAAAAAGAGGGCTTTCTTTATGCAGTACCGGCAAAGGGCTTTTTTGTAGCCCCGAAAAACACCGAGCTGCTACGGGAAGAAACCTTGAAAAAAATTGAAGTGCATCTTACCGAGGCCGTCCGCCTGTCCGCATCCTGCGGGCTGAGCAGGGAAGAGCTGCGGGAGGCTCTGCTTTTGCTGTTCCGTCAGCCTCAGCTTTTGCTCTCCAGATCTTCACTACCTTTTTGCCCCAATGTGTATAAGCACTTGGCCAGGAATTCAGGCCACGCACCAGACGTTCGATCTGTACTGCGGATGTATTCCAGTCAATATTTCCAAGCTTTTTATCGAGCATTCTAGCATATTCTGTTGGACTCTCACCCTGCTTCTCAAAAGTTGCTGTATGATCTTCAATGGCTTTCAGAGTTTCTACACAAAGTTTCGCTCCCGCTTCAGCAAGCTTATCATGAAGGCTTTCTCCTGTCTCCTCTTCTGTGATCGGCACTTCGACTTTCTGGATCATGTCTCCTGTATCCAGTCCTTCGTTCATCTGCATTGTTGTAACACCTGTTACTTCCTCGCCATTGATGATAGACCACTGGATTGGCGCGGCACCACGGTATTTTGGAAGAAGTGAAGCATGTACATTAATGCATCCATATGGTGTCATCTCCAGGATTTCTTTCGGAATGATCTGACCAAATGCAATGACAACCATCACATCTGCATTATATTTTCTCAGTTCCTCTGCACATTCCGGATCACGGATTTTCTTAGGCTGATAAACCGGAATTCCATGTTTCATCGCAGCTTCTTTCACCGGAGTTGGCTGCATCTCTTTGCCGCGTCCCTTTGGTTTATCTGGCTGGCTCACTACGAGACATACCTCATGTCCTGCTTCCACCAGTGCCTCCAGTGTTCCCACAGAGAAATCCGGTGTTCCCATGAAAATTATTCTCATCAATTATTCCTCCACTTCGTATTCCATATCTTCCTCGTTGTAGGCCGGTGAATCATGCAGTTCTCCTTCTACTTTCTCTACATAGAGGTGTCCTCCCAGATGATCGATCTCATGACAGAATGCTCTTGCAAGAAGTTCTTCTCCTTCTATCTCGAATTCCTCCATATTTTCATCCAGTGCACGTACCTTTACGTGATTCGGACGAGTCACGATTCCCCATTTTCCCGGCACACTTAAGCAACCTTCTTCGCCTGTCTGCTCACCGGATGTCTCAATGATCTCAGGATTGATCAAAACGATCGGACCCTCTCCGACATCAATCACTACAATCTGTTTGAGAATACCAACCTGCGGTGCGGCAAGACCCACACCCATCTTCTCATACATCGTATCAAGCATGTCTTCAATTAAAATCTTTGTACGAAGTGTCATCTTCGTCACTGGTTTACACTGTTTTTCAAGAACGTCATCGCCCATCTCTCTTACTTCTCTGATTGCCATTATTCTTTCCTCTCTTTTCTATAAATTCATTGGGTTAAAATCGAATTGGATTCTCATTTTCTGAAACCCTGAGTTAATTTCTATATATTGTTCCATCCTGTCTTTTAATACAACTAAGGTTCGGTATTCCGGAGCTTTTACGTAACCACTCTCCGGTAAATATCTTTGATCTTATCCACTCCCGGACTTGCCGGGCCGATCACATTGAGCTGTGCCTGCCCTTTGATCCGCAAAATGTATTCCTTCAGATACTTGCACGCTTTCTCCAAAAGCGCCTCATCTTCACATGCCGCAAGTACTGCCATCAGGTTCTCCACCGGTGGATATCCCATCAGACTGCGGTAGCGAATTTCTTTCTCATAGAATGCTTCATAATCCTGCGCTGCTGAAGCCTCGATTGCATAATGCTCCGGATCGTAAGTCTGGATCACAACCTCACCCGGTCTGTCACCTCTTCCGGCACGGCCTGCTGCCTGTGTCAAAAGCTGGAATGTTCGCTCACCGGAACGATAATCATCTGTATAAAGTGACATATCCGCTGCCAATGCACCGACTAACGTGACCTTTGGAAAATCATGCCCTTTTACAATCATCTGTGTTCCCACAAGAATATCTGCCTCTTCATTCGCAAATGCAGATAAAATCTGTTCATGGGAATCCTTTTTCTTCGTTGTATCCATGTCCATGCGTAGTACTCTTGCCTGTGGGAATCTTGCCTTCACCATATCCTCGATCTGTTGAGTTCCTGCGCGGAATTCTCCGATATACCTGGATCCACATTCCGGACACTTTGTCACCTTCGGCTGCTCATATCCACAGTAATGGCAGACCATTTTTCCACCTTTGTGTACCGACAAGGATACATTACAGTGCGGGCATTTCACTACATGGCCACATTCTCTGCAGGAAACAAAACCAGAATATCCCCTGCGATTCAAAAACAGCATGATCTGCTCTTTTGCATTCAATCTGTCTTCGATCAGTTCCTGCAACTTCTCACTCAAGATGGATCGGTTTCCATTCTTCAGTTCTTTACGCATGTCTACTGTATACACAGTTGCCATCTGCTGCATATGGGAACGGTTCTTCATCTCGTAAAGCTGATATTCACCAAGTCTTGCCCGATACATGGCCTCCATGGACGGAGTTGCGCTTCCAAGCACTACACTGGCATCTTCTACTTCTGCCCTGTGGACTGCCACTTCTCTTGCATGATAGCGTGGCACCTGCTCACTCTTGTAGGTTGGTTCATGTTCTTCATCAATAACGATCAGCCCCAAATCCGGAAATGGAGTAAAAAGTGCAGAACGTGGTCCGATCATCACATCGACCTCCCCCCTCTTTGCACGCATCATCTGATCGTAACGTTCTCCGGCAGACAGTCTTGAGTTCATGATAGAAACTCTGTCGCCGAAACAGCGGTAAAACCGCATCACTGTCTGATAGGTCAGTGCGATCTCCGGAATCAGAACGATTGCCTGCCTTCCCTGCCCGACCACAGTGCGAATCATCTCCATATAGACTTCTGTCTTCCCACTTCCGGTCACTCCGTGAAGCAGATAAGTTCTCCTTGTTCCACACAGATAGTCTTGCCGGAATCCCTGGATCACATGCTGCTGTTCTTCTGTATAGATGATTTCCTGCTGTGATTTCTTTGCCTGTTTCACCGGATTACGGTATACTTGCTCTGACTCTATCTTCAGCACGCCCTGCTCTTCCAATGCCCGGATCACAGGCAACGTCACATTTAATTTTTCGTCACCAGCTCATAATCCTGAACCGGTACTTCCATCAAAGCTTCCAGAAGTCTCGCTCTTGCTTTCTGATTCTTTTTCTGATAAAAAGCCAGCTTCTCCCGACTCTCTTCCTCAGTAAGCAGCAAACGGAGATGTTTCTTCACCTTCGCATTCTCTTTCTGCTTGATTGGCAGCACTGTCTTAAGTGCCTGGATCATTGTTCCGCCATACTGCTCTTTCATCCATGCCGCCAGCGCGATCAGTCTCGCTTCGATTGCCACGCTGTTTCTGGAAATGTCTGTGATCTCCTTCACCTTTGACAGATCATAATTGCAAGTCTCTGATAATGAAGTCACATAACCTTTGATCTGTCGGTTTCCTTTTCCAAAAGGGATAATTACTTCCATCCCCGGATGCAGCTCGTCTTTCAGTCGTTCCGGTATTCGGTACTGAAAGATCTTATCCAGTTTTTCATGTTGTATATCTACAATAACATCTGCAAACACAATCTTATTTCTCTTTTAATTCTTCCAGAACTTCCTTGATCAGCACACGCTCATCCATCGGATGCTTCACGCCGCAGATCTCCTGATAGTCCTCATGTCCTTTTCCAGCCAGTACAATAACATCCCCAGGTTCGCCGTGCTCGATCGCATATTTGATTGCCTCTTTACGATCACAGATCTCCACATATTTTCCATCTGTCTTCGCAATTCCGGTCTTGATGTCATTAATAATATCCTGTGGTTCTTCAAATCTCGGATTATCTGATGTAATGATCGTCAAGTCTGCCAGTCTTCCGGATACTTCACCCATCTCGAATCTTCTGTCTTTGGAACGGTTTCCGCCACATCCGAACAGACATACCAGACGTTTCGGGTTATATTCCTTTAATGTAGTCAGAAGACTCTCAAGGCTCATCGCATTATGTGCATAATCGATCATCAATGTGAATTCATCAGACACTTTGATCATCTCAATACGTCCTTTTACCTTGGCCTTCTTGAGTGCATCCTTGATCATCTCAACCGGCACCTGGAAATGACGGCAGACAGAAATAGCAGTCAGTGAATTGTAAACACTGAATTTACCCGGAACATCAATCTCTACATCAAAATCCATCACGCCTGCAACATGATATGCCACACCAAGATATCCCGGTCTTGATACAAGTTCTACATTCTCTGCATGAAGATCCGCCTCCGGTGAAAATCCGAATGTCTCGATCTTACATGTAGATTCTTCAAATACATCTTTAAAATACTTGTCATCCACATTGGCGATTCCGAGCTTACACTGCTTGAACAGAAGACCTTTACATCTCTTGTAATCATCAAAATCCTTATGCTCATTCGGTCCGATATGGTCTCTTCCAAGATTTGTGAAAATGCCGATCTCAAATGGGATTCCTGCTGTTCTGTGAAGCATCAGTCCCTGAGAAGAAACTTCCATAACAACACAGTCACAACCTGCTTCTACCATCTCTGCAAAATATTTATGGATCGTGTAAGACTCCGGAGTTGTATTGCATGACGGGATCTTCTTGTCTCCGATAATTGCCTCGATTGTTCCGATCAATCCAACCTTATGTCCTGTCTCTTCAAGAATAGACTTGATCATGTAAGTTGTTGTTGTCTTTCCCTTTGTTCCTGTAATACCGATGACTTTCATCTTATCTGCCGGATATCCAAAGTAAGCTGCTGACATCAGAGCCAGTGCATAACGAGTATCCTCTACCTTAATTACAGTCACATTTTCCGGCACTTCGACATCTTTCTCTACAACAACAGCTGCCGCGCCTTTCGCCGCAACATCCGCTGCATATTTATGTCCATCAGATACTGCTCCGCTGATACATACGAAAACAGATCCTTCTTCCACTTTTCTTGAATCATTGATCAGTGTTGTTACTTCCGTAGAATCACTTCCCTGTACTACTGTGTAGTCTAGGCGTTCTAATAATTTATCTAATTTCATGATCTAACCCTCCTGTTCTGAACTGGTGTATTGCATCATTGACTTTCAGGCAAATAACGATTGTCTTAACCTTTATAGAATAACATAATCTCACCGCATATGCAAAAAAACCTACATAATCTTTCGTCCTGTTTTCGTCTTTCGAATCAGCCAGACACATCCAAATGACAATAACACAAGTCCCACACTCACTACCGGAATCATGATCCAGGCTGAAAATGTCTCTGGCTTAATATTTCTCTTATAAACATCAAGAAACATGATATGGATCAAATAGATTCCAAAGGAACATCCACAAAATCTGTCAATCCACTTCTTTGCCTGTTCGGACGGATTGAATTCGCTCTTTTTCAATCGTACTAACATAAGAAATGCCATCGCTGCTGCCAGTGCAAGCAGTGGATTACCATATTCCAGCAGACGTTCATAATGTTCTCCATCCTGCAAGGTTACCGCGTAAGTCAGCCCATAATTTAATACCATGCATACTACAAAAATACCTGCCGGAATCATTTTCCCCTTCATCACATGCTTACGATATTTATATATATAATATCCGATAAATACATAATAAGAATAGATTCTGTCCCCCACCATTGGGACGGAATAATACATCTTTTCATCAAAAAATGTGGAAATATAATTGAACAAAACAGCCGCCGTAATCACCACAAGAAATGCGCGTTCCATCCGAAGGTTCATCCCTTTACACATAACCTGGAAAAAAGGAAGTACCAGATAGATCGGAATCATTGCATACAGATACCACAGATGCTGTTCTACCGGCTTATATAATAAATCTTTGATTTGATAAGGATCCTTCATATAAACTGCATTCCAGATCATATATATTACACTCCACACAAGCAGAACAATTAGAAAACGAAAGATTCTTTTTGCATGTTTATGAAGTGATTCCTGTCTTCCAAGCAGAGTGCTCCTGTAATCATAGAAAAAACATGGTACACTTATCCTTGCCAGCAGATTTAATAGCAGTGAAAAACTGTACTCCCCAATCGTAATATCGCCATAGGCTCTGCAATAATAATTCGATACATGAATCACAATAACAAATATAAAGGAAATCATTCGAATCAATTCCAGATTATAATTTTTCTCTTTCAATGCACATTCCTCTTTCTATCTCTTCTGATTTTCATCTTTTTTTCTTGTTTCCGTCCGGTTTATAAAATGTGCCTTTCACAACCGCACCCTTTCCGTAACGATTGTTCAGCTGTTCCAATGCGGCATTTAATTTCTTATGTTTCTCGTCCGGTTCTTTTGGAAATTCAATATCAAAAATTGTCAGCTGCTCCGGTGCATTCTCTTCTACTAACTTTGACGTTCGGATTCCGAGCAGACGGACAGGTTCTCCACTCCAGCTTTCACGAAACAAATTACAGGCTGTCTCACATAAGATAACCGGATCATTCGTCGGCTTTTGAAGCTGCACCTGATGCGACATATTTCTGAAATCATAATAGCGAACCTCCATGCTCACCATCCCGGCTTTCTTTCCTGCCTTCTTCAGCCTGTTCCCCACGCTCTGCGCAAGCTCACGAAATACATCTCTCACCTCTTCATAAGTCGTTGCATCCTCCGACAGAGTCGTTGAATTTCCTACTCCCTTTGCCTCTTCCGGTTCATACTGTACCTTATCGTCTCCAATTCCATTTGCAAAATTCCAAAGCATCCGTCCATGACTTTTTAAATGCAGCGTAATTACATTTACATCCGCATGAGCAAGATCTCCAATTGTATTAATTTCAAGTTTCTTGAAGACCTCCACACTTGAACGCCCTGCCATAAAGAGTTCTCCAATCGGAAGCGGCCACATTTTCTGCGGAACCTCTTCCGGAAATAATGTATGGATCCGATCCGGTTTCTGAAAATCCGAAGCCATCTTCGCTAGTAACTTATTACTGGAGATTCCAATATTCACCGTGAATCCAAAACGCTTCTTCACTTCTTCTTTGATCTCCATTGCACCGTCCACCGGTGTTGGATATCGCCCGACAAGCTCTGTAAAATCCATATAACATTCATCGACACTGACCTGCTCGATCTTCTTTGTATATGTCCGCAGGAAATCCATCAGCATCCGGCTCTTTTCTCGATACATCTTATGATTCGGCGGTGCTGTCACAAGATTCGGACATTTTCGAAATGCATTTACTACAGGTTCACCCGTCTGAATCCCATAGGATTTGGCAAGTGATGATTTTGCAAGGACGATTCCATGACGCGAGCTCTGATCTCCACCAATAATCGCCGGAATCTCCCGCAGATCCACTTTTGATCCATTTTTCAATTGTTCAACCGCCGTCCAGCTTAAAAATGCTGAATTGACATCGATGTGGAAAATAATGCGCGCCATGGGAGCCTCCTTTCCGGAATTCTGCCTGAGTTCTTTCTTAGTATTAATTCTTGTTGTATGTATATACATTCTGTCAGTTTTTATTTTAACATATAATCTGCGCTTGTATCAATTGCTTCGGTGAACGAAAAAAAGGACTGTGAAAAATCCAATTTTCTAAAAATCTCCAGAAAATTTTCATTTTTCACAGCCCTACATATTATATCGTTACTATACTGATATTTTATTTCTTCACACCTGCTGTCAGTTTACCGTCCTTCACATCGATCAAGATCGTGTCTCCACGTCCCACATCTCCTGCAAGGATCAGTTTTGCAGCTAATGTCTCTACATTCTTCTGCAAGTAACGTTTCAGTGGTCTTGCACCGTACATCGGCTCATATCCACCTTCCACAACAAAATCTTTCGCTGCATCTGTCAGCTCAACACTCAGTTCACGTTCTTCCAGACGGCGATTCACATCAGCAACCAGAAGGTCAATAATAGAGCGTACATTTGTCTTTGTCAATGGTTTGAACATGATAATCTCATCCAGACGGTTCAAAAATTCCGGTCTGAAATGTGCTTTCAGATCACCCATTACCATCTCCTGACTCTGTTCATCGATCGAACCATCGTCCTTAATTCCTTCCAGCAGATAGTTTGCACCAATGTTGGAAGTCATGATCAAGATTGTATTCTTGAAGTCAACTGTACGTCCTTGGGAATCTGTGATTCGTCCATCATCCAGTACCTGCAGCAATACGTTGAAGACATCCGGATGTGCTTTCTCGATCTCATCAAAAAGTACAACAGAATATGGTTTTCTTCTGACTGCTTCTGTCAGCTGTCCGCCTTCATCGTATCCAACATATCCCGGAGGAGCTCCGATCAGTCTGGACACGGAATATTTCTCCATGTACTCACTCATATCGATACGAACCATGTTGTTCTCATCATCAAACAGGCTCTGGGCAAGTGCCTTTGCAAGCTCTGTCTTACCTACACCTGTAGGTCCAAGGAATAAGAAGGAACCGATCGGTTTTGTCGGATCTTTGATACCTGCTTTAGAACGGATGATTGCTTCTGTTACAAGCTCTACACCCTCATCCTGACCGATGACACGCTTATGCAGTTCATCTGCAAGGTGAAGCGTTTTGTTTCTCTCACTCTCATTCAGTTTTGCAACCGGAATACCTGTCCATCTGGAAACGATTTTTGCAATCTCATCATCTGTAACAGATTCATGCACAAGAGAAAGATCTTTTGCCTTTACCTTTGCCTCTTCCTCTTCCAGCTGTTTCTGCAGCTGTGGAAGACGACCATACTGAAGTTCTGCTGCCTTATTCAGATCATAATCTCTCTGGGCTTTCTGAATCTCCTTGTTCACCTGCTCAATCTGCTCACGGATCTTCTGCACATGCTCTACGGAATTCTTCTCATTCTCCCACTGTACTTTCTTACTTGCATACTGCGCTTTCAGTTCTGCCAGTTCTTCCTGCAAATGTTCCAGACGCTCTTTACTTAAGCGGTCTTCCTCTTTCTTAAGTGCAGACTCTTCGATCTCCATCTGCATCACACGACGACGAAGCTCATCAAGTTCTGTCGGCATAGAATCAAGTTCTGTCTTGATCAGTGCACACGCCTCATCCACAAGGTCGATTGCTTTATCCGGCAGGAAACGGTCAGAAATATATCTGTTTGAAAGCGTAACTGCTGCAACAAGTGCGCTGTCAGTAATCTTAACACCATGGAAGACTTCGTATCTCTCTTTCAGTCCTCTCAGGATAGAGATTGCATCCTCAACGGTTGGCTCATCTACCAGAACTGGCTGGAAACGACGCTCCAATGCAGCATCCTTCTCAATATACTGACGATACTCATCCAGTGTTGTTGCACCGATACAGTGCAGTTCACCTCTGGCAAGCATAGGCTTTAACATATTTCCTGCATCCATCGCACCGTCTGTTTTACCTGCTCCTACGATTGTATGAAGCTCATCGATGAAAGAATGATCTTTCCGTCACTATTTTTCACTTCTTCAAGAACTGCTTTCAGACGTTCCTCGAATTCACCACGATACTTCGCTCCGGCTACCAGCGCTCCCATATCCAGTGAAAAGATGGTCTTATCTTTCAGGCCTTCCGGCACATCTCCGCTGACGATTCTCTGGGCAAGTCCTTCTACAACTGCAGTCTTACCTACACCAGGTTCACCGATCAGCACCGGGTTATTCTTTGTCTTACGGGACAGGATACGGATCACATTACGGATCTCTTCATCACGTCCGATGACCGGATCCAGTTTCTGGTCTCGTGCTTTTTCAACAAGATCCTGACCGTATTTATTCAATGTATCATAAGTTGCTTCCGGATTGTCAGAAGTAACTCTCTGATTTCCTCTTACTGTTGACAGCGCATGGAGGAATCCCTCTCTGCTGATGCCATATTCACGGAAAATCTGCTTCAACTCACGGCTTGCATACTTCAGCATTGCAAGAAACAGATGCTCAACAGAGACATACTCATCTCCCATCTGCTTTGCTTCATCTTCTGCATGGATCAGCACATTATTCAAGTCCTGACCGACATAAGCCTGACCTCCCTGTACCTTCGGTCTCTTGCCGATTGCCTGCTCGATACTGTTAATAAAGAGCTGGCCCTGAATGTTCATCTTCTCAAATAATTTTAAAATCAGACTGTCATCCTGTGTCAGCAGCGCATACAGCAAATGCTCCTGTGCCAGTTCCTGATTCCCGTTATCCGCAGCAATCTTCTCACAGTTCTGAACTGCCTGTAATGAATTCTGTGTAAATTTATTGATATTCATGGTCTTTCCCTCCTTTGAACCACAAATTTGTTTTTCCCTGTGTTCTATTAGGAATATAGCACGTATTGTTAGCACTGTAAAGAGTTGAGTGCTAATTCTTTTCTAAAAATTTTGTGAAGTCCTTATTTCATGGGCTTCACAAATTTTTAAATTTACAATTACACTCAATTTGTAATGATTTAAACCATTCTATCTTGGCCATCTCTCTTTTTTATTCATTAACGGTTTAAAAGCCTGATGCGGTTCACTCTGATACCAATATGCTACACTGGCAACATCATCCTGTCTTTCAAATAGTCCTTTATAACATACACCGATCTGCTGGATAGTAACTTTTAAATTTTCTTCAAAGCAAATCGGATCCATCAGATGCCATCTATAAAATCCTCTCATTGGCGGACAATCATCATTATGATATGGATTATGCACCAGTTCATCGTGTGCTGAATAATACGGATATCCTAAAAATGGAGAATTATAAGTACTGTTCTACCGTCTTTCCGTTTACCTCGGTTGAGCAAAACTACCATGACCCGCCAAAATAAGTCCTCTGTTCCCGTCGCCACCATATTGTAGGATATTCTTCATCTCCGTCAATATAAATTTAACTTCGTCCTTCTCCCCACCAGTATCTTTCTAAGTTGTTGTCAGAGCAAGATATGTACCAATATAATA
>ENA-OQJF01000305-OQJF01000305.1-human-gut-metagenome-genome-assembly--contig:-NODE-305-length-13391-cov-2.452654_pt1 | contig 13391 bp, 11 predicted proteins | sample MGYA00242595_ERZ504761 | MGnify/ENA primary metagenome ERZ504761 (study PRJEB26092, sample SAMD00036367) | human gut metagenome | host: Homo sapiens | study: EMG produced TPA metagenomics assembly of...
GCATCATGCCGCTGCCCGGCTCCATTACCGCGGGTTGCGGCCTGTGCTGGGCCATGCCGTTCTCGGGCGACGCGCTCTCCGCCTTCCGCGCTGCCACCGAAGGCCGCATAACCCCCGCCGACTACCATCAGCTCGTCCTCTAACCACCAAAACCACCACATTGGGGACAGGCACCTTTGTGGTGGTTTGGAACACGTGGACGAAACAGGTTTGAAACACAGGTTTTGCACGTCAGGCACTCAAAAACGCTTCTACCTGCATCGTAATCAAAACGAAACATCCGCTCGTCGGCTTATGCGAAACTTTGCTGCAACAGTGCGATATTATCCATACTCGATAAAGCTCGCGGCGCATGGGGCGCCTCGAACGACACTTTTCTTTTCCATCAATTGGAGGAAGCATGAGCTACACGCAGAAAGTTCTCGACGAGCTCAAGGCCCGCTATCCCGAGCAGCCTGAGTTCATCCAGGCCGCGACCGAGATCCTCGGCACCATCCAGCCGGCGCTCGACGCCCATCCCGAGTACGAGGAGGCCGCCCTGCTGGAGCGCCTCGTCGAGCCCGAGCGCATCGTTATGTTCCGTGTCCCCTGGGTCGACGATCAGGGCAAGGTTCAGGTCAACCGCGGCTACCGCGTCGAGTTCAACTCTGCCATTGGACCCTACAAGGGCGGCCTGCGCTTTAACCCGACGGTTACCCTGGGCATGCTCAAGTTCCTGGGCCTGGAGCAGATTCTCAAGAACAGCCTGACCACCCTGCCCATGGGCGGCGGCAAGGGCGGCTCCGACTTTGACCCCAAGGGCAAGTCCAACAACGAGATCATGCACTTCTGCCAGTCCTTCATGACCGAGCTCTATCGCCACATTGGCCCCAACACCGACGTTCCCGCCGGCGACCTGGGCGTTGGCGGCCGCGAGGTTGCCTACCTGTTCGGTCAGTACAAGCGCCTGACTAACGAGTGGACCGGCGTCCTTACCGGCAAGGGCCTCTCCTTTGGCGGCTCGCTCGCCCGTACCGAGGCCACCGGCTACGGCCTGGCCTACTTTGTGGACGAGTACCTCAAGAGCCGCGGCGACTCCTTCGAGGGCAAGAACGTCGTCGTTCACGGCTCCGGTAACGTCGCTATCTACGCGGTCCAGAAGGTCTCCCAGCTCGGCGGCAAGGTGCTGGCCTGCTCCGACACCCACGGCTGGGTCGAGGATCCCGACGGCATTGACTACACCGTGCTCGAGCACGTCTACAACAAGAAGCGCTCCGGTCACGACAAGGGCGTTACGCTCGCTATGTACGTCGACGAGAAGCCCAATGCCACGTGGCACGAGGGCGACGGCCGCGGCGTGTGGCAGCTGCCCTGCGATATCGCGCTGCCCTGCGCTCGCGAGAACACGCTGCTGCTCGAGGACGCCCAGGCGCTCGTCGCCAACGGCTGCAAGGTGGTCGGCGAGGGCGCGAACATGCCCACGACCATCGAGGCCACGACCTACTTCCAGGAGAACGGCGTTGCCTTATGCCTGGTAAGGCTGCCAACGCCGGTGGCGTGCTCGTGTCCGGCCTGGAGATGAGCCAGAACGCCGAGCACCTGTCCTGGACCTTCGAGGAGGTCGACGGCAAGCTCGAGCAGCTCATGCGCGGCATGTTCCACAACGTGGACGACACCGCCAAGGAGTACGGCCAGGAGGGCAACTTTGTCATGGGCGCCAACATCGCCGGCTTCCTGAAGGTCGCCGACGCCATGCTCGCCCAGGGCGTCTGCTAAATCTTCGCTCGACATAGCCTGTGATGAGGCTCCCAGCCATTCCGGCTGGGAGCCTTTTCTATCCCGGAGGACTCCTCATAACTTGCGGTGATATACGGACTGTTTAGCGTCCCAGAACGGCTAATCAGTCCGTATATCACCGCAAGTTATGGATGGGTGGGTGGATTTTGTCCTAAAACGGTGTGCGGCTCCTCGTTTGGTAAACTTAAAAGTACTGGACAAGTGAAGAGATGGGGGAGAACGTGCTCAAGTTCGGTACCTACGTCCGTGTTGGAAACGCGGCCGAAGCCTATGAGCTCTTGCAGAAGAACCGCAACAACAAGATTGTGGGCGGCGGCATCTGGATGCGCCTGGGTTCGCGTCGCGTGTCGACGGCGATTGACCTTTCGGCCTGCGGACTCGATCAGATCGAGGAGACCGAGACCGAGTTTCGCATCGGTGCCATGTGTACCCTGCGCCAGCTCGAGCGCCATGCCGAGCTCAACGCGCTTGTCAACAATGTCTTTGAGTTCGCCGTCCACGATATCGTGGGCGTGCAGCTGCGCAATACCGCCACGGTGGGCGGCAGCATCTACGGCCGCTTTGGCTTCTCGGACGTTCTCTCCGCCTTCCTCGCGCTCGATTCCTATGTTGAGCTGACGGGCGCCGGCCGCGTGCCGCTCGCGGAGTTCGTTGACATGGGCTACGTGCGCGACGTTATCGAGCGCGTCGTGGTCGTTAAGCACGATTACCGTGCAAGCTACGAGGCCGTGCGCAAGGCCGCGACCGACTTTCCCTCGCTGAACGTTACCGCCGCCTGGTGGGACGGCTCCTGGCATGTCACCGTGGGTGCCCGCCCGCTGCGCGCGACCCTGCTGCAGGGCGAGGCATGCGGCCTTACCGCCGAGCAGCCTTCCGAGGACGAGCTTCGCGCCCTGGCCGCATCCGTGCGATCGCTGAGCTACGGCACCAACCTGTGGGGCTCGGCCGACTACCGCCGCCGCATCTCGGCCCCGCTCGCCATCCAGGCCGTGCGCCGCGCCGCCGGCATCGAGCTTTCTGCTGCGCTTGCCCGCGAGCTCGAGACCGTGCAAGTGCCTAAGTTTGCTACGGACGAGTATTCCTGCCGCCGCGTGCCCGGCGTCGATTCTAGCGAGGTGCGCTAATGGCTGCCAAACTCATCGATCTTTCCTTTACGCTCAACGGCCGCAAGGTCAAGGTTCAGATTGCCCCCGACACCATGCTCTTTGCACTGTTGCGCGAGCAGGGTTGTGCGTCGGTGCGCTGCGCCTGTGAGACCACCAACTGCGGCCTGTGCACGGTGTGGCTCGATTGGCGACCCGGTGCTTGAGCTGCTCGGTTCCCGCCGCCCGTGTTGAAGGGACCGCTCCATCACCACGCTCGAGGGCCTCAAGGCCGAGTCCGAGGCGCTAGCCCGTAGCGATGGCTGCCGAAGGCGCTGAGCAAGTGCGGTTTTTTGCGCCCCCGGCTCATCGATGAACGTGCTGGCGCTTGCCCGCGCTGCCAAGGAGGACCCAAGCCTCGTTGCCACGCGCGAGGAGCTGTCGCGCCAGCTCGCCGGCAACCTGTGCCGTTGCAGCGGCTACGAGAGCCAGCTGCGCGCCATCGTGCGCTTTCTCAACGAGTCCGGCGTGCAGGTGGGCTTTGAAATGCCCGAGCTGCCGGTCAACGACACCAGCTGCGACGGTGTTTCCTACAAGCAGATCACCCACAAGCAGCCCAAGAAGGACTCGAAGGCCCTGCTCGAGGGCCGTCCCGTCTACACGGGCGACCTTGTGCCCGCCGGCGCCCTGATCGTCAAGCTCAAGCGCAGCCCGTATGCCCGTGCCAAGATCCGCTCCATCGATACATCGCGCGCCCTGAAGGTGCCCGGCGTGGTGGGCGTCTACACCTACGAGGACGTGCCCAAGCGCCGCTTTACCATCGCCGGCCAGAGCTATCCGCAGCCGAGTCCCTACGACCGCCTGATCCTCGAGAACCTCGTGCGCTACCAAAACGAGGAGGTGGCGATCGTCGCCGCCGAGACCGAGGAGGCCGCCGACAAGGCACTCAAGCTCATCAAGGTCGACTATGAGGTACTCGAGCCCCTGCTCGACTTTACCCAGGCGCTCGATAATGACATCGTGGTCCACCCCGAGGGCGATGTGACCTTTATGTTCCCGCAGGGCGGCGACGTTCCGCGCAACCTGGTGTGCAGCGGCACGAGCGACTTTGGCGACTTGGACGAGGCCTTCGCCCAGAGCGACATCGTCTTCACTCGCACCTACACCAGCCAAGCCACGCAGACCGCGCCCATGGAGACCTTCCGCGCCTTTGCGACGACCGACGCGTTCGGCCGCATCTCGGTGACTACCTCTACGCAGGTGCCCTTCCACGTGCGCCGCATGGTCGCGCAGTCGCTCGACATTCCGCAGTCGCAGGTGCAGGTCATTAAGCCGCGCATCGGCGGCGGCTTTGGCTCCAAGCAGACGGGCTGCTGCGAGATCTTTGTTGCGTTTGTGACCCAGCAGACCGGTCGTCCGAGTTACTGCTGCTACACCCGTGAGGAGACTATCACCGCGGGCAACTCGCGCCACCAGATGCAGATGACCGTTAAGCTGGGCGCCATGAACGACGGCACCATCACGGCCATCGATCTACACACGCTGTCCAACGCCGGCGCGTACGGCGAACACGCCACCACGACGATCGGCCTTTCGGGCCATAAGAGCCTGCCGATCTACAACCATGTGAAGGCGAGCCGCTTTAGCTGGGACGCCGTCTACACCAATACCAACCGCGGCGGCGCGTATCGCGGCTACGGTGCTACCCAGGGCCAGTTTGCCGTGGAGAGCGCCGTCAACGAGCTCGCCGACATGCTGCACATGGATCCCGCCGACTTGCGCCTTAAGAACATCGTGCACGAGGGCGAGGTCATGCCGCAGTACTACAACGAGAAGCTCAACGCCTGCGCGCTCGACCGCTGCCTGCTGCGCGCGATGGACATGATCGGCTGGCGCGACAAGCCGCTAGCCGTGGACCTGGGCGACCGCGTGCGCGCCCTGGGCTGTGCGCTCACCATGCAGGGCTCGGGTATCTCCAACGTGGACATCGCCGGCATCGACATGCGCCTGGAAGAGGACGGCTTCATTACCATCGGCACCGGCGCCACCGATAACGGCATGGGCGTCGACACGATCCTGGCGCAGATTGCCGCCGAGGAGCTGGGCGTGGAGAGTTCGATGATCGTGGTGCGCGGCGTGGACACCGACGTGTCGCCGTTCGACGCCGGCTCGTACGCGAGCTCGGGTACGTACGTGACGGGCCTTGCCGCTAAGAACGCCGCGACCGAGCTGCGCGAGAAGATTTGCGTCAAGGCCGCCCAGATGTGGGATGTGGACGTCGCCGATGTGGTCTTCGATGGCCAGTACGTGCGCCTGTCCGACGAGCGCGCCGCGCGCGAGCTGAATCGCTACCTCACGCTGCGCGACTTCGCCAACCTGTGCGTCAAGAACATTGCGGGCGGCGACGCGCTGACCTCGCACGCCTCTGCCTGCCTGCCCGTTTCGCCTCCGCCGTTTATGGCCGGCATTGCCGAGGTCGAGGTCGACAAGGCCACCGGCAAGGTGACCGTGGTGGACTACGTGGCGGCTGTGGACTGCGGCACCGTTATCAACGAGGCGCTCGCGCGCGTCCAGGCCGAGGGCGGCATTGCCCAGGGTATCGGCCATGCGCTCTACGAGATCGTCGAGCACGATGAGCGCGGCCGTCTGCGCACCGGCAACTTCATGAGCTACAAGCTGCCCACGCGCCTGGATATCGGCAGCATTCGCGTGGCCTTTGAGCCGAGCTACGAGCCGACGGGTCCGTTTGGCGCCAAGTCGATCGGCGAGGTCGTCATCAACACGCCGCTCGCCGCCGTGGCCTCGGCCGTGGCGCACGCCACCGGACACCAGGTTCGCTCGCTGCCGATCACGCCCGAGAAGGCCCTGCTGGGGGAGTAGCGGGTCAGCGAACAAGTCGTAATTGGCGGGGCGGGGCAACTCGCCCCGCCTTTTGTACTCGTGGTGAGGTCGTGAGCCTGTAAAAGGTGTGCGTGCGCTTGCCGTTCGTATCTGCTATCATTCCTAATCTGTGCGATCATGCGGGCGTGGCGGAATTGGTAGACGCGCCAGATTTAGGTTCTGGTGGGATTCCCGTGAAGGTTCGAGTCCTTTCGCCCGCACCAACGCATCTGCGTCGGCTTCGGCCGTCGCGACTCTTTGTTGCATAAAGGTACCAGCACCTCAGATAAGCTGGGCAGTATGAGGAGGAACGTGTTGAACATCACCGCTTCTGACGTCAAGGACGCCAAGCTCACCGCTACGGTCACCATCCCGGCCGCCGACGTCGACGCCGCGATCAAGAAGGCCTACAAGGACACCGCCAAGAAGTACCGCTTCCCGGGCTTCCGTGCCGGTAAGGCTCCCCGTCCGGTCATCGATTCCGCTCTTGGCGCCGAGGCTACCCTCGCTCAGGCCACCAACGACCTGATCGCCGCCAACGAGCCCGCCGTCCTCAACGAGCTGGACATCGTCCCCACCAAGAACGGTGACTACAAGGAGCTCGACCTCGCCAAGGATCACGAGGACTATACCTACACCGTCGAGTTCTCCCTGCGTCCTGCTGCTGAGCTCTCCTCCTTCGACGCCGTCGAGATCGAGATGCCTCCCGCGGAGGTCACCGAGTCCGAGATCAACAACCAGGTCGAGATGCTCCTCAACTACCGTGCCACCTTCGAGGACGTCGAGGGCCGCGCCGTCGAGGCCGAGGACTACGTTACCGTCGACCTCAAGGCCGTCGAGAACGCCGACAACTTTGCCGCCGAGGGCCGTATGCTCATCGCCGGTAGCGACAGCAACCCCAAGGAGTTCAACGAGGCCCTGATCGGCGCTAACGTTGACGACGTCAAGACCGTCACCTGGACCGATGAGGTCGAGGAGGGCGAGGAGGCCGAGACCCACACCGTCGAGGTCACCGTCAAGGGCATCAAGGTCCGCAACACCCCCGAGCTCACCGACGAGCTCGTCAAGTCCGACTTTGGCTTCGACAACATCGAGGCCATGCGCGACGCCATCAAGATTGAGATCGAGCAGGACAAGGCTTCCCGCCTCCCGGCCGAGAAGGAGAACCGTTGCGTCTCCGCTCTCGCCGAGCGCCTGCAGCTCGACGAGATGGATGCCGACTACGAGCAGTCCGTCTTTGAGGAGCTTGGCCAGAACTTCCTGTCTAACCTCGCTGCTCGCGGCATGACGCTGGACACCTGGCTGCCCGCTTCCGGCCTGACCATGGAGCAGTTCATCGGCGACCTGCACAAGCAGGCCAACGACGTTGCCCGTGAGTCCCTGGCTCTGGACGCCCTCGCCCGTGAGCTCAAGATTGAGGTCACCGAGGACGACATCAACGCCGAGTTCGAGAAGGCCGGCGTCAAGGACGTCGAGGCTTCCAAGGCCGAGTTCATCGCTGATGGCCGCATGCCTGCCGTCCGCGAGTCCATCCGTCGTTCCAAGGCCGTCGACCACCTGGTCGAGAACGCCAAGGTGACCGAGGTCGACGAGACCGCCAAGGACGCCGAGTAATTCTCGCCACCTTGCCCGCGAGCGCATGGGTGCGCCCGTGATGGGGTAAAGTTATACACCGGTTATCCGGTTGCTTCGTACGGTGCCAGCCAATGCATAGCATGCGGGCACCGTACGTTTATCTAGAACCAATTTGGTCCGCAAGAGAGAAATGGAGATGCGTATGATCGCCAAGTTCGATTCCGCCCTCGTGCCATACGTTATCGAGCAGACGCCGCGCGGCGAGCGCAGCTACGATATCTATTCGCGCCTGCTCAACGACCGCATCATCTTCTTGGGCGAGGAGATCAACTCCGTCAGCGCCAACCTGGTCGTTGCCCAGCTGCTGCATCTTGAGAGCCAGGATGCCGAGAAGGATATCTCGCTCTACATCAATTCGCCCGGCGGCGAGGTCTACTCCGGCCTGGCGATTCTTGACACCATGAACTTCATTAAGCCGCAGGTCTCCACCATCTGCGTCGGTATGGCCGCGTCCATGGCCGCAGTGCTGCTTTCGGTCGGCGCTAAGGGCAAGCGCTTCTGCCTGCCGCACTCCAAGGTCATGATTCACCAGCCCAGCGGCGGTGCCCAGGGTCAGCAGACCGAGATCGAGATCGTGGCCGAGGAGATCAAGAAGACCCGTCGCGAGCTCAACCAGATTCTGTCCGACGCCTCGGGCCAGCCCATCGAGAAGGTCCAGGCCGATACCGAGCGCGACAACTACCTGACCGCTTCCGAGGCCCTCGACTACGGTCTGATCGACCGTATCGTCACCTCGCGCGATCTCGCCGCGAAGGACGCCTAGGATGGCAGGAAACATGCAGGACAACTTTGACGAGAACGGCAACCCCATCCGCTGCTCCTTCTGCGGAAAAGAGCAGGGCCAGGTTCGTCGCCTTGTTAAGGGCCCGACCAACATCTTTATCTGTGACGAGTGCGTCGCCGCCTGTTCCGAGATTCTGGAGGAGTCGCTGGCTTCGGATTTTATGGACGCCGCCCGCAACGGCAAGCTGCCGGGCTTCCTCAACGACCACGGCCAGGCTGCATCCCAACCCGCCGCGGACCCCGAGACCGAGGGTTTTGAGCTCGAGGACGATCGCCAGGTCATCACGCACGTGCCGACGCCGCACGAGATCTATGACGAGCTTTCGGCCTATGTTATGGGTCAGGAGGACGCCAAGCGCGCCATGTCGGTGGCCGTGTACAACCACTATCGCCGCGTGATTGAGGGCGGCGCTGCGGTGTCTGCCTTTGATGACGACATGGGCTCGCAGTTCGATGACGATATGGACGAGGTCGAGCTCGCCAAGTCCAACATCCTGCTGCTCGGTCCCACCGGTACCGGCAAGACCCTGTTGGCCCAGACGCTCGCGCGCATCCTCGAGGTGCCGTTTGCCATCGCCGATGCCACCGCGCTCACCGAGGCCGGCTATGTGGGCGAGGACGTGGAGAACATCCTGCTCAAGCTTATCAATGCTGCCGATGGCGATATTGAGCGCGCGCAGGTGGGCATCATCTACGTAGATGAGATCGACAAGATTGCCCGCAAGGCCGAGAACCTCTCTATTACTCGTGATGTCTCGGGCGAGGGCGTTCAGCAGGCACTGCTGAAGATTCTTGAGGGCACGGTGGCCAGCGTTCCGCCCACCGGCGGCCGCAAGCATCCCCAGCAGGAGCTGCTGCAGATCGACACGACCAACATCCTGTTCATCTGCGGTGGTGCCTTCGTGGGTCTGGACAAGATCATCGCCGATCGCGTGGGAACAAGGGCGTGGGCTTTAACTCCGAGATCGCCGGCCCCACCTCGGTCGACGAGAACGACCTGCTGCGTCAGGTGCTCCCGCAGGACCTCAACGCCTTTGGCATGATCCCCGAGTTCGTGGGACGTACGCCCGTCGTCACCCAGACGCAAGCGCTCGACGAGGACGACCTGGTGTCGATCCTGACCGAGCCCAAGAACGCCGTGGTGCGCCAGTACCGCAAGATGTTCCAGCTGGAGGACGTAGACCTGGAGTTTGAGGACGCCGCCCTGCACGAGATCGCCCGCATGGCGCTTGCCCGCAAGACCGGCGCCCGTGGCCTGCGCTCCATCTGCGAGGACGTGCTGCAGCAGACGATGTTCGACTTGCCCAGCGAGGAGGGCGTAGCCAAGGTCGTCGTAACCGAAGCCTCCGTAAAGGGCGAAAGAACAGCCCCAAGCATCTACGGCTAAACCAGCCTAAAACGTGTTTGCAAATAGCCTCTGACCATCCGCGGTCGGTAGCTTATTTATAGATACGCATAACCCCAACTACTGTGCTATTCTGTGTGTTTGTTTAAGCCAAAGCGAAGTCAATTCAGACTGAAGTAATCGATACCTAAGGCGTGTCCGCCTGCTTGGTTTTCGTAGATTCCGCACGAGCCGAAGAGCACTTAATGTGCTCTTCGTGCGAGCCAGGACCTGACCGAGCGAAAACCAAGCAGGCGGACACGCCGGCGGGACAGGGAGAGATATATGGAAGAGATGCCCAAGAACTACGATCCGTCGACCAACGAGCCGGCGATTCTGCAGAAGTGGCTCGACGGCGGCTACTACAAGCGCCGTGAGGGCGTGGGCGACTGCACCGTCACCATTCCGCCTCCCAACGTGACCGGCAAGCTCCACATGGGCCACGCCACCGACGACTCCATCCAGGACGCCATCATCCGCATGGCCCGCATGCGCGGCAAGTCCACGCGCTGGGTGCTGGGTACCGACCACGCCGGTATCGCCACGCAGACCAAGGTCGACAAGAAGCTCAAGAGCGAGGGCATCAGTCGCCTGGAGATTGGTCGCGACAAGTTTGTCGACGCCTGCTGGGATTGGACCCACGAGTACGGCGGCATCATCGTCGAGCAGATCAAGCGCATGGGCTGCTCCGTCGACTTTGATAACGAGCGCTTTACAATGGACGAGGACTACGCCCAGGCCGTGCGTAAGGTCTTCTGCGACTGGTACCACGACGGTCTGATCTATCGCGGCAAGCGCATCGTCAACTGGTGCCCCAACTGCACCACCGCCATCTCGGACGACGAGGCCGAGTACAAGGACGAGAAGGGCCACCTGTGGCACCTGCGCTACCCGCTGACCGAGCCGGTCAACGGCCAGGACTACATCGTCGTCGCCACCACGCGCCCGAGACATGCTCGGCGACACGGGCGTCGCCGTCTCCCGAAGGACCCCGAGAAGGCCGCCTTTGTGGGTAAGACCGTCAAGCTCCCCATCGTCGACCGTGAAATCCCCATCTTTGAGGATTGGCATGTCGACGCCAACTTTGGTTCCGGCTTTGTCAAGGTTACCCCGGCCCACGACCCCAACGACTACGCCATGGGTCAGGCTCACGACCTGCCGCAGATCAACATCTTCGACGAGCACGCGGTGGTCGTCGAGGGCTATGGCGAGTTCACCGGCATGACCCGCGAGGAGTGCCGCGAGGCCGTCATCAAGTGGTTCGAGGAGCATGACCTGCTCGATCACGTCGAGGAGCACGACCACTCCGTCATGCACTGCTACCGTTGCGACGCCGCGCTTGAGCCATGGCTTTCCGAGCAGTGGTTTGTGGCCGTCGACAAGCTTAAGGGGCCGGCGCTCGACGCCGTCAACTCCGGCAAGGTCACCTTCCACCCCGCGCGCTGGACGCAGACCTATACCACCTGGATGGAGAACCTCAAGGACTGGTGCATCAGCCGCCAGCTGTGGTGGGGCCACCGTATCCCCGTGTTCTACTGCGAGGACTGCGGCTGGGAGGACGCCCTCACCGAGGACACCGATGTGTGCCCCAAGTGCGGCGGCCATCACGTACACCAGGACGAGAACGTGTTGGACACCTGGTTCAGCTCTCAGCTGTGGACTTTCGCCACGCAGGGCTGGCCGCAAAAGCCGGAGCTGCTCGAGGGCCATCATCCCACGACGGCACTCGTCACCGCGCGCGACATCAATCGCGCTGTGGGTCGCCCGCATGGTCATGAGCTCGCTGTACTTCCTGGACGAGGTGCCGTTTAAGGACGTCGTTCATCTACCCGACGATCCTTGCCAAGGACGGCAGCCGCATGTCCAAGTCCAAGGGCAACGGCGTTGACCCCATGGACCTCATTGGCATGTACGGCGCCCGACGCCATGCGCTACAATCTGCTCACGCTGTGCACCAACAACCAGGACGTCAAGTTCGACGCGAACATCGACAAGAAGACCAGGAAGCTTATCGACAGCCCGCGCACCGAGCAGGCCAAGTCGTTCGTCACCAAGATCTGGAACGCCAGCCGCTTCTTGCTCATGAACATGGAGGGCTACACGCCCGGCGAGCCCGTCGTGGAGACGCCGGCCGACGCTTGGATGTTCAGCCGCCTGGCAAAGGCCGTGAAGATGGTCACCGAGGGCATTGAGAACTACACCTTTGGCGACATGGCCCGCGGCGTGCAGCAGTTCTTCTGGAACGAGGTCTGCGACTGGTACGTCGAGGTCACCAAGGCCCGCCTGAAGGGCGAAGGTCGTCTGCAGGCCCAGCGCAACCTGATCTTTGTGCTCGACACCTCCATTCGCCTGATGCACCCGCTCATGCCGTTTGTTACCGAGGAGATCTGGGACAACATGCCGGCGAGCGTGCTCGACCTGGACGCCGAGGGCAACGTGGACCGTGCCGAGGCGCTCATGATCGCCAAGTGGCCGGAGCCCGCCGACTACGCCAAGTACGTCGACGAGCCCGCCGAGCGCGCGTTTGAGCTGTGCCGTGCCGTCGTTTCCGCCGCCCGCGCCACGCGTTCGCGTTACCGCTTGAGCCCCAAGGCCGAGCTCGACGTGGTCGTGCGCGCCGGTGCCGAGGACATCGAGAAGCTCGAGAGCCTGCGCTCGACCATCGAGCCGCTGGCCAACACCGCCTCGCTGGTCATGGGTACCGACGTTGAGAAGCCGGCTGCGAGCATCGCCGTGGTCGACAGCGGCGTCGAGGTCTTTGTGGTGCTTGAGGGCAAGGTCGATCTTTCGGCCGAGAAGGCGCGCCTGGAGAAGGAGATCGCCGCGGCCCAGAAGGAGCTCGCCGGCTGCGAGAAGACGCTCGCCAACGAGGGCTTTGTGGCCAAGGCCGCGCCCGCGGTGGTCCAGAAGAAGAGGGACCGTGCAGCTGAGCTCAAGGAGATCCTGGCGGCGCTGACTGCTCAGGTTGCTGACTTCTCGTAAGGTTTGCTCTGGGGCGCGTCCCGACGCTTTGCTCGCTACTGCGAACAGTCCTGCGCAAGACGGACAGCACATTTAGTGCTGTCCTTTGCGTGCGGAACTTGTATCGAGCAAAGCGTCGGGCCGCTCATAGTGCGGTTACGTGGTTGTTTGCATCTGGTAGGTTAGGACCACTGGGTTGTGGCCTTGATCTTGCTGCAAGCGGATAAAGGCTGATATTGTCAACACGAGGGGCTCATTCTTTTTGGTGGGCCTCTTTTTCTGTTATGGGGGACTTTGGGTTATGGCTAAGCGTTCTGGGTCGTATGTCGTTCCGTTCTCGTTTGAGTTGCTTTCGTTTGATGAGGCCGTGGGGCTTGCTGCTGATACGGGGCGGATTTCTGGGGATGCTGGTCCTTTGCTCGAGACGGTTGTCGATATGCTCGATGAGCTGGGGCGTCCGGACGAGTATTTCGATAGCATCCAGGTTGCCGGTACCAATGGCAAGACTTCGACTACGCGTTTTTCGGCTGCCATTCTTCGTGGTGAGGGGCTCAAAACCGCGCTGTATACGTCGCCACAGCTGGTGCGCTATCCCGAGCGCATGGAGGTTGATGGGTGCGTCGTGAGCGACGAGGCCTTTGCCCGTGGCGTTTCGGCAGCTGTCGAGGCGGGGCATCGCGTGAATGCGCGCCGTGTGGCGGCAGGGGAGCGCGCCTATTCCATCACGCCGTTTGACCTGCTGACGGCTGCCGCACTTGTAGTGTTTGCCGAGGCCGCGGTGGATGTTGCCGTGCTCGAGGTCGGCATGGGCGGACGTTGGGACGCCACGAGTGCGACCGATCCCGTCGCCGTTGCCATTACGGGCATTGGGCTCGATCACACACGCATTC
>ENA-OQJF01000306-OQJF01000306.1-human-gut-metagenome-genome-assembly--contig:-NODE-306-length-13306-cov-2.437818_pt1 | contig 13306 bp, 11 predicted proteins | sample MGYA00242595_ERZ504761 | MGnify/ENA primary metagenome ERZ504761 (study PRJEB26092, sample SAMD00036367) | human gut metagenome | host: Homo sapiens | study: EMG produced TPA metagenomics assembly of...
GCCGTTTCGTGCTGTGGAAGGACAATGCGTTCTTCAAGCGTCTGGGCAAGCGGCTGGACGCTCATGTGGCAGACAAGCTACTGCGGGACGGTCGGGTCCGCCTGAAGGACTGCAAGAGCGCCAAGAGTAAGACCTACAACGCCACCGTGCTGCTGTCCACCGAACCCGATGGCCGCAGCAAGTTCTCGCTGGAATTTGAGGGTGGCCGCTGATGGAGCAGAAAACGGAAGCCCTCTATCTCATCAACGGAGACAGGTTTTTGCATTTGCGTGAAAACGGTGCTGGTGTCGGTTTTGCCACCTACGACTGCGCGAACGGTGCGCCGCTGGAAAGCGGTCAGATTTCCAAGCAGAATCTTCCTCCTGACGGAAGAAATGCGATTCCTGCCGCCCGGAACTGGTATCTGTTTGAGCTTTCCAGCGATGACCGCAAGGCGATTCAGGAGGTCAGCTTGCAGCACCTCGACACCATCCCGCAGTCTGGTGTCCGCAGGCGGCGCATCTGGGATGACCCCACGATTCCCAGAGATGATGTCCGGCTCATCAACAGCCACTATGATGATCTCTACCGGGTGCCGAATCATGGTGTGATTCAGGTTGACCGTTCCGATGGCAGCAGTTACACGGCACGGGTCGAGCATCTGGACGACTATCATTTTGATCTGGGCGAGTACGGAAACGTCTATCACATCTGTCAGTTCGGCGAGATGATGGAGCGCACCGGCTCGACCGCCTATCCTGAGATTCAGACACAGGACGAGCAGGGCGCATGGGAGCTGGGCGGCAAAGGCTATCTTGCCAATCCAGTCCTGTGAAGATGGCTGGGATTATACCCTTTATCACAGCGATTATTCTGTGATGGATGGTGGACAGATCGACGCACCCGAATTGACGATTCAGGAAGTCCGGGAGCAGATTCTGGAAGCGCACCACACGGAAAAGGGGCGGCGGCTGATGCAGGACTATGATGCAGTCATGGACAAAGTCGCAGAAGCCGAAGAACTGGGGCTGTCCAACCGTCCTTCCACATTGGAAAAGCTGGCGGAACTGGCTGGCACAAAAGAGCAGTGCGATGCCCCGGAGTGCAACCCCACCGTCTGCCGGAAAGCGAGGGATGGACATGAACTTTGACCATGAGGAGCTTATGCTGATGATGCTCTACAACACCGGCACCCGGCTTGGGCTTATCCACGAACTGCGGCTCATGCAGTGCTACCTGATGCCGGATGAAACTGCTCTGCGTGAGCTGTCGGAGGGCGTTATCGAAAAGCTGAAACTGCTGACCGATGCAGAGTTTGCCGAACTGGAATTTTCCCCGGACTGACCTTTGCCGCCTGCGGGCGGCGTACATACTCTCTTTTACAATGCCATTTGGTGTGGTATACTGAACTCGACAACTCGGAAATTGTAAAGGAGATATACAACATGAAGAAAGTCTGCTTAGCGGTTTTGCCAGCTTTAACAATAGTGTTAGAATTATTACCCTTGGGAGCAGTTTGTATTTTTGCAACATCTCCAACAGAAAGAGTAAAGAAACATTCTCATACTTTAGCCTTACACCGTTTGGCTATGCAAATTTTGCTCCACTTATTACAGCCACACTTACTGTTGCCATCTTCTTACTTTCATTGTTTTCATTGAAGAAGAAAGGTGTTCTCAAAGCATTGTTTGTCCTTTCCATTATTACGGTAGTTATTTCTCTTTTGCCATTGATGTATGGCTTAAACTACTATACCCTTGTAGGAGCCTTTATAACAGCAACACTTGTAATAGAAAGTATTTTGGCTAAGATACAACAAAAGTAAAGCGATAACTTCCAGTTTGTAGATGATTGTCAACTAGGATAGTGTCATAAGCTATCGCTCTAAAAAATCAAAACCCGCAAGAAAGTGGTCTTGATAGAATACTTCGATTCATGCTATACTAAAACCAGTTTTATGTATGGACAAAAATAGAAAGTGAGGCTTGCCAATGGACACCACAAAACGACTCTCCCCTTCGACCGCCTGCTCTTTTGCCACTTTTCTGAAAGGCCGCACTTCTTCCCGTGATGTATGGGAAGAAAAGGGCGATATGACCCCCGAAGATAACCAGAGGATCATCGAGGAAACCAACGAGATCATCAACGATGATTCCACCTATCCCTTCATCAGCTACCTGTCCGACCTGCTTGACGAAATCCAAGCCCTCCGATGATGCTGTCAAGAAACTGCATGACTGCATCGACAAAGTTGCAGTTGCGTTGGGGCACGACAGCACCGATGTGTTCCGTGCGCTCCTTGCAGCGCTGATCGAGGAGCCGGAAGAAAAGCAGACCTTTGACCGTCTGCTGGAGATGGCAGAAAAGTTTGCCGCAAAACACGAATAAAATACCATAGATTCCATAAGCGAGTGACCTGAAAAGGCCGCTCGCTTTTTTGTTTACCATGAACTTGAAGGGAGGAACGCTATGCCAAGCAAAACCGAAGAATATCTTGCCCTTGCCCAGCGCACGGCAAACGGTCTGACACGGTACTGGGAAAGCTGGACGGACTACCTGACCACCGCATCCCGGTTGTACAAGTACCCCTTTGCAGACCAGTTGATGATCTACGCTCAGCGGCCCGATGCCACCGCCTGCGCCGAATTTGACATTTGGCGCAACCGGATGAACCGCTATGTCAGGCGTGGCTCTAAGGGCATCGCCTTGCTGGATGAATCCAGCGGATTCCCGCGCCTGCACTACGTTTTCGATGTGTCGGACACCGGGGTGCGCCGCAATTCCCGTGATCCGGAGGTGTGGCAGTACAACGATGACCTGAAACAGCCGGTTTCGGAGATGTTGAGCAAGACCTACGGCATCAGCGGAGAGCGTGTAAGCCAGCAGCTTGCGGACGTTGCAGGGAAACTGGTGGCAGATTACTGGGACAACAACGGTGGCGACATCCGCGCCATCGTTGACGGTTCGCTGCTGATGGATTATGATGATGCCGGGGTGGAGATGCAGTTCAAAAGCGCAGCAGCAATGAGTGTCACCTACACGCTGCTGGAACGCTGCGGGTTTGAGCCTGCCGGGTGGTTCGACAAGGACGATTTTCAGGCGATCTACAACTTCTCCACCCCGGATGCTGTCTTTACCCTCGGCGCAGCCGTCAGCGACATGAGCCGGGAGGTGCTGCGCAACATCGAGCACACCGTAAAAACAACCATTCGCCGCCGCAATGCAGAAAGGAGCCAATATGAATACGAACAGCAGGAACGTGACCTACTCGACCGTCGGGGATTACCTTCTCCCGAACCTGACCCTGAACCAGCCCCGGAAGCCGCTGGGCAAGTACGGCAGGCTGCGCCGGACGTACCTGATGAACCATCGCCCGGTGCTGTACAACTCGATGCTCCTGAACGGGAGCCTGTACCCGCATCTGATGGAGGTGGAGCAGACGGCAGAGAGCCGGATTCAGCAGACCATGGCGCAGTTGCTGAAACAGACCCCGGCCCCGGACAAGGAGCAGAATCAGATGGCGTGGGTGCAGCACATGAACAGCCTGAAAGCACAGGCCGAGGAACTGGTGCTGACGGAACTGATCTACAGCTAAGTTTTCTGGATGTTGCCATCCCCACCGAAGCCCAGCAAATCGAGAAAATCGACCAAGCGGAGAGCGAAAAAGCGCCCTCCGCTTTTCGTTATCTCAAGCGGAAATTGAGAACGAACTGCGGCGGCATGGTTCAGGGTTTGCCGGCGGCAAGCAACGCATTATGGCACTGTACCAGACCCAGCCTGACCGAAAACTCCGTGCCAAGGCGTTGGCAAAGGAGTACGGCATCGGTGGGCACTCCCACGATTATCTGGATGGCAGCAGTGGCTTTGTGAACCACGACTGGAAGGGACTAGAATTTGATCATTACCCCGACCACCAGAAAATCACCCTGAAATGGGCGCAGGTGGAAAAGTATATTGACCTGATGATCCAATCCGACCGCTACCTCACCGACAAGGAGAAGGAGCATTACACGCCCCCTTCGCCCGTCAGCGCAAAGCCGGATGCCACCCTGACCCGTGCAAAGAACCTGATTCGGGAGTTTTGTCAGGAAGAATACGACTCCGAGCCGGACTTTTCAGACCTGTCCAAGATCGGCATTGCCTACACCCACGCCACCGATGAGGATATTCCCATTCTAAGTTAATGTGGATTTGGTGGGAGTACCGGGTGGAACGGTATCTGGGCGAGGTTCTGGTAGATAAGCGGCAGTACGAAAGTCTGGAAGATCTGACCGAAACTGAACTGGAAGCTCTGGATTTCTCGGAATTGGTCAGTGTCACGGATGAAGAACTGGAGCACTACCACAGCAAGGCGGAGGAACGCCCGGCATTGCTGCCGCTGGATGCCGCCACCGAGTACAATGCCCTGAAGGAGCAGCACCCGGATGCGCTGGTGGGCTTTGAGCAGAACGGACAGTTTGAGTTTTACGCAGATGACGCGCAAAAAGTCAGTGAACTTCTGGGCGGCAAACTTCTGGAAAAAGAAACAGCACTGGGCACCGTCCCGGTCATCGGCTTTCCCCGCGACCAGTGGGCGCACCGTGCCAAGCAGCTGTGGCAGTGCGGCGAGAACGTCTATCTTGCCGGGCTGAACGAGGATGGCACCCACCACCAAACCAAGTATCTTCGCCGAGAGGACTATCTGCCGCTGGGCACTACCATCCACATGGAGGGGCGCGCTTTCCGGGTGGATAACGTCAACTTCGATAAGGACAGCGTGACACTGCAGGATGTGGCACTGGCAGAAATGCGGATGCCTATTTTCAGGGAGGAACCGCTGGCGCTTGTCCGGGAGTTGTACGAGGAGCAGGATATGATGGAATCCCCCCTGCCCGATTACAAGGTCGGTGACAATGTTGTGGTCGAACTCCCCACTCGAACTATTGAGGGGAAAGTTGGCTATGTGGGTGAAACGGATGTTCGCATCGACACCAGCGCACAGGGGCAGTCGTGGGATAACGAAGTTATCAACAAACGTCAATTCGAGGACGGTCTGCGGCAGGTTGAGCCGGAACTTTCCGACGAGGAACTGGACGAACTGCCCATCTCTGCGGTGATTGACGGCGAGGTGCAGACCTTCCCGGATGCCGCTGCCTTGGATGAAGCCTTGAACGCTGCGCCTGCCGGGAACTTCCGCATCACAGACGACCATTTGGGCGAGGGCGGTGCAAAGCAGAAATATGCCCGGAACATCGAAGCCATCCGAACTCTGTTTCGTTTGGAGGAGGAGCACCGGGGTGCCACCGCCGAGGAACAGCAGGTGCTTTCCCAGTATGTGGGCTGGGGCGGTCTGGCAGATGCCTTTGACCCCGGCAAAGATAGTTGGGCAAAAGAGTACGCCGAACTGAAAGGGCTGCTCTCCGAGGACGAGTATGCCGCCGCACGTTCCAGCACCCTGAACGCCCACTACACCAGCCCCACCGTGATCCGTGGTATCTACGATGCGGTGGAGCGCATGGGTTTCCGCAGCGGTAACATTCTGGAACCTAGTATGGGCGTGGGCAACTTCTTCGGTATGCTGCCGGACACCATGCAGGACAGCCGTCTGTACGGCGTAGAGCTGGATTCCATCACCGGGCGCATCGCCAAAAAGCTGTACCCGCAGGCCGACATTACCGTGGCGGGCTTTGAGACCACAGACCGCCGTGATTTCTACGATCTGGCGGTGGGCAACGTGCCCTTCGGCAACTACAAGGTCAACGACAAGGCGTACAACAAGTTGGGATTCAGCATCCACAACTACTTTTTCGTCCAAGGCCACTTGACCAAGTGCGTCCGGGCGGCGTGGTGGCGTTCGTCACCAGCCGCTACACCATGGATAGCAAGGACAGCACCGCCCGCAAGCACATGGCAGAGCGTGCTGACCTGTTGGGAGCTATCCGTCTGCCGAATAATGCGTTCAAGGCAAACGCAGGCACGGATGTTGTGAGTGACATTATCTTTTTGCAGAAGCGTGACCGCCCTGCGGACATCGAACCTGCATGGGTGCAGCTTGGCAAGACCGAGGACGGCTTTGCCATCAACCAGTATTTCGTAGACCACCCGGAGATGGTTCTGGGTGAATTGACCACCGAAAGCACCCAGTACGGACGGGAGGAACTGACCGTTGCACCCCTTGAGGGCACCAGCCTTGCCGACCAGCTTGCAGAAGCGGTGCAGCATATTGAGGGGCAATACACCGAGGTTGAGGTAGAAACACCAGATATTGCGGATGCCGAAAACGAGAAGCATATTCTCCCGGCTGACCCGGATGTGAAAAACTTCTCCTACACGGTGGTGGACGGTGAGGTGTTCTACCGGGAAAACTCCGTGATGACGCAGGTGGAACTTTCCGACACCGCCAAGGGGCGTGTCACCGGCATGGTGGAACTGCGGCAGATCGTCAATGACCTGATTCAGCAACAGTTGGAGGATTACCCAGATGCCGACATCAAGGCAACACAGGAGCGTTTGAACGCCGCCTATGATGCCTTTGCCGCCAAATACGGCTTGCTGAACGACCGCAAAAACGGGCGGCTGTTTGAGCAGGATTCTTCCTATTATCTGCTGTGTTCACTGGAAAATCTGGACGAGCAGGGGCAGCTCAAGAGCAAGGCGGCGATGTTCACCAAGCGCACCATTCGCCCGGAGCGCACCGTCACCAGCGTGGACACCCCCAGCGAAGCGTTGGCGGTCTCTATCGGTGAGCATGGCAAAGTGGACTTGCCCTATATGGCAGAACTGCTGGGCACACCCGGCGAGTACGGACGCATTACTACCGAACTGTCCGGTGTAATCTTCAAAGATCCTGCCGCTGATGCAGACGACCCGGAAGCCGGCTGGCAAACAGCGGACGAATACCTTTCGGGTAATGTACGCGATAAGCTGCGGATGGCACAGCTTGCTGCGGAAAGTCACCCGGAGTTCAAGGTTAATGTGGACGCACTGACCAAGGCACAGACCGGGAATAGCTGAGCATCTGAATGATGTGCGTTTGGGTGCCACATGGCTTGACCCCTCTATCGTACAACAGTTTATGATGGAAACTTTTCAGCCGCCCTATCGTATCCGCTACAACAATGCCATCACCGTTCGCTACTCCCCTTACACTTCCGAATGGCGGATCAGCAATAAATCTGCTACTGGCTTTGGTGACATTATGGCCACTGAAACCTACGGTACCCGCCGAGCCAACGCTTACAAGATATTGGAGGATACCTTGAATTTGCGTGACAGCCGCGTTTATGATACCATCGAGGAGAATGGGAAAGAAAAGCGTGTGCTGAATCAAAACGAAACCACCCTCGCCCAGCAGAAACAGCAGGCCATCAAGGATGCTTTCGCTGGCTGGGTCTGGAAAGATCCGCAGCGGCGGACTCTGCTGGTGAAGAGGTACAATGAGCTTTTTAACAGCACCCGCCCCCGTGAGTATGACGGAAGTCATATTCATTTTGTGGGCATGAACCCGGAGATCAATTTGCGAGAGCATCAGCGCAATGCGGTTGCCCATGTGCTGTATGGGTACAACACCCTTTTGGCGCACGAAGTCGGTGCCGGCAAGAGTTTTGAGATGGCGGCTTCCGCTATGGAACTGAAACGTCTGGGCTTGTGCCAGAAAAGTCTTTTTGTCGTGCCAAACCATTTGACGGAACAATGGGCCAGCGAATTTTTACGCCTGTACCCCAATGCAAAGCTGCTGGTCACCAGCAAAAAAGATTTTGAACCCGGTAATCGAAAAAAATTCTGTGCGAGAATTGCGACCGGTGACTACGATGCGGTTATCATCGGACACAGCCAGTTTGAAAAGATACCCTTGTCCGCAGAACGACAGGAGCGTCTGATTCAGGAACAGATGGATGAAATCGAGGAGGCCATCGAAGAAGCGAAAGCACAGGTTGGTGAGCATTTCACAGTAAAGCAGCTGGAAAAGCTGCGCAAGTCTCTGAAACAGAAACTGGAAAAGCTGCAAGGCGCAGACCGTAAAGATGATGTGGTTACGTTTGAACAATTGGGCGTAGACAGGTTGTTTGTAGATGAAAGTCAGGCGTTTAAGAACCGTGCGAAACGTTGTGCATAAGACCTTGTTGACAGCAAGGGCGAAAAGCACCATGTGATTGCACTTAGCAATAAGAAAATATCACAGAGAACTTTAATCTCAAAATCAGGGGTGAAATTCCTCTGCCGTACAGAACCAATGTCGAGGAACAAAGTTCAAGAGAATAGGTCAAAATTCAAGACAGTACGAGAGCTAATACTCCACTGTGCGTTGCCACCTGTAAGTGTGCATTGTACAGAGCGTGGTGAAGGCGTAACCTGAAAACCTAAACCTCTGCAAAGAGGCATGGATAATAATGGTGCGGGCTTCCGAAACCTATGGCTATCCGTCAGGGAAAGCTATGCAGCATCGTAAGAGCGAACGACATCCGAAAGGGTGACCCTTGGAAAAAGTGTGTGTGGCTGGTTTTTCTGCACACGCCCTGTGGGATGAAATCCCCATCAGGAATCATGCAGCAACTGTGGTTCAAAGCATGGTTAGATTTTCCCGGTGTAAGGTAGCGGCCTAAGGGTTTCAGAACAGGGATAGAGATTAAGGAACGTTTGAGAGCCTGTTGTTGGAGCGTTACAGTGCAGTGAAAGCAACAGGAAGTCAGCCGTATCATAGTAGTCTGGGCTGGGTAATGCCAGTCAAACGGAATTGAAATATTCCATGGCGAAGGATACGAGTCAAATCGATTTGTAAATTTCACAAAACGAAAATCCTATAACTCCCTGAAAGATGGGTGACGAACTGCGAGGTGAAAACCTTGTGCATTTGAACGTCAGATTTTCAACGGAAACGGAACTTAAAAAGATTCAGGACTTTCTCTATGAGAAGTCCGGTCAAGGAGTATCGTTCACCGGTCTGGTGGAAGCGATGGCAAATGAAGTGACCATTGTAACCGCCGTCCACAATATCAAGTCCAACAAAGGCAGCAGAACTGCTGGCGTGGATAAGATGAAAATGGACAAATACCTTCAAATGCCCAAAGATGAGCTTATTTTATTGATTCAATCGAGTTTTCGCAACTACCGCCCCAAACCAGCCCGCCGTGAATATATCGAAAAGAGTAACGGAAAGAAAAGACCGCTGGGTATCCCCACTGTATTGGACAGGATCATACAGGAGTGCGTGCGTATCATTATCGAGCCGATCTGTGAAGCGAGATTTTATCCGCAAAGCTACGGCTTTCGCCCCTATCGGGCACAGAAACATGCAATCCGGGGTATCATCAATGTCATAAATGCTGGATGTAAATCGCCCGACCAACCCGTGTGGGCTATTGAGGGTGACATCAAGGGATGCTTCGACAATATCAATCACCGCCTGCTGCTCCAAAAACTCTGGAGAATCGGTATCCATGACAAGCGTGTGCTGAAAATTATCAGTCAGATGCTAAAAGCTGGATATATGGAAAATGACCTGTTTCATGCAACAGAGCTTGGTACACCGCAGGGAGGAATCCTCTCACCGCTTTTATCCAATGTTTATCTCAACGATTTCGATTGGTATGTTGGTCGTATGTATATGGAGCCGCACAGACAGTGCAAGCATAAAGGCAACGACACAAGGCGTTTGAAATGGGCTGGTGTAACGCCAAAGTACAATTATCGCTACGCCGATGATTGGGTGATTCTGACGTCAACGGAGAAGGAAGCACTCCGCTTGAAACGTGTCTTGACAAAATATTTTCGGAACAGAATGAAACTTGAATTGTCGCAGGAAAAGACCTATGTAACAGACCTGCGGACAAACGGTATACACTTTCTTGGCTTTGTGGTAAAGGCCGAACGAAAACGGAAAACTCCTGACCCGGCAACATGGACGAAACATCTGGTTGGAAAGCCGCTGCCGGATATGGAACGGTTAGGAAAGAAGATTAAGAAACTGCTCGAAGAAGTGCACCGCATAGAACTTTGTCAAAAAGTCAATGTGCAGGCTGCGCAAATTCAGTACGTCAACTCTGTCATTATGGGTATGGCACAGTACTTGCAGACATCCATCTGCTCTCGTGCCTACCATGCGATAGACCGCAGAGTAAACAACGCTGCACTGGCTGTATGGAAAAAGCTGTACCCCAAACGGTACAACTCCATGCAGGTGTCGCTGAAGGTGCTTTGCAATCTTCCTGACCGACACAAGGGCTACGACAGCAAGACATTTGCTGTATGGATCGAAGGAAACTGGTTTGGGATAACTTTTGCGTTCATCACGCATAGTCACTATGAATCCAAGCCATTTGACCAGAAAATGACACCGTACACAGCGGAAGGGCGTAGGCGATATGTAAGTTACCGTACTAAGCACAAGCCGCTTCCGTGTGACCGTCCATCCGTTAATTCCCCAAGCGATATTGCGATATCAGCGTACGCAAAGGGAAGGATGAATTTTGAGTATTATATGAACCGGGAGTATGCTTACAGCAGGGACAAAGGAAAATGTAAATGCTGTGGAAATGCCTTCTCACCCATGCTTCAAAAGCATTGTCACCACGTTAAAAATAAGCTTTCACTTGATAGAATCAATAAAGTACCGAATCTGGTTTGGCTGTGTGAACCATGCCACCGCATGGTTCACAACAGTTCAATACCGCCTGAGCTTGATGCAAAGACGGTAGGCAAAATCATGAAATACCGCGAAAAACTTAAACTGTGAAATTTACAACCACTCTGTGTCCGTGAGAACACAGCAGTGTTGAAATCTGAAGGAAGAAAGTAAATCGATTTGATGGTACGCCGGGTGCGCTGAAAGGTGCACGCCCGGCGTGAGGTGGGGGAAAACTTGGAGATTACTTCAAAAAGTTACCTATCACAACAAAGCAGACTACTCTGCGGACTGCTTCGCAGCCGCAGAGGTGCTGCACATTCTACTTGTACACGAAAATGCGTAATGTCGCAGGTTTGAGTACGAGCGAGGCGCAAAAATCTAGCGATATGTTCGGCAAGTGCCGCTATCTGGATGAAATCACCGGAGGCCGTGGCGTGATTTTTGCAACGGGTACACCCCTGAGCAACAGCATGACCGAGATGTACACCCTCATGCGCTATCTCCAGTACAACACCTTGCAGCAGAAAAGGCTGACCCATTTTGATGCGTGGGCTTCTACTTTTGGTGAAACTACTACTGCCATCGAACTTGCGCCCGAAGGCACCGGATACCGTGCACGCACTCGTTTTGCGAAGTTCTTCAACTTACCTGAACTGATGGCGATGTTCAAAGAAGCAGCAGATATCAAGACCAGCGACCAGCTTCATCTCCCGGTGCCTGATGCAAAATTTGAGACGGTGGTGGTCAAACCTTCGGAAATCCAACAGGACATGGTGCAGGCGTTGAGCGAACGTGCAGCCGAAGTCCACAGCGGTTCTGTTGACCCTTCTGTGGATAATATGTTGAAAATTACGTCGGATGGCCGCAAAATCGGTCTTGATCAGCGGTTGATGAATTCCGCTCTGCCTGATGACCCCAGCAGTAAGTTGAATGCCTGCGTCAACAACGTCCTGCACATCTGGAACGACACCAAGGAACAAAAGCTGACCCAGCTGATTTTCTGCGATATGTCTACTCCAAAGGGTGACGGTTCGTTCAACGTCTATGACGATATCCGCTCCAAGCTGCTCACTGCTGGTGTGCCAGAGCAGGAAATCGAGTTCATCCACAACGCAGATACGGAGAACAAGAAAGCAGAACTTTTCTCCAAGGTGCGCAGCGGACAGGTGCGTGTGCTGCTGGGCAGCACTGCAAAAATGGGAGCCGGTACAAATGTCCAGACGCTTCTTGTGGCAGTGCATCATCTGGATGTAGGCTGGCGTCCGTCGGATATGACTCAGCGCAATGGCAGAATCATCCGTCAAGGCAATCAAAACAAACAAGTGTACGTCTATAATTACGTCACTGAATCGACATTTGACGCCTACTTGTACCAGACCTTAGAGAATAAGCAGAAGTTCATTTCGCAGATCATGACGAGCAAGTCGCCTATGCGCTCCTGCGATGATATTGATGAGCAGGCTCTGTCTTACGCTGAAATCAAGGCTCTGTGTGCAGGCGACCCTCGTATCCGGGAAAAGATGGACTTGGACGTGCAGGTAGCAAAATTGAAGGTGCTGCGCGGAGACTTCCAGAATCAGAAATATCGTCTGGAGGATAAGCTGCTCAAAACATTCCCGGAAGAGATCCAGAAACAGAAAACCCGCATTACTGCTTTGCAGCAGGATTCACAGATTGCAGCAGCACATCCACAGGACAAAGAAAACTTCTGCGGCATGACCATCAAGGGCATGGTGTACGATGACAAAAAGGCTGCAGGCGAACGGCTGCTGCTGGCTCGGCAGGAGATGCCCAATGCTGATATGATGCTGCTGGGCACCTACCGTGGCTTTGAACTGAACATTCGATTCGACAGCTTCAAGAATGAGCATCAGGCCGTACTCCGGGCAGAGTTGAGTTACCCGGTGTCGCTGGGCGATGATGCGCGCGGCAATATCACTCGTCTGGACAATGCCATCGACAATTTCGCTGACCGTATTGCAGATGCCGAAAATGCTCTGCAAAACCTTGAACAGCAGAAGCAGGCCGCAGAGGTCGAAGTGGCAAAGCCCTTTGCACAGGAGGAAGAACTGACCGAAAAGTCTGCCCGCCTTGCTGAACTGAATGCTCTACTGAATATCGACCGTGACCGCAGTTCCTCGCAGGATACTCCCGAAGAATCCGAGGAAACCGAAGCACCCACAACTCGTCCGTCTGTGCTGGCTGCACTGGGGGAAAAGACCAATCAGCCGGAGCCTGTCAAACCGTTCCGCAGCTACTATGATAAGGATGGTGATGCACGATGAAAGAGAAGCGGGATGAAATCATCATCCTGCGCCTGACCAAAACAGAAAAGAACCGCATCTATGAAAAGATGTTCAGCATGGGCATCCGTAGCCTGAGTGCCTATATCCGCAAGATGGCTCTGGACGGTTACTGCCTGCATCTGGACTTGAAAGAACTGCGCCGCATGGCATATCTCTTGCAGATGTGCAGCAACAATCTGAACCAGTACGCCAAAGCCGCCAATGAAAACGGTCGGGTCTACGCCGCTGACATGGAGGACCTGCGGCAGCGGTTGGATGAGCTGATCGACATTGGCAGAAAAATTCTCGCTCGGCTGGCAGAACTCTAAAATTTTTCCCCGCAGTTGGAGGGCTGCGGGGGTACATAAGGGTTGACATCCTTGCAAAGTAATCGTTGACACCTTTATAATAGGGCGAAAGGCAGGTGCTGGATATGAGG
>ENA-OQJF01000308-OQJF01000308.1-human-gut-metagenome-genome-assembly--contig:-NODE-308-length-13250-cov-2.948259_pt1 | contig 13250 bp, 9 predicted proteins | sample MGYA00242595_ERZ504761 | MGnify/ENA primary metagenome ERZ504761 (study PRJEB26092, sample SAMD00036367) | human gut metagenome | host: Homo sapiens | study: EMG produced TPA metagenomics assembly of...
ATGAAAACATTTTATACCGACTTCGACAAGATGAGAGAAGACAGGTATGACGGTATGATTATCACCGGTGCACCGGTAGAGCAAATGGAGTTTGAGGAAGTGAACTATTGGGATGAAATAACGGAGATATTCGACTGGGCACGTACCCATGTCACCTCCACACTCTATATTTGTTGGGCAGCACAGGCGGGACTGTATCATCATTACGGTATCCCCAAGTATGCTTTGGATAAGAAAATGTTCGGCATTTTCAAGCATCGCACGCTGCTTCCGCTGCATCCCATCTTCCGTGGCTTCGATGATGAATTCTATGTGCCCCATAGCCGGCATACGGAAGTGCGAAAGGAAGATATACTGAAAGTACCGGAATTGACATTACTTTCCGAGTCGGATGATTCGGGGGTATATATGGTGGTAGCCCGTGGCGGACGTGAGTTTTTTGTTACCGGGCACTCCGAGTACTCTCCACTGACACTGGATACGGAATATCGCCGGGATGTTTCGAAAGGGCTTCCCATCGAGATTCCCCGTAACTATTACGTGAATGATGATCCGGACAAAGGACCGCTGGTGCGTTGGCGCGGACATGCCAACCTGTTGTTCTCCAATTGGCTGAACTATTTCGTCTATCAGGAGACTCCTTATAATATTGAAGATATCCGATGATAAACACGTAAAATGAATTGCTGGCTCCGGCCAAAAATCTGGAATGTGGCATAGCTGCTATTGATCATGGAGCGGATGCTGTGTATATCGGTGCGCCGAAGTTTGGTGCCCGCGCGGCGGCAGTCAATTCATTGGAGGACATAGCTGCTTTGGTAGAGTATGCCCATCTGTACAATGCCCGGATTTATGTGACAGTCAATACTATCTTGAAAGATGAAGAACTGCAAGAGACGGAGAAGATGATTTGGGCTTTGTTCCGTGCCGGTGTAGATGCACTGATTGTGCAGGATATGGGAATCACCGGTCTGAATCTGCCGCCTATTCCGCTGCACGCCAGTACCCAGATGGATAACCGTACGGTGGAGAAGGTGCGATTTCTGGCTGATGCCGGTTTCCGGCAAGTGGTGTTGGCGCGCGAACTTTCGCTGCGTGAGATCAGCAAGATACACGAAGCCTGTCCGGATGTACCTTTGGAAATATTCGTGCATGGAGCTCTTTGTGTCAGCTATAGCGGGCAGTGTTATGTCAGTCAGGCTTGTTTCGGGCGTAGCGCCAACCGGGGCGAATGTGCCCAGTTTTGCCGTTTGCCGTTCAGTCTGGTCGATGCTGAGGGACGGGTGATCGTGAAGGACAAGCACCTCCTTTCACTCAAAGACCTCAATCAGAGTGACGAATTGGAAGCACTGCTCGATGCCGGTGCCTCTTCTTTCAAGATAGAGGGACGACTGAAGGATGTCTCTTATGTAAAGAATGTGACGGCTGCCTATCGCCGGAAGCTGGATGCCATCTTTGCCCGCCGCAAAGAGTATGCGCGTGCCTCGTCCGGGAGTTGCCGTTATGCCTTTAACCCTCAGCTCGACAAGAGTTTCAGCCGGGGCTTTACCCATTATTACCTGCATGGACGTACCAAGGACGTTTTTTCGTTCGACACCCCTAAGTCGTTGGGCGAGGAGATGGGTACGATGAAAGAGGCAAGAGGAAACTATCTGACCGTAGCGGGATTGAAATCTTTTAATAACGGTGACGGGGTGTGCTACATCGATGAGCAAGGCAGGCTGCAAGGCTTCCGCATCAACCGGGTGGAGGGCAATAAGCTTTATCCGCAGGAGATGCCTCGTATCAAGCCCCGTACGGTGTTATATCGAAATTTCGATCAGGAGTTCGAAAAGATTCTGGCTCGCAAGTCGTCCGAGCGCAGGATAGCTGTGTCTGTCCGATTGACGGATACTCCTTTCGGATTCGCCCTGACACTGACAGATGAAGATGATAACAGTGTAACCCTGTCTCTGGCACGTGAGAAAGAGCCGGCACGTACACCACAGGAAGAGAATCTGAAAACACAGTTGGCTAAGTTTGGCAACACCCCTTTCGAAGCGGTACGCATCGATATCGATTTTGCCGGGAACTGGTTTCTGCCTGCTTCGGTACTCGCCGATTTTCGCCGGCAGGCCGTTGAGAAACTGATTTCCGCTCGCCGTATCAATTATCGGAGGGAATTATTTGTACTGAAACCTACCGCCCATGCCTTTCCGCAAAGCACGCTTACCTATCTGGGAAATGTGATGAATGCGCAAGCCGTTTCTTTCTATGCCGGGCACGGCGTGGCAAGCATCGCTCCTGCTTTTGAGCGGGCACCGGCAGAAAAGGCGGTATTGATGTTTTGCAAACATTGCCTGCGCTACAGCATGGGATGGTGTCCTGTCCATCAACGGGAACGCTCTCCGTACCGTGAGCCTTATTACCTGGTGTCGACAGATGGTAAACGCTTCCGCCTGGAGTTTGACTGTAAGAACTGCCAAATGAAAGTGAATGCCGTATGAGAGAGAAGGTCCGGTTCTGCGTAGCCTTGTGTTGTTCGGTGGTCATGGTTCTGTTGGCCTCTTGCCGTTATTCCCTGCCCGATCTTCCGGCGGAGGGAATGAGCCGGAAGACCAAAGACTCTCTGACTTACCTTTCCAAGTATCATTATACGTGGAATACGAACCTGGAGGTGTTGGACGATTCGGTTCGTCTGGAATATCTTCCGTTGAAGGATGCCTATGTCAATCTGTATAAAGGTGACCGTGTGGTTGTGGCAGAGTTTTCTGTCCATCCGCAGGACAGTGTAGACAGTATCTGGGTAAAAGTAGCCCATTCACAGGAAGTGCAGGGGTGGGTACGCAATAAAGAGTTGGTGCGTTCGTTCGTACCGACTGATAGTATTTCGCAGTTCATCCATCTGTTCAGCGATACCCACGCTTCATATTTCGTTTTCATATTCGCCTTGTTTGTCGGGGTCTATCTGCTCCGTGCTTTTATGAAGAAGCGGTTACAGATGGTTTACTTTAATGATATCGACAGCGTCTATCCGTTATTTCTTTGCCTGTTGATGGCATTCAGCGCTACAGTCTACGAGACGATGCAGGTGTTTGTACCCGACACCTGGGAGCATTTTTACTTCAATCCCACCTTGTCTCCGTTCAAGGTGCCTTTCATTCTTTCGGTATTCCTGACCGGCATTTGGCTGTTTATCATCGTCACTTTGGCCGTACTTGATGATCTGTTCCGTCAGCTTACTCCTGCCGCTGCTGTTTTCTACTTGCTGGGACTGATGTCATGCTGCATTTTTTGTTACTTCTTCTTTATTCTCACCACACACATCTATATCGGCTATTTCTTTCTGGCCTGTTTCATCTGGCTTTTTGTAAAGAAAGTACGTAGAGGCTCCGGCTATAAATACCGTTGTGGGAACTGTGGACAGAAGCTTCGGGAGAAGGGGCAATGTCCTCACTGTGGGGCTGTTAACGAATAAATCGGGAATGTGGTATGAATGTTGGGGAGGTACTCTCCGTTGGTTTAAAACCAAGAGGAGTTTACCCAGAGAGGTAAGGGGCATTGGTTTTAAACCAACGCCCCTTACCTTTTAAACTAAAAATTAGTCGATCTTATGTCTGGTTTTATTATATTAGAATCGGCATCTTATGTCTACCCCGAAGTGTACCGGACGTCCTTTCTGCATAAATCCGTTGCCCATTGATTCGAAGTAGAAAGTAGCATACTTCTTATCCAGCGCATTGCGAACCCAGAAGTCGATTTGTCCGTTCCCCTTCGCCAGGCTGACACGGCTATTCAGCGTTCCGTAGAATGACTGGCTTACATCGTTTTGCTCTGTCCAGTAGATGCGTCCGGCACCATTATAATTCACGTTCACCTGTACACGGTCCAGCCAGTGGCGGGGAGCAATGCGGAAGATGTATTGCCCACCCACGTTGAGGGTATGTTTCGGAACGAAAGGTACATAATTGCCGTCATAGCTGATTTCATTTTGTCCCCGGTCGATGGTTTTATAATCGGTGAACGTGGCATACGTATATCCGTAGCTTGCGTTCATGCTGAGAGCATCGGTCAGGTTAGCACGCAGTGCCGCTTCAGCCCCATAGCTCCGGCTTTTGCCAGCATTGACCGTAATACGCCCCAATCCGCTTTTGGCAAACTGGGCGATTTGCTGATCACGCGTATCCATCAGGAAGGCGGCAAGATCCATCCACAGCTTACCTTCCCACAGAGTGAGGTGACTACCCACTTCGTAATTCCAGGAATATTCGGGCTTGTAGATGGTCGATGCTTTCGGATCCGCATTCTCACCCGCATCCGGAATATTCGACAAGATGCGGTCCGCGATGGCCTGTGGCATGCCTTGAGTCACAAGGCGGTCGAAGATCTGTTTCGTGCCTGCCTTGATCTGTCCCTGCATGTCGTTTTGCATATTACCCTGTATCAGATCCGAGAACATCTGTATATTGTATCCTCCCGAACGGTATCCGCGTGATACGGTGGCATATACGTTGTTACCCTTCTTCCATTCGTATTGCAGGGCGAACTTGGGTAATAGCTGCAGATAGTCGTTGCTGAACTTGCCGTTCAGGCGTGGTGAACTGGTCTGTTCCAGGCGTACAGGCATGAAAGGGCTTGTCATGTTGAACTGATAGTCAATGGTACTGCCTGAGTTGTATTTCATCCAGTTCTTTTCGTAGTCCAGACGTAGTCCTACGGTAGCCGAAAGTCCTTCTATCAGCAAGTCACGGAAGGTGGACTGATGATAGACTGCTCCACTGAGGATCGGTGTGTGGAAGCGTCCGTCCACCAACAACGTAGGGTTCGTGATGTTCAGGTTCATTTTCATTCCCATCGCCGATAGATCGGGGAAGTGACTGTTGATGCCTTTCTCCAGCATTTCTGTCACCCCGTCTTCCTTGAATGTAACCGGTCCGTTGGTGGTGAGCCACTGATAGAACCCGAAGGCACCTGTGGTCCATTCCCAGCGTCGTCCGGATTTCGATTTGAGGACGATTTCTTCGGAGATCGTGGTCAGCTTCTGCTTCTGTTCCAGCACATAGATATTGGCAGGAGAGAAGTCTTGATCGATAAACATACGGTCACGTAAGTGTTGCAGTCCCGTTACCGAACTCAGTGTGAAGTGGTCTCCCTGATATTCCAGATTCAACCCTGCATTCAGCAGATTGCGATAGTAACTGCTGGGATCATTGTAGGCCGGTTTCAGGTAGGTTCCCGTGTGCTTGTCATAAGCTCCGTAAGCATATCCTCCCTGATCGCTGTACTCATAGCTGACGTTCAAGTCCAGCTTCATGTTCTCGCTGGGCAGGTAGATGCCTCGGAACCGTCCTCCGGCAGCTTGGCTTTTGTCTATCTTTTTGTTAAGGTAGGTATTCTTGAAAAAGCCTCCTCCGTATTCATAAAATGCTCCGGTGGAGAAGGCAAACTGATTCGACATGCGGTGATAGTGAGTCACGGAAGCATTGTAATTATCGTAAGTCCCGGCACTCAGTCGAAGGTCGGTGCCTTGATAACTGAAAGGCGATTTGGTGTGTACCTTGATCAGTCCTCCCATGGTGTTGCGTCCATAGAGGGTTCCCTGCGGACCGCGCAACACGTCGATGCGTTCAATGTCGGCATAGTTGAAGTCGAAAGCTGATTTGTCGATGTAAGGGACATTGTCTACGTACAAACCCACTGACGGTGTATTGATGCGTGAACCGATCCCACGGATGTAGATGGCGGAAGTCAGTTTCGAGCCATAGTCGGGGATGAAGATATTCGGAACAAGTGCCGTCAGGCTCTTGATGGAGTTCACTTGATTGGCCTGCATATCCTGTTGTGAGAGCATGGTTACCGCGGTTGGCTGTTCGCGTAGTTTGCGGTTTTCTTTCGGAGCTGCGATGACTACAATCTCTTCCACATCTATCACTTTCAGTGTGTCTTTCGGAAGCTCTTCAGCCCATGTGCCACTGGCAGAAAAGAGGGCAAGGGCAATAAGAATACTGTTTTCTTCATGTGCTGTATCTTTTCATTGATTCGTTTGCAAAGATGCAGCAAAAATGTTAAACGGCAATCCTCATTTATTAGGATATATGCTTTCACCATGGATTCACCACATAGTTCGCTATATGCGGTCTGCCTCCACATACCCGTTCATCACCGCATAGATGGTTAGGCCCGAAACCGATTTGATGCCCAGCTTTTCGGTAATGTTCTTCCGATGCGTGATTACGGTGGTCAGGCCGATATTCAGTTTGTCCGCGATCTCTTTGTTGATCAGTCCTTTGGTGATCAGGACCAGAACCTCGATTTCGCGTGCCGAGAGTTCGTGTCCGGTGGTCGGCGGGGTAGGAGGCATGTCCTTTACCGGATAGCCGTCATGATGTGCATGCTGGTGGAGCTTTAGGATGTCTTTTACCAACTGTTCCTCTGCCTGGTAGATGTTGAGTATGGGGACGCCGGAGAGTTGGAACTGGTGGCTGTCTCCCGCCAACACGATGGTTTTCCGCTTTCGGGGGAGGAAGAAAGCGTTGTGCTCCACATAAATCTGTGCCGAGATGAAGTAGTGGGCATACATGTCCGGGGTGTCATCTGTCAGTTCGCCGAAGCTATGGAACGTGCGGATGACTGCCATGGGGATCATTCTCTCCAGGATTGTTTTCAGTCCCAGGCTGGTGAGGGTGTTCGCCTCTACGATAGCTATTTCTGGTTGGTGATTCATCATAAGTCTATGGATTCATAAATTGTGCTACTGCTTCTGCGCATCGTTCTCCATCGATTCCCGCCGAGACGATGCCGCCCGCATAACCGGCTCCTTCGCCACAGGGGAAGAGACCGCGTAAGGTGATGTGTTGCAGGGTATCCTTGTCTCGTACGATGCGGACCGGAGAAGAGGTACGGGTCTCTACTCCTATCATTACGGCTTCGTTGGTCAGGAAACCGTGGCTGCTGCGCCCGAACTGTTGGAAGCCTTGTGACAGTCGTCCGGCAATGAATTCCGGCATCCAGAAATGCAAGGGAGAGGATATCAATCCGGGGCTGTACGAAGACTCCGGCAAGTCGTAACTCAGTTTCTTGCGTGTAAAGTCCACCATGCGTTGTGCGGGTGCCGTTTGGCGTCTGCCTCCTTGCAACCAACACTGGCGTTCCAACTCTTCCTGGAAGTGCAGCACAGCCAGTTCGGGGAAGGTTTCTTCTGCTTCATTGTTTACCGTTAACCGTTTATCGTTGATGATGTCTTCCGGTTGTATTTCCACTACCATTCCCGAGTTACTCCACCGGGATCCGCGATTGGATGGCGACATTCCGTTGACTACCACCTGTTCGGGACCGCTGGCCGCCGGTACGATGAATCCCCCGGGACACATGCAGAAACTGTATACTCCGCGGCCGTCCACTTGTGTGACGAAACTGTATTCGGCAGCCGGCAGGTATTTACCTCTTCCGCTCCGGTTGTGGTATTGTATTTGGTCTATCAATCCTGCATGATGTTCCAGACGCACTCCGACGGCTATTCCTTTGGCTTCGATAGTCACGTTGTTGGCGGCCAGCCAGCGATATACATCTCTTGCCGAATGACCTGTTGCCAGGATGACCGGACCGAGGAATGTTTCGCCCGTATTCGTCTCTATTCCTTTCACTTCTCCCTGTCCGATGATCAATGCATCCATCCGTGTCTTGAAGTGTACCTCGCCTCCACATTCAATAATCGTATTGCGCATATTCTCTATCACCCGTGGCAGCTTGTCCGTGCCGATATGCGGATGGGCGTCTACCAGAATGGCCGTAGAAGCACCATGTTGGCAGAATACATTGAGTATCTTGTCCACATTCCCGCGCTTCTTGCTTCGGGTATACAGCTTTCCGTCCGAGTATGCACCGGCTCCTCCTTCACCGAAACTGTAGTTCGATTCCGGGTCTACCCGATGCTCCCGGCTGATCTGTGCCAGGTCTTTCTTACGTTCGCGCACATCCTTGCCACGCTCCACGACGACAGGACGCAGCCCCAGTTCTATCAGCCGTAATGCGGCAAACAGTCCTCCGGGGCCTGCACCTACCACAATAACCTGCGGTTTTCCTTCCACATTATTATATATAGTATGTTCGTACTCATCGTCCTTAGGCATTTCGTTCAGGTATACCCGAACTTTGAGATTGACGTAGATCGTGCGTTGGCGGGCATCGATACTCCGTTTCAGTGTACGCAGGGCGGTAATATCGCGCTGATTCAGTCCTTTCTCCTGTGAAAGGTATGCTTTGAGTTGCTGCTCGCTGGCGGCAATTTCGGGGAGGATGCGGAGTTGGTATTCTTGTATCATGGTTTACCACAGAGTGACACAGAGTTTCACTGAGTCTTTTTTAATTAAACAATATATCTTCTGATGCCTTCTTTGAGGCTTCTTACATTAAAATTGATAAGCAGGCCATATTTGATTCCTGATAGTTTTAAATAGGTTATTAGCTGTGCGGTGTGAACGGGATGTAATTCTTCTACAGCTTTTATCTCTATTATAACAGCATTGTTGACTACAATATCCAATCTGTAACCTGCATCTACTTTAATGTTTTTATATACTACGGGTAGTGCTTTCTGTTTTTCTACGTTTAATCCACATTGGATTAATTCGTAGCATAAGCATTCTTCATAAGCACTTTCTAGTAATCCGGGTCTAAAACAGTATGTACTTCATAAGCTTTCTTTAGTATCAGTCCTGTTAATTCATTTATCTCCATGTTTTAATGTTTAATGGTAAGAACTCTGTGTGACTCCGTGTTCTCTGTGGTGAACTCACCCGAAGAGCGTCCGGAATGCTTCTTCCACCTTTCTTACCGGCACCAGTTCTATCCTCAGCTTCTTTGTATCGATGCCCTGCATGTTGTATTTAGGTAGGATGAACCGTTTGAACCCGAGCTTCTCAGCTTCACCGATACGTTGTTCGATCCGGTTTACCGGACGGATTTCACCGGATAATCCGATTTCTCCGGCCATGCAAACCTCAGGTTCGATGGCAGCATCCATATTGGATGAAAGGATGGCACTGATAACAGCCAGGTCGATGGCAGGGTCGTTAACCTTCAGTCCTCCGGCAATATTTAGAAAGACATCTTTTTGTGCCAGCTTAAATCCGACACGTTTCTCTAATACGGCCAGCAGCATGTTCATGCGGCGAATATCGAATCCCGTTGCCGAACGTTGCGGATTGCCGTAAACCGCAGAGCTGACAAGTGCTTGCGTCTCTATCAGGAAGGGTCTTACCCCTTCGATGGCAGATGCGATGGCTACCCCGCTCATGCCTTCGTGGTCCTGCGACAGTAACAACTCCGAAGGGTTGCTGACTTGGCGAAGCCCGTCTTGACGCATTTCATAGATGCCCAATTCAGCGGTACTTCCAAAGCGGTTCTTGATGCTGCGCAGGATACGGTACATATAATGCTGGTCTCCCTCGAATTGGAGTACGGTGTCTACGATGTGCTCTAGAACCTTCGGTCCGGCAATGCTGCCTTCTTTGTTGATATGCCCGATCAGCAACACCGGGGTATGCGTCTCTTTGGCAAAACGGAGGATGGATGCCGAGCACTCCCGGACTTGCGCGATGCTTCCCGGTGACGATTCGATGCTTTCGGTCGATATCGTCTGTATGGAGTCGATGATTACTAGGTCCGGACGTGTATTCTTGATATGTACATAGATCTGTTCCAACGATGTTTCGCAGACAATCAGACAGTCGCTCGAAGTTCGGGTTAACCGGTCGGCACGAAGTTTCAGTTGCCTTGCGCTCTCTTCTCCCGAGATGTAGAGTATCCTCCGCTCAGGCATGTGGAGCACGGTTTGAAGCACCAGTGTGGACTTCCCGATGCCGGGTTCGCCACCGATCAGTACCAGCGATCCGGGTACCAGCCCGCCTCCCAGTACCCGGTTCAGCTCCTCGTCGTGCATGTCGATGCGGGGTTCTTCATCTGCTTCGATCTCGCTCAGGGTGACGGGTTTGGCTTTGGGCGATTCGATGCCAGATACCGGACGTTTATTCGGAACTTCCTTGCGGACAATCTCTTCTACATAGGTATTCCATTCGCCACACGAAGGACATTTGCCCACCCATTTGGGTGATTCCTGTCCGCAGTTACTGCATACATAAACGGTTTTCTCTTTTGCCATTGATCTCTTGATAAATAGGTCTCAAAGTTACGCATTTCGTCTTTTTCTGCCAAACAGAATATAGCTTTTGACTCCTGAACCCCGTGAAGTCGTTTTTCTTTTTGATAAAGCCTCTGACCGATTGTCAGTGAAATGGATGGATTACTGACTCTATGGAGCGTATCATGCGGTTTCGCTGACAAGCTCTGTGTAGAAAGACAGTGATCCGGAAATGGAATCCGGATAAATACTCCCGGATAACTGCATATCCGTCACTTCTGTTATCGGTTTATTGGGGTTTGGATCTCCGGATTATTAACTTCGTGCCGATAAACTGTTAACTTCATCGGAATACGATGTTAACTTCCTGCAAATAGAGTGTTAACTTCCTGTAGACAGAGGCTTCGTTTCTTGAAAGGAGAGCCTTGCCTTAAAGGATTTTCCGGTATCTTTCCGTCTGCTTTGCCCCTTGGCGGATACTGCCGCGAGATGGCATAAAGAATCTGTTTTTGCTTCCGGGCGTTGTCGGAGATAGTACGAAGAGATATTGTTTTGACTTTTGGTGAGAAATTCTGAATATACCTGTCAAACTGATAATTGCCCGAATGGCGTGGATGCGTTTTTTTCGTACTTCGTCGGCATCTGTTCGGAAAAACGGATTCTGAGGCCTCCTGAATATCATTTTGACAAATCGATACTAATCTCTCCTGCCATCGACTCGTTCATCCTCCGGCGTACTTCGTCCGGCGAATATCCGTGTCCTAACAGAAACATCAGTTTTGTTACGGCCGATTCGGTAGTACTGTCGTGTCCACTGACGATGCCCGCCTTCAGCAGATGATATCCCGTTTCGTAACGTTCCATCTCTACAGTACCGGCGCTACATTGGGTTACGTTGACAATGACAACACCTCGTTCGCTGGCATCACGAAGCCTCCGCAGAAACCACTCCTTGCGGGAAGCGTTGCCCGAACCATACGTTTCGAGTACCACTGCCTTCAATCCTTCGATGGCGAGTGTAGCGGCTACGACATTCTCTTGTATGCCCGGAAAGAGTTTGAGGATAGCTATATTGGTGTCCAGCAGATAGTGAGGATGCAGTTCGCGTTTCTCCCCTTCAATGTGAATCTGCACATTGTTATATTTAATATGTATCCCTGCTTCTGCCAGTACCGGATAATTGAACGAACGGAAGGCGTTGAAATTTTCCGCACTCATTTTGGTCGTACGATTGCCACGCATTAACCGGTTTTCGAAAAATATACATACTTCAGGAACCATGGGATTACCGCTTCTGTCGCGTGCCGATGCTATTTCGATGCTGGTCATCAGATTCTCCTTGCCATCGGTACGAAGCACTCCTATGGGCAGTTGTGAACCTGTCAGGATAACCGGTTTGTCGAGTCCTTCGAGCATGAAGCTGAGGGCTGAAGCGGTGAAGGCCATCGTATCCGTACCATGCAGGATGACAAAGCCGGTGTACTGGTGGTAGTGTTCACTGATGACGTGTACCAGTTTCCTCCAGGCTTCCGGTTCCATGTCCGAAGAGTCCATAGGCGGATCGAATTGGTAAGAGTCTATCGGGAAGGTAAACTTCTGAAGTTCGGGTACATGCTTCTGCAATTGCTCGAAATTGAAGTTTTCGAGTGCTCCGGTTTCAGGGTTTTCTATCATACCGATGGTTCCGCCCGTGTATATTAACAATATGGAAGTATCTGATGGGTTCATAGTCCTTAAATGAAGAATGTATTGTTGCAAAGATAATGATATATCTTGTAAATGGCAGCAAAGTGTCAAGAAAGTGATCCGCTTTATCCGGAGAAAAAGCAATGGGCACTATAAAAATGTAATTGTCCTATGTTACATTTTTACCCCTCTTTCTGGGGCTTTCTGTGCTTTTATCGCAAAATAATCGCAAAAAGTGATAGATTGAATGAAATTATTCTTATTTTTGCAACATCTTATCAAAATCGAACGTAGAAACAGAAACAATGATGCAATGCTATCCACATACAGTCACATCGATGTGTACCATGATTGGGACACAGGGGACAATGGGGAGTGACCTCTAGGGGTTAATATATAGTATGATGTGTATCTACGTGATTCACGCTTACAGGAAGTAAGCAAAACTCAATTTTATATTTTATTATTCGTATCAACAAAGATGGTTTTGTATGCCTGAAAGAGCGTACAAGGCATTCCATTAAATAAGTATCTGCATGAAAGTAATGAAATTCGGCGGAACGTCCGTAGGTTCCGTGAACAGCATTTTAAGCGTAAAGAAAATCGTAGAGTCTGCCGGTGAACCGGTAATCGTAGTAGTGTCTGCATTGGGCGGGATCACTGACCAGTTGATCAGTACCTCCCGAATGGCCGCCATGGGCGATGCAGCTTACGAAGGGGCATACCGGGAAATAGTTCGCCGCCACGAAGAGATGGTGCAGGGAGTGATTCCTGCCGGAGAGACTCAGACCCTGTTGCACTATCAGGTGAATGAATTGCTCGACGAACTGAAAGATATCTTTCAGGGTATTTATCTGATTAAAGATCTTTCTCCGAAAACGTCCGATACCATTGTCAGTTATGGTGAACGTCTGTCTTCACTGATTGCGTCAAGACTGATCCAAGGGGCTGTATGGTTCGACTCACGTACTTTTATCAAGACAGAAAAGAAACATAATAAACATACACTGGACACGGAACTGACCAATCGGTTGGTGCGGGAAGCTTTCAAAGAAATCCCCCGGGTTTCGCTGGTACCCGGATTCATCTCTTCGGATAAGGTTTCGGGAGACGTAACGAATCTGGGCAGGGGCGGTTCCGACTATACCGCAGCTGTTATTGCCGCAGCTCTCGATGCCGATAGTCTGGAGATTTGGTACGGATGTAGACGGCTTCATGACAGCCGACCCGCGTGTGATCAGTACGGCCTATACTATCAGCGAGCTGACTTATGTAGAGGCTACCGAACTTTGTAATTTACGGTGCAAAAAGTGGTGTATCCGCCTACCATCTATACCGGTATGTCGACAAAAACATACCGATCCTGATTAAGAATACTTTCAACCCGGATGCCCAGGGAACGGTGATCAAACTAACACGTAGAACCAACACGAAGAGCAAAGCCATC
>ENA-OQJF01000310-OQJF01000310.1-human-gut-metagenome-genome-assembly--contig:-NODE-310-length-13159-cov-2.390577_pt1 | contig 13159 bp, 13 predicted proteins | sample MGYA00242595_ERZ504761 | MGnify/ENA primary metagenome ERZ504761 (study PRJEB26092, sample SAMD00036367) | human gut metagenome | host: Homo sapiens | study: EMG produced TPA metagenomics assembly of...
ACTACCGAAAGAAAACAAAGAGGAGTATACAAAATACACTTATGAACTGGATGTAAAACGAAAAGCCAAACCGGAATCATCGCTAAGACCACTTCTACAGGTACTGTGATCGACATAAACGGTAATGCATACGATGAAACAAAAACAGACACGAGAACCATCGGCATCACCATCGAATAAGGGGAACGACTTCAATCCTGCCTCCACGAAGTAGTAATGTAATGCCCCATAACAATATATGTTATTTCGATTACATATATTGTTATGGGGCATTACATATATTGGCATTTTCCTTACAAACAATTCCTCCCCGGACTCACCGGCACCTCTCCGGATTCCATACGCCGAGGGAGGAACGGGACGTATAATCCCATGATGCCCCTTATCACTCGCTCTTTACTCTCCGGCAAAGAACTTGCTGAAGAAAAGAATCTGATAATCAATGGAATTATTCCAGTATTTTCCATTGTGTTCACCGGGACGGGTAATAAAATCATGATCTATCTTGCGGCCCAACAACCGATCGTGAAAGTCTTTGTTCACATTCAGAAAAAAATCATCCTCACCGCAATCTATAATTAAAGCAAGATCACCATTCTGAATCTTATCGAGTTGATTGACTACCGTATGTTCGTCCCATATTCTTTTATTTGAGGCCAGTTCACCCAACTGCTTGTTCATGCTCCAGTTTTTGGGGAAAGGACGGATATCGACACCTCCGCTGGTGCTTCCTGCCGCTCCAAACACGTCTTTATGGCGAATACCTAACCACATTGCCCCATGTCCTCCCATGCTGAGACCGGTAATGGCACGTCCCTTCCGATCAGCAATCGTTTTATAATTACGGTCAATGTAGTTCACTAACTCTGAAGAAACAAACGTTTCATATCGGTACGCCGGATTCTTGGGGCTGTCCCAGTACCAACTGTCTTTGCCGTCGGGACACACAAAAATGATCCCTTTTTCTATCTGCTATTTCCGGCAAGTTCGGTTTTATCTGAATCCAGGTCTTAGCATGACCGCCATACCCATGCAACAAGTAAAGTACCGGACAAGCCGCTGCATTTTTTCCCAAAGCAACATCAGGGGTCACTACCAACACCTGCACCTCCTTATTCATAGAGGGACTCTTCACCATCAGCGTATCTACCCTTGCGGCACTAAGCGGCAATACAAATAAAAGCAGACAAGCCAAAAATAAATTTCTTCTTTTCATTTTTAATCTATGTTTTTTAGAGTTTGTCTTTTCAATCTTTCTCTTCCAAAGCAGAAGGGTTGAATTCCGTAACCGGCTTTTCGAAAGCTTTCCCGCAATGGTCGCAGATATATTCCCAATGATTGCCTCCGGGCGGGACAGTAGCCAGCATAGAAACAATGGCAGCGCTGACAGCCCTCACACGATGCTCCTTTTTAAGAACAAACTTAATCCGGTCCGAACCGCAGAAAGGACAAAACTTCTGTTCTTCGGGTATCATCTGATTCTGCCTCAGCAACTGCATGGCTGCTTCATAATCGCAATCCGCCACCAAGACATCCACTCCTGAGATGTCATGGACAAAACCCCGCAACAAGGTCGACATATTTTCATTATGTAATAGAGAATCAATACCTTCATTAGCAAGTGCTCCCTGTATAATATGAGCTTGAAAGGCATCATCGCAAGTAATCAGTTTTACGGTTTTCATCTTTTCTATTTAAAACTTTCCCACAAAAATAGCAGATAAAAACGAGAGACGAAACCATTTTTATATAACTTTGCACAGAATTCACAAAGTAATATCGAACCGGGCCGAATGAAGAAAAATAGTTTTGTCTCCTGTTGTTACTCGGCCTGCTCACCACAGTCAGTGCGCAACCGACACACCGAATAAAGGGAACTGTGATTGACAAAGCCAGTCGTCAACCGCTGGAATTTATCAATGTACTGGTCTTAGGGCTGGGACGCGGAGGAGTGACAGATGCCGAAGGGCACTTCAACATCGGAGAAGTCCCTCCGGGCATTTATCGTCTGCAGGCATCTGCTGTAGGATACAAAACCATACTCACCCCCGAATATATCGTCTCTACTAAAGATCTCACCATCCAAATAGAAACAGAAGAAAACCTGACCGAATTAGAAGGAGTCACGGTTACTGCTTCTCCTTTCCGAAGAGACCCGGAGAGTCCTGTAGGGCTACGTATCATCGGATTGCAGGAAATCGAGAAAAGCCCCGGAGCCAACCGGGATATCTCACGTATTGTCCAATCTTATCCGGGCGTTGCCTTCTCCCCTGCCGGATATCGAAATGACCTGATCGTACGCGGAGGATCTCCTTCCGAAAACCGTTTCTATCTGGATGGAGTAGAAATTCCCAATATTAATCATTTCAGCACTCAAGGGGCCTCGGGAGGTCCGGTGGGCATCATCAACGCAGACTTGATTCGTGAAGTCAATTTCTATACGGGAGCTTTTCCGACCGACAGAGGGAATGCCATGAGTTCGGTACTCGACTTTAAGCTTCGGGACGGAGATATGGACGCAATTCATTAAAAGCAACTTTAGGAGCCTCGGAAGTCTCGTTAGCATCGAACGGACATATAGGAAAGAAGACATCTTATCTGGTTTCGGTGCGTCAGTCATACCTCCAGTTTTTATTTGACATGTTGGGGTTACCTTTCCTGCCAACTTTCACCGACGCACAATTTAAACTGAAAACTCGCTTCAATGCCAACAACGAGTTGACAATACTCGGGCTCGGAGGAATCGATAACATGAAACTGAATACCAAGCTGGATGGAGAAAAAGCGGAATACATATTGAGTTACCTGCCCAAGATACAGCAGGAGACTTTTACACTGGGAGCCGTATACCGTCACTATGCAGGCATACATGTACAATCTGTAGTCGTCAGCCACAGTTACCTGAACAACCGCAATACCAAATATCTGAATAATGACGAAAGCAGTACGGACAACTTATCCCTGAAGTTGCGCTCAGTGGAACAGGAGACCAAATTCCGGATAGAGAACACCTCGACTTTCGGTAATTGGAAAATTAATTTCGGAGCCAATCTGGATTATTCCCAATACACCAACACCACCTTTCAACGAGTGTATATTGATGAAGGCAGGACGTTTGATTATCACACGTATCTGGGTATGTGGCGTTGGGGCATATTCGGAACCATCAACTATGCAACTACCGATGAACGATTCACTGCCTCACTCGGCGTACGGACCGATGCCAACAACTTTTCTTCCGGCATGAAAGGGATGGGCGACCAACTCTCACCCCGCCTGTCACTATCATACCGGCTGACAGACGGATTATATTTAAGTGGAAATGCAGGACTATATTATCAGCTCCCGCCTTATACCGGATTGGGATTTAAAGATAACAATGGAGCATGGGTCAACAAATACCTCCGTTACATGAGCGTCAGTCAAGAAAGTCTCGGCCTGAGTTGGCATCCGGGAAATACATTCGAACTGTCTGCCGAAGGTTTTTACAAACAATATGATAAAATACCGTTCTCCATCGCAGACGGCATCCCCCTGGCTTGCAAAGGCAATGACTACGGAGTCATCGGAAACGAAGCCTTGTCCTCTACCGCCCAAGGACGTGCATACGGCATAGAAATATTAATGAAATGGCTGATAGCTAAAAAACTGAATCTGGCATCCTCGTTCACCCTGTTCAAAAGCGAATACCGCAACAACAAACAATCGGAGTACATCGCTTCCGCTTGGGACAACCGGTACATTTTCAATATGAGTGGAACTTATAACTTTCCACACAACTGGAGCCTGGGCATGAAAATCAGCTGTATAGGAGGAGCACCCTATACCCCTTATGATGTGGAAAAATCATCTCTTGTTACGGCATGGAATGCACAGGGACGTCCATACTATGACTACACAAAGTACAATACCGGACGCTTGCCCGCCTTCGGCCAACTGGATGTACGAGTGGACAAAACATTTTATCTGAAACGCTGTATGTTGGGATTCTACATCGATTTGCAGAATGTGACAAACAGCAAATTCAAGCAACCGGATATCCTGATGAGTACAGGCGTTATCGAAAATCCATCCGCCCCCATGGCAGAACAGCGCTACAAAATGAAATACATAACCCAGAAAAGCGGAACATTAATGCCAACCTTGGGTATCACATTTGAATATTAAATCTCGAAACAACTATATTATTAACTATAAAAACTCACAAAATGAAAAAAAGAATTGTTTTTATTGCGGCACTTTTATGCGGAATGTGCTTCACGACAGCATCCGCACAGTTCAAAATCGGTGGAAAGAAAATCAATGTAGGCAAAGTGGTACAAGCCGGTAGCGACGCAGCGAAAGCCATCACCTTGTCCGACTCGGACATCGCAGCCATGAGCAAAGAATACATGCAATGGATGGACACCCACAATCCGCTGACCGCAGCCGACAGCGAATACGGCAAACGCCTGGAAAAACTGACCGGACATATCAAAGAAGTAGACGGACTGAAAGTGAATTTCGGAGTATATGAGGTTGTCGACGTGAATGCTTTTGCCTGTGGTGACGGCAGTGTCCGCATCTGTGCCGGATTGATGGATATTATGACGGACGATGAAGTGATGGCAGTTGTCGGACATGAGATCGGTCACGTGATTCATACAGACTCTAAAGATGCCATGAAGAGTGCATATCTTCGTTCGGCAGTAAAGAATGCTGCAGGAGCAGCCAGCTCTACCGTTTCCAAACTGACTGATTCGGAACTGGGAGCTATGGCAGAAGCATTAGCCGGTGCCCAATATTCTCAGAAGCAAGAGAGCGAAGCCGATGATTATGGTTTCGAATTCAGCATCAAACATAACATTGATCCGTATGCAATGTACAATGCTCTGAACAAACTACTGGAACTCTCAGCCGAGGCCCCCAAAGAGTCTAAATTCCAGAAAATGTTCTCTTCACACCCCGATACAGCCAAACGTGTAGCACGCGCCAAAGAAAAAGCAGACAACTATACTAAGAACAAGTAAGTTCGAGAACCACAAAACTGAGTTTAACCGAGGCCGGATCCCAATATATGAGGTCCGGCCTCGGTCTTTTTGAAAAAATTCATTAATAATTCCGATAGTTTTTGCGTGAGTCCGTACTTTGGTGTAATTTGCGGTCATGAAACTATTCAAACTTATATGGAATTCTTAGTAATTATTCTTTTACTCGTACTGAATGGCATTTTTGCCATGTACGAGATTGCCTTAGTATCCTCAAGTAAAGCACGTCTGGAAACCCTGGTCAGCAAAGGGAACAAATCTGCCCGGGGAGTATTGAAACAATTGGAAGAACCCGAAAAATTTCTTTCTACCATTCAGATTGGTATCACGCTGATCGGTATCGTATCGGGTGCTTTCGGTGGAGTAGCCATTGCCGATGATGTGACTCCGCTCTTTGCCATGATACCGGGAGCCGAAGTCTATGCAAAGGACCTGGCCATGATCACAACCGTAATCGTCATTACCTACCTGTCACTGATTATCGGTGAGCTTGTACCCAAATCCATCGCTCTCAGCAATCCCGAGCGCTATGCAACCTTGCTGAGTCCCGTCATGATTCTGCTGACCAAGATTTCATTCCCTTTTGTCTGGTTGCTCAGCATTTCCACCCGCCTGCTCAACAAACTGATCGGTCTGAAAAGCGAAGAACGCCTGATGACTCAGGAAGAACTGAAAATGATTCTTCACCAAAGCTCGGAGCAGGGTGTGATTGACAAAGAAGAAACCGAAATGCTACGTGATGTCTTTCGCTTTTCGGATAAACGTGCCAACGAACTGATGACTCACCGACGTGATCTGGTGGTGCTACATACGACTGACAGCAAAGAGAAAGTGCTTCAGATCATCGACAACGAGCATTTCAGTAAATACCTCCTGATTGATGACGACACCGACGAAATAGCAGGTGTGGTTTCTGTGAAAGATATCATACTGATGATAGGTAGCGAACAGGAATTCAACCTTAGAGAAATCGCACGTCCCGCCTTGTTTATACCCGAAAGTTTATACGCTAAAAAAGTTTTAGAGCTATTTAAGAAGAACAAAAATAAGTTCGGAGTTGTTGTAAACGAGTATGGCAGCACAGAGGGAATCATTACCCTGCATGACTTGACCGAAAGTATCTTTGGAGACATTCTGGAAGAGGACGATACGGAAGAAGAGGAAATCGTTCGCCGACAGGACGGCTCCTTGTTGGTAGAGGCTTCAATGAATATCGGAGATTTTATGGAAGAGATGGGAATACTCTCTTATGATGATATCGAATCGGAAGACTTTACAACTTTAGGCGGATTGGCTATGTTCCTGATAGGACGTATTCCCAAAGCCGGAGATATATTCACTTACAAAAACCTTCAGTTCGAAGTAGTGGATATGGACCGTGGAAGAGTCGATAAGCTGTTGGTTATTAAGAGAGAAGAGGAGGAATAGCAACTCACTTTTTATATTAATTTAAAGCACTTAACAATGAAAAAAGTAATTATGTTAGCAGCCGTCGTTGCTGCATTGGTATCCTGCCAATCAAAAGGAACGAAAGCTGAAGAAGCAGTCGCAGACAGTCTGGCAGTAGCTATGGAACCCACAATGGAAGAAACCCAGGTATATGAAGGTGTGCTTCCTGCTGCTGACGGTCCGGGCATCCGTTACGTGTTAACTTTGAACACACTGGCGAACGCAACCGATACAACGTATACACTGGACGTCACTTATCTGGATGCTGAAGGTAAAGGCAAAGACAAGACTTTTACTTCTAAAGGAAAGCCGGTAAAAGTGGAGAAAACCGTCAAAGATAAAAAGAAAACGGCCATCAAACTGAATCCGAGTGACGGAAGTGAACCTGTTTATTTCGTAATTGCCAATGATACTACCCTGACACTGGCTGATGACAGCCTGGAAGTATCGGAAAGCGATCTGAATTACAACATTATCCGTGTAAAGTAACGCCGAATTAGCTTAAACTTACAAAAACAAAAGCCACGCTGTACATATTGACAGTGTGGCTTTTCTTGTTTTATCGGCCCAGAAATTATTTCGTCAGTTTCTCAAAATATGGCAAACGTTCAAGGGGAACATCTATTGTCATTGTCCGCGGCCCTTTAAACACCTTGCCCCGATCATCTTTCCATCTACCCTTTGGCAACATTACGGTACGGCTTGTTCCGGATGTCAGCATCGGAGCTACCAGATATTTATCCCCCAGCATAAACTGGTCTTTGCAATTGATGAATCCCTGGTGAGGATACTGATATTCCATGTGGCGAACAATGGGTTCACCGGTCTTTGACGCATGTTTTGCCAACTCCAAAATATAATCTCCCATTTGCTGGTGAAGATGGGCATACTTCGCACAAATAGCCACATTCTCTTTACTGAGAATACGCCAAGGAGCTACCGAGAATTGCATCATTGGCATCAGGGCATGCACCTGGCACGAACGTACAATAAGTTCTTCATCAAATTTCTTCACATTCAGAAAAGCTCCGAATTGTCCTCCGCCTACCATATCGGGACAAGTATAATAATGCCCCAACAATCCGGCAGCAGTCATATCGGGAATCAATAACTGAGTCGCACGCCAAGAATAATCTTTATCACCCAGCCGCTGTACCAATGCCTGGCCACCCAACTTCCAAGATGCACGCAATTCATTGTAAGGAAAACTCAAACCTATCTCAGCCCATTTTTCCATAAAAGTATTCACATTGGCATTCTTATCATGAAAAGTATACTCTCCTGTCATATAAGCTACGTCTCCACCATCAAACTTAAATCCGTCGATACCATATTTTTCTTGATTGGCTTTTAACTGTTCCTTCAGATAATTCATAGCTTCCGGATTTGTGGTATCATAACAGGCACTGTAACCATTCCACCAATGAATAATGGCCGTGCGCCCGTTTTTATCTTTCAACAAATATCCTTTTGCTTCCAATTCACGGAATTCGGGACTATCGGGCGAAACATAGGGAGCCACCCACAACATCACCTTGAATCCCATCCGGTGCAACTCGTCAGTCATCCCTTTCGGATCCGGAAACCTCTCGGTTTTGAAGTCAAAGTTACCATAATATCTCTGCCAGTTATCATCTACCATAAACACCCCCTGAGGAAATCCGTTCTCCACAGCTTTATGGGCATAATTCATAATGTCTTCCTGATTTTGATCATACATCAGCTCAATCCAGGTATTATATTGCGGAAGAGAAAAGAAAGTAGGTTCCGGAATCTTTCCCGAAGATGGAAAATGTTTAGCCGATGCAGCCAGCAAAGCCTCTTTCAGCGTAGTTCCGGCTTTCACCGGCTCTATCTTTTCCGAGTCTGAATAAATAATCAGCTGCCCATCTTTACTTCAAAACAAAACGATTTCGGCCCAGATATACCTGCCCTCCCGAAGAAAGCATGAACGGCACTACTTGGTTGTTCATATTATTGCGTGACATGTCTTGCATCCGCAAGTGATCATTGAATGGCTATTTGTATTTACCTAAAGCCACGAATCCCACCCCACCATCTTCTATTTGCAGGGGTTCGATCACCGTTTTCAATTTTCCTGTGCGACTGCACCGAGCAGCAGCACGAATGTCACGAAGAAATAGTAAAGTCTACTTTTCGTTTCATGATAGTTAGATTAATAATTAAAATTCTCAAGGGGCAAAAATAGATAAAAAAGAAAGAACAGATCATCTATCGGCAAAGAATTATTATTTCCGGACCGTAGCTTCCCGCATAAAAACAGAATCTAAATTTTCCGATTCCAAATTCTTGTCCGAATTTTGCACATTACAAGCACCTGTTCAAATCTCCCTTGCCTATTTTTCATCGACCGCAGCCACGGTGGTTTAGAGAAGCTTTTATCTTTTTCACCGGAACTTTCGGAATCCAACAGGCCCTAAATAATTATTTTCGCAGCCACAATTCAGAAAAGAATAGAAAAAAGATTCTTTCATTATATTTTTTTCTATCTTTATCAGACAGTTACACATACAATCTAAAAAAAGATGGAACAAACATTTAAAGCGCGAAATCCCCAATTAGGACTTTGGTTGTTCGCCATAGGTATAATAGCATGCATTGCGATCAGTTTCATAACTATACAAGCAATCTGGATAGGTACCGCATGTATAGGTCCCAGTGCAACCATCTATTTTTCACAAACATCCTGCAAATACATTGTCAAGAAAAACGGAGATTTACAAATAGTAAATGACTTCTTCCGCCAAAAACGAACATTCAGTCATATCACCGATGTTACGTATACTCGCCATGCCTTGGGCATGCAGAAAATAAAGATCAGACACGCCACCGGGTTTGTCATGATAGATCCCCAATCACCCCGGGAACTGATAAAAGCCCTGCAAAAGACGAATCCCGATGTAAGAGTAAAGAACTTTATTTAAGACAGGACTCACAACGGAAAAACCAATCTCCCATCTAACCCAAGATACGAAATGAAAACACCTAAAACATTAAAGGTACATTTGCTATTATACCTGTTTTGCCTGAGTGTATCTGCACAAACCACGGACAGTATTGTCCAAAAACTAAGCCAATACGCCTACCTGATCGATAATTTTTCCAAATATATCCCTCAAGAGAAGGTTTACCTGCAATTTGACAATACCAGTTATTACCAAGGTGATAATATCTGGTTTAAATGTTTCCTGGTCACTTCCGACCTGCATCCGGCCACTGACCTGAGCAAGACTTTATATGTCGAATTATTAAATCCCGGTGGTGAAGTTATCGACAAACGGACATTAAAAATAGAAAACGGACAATGCCACGGAGATTTCACACTAAACCAAATCCCGTTTTATTCAGGATTTTATGAAGTTCGTGCCTACACAAAATATATGCTGAATTTTGGAGGAGATATCATTTTCTCAAGACTGTTGCCGGTTTTTCGACAAACCTAAGGCAGAAGGCGACTTTACGGAAAAAGAGATGCGGAAATATGCGACAGGAAACTACCCGCTGGAGCGTCCCAAACCGACAAAAGGTAAAAAAGTAAATTTAAAGTTCTTCCCCGAAGGTGGAAATCTGGTTCGGGGGATAGAATCCGAAGTGGCTTTTGAAGCGACAGATACCTATGGAAACCCCATTACCCTCACCGGTATTGTTATTAACGAAGAAAAACAAGAAACAGCCCGTTTCAATGTAACACATGATGGACGGGGAATTTTCAATTACACGCCCACGGGAGAGAAACAAAAAGCAATAATCGAATTTAATGGCAAAAAGCACCAGTTCAATATGCCGGAAGCCTTACCGGAAGGATATACATTACATGCCGACAATTTATCATTCACAGACAGCATTGAAATAGCAGTGCAAAAGAATTCCAATACCCCCTCCGACGTATTGGGACTGGCAGTCATCAGCGGAGGCAAACTATACAAATTCTGCCTGATCGATGTCGAAGGTAATGAAACGATTCGCTTCAAAATAGATAAAAGTAAATTAGTACCCGGAGTTTCCCGAATCGCGTTATTCAACAGTAACGGAGAGGTCCTATCGGATCGTTTGATATTTACCTATCCCCAAGAGCAATTATCCGTTCAGGTACAGGCAGACAAAGAGACATACGACCCTTACGAATTGGTAAACCTTGAATTCACCCTGACCGGAAAAGAAAAGATTCCGGTACAAACCCCATTTGCCCTATCTGTGAGAGACGGCATGAATGAAGTAGAATCAGGGCACAATATGTTGACCGATCTTTTATTAATGTCCGAAATAAAAGGATATGTCAACAATCCCCAATATTATTTCGAATCCCGGGACGATACACACCGCAAGGCAATCGATCTCTTATTAAGAGTGCAGGGATGGCGCCGCTACTCTTGGAAACAAATGACAGGAATTGAGTCTCTTGACCTTAAATACGGACCGGAGCAAGGTATCGAAACGCGAGGGCAGGTTGTCTCTTTCGTCCGGCAACTTCCCAAGCCTAACGTAGAAGTGTCCTGCTTCCTGAAGAAACGCGGGGAGAATGAGGAAAACAGCAGTTTCATCGAAGCCATCACTACAGATAGTTTAGGACACTTCTCACTAATATCCGATATATATGGAAAATGGGACTTGATATTGGCAGTTACAGTCAATAGAAAAAGAAAGATTACCGTATTTTATTGGATAGGCTATTCAGTCCTGCCCCCCGAAAATATCATTATGCGGATATGCAGGTAAGCATTGCCAATGCAGAAAAAGAGAAAGAACTTATGCCCGAAGTGGAAACCACTCCCCTACCTGAAGAGGATATCGAAACCTTCTTTGCCGCTTACGCAGATTCGCTGGCAAAGGCAGGTAACCATGAAAAGAACTACCGTTTAAAAGAGGTAACCATCAAGGCCAAAAAGAGAACCAAAGAAAAAGAGATATATGAAAGCCGTTCGAAATCGATTGCTTATTATGATGTACATTCCGAACTAGACGACATAAAAGACAGTGGAAAATTTATTGGTGACGACATACACGAACTTATGATGAACATGAATAAAAATTTCAGTCCTGTTTCAGGACGAAATTACCTGTATTATAAAAGTAAAATGCCGCTTTTCGTAATCAACTATGAACGCACCCGGCATACAGAAATGGATTATAATAAGTACAAATATATAAGACTCGAAGCCATTAAATCGATTTATATCACTGAAAATCTATCTACGATTTGCCAGTATGCAGATCCGCGATTGACTCCGTTCGATGTATCCGACTTATACAGTTGTGCCGTACTGATCGAAACATATCCGGAAGGTAAGATACCGACAGAAGCAGGGAAAGGTGTCCGAAAAACATGGCTTGACGGTTACAGCCAAGTTAAAGAATTCTATCACCCCAATTATTCTGTGCTCCCTCCTGTCCCCGACTATCGTCGTACATTATACTGGAATCCGTCTGTCACTCCGGATAAGGAGGGAAAAGCACATATCCGGTTCTATAATAACAGTAGATGCCGGAAACTGAAAATAAGTGCAGAAACTATCACAACGAATGGATTAATCGGTACCTACGGGAATTGATAAAAAACGGGAATCTCCCGAAAGAATACAGAGAAAATACAGTTTTCATTTTTCCTTTCGCCTGTTTTACTTTTCCCAATATGGATAGTTGCCATCATCCATGGGGAGGACATTCAGAAGTTTACTAAAAAAGGTGGCATACGGAATAACCGCGAAGCCACCTTTCTTTTACTTTCCAGCCTATCTAGCCACTATCAACTGGACACCAATAGCAAATATAAAATAAGCTACATAGCAGAGTATGGAAACGCCCAGGGAAACAAGCAGTTGTTTTATAAAAGATTTTTCCTGCCGCATATGATTATAATTGAACGTAGCACCCATGATGCCGAACAAGGCTCCAATCAACCCACCTAGAAAGACAAGTAACACAGGCAGACCACCCACTATGTATTCGCGGATAGATAGCCGTTCCTCCAGATCGATTTTCTGTCCGCGGAACACAGCGACATGGACAAAATCAAAACCATAGACAACCTTTATTTCTTCTTTTTCCCCATTGGTGTTAATCACATAATATTTCGGATTGAATCGTCCTTGTTTCTTGATCTCTCTTCCGTCTTGGTATAAACGTTGATTAAAGGACCGTATTTCAACTTTAAATCACCTTGTACACCTTCCAATGTAAAATTCAACTCTTTTGCCATACTATTTATTTTAGAATTAAGTCTATTTACAAAGATAGACAAAAGCTTTGATTTTCATCATTCATAAATATTTAATTTGACGTGAATACGATATAATTCATCAATCTGTTATCTTAAAAAAATAGGAATACAGCAATAAAATCATTTAAGTTAGAATATTTAATCATAAGATTTAACAACTTTCCACTATAGTCACCGAAGATAAAGTTAGTATTCATTTCATAGCCAACATGCTATCAGCCATTACCGTTTATTGTCTCTTTAAAAAACAACCAGTCATTGGTGTAAATTTCACAAATGACGGCAACTGAAAATCTTTTAAATAATGTCGACCTCAGGTCAATTACTGATATATAGAAAAAAGTAAAAAGAATGTAGTATAATGAATTAGAGGATAGCAAAACACTGAAATAAAGGAATAGCCCGACTATATATCTTACAAAAGGAATACAAAAATAGAACCTTG
>ENA-OQJF01000314-OQJF01000314.1-human-gut-metagenome-genome-assembly--contig:-NODE-314-length-13107-cov-3.110632_pt1 | contig 13107 bp, 10 predicted proteins | sample MGYA00242595_ERZ504761 | MGnify/ENA primary metagenome ERZ504761 (study PRJEB26092, sample SAMD00036367) | human gut metagenome | host: Homo sapiens | study: EMG produced TPA metagenomics assembly of...
TATCTACAATATCGTCTGCTGATACAGATAAGGCATCGCAGATAACCTGTATTGCATCAGTTTTCAGATGATTTGAATCGCTGTCCATCTCTCTGAGCTGCTCATATGTGTTAATTTCAACCACATCCCACGAATGTACTACCCTGGCAGTAATAAACATTCTGTCCTTATCATACAGTGCAGTCTCCCAGAAGGCACCATCATTAGTCGAATTACTACACAGTTTTTCAATTCTGCCTTTGACAATTTGTGCATCATCGTCAAGCAGATAGCTAATTCCTATCATAGCATTGCCGCCGGCAGCCTTCGGTATGGTAACCAACTCCATTTTTCTGTTAACACGCACCGTGCTGTCATCATCAATCAAATCACTGACCATATACCAGGAATATAATTCATGGTGATGGTACGGATTCTTGTCGCACCATATATCACACGGTATGATATATGTATTTGATAAATGATTCAAAACCTTCTTTACTGAATAAAGATTATTCTTAGTCGTATACTCTTCATTGACAACGAGCTCCACTCCAAAATCATCGATGAGATACTCATACCTCTCCTTCATGAAGCCGACTACTACATATATCTCATAAATTCCCACTTCATGAAGCTGTCTTATAGTCCGCTCTATAAGTACTTCTCCATTTACCTCTAAAAGGCCTTTTGGAGTCTCGGTATTTATAGGCACCATTCGCATTCCATAACCAGCTGCCAGAATTACTGCATTCTTCGGAGCCTTTTCTTTGAATTCTTTAAGTGCCTTAGGTGTAACAGCACATTTTTCATTTATATAACCTTCATTCATCAATTCTTTTATTGATTTGTTTTTCCGCCTAATATAAATGATAAAGTAATATAAAAAGAAAAGTAATCCTTTCATGTCATTTTAAGTTCTGATAGGACTTGGCATTTCTGCCGGCCTGCTCTCTCCGAACTATGTGTTCGCTACGTCTTTAGAGACTTATGAGAACCAGTCTGTAGCTGCTGTTCAGCAAGCAAGGAAGATTACCGGTACACTGACCGATGCTGTCGGTGAACCTATTATTGGTGCTACTGTTTAGAAAAAGGAAACCCTTCCAATGGTACGATTACCGATATCAATGGTAAATTCTCTCTTTCGGTCCATCCTAATGCTGTGATCAGTATTTCGTATATAGGATACATAACACAAAATATTAAGATAACTAATCAAACCTCACTGAAAGTGGTTATGATGGATGATACCCAGGCGCTGGAAGAAGTAGTGGTAGTAGGTTATGGTTCGCAGAAGAAAGCGAATCTGACCGGAGCCGTATCTTCTGTGAAAATGGATGAGGTACTGGGTGACCGTCCTATCTTGAATGCATCTGATGCTCTTCAGGGAGCCGTGCCGGGACTGTTTGTATCTAATGGAGGTAATGCTCCCGGAACCAGTAAGTCGTTCCAGATTCGTGGAGCCTATTCGGTGGGTGTCAAGAACTCGGACGGTTCATACGGAAACACCATTAAGCCACTCGTATTGATTGATAATGTGGAAGGTGACCTCGATATGGTAAACCCCGAAGATATCGAGTCAATCAGTGTACTGAAGGATGCAGCTTCAGCAGCTATCTATGGTGCACGTGCAGCCGGTGGTGTAATTGTCGTTACGACTAAACGCCCTAAAGGTGCTGCTAAGTTCTCATTGAATTACAACAATAACTTTGCTTTCGGAACAGCTGTCAATCTGCCTAAACAGGCTCCGCTGATGGACTATCTGCAAGCTTATCTGGATTGTGGATATTCAGATGCCTATTGGTCGCTCGGTTCGCCAAGTGTCAGCAAATGGATGGAATATCTGAGTGAATACCAGAAGAACCCTTCTGCTTTCAATACGGTGGGAGACGGTATTTATATGGATGAATCCGGTGTACCATACTATTTGAATGAAAAAGATCTCTATAAGAACTTTATGGAGACCAGTTTCCAGATGACTCATAATATTTCCGCTTCAGGAGGTACGGACAAACTGCGTTATCGTATTTCGGGTGGATATACTTCGAATGACGGTGTATTGGTGTCCGATCGTGATAAGTTTGAACGTATGAATATCAATACCTTTATTTCGGCAGATGTAACTAACTGGTTCACTCAGGAAGTGACTATGAGCTATGCGCATAGTCTACAGACTTCACCCGGTGGAATGGGAGGTGTGTATAATACTCGTTTGGTTTCATATTATCCGGAAGGAGATCTGCCGGCATCAGTCAATACGTTGGCAAACGAGGATCTTCCTTTGTTCACTCCACGCAACCAGATCTTGTTGTCGAATCCGGTAAACAATAATAATGACAATCCGCGTATCTTCCTGAAATCCATATTGAAACCACTAAAGGGACTGGAAGCTGTATTTGAATATACATTTGATAAAAACATCTATGATTACCACTGGTATACAGGACAGTATGACTATACTACCATTCAGGGAGGAAGTTCAAAATCATTTGTAGACGATTATCTGAGAAAGTACAAACAGCATACGAATTATAACGCTATCAACGTTTACGCTACATATAGTAAGAAATTCGGTGACCATAATTTCAAAGTAATGGCAGGATTCAACCAGGAGTCGAGCTATCAGGAAACATTGGATGCTTATTCTTACAATCAGGCGGTGATAGACGTACCGGCCATGGGATCGGGAACCGGCACCATCAAGGCTACCGACTCATACAGTGAATATGCCGTACGTGGTGGATTCTTTAGAGTCAACTATAATTATCAGGACAAATATTTGCTGGAAGTGAACGGACGTTATGACGGTTCTTCTAAATTCCCGAAGAGCTCTCGTTTCGGTTTCTTCCCTTCTGTATCAGCCGGTTGGCAGATCGCTCAGGAGAAGTTTATGGAGTCTACCCGTAACTGGTTGGACGGATTGAAGATTCGCGCATCATATGGTGTGATCGGTAACCAGAATGTGAATCCGTATACTTTCACTCCGACAATGAGTGTCAGCAATAAATCTACTTCCTGGATTATCGACAATACGTATGTCACCTCTATCAGCTCGTTGCCGGCTTTGGTAAGCCAGAACTTTACATGGGAGAAAGTAGGTACGGTCAATGTCGGACTTGATATTAACTTATTCAACAATCGCCTGAATGGTGTATTTGAATGGTATCAGCGTAACACTAACGGCATGCTTGCTCCGGGTGTGCAGCTACCGGCTGTCGTAGGTGCAAGCGCTCCTTATCAGAATACTGCCGATATGCGTACACGAGGCTGGGAGTTGAGCCTGAACTGGCGTGACCAGATCGGTAAGGTGGGATATCGTTTGGGATTCAACTTGTCGGATTATAAATCGAAAATTACCAAATACGATGATAATGCAACCACCAAGTTGCTGAGCAGTTTCTATCCCGGACAGGTGATGGGAGAGATATGGGGATATATAGCCGATGGTTATTATTCTGTGGACGATTTCGAAGATACATCATCCTGGAAACTGAAAGAGGGAATAACCTCGATCAATGGTTATAACGTACGTCCGGGTGATGTGAAATTCAAAAACCTCCGTGATGATGAAAGTTCTACTAATGTAATTACCAGTGGTGACAATACATTCGACAATCCGGGTGACCGTAAAGTGATCGGTAATACGACTCCGCGTTATCAGTATGGTATCAATCTGGGAGCTAACTATGCCGGTTTCGACCTCAATGTTATCCTTCAGGGAACAGGAAAGCGTGATTACTGGATTTCGAATGTCTTGACTTTCCCGATGAATGGTGATAACTTCATTCCGTTGTTTGACGGTTTGAGTGATTACTGGATGCCTAAAGATCCCGACAACGGTGACTGGACGGCAGTCAATCCGAATGCGAAGTATCCCCGTCTGTATGGTAACCGAGGTAATTCCGGTTCAAACCTCCGTCAGAGCGACAAATACTTGTCTGATGCTTCTTATCTCCGTATTAAGAACATCACTTTGTCTTACAATTTACCAAAGAAGTGGTTGTCTCAGATCTTCCTTTCACAAATGAAGGCGTTTGTCAGTGTTGAAAACGTAGCTACTTTCACCTCTTTGCCTTCGGGTATCGACCCGGAGAGAATAGAATGGAACTATCCGGCATTCCGTACAGTTTCGTTCGGTATAAATATCACATTATAAACTCTAATCTGATACATGAATATGAAAAAGATATTATTGTTTTTAACCCTCTTTACAGGGATGATACTGGCGGGATGCAACGATAGCTTCCTTGAGAAATATCCTGTAACCAGCCTGACGGAAGAAAATGCATTCAAGTCGTATGACAATTTTAAGGCCTTTATGTGGCCATGTTATGAATGTTCTCTAATACGAATATCGCCACTTCTACAACGGCAATCGGGCGTAACTCTCACTATATGGGTGATGTGTATGCCGGATACCTGAATCAGCGTGGAGCCAGCAGTCAGAATAAATATGCGTTTCAGACAGTGACCAATGCTACGTCGGGTAATGGATGGAACTTCTCTACATTCATTCGCCGTATCAACCTGATGCTTTCGCATGTGGATGATTCTGATATGACAGAAGCTGAAAAGAATCATTGGAAAGCTGTTGGATATTTCTTCCACTCATTTTGGTATATGGAGTTGATAGACCGTTTCGGTGATGTGCCTTGGATCGATAAACCACTGGACGAAACCTCTGAAGAAGCTTACGGAACGCGGATGCCTCGTCTGGAAGTGGCTGATAAAGTCCTGGAGCGCTTGCAATGGGCCGAACAAAATATCGGTGATGCGTCCGTTTACGAGAAAAAGGACGGTTCGAATACTATCAACCGTGATTGTGTACGTGCGGCTCTTTCACGTTTCACACTTCGCGAAGCAACCTGGCGCAAATATCATGAATTGGGTAGTTATGACAAATACTTCGATGAATGTATCCGTGTATCGAAGCTGTTGATGGCGGATTATCCTACATTATATTATGGTACCGACGGACAGCCGGCAGCCGGATATGGTGAAATGTGGACAACAGAGGATCTGAGTAAGGTACAGGGAGTCATTCTGTATCAGCAGTGGCTGGAAACCATTAAACCCGGACATTCGTGCTATTATGAACACACCTCTTCACATGATATAGAAATGCATCAGGGAACGGTAGACTTGTATTTGTGTAAGGATGGCAAGACTATTTCCCATTCAGACCAATATCAGGGAGATAAGGATATTTATGCTACTTTCCGCAATCGTGACCCGCGTATGTATCACACCATCATGCCGCCTTATAAGGTAAAAGATGGTAAGGGGGATTATTCCACATGGTCTTATACCAGTGATCCTGCCGATCGCGAATATATTGATATCATGGGAGCTAACGAGTCGTGCAGTAATCCGGGTATTGGCATGAAGCGCTTGCCGGGACAAAACTGGAGTGCTTCATTGGTACGTCGTGTTCCTAACCTGCAAGGGGGCGCACAATACACAATTGAAGGAAAGAAATATGGACCGCATGCCTATGTGGCTTCCCGTTCGGGATATTATGTATGGAAGAACTGGGATAATTGGGAGGAAAACTATAATAATGCCCAGGTGAATACTGCCGACAAACCTGTCTTTAAAATTGAAGAGGTCTTGTTGAACTATGCAGAGGCTATGTTCGAAACGAATCAATTTACACAAACCATTGCCGACGAGACGATCAACAAGTTGCGTAAACGTGCCGGTGTAGCCGATATGGTAGTAGCCCAGATTGATGGTAACTTTGACTCGAAACGTGGAAAATATTATCCGAAAGGAAATGATAACGGCATACTCGTTGATCCGGTATTATGGGAAATCCGTCGTGAACGTATTATCGAATTGATGGGCGAAGGATTTGGCTTTTATGATGTACGTCGCTGGAGAATGGCTCCTTGGTTCGTCAATATGCAGCACGAAAGGTATGTGGATTTCAAAGACGGAACTCAGCTCACTGACGTTGCTTAACGAAATGACCGGAACTTCAGACGGGGCGAACGGATCGATGACCGAAGGGTATATCTATCTATTCAACGATCCGTTGAAGGAAGGAAAAGGCTGGCTGGAGAAATATTATCTCTATCAGGTTCCGTTAGAAGAAATAGCTCTTAATCCTAACTTGACACAAAACCCGGGATGGGAATAAAAGGATCTGTAGCCGTTCTTTTTAATTAAATTTTGAGAAGAAGGGAATGTGTCAAAGGCACCACAGATTACACGGATGAAATAGTAAGATATAGGTTATCCGCATGGATAGTCTGTTATAATCTGAGTGATCTGTGGTAAGGAGGCTTTTGAAACATTCTCTTCTTTTTGTTTTGAAAACTTTAAATGAACATTATGAATCAGAAATTATTACTCGGAAGTGCACTGCTCGTGGGAATGGCTTCTACACAGCAGGCGTTGGCCCGGCAGAAGAAAGCAAAGGAACAAACCCGTCCGAATGTCGTTTTCATATTGGCTGACGATTTGGGATACGGAGACTTAAGCTGTTATGGGCAGGAAAAGTTTGAGACTCCTAATATCGACCGGTTGGCACAGAACGGAATGCGTTTTACCCAATGTTATTCGGGAACAACGGTTAGTGCTCCCTCACGTTCGTGTCTGATAACCGGAACCCATAGCGGGCATACGGCTATCCGTGGAAATAAAGAGCTTGCTCCGGAAGGACAATTCCCATTGCCGGAAAACTCACAGACTATTTTCAATGATTTCCGTAATGCCGGTTATCGTACAGGTGCCTTTGGTAAATGGGGGCTTGGCTATATCGGTTCCGCGGGGGACCCTTACAAACAGGGAATCGATCAGTTTTATGGATATAATTGCCAGTTGCTGGCACACAGCTATTATCCCGATCATTTGTGGGACAACGATAAACGGGTAGATTTGCCGGACAATAATCTCAATGTGCAATATGGGAAGGGTACTTATTCGCAGGACCTGATTCACTCTAAGGCATTGGCTTTTCTGGATGAAGCAGCTAAGGAGAAAGATCAACCTTTCTTTATGTGGTATCCTACCATTATTCCGCATGCCGAACTGATAGTACCTGAAGATAGTATTATTAAGAAGTTTCGTGGGAAGTACCCCGAGAAGCCTTATCGTGGAGTGGAGCCCGGAAGTCCTGCTTTCCGTAAAGGAGGATATTGTACTCAGTTCTATCCGCACGCTACATTTGCTGCAATGGTCTATCGGTTGGATGTATATGTAGGGCAGATTGTGCAGAAGTTGAAAGATATGGGAGTATACGATAATACCATTATCATCTTTTCGAGTGATAATGGTCCTCATATGGAGGGTGGTGCCGATCCGGACTTTTTCAACAGTAATGGCATATGGCGCGGGTATAAACGTGACGTGTACGAAGGTGGTATCCGTGTACCCATGATCATATCGTGGCCCGGACACGTACAACCCAGTACGGAAACCGATTTCATGTGTTCATTCTGGGACTTAATGCCCACTTTCAGGGAAGTGTTGAATCCGAAAGCGGATACCCGGAATATGGATGGTGTCAGTATACTTCCTCTGTTACAAAACCGTAAAGGACAGAAAGAACATGAATATCTTTATTTCGAATTTCTTGAGATGAATGGGCGTCAGGCAGTCCGCAAAGGTGACTGGAAGCTTGTTCACATGAATATACGGGGAAATAAGCCCTATTACGAATTATACAACCTGGCTTCTGATCCGTCGGAGAAGTACAATGTGCTGAATCAATATCCCGAGAAAGCGGATGAATTGAAAGCGATTATGAAAGAAGCCCATATAGAAGATTCCAATTGGCCTTTATTTAGATAAATAGTGATTGATAAAGTTGTCAAATGAAAGGCAAGCATACTATGTATTGCTTTTAAAAAGGAAGAGGCTGTCATGTGATATAACAGCCTCTTTTGTATATATAGTCAGGTACCTCTGCTCTTTTTAGAAGGCAAGACCTACCCTGAAGCCGAAGTTGTTCAGCTTGTCTACATTGTAAGTCAGCACATTGGCCTTGTTGGTAGCATAGCTGTAGTAAACGGCGATATGCAGACCCGGACCGTAAGCCCAAGGGTATACGTTAAGACCGATTTCCGGTGATACGTAGAATCCCCAAGTATTATCGCGGGTTTCGAACATATTGTAGTTAGAACGTACTTTCGCATAATTGGCACCCAGCTTGACACCGAAATAAGGTTGCCATGCTCCGCCACGATTCATTTGATAACGTGCAGCGGCACCAAAAGGTAACTGGAAGATGGTATGTTGCTGGTCAGTATTCACGGTTCCTTCGCCAACAGGGAAAGTTGCGCGTGGGAAGTATTCGTGGTTACTGCTGTAGTTCATAAAGAGTCCGAGTCCGAGATTAGGAGTCACAAAGTAACCGCCTTCGAAGTTCATACCCCATCCGCTGGCTTTATCGGCAAAGTGATTTTTCAGTGGTGCGTTGAACTGCCAGTCCACGTTAGCGTATCCATTATCTGATAACTGTGCCTTGGCCGGCATGGCAAAGGCCAGAGCAAGGGCCGCTATGGCCAGTACTCTAAGAGAAATATATTTCATTGTTTTCATAACGGTTCTTGATTAAATTATTTGTTAGTGAGATAGGGTGACTGTGCAAACGACTGATTGATTGCGCGAACAACCAGAGTTTGGTTCACTTTACCGGAATAGCTTGCAGGTCCGCTCAGGAAGCTGCTCCACAAAACGGGGAGTTTTGTTTTTCACCCTCAGGAGCTTTCAGGTTCATAATCTCAGTAAGGAATGAGTTGGTTGTAATGCTATAGTTTACAACATACGGATAATACCAGCCGCCCCAATTACCCCAGTAAGGTGCATCCCAGTATCCGGGATAGTTCCACCACCACTCAGGTTGTCCGTAATCGGTGAAGTAATAAGTACTTTGAACGTAACTTACCTGTATACCCAGGTCGGCAGCATCTTTATTGTCTGTATATGTAAAACCTTTGCTATTCAGGTTTTCTTTGTACGCATTGATGATAGCTTCTGCTGCTTCACCTTTCCAGTATTCCGGATCTTTTTTATCTCCGATGACGAGAACGCTGTCAGGGATGTAGTACGTGCTGAATTGTTTGAAGTCAGCTTTCTTGTCGTAGTTGGTGTAAACCAAATAGTCATTGTCCAATTTGTCCATGTCAGGGTCTTTTTCGCAGGCTGCGAATGCAAAGACCGCCAATAAGATGGGAATTAATCTCTTCATATCTTTATAATGTTTAGGTTAATTAAAAAAATCTTGCCCTGGTACCTTAAGGCGTTTGCAGAAAATAACAAGACTCTTGTTAAAAGGTTCGCAAAGAATAATGTTAAAATGCAGTATGATTACTTGGAGGCTTTGGTGAAAGATCTATCTTTGTACAAAATTAAAACCGAAATAAATATGAAGAACCTACGCATCTGGCAGACACTTTCCTTATGGCTCGTCTTGCTTGTTACATCCTTGCCTCTGTCTGCCCAAACAGCTTTATTAGAGAAATTGGGTAAGATTGCCGACATCACCGGAACCCAACCCTTGGAATCTACAGAATTTGTTGAAAAATATGTGGCTTATTTCACACAGCCGTTAGATCATCGTCATCCGGAGAAGGGTTCTTTCAGTCAGCGTGTTATTGTTTCTCATGTCGGATTTGATCGTCCTACTGTGATGGTTACCGAAGGCTATGGCGCTTCTTACGCCTTGGGAGCCAATTACCGGGAGGAATTATCGAAACTATTTAATACTAATATGATATTCGTGGAATACCGCTATTTCCTTGAATCGACTCCTACTCCTAAAGATTGGCAATATCTGACAGCCGAGAATTCTGCCGAAGATTTACATGCCGTACGGGAGGCTTTCCGTTCCATCTATCCCGGTAAGTGGATTGCCACCGGCATCAGTAAAGGAGGACAGACGGCAATGCTTTATCGTACTTTCTTTCCCGAGGATGTGGATATCTCTGTTCCATATGTGGCTCCGCTTTGCTATGGAGTTGAAGACGGGCGTCACGAACCTTTTTTAAAGATGGTATCTACTCCCGAAGCTCGTAAGAAAATTGAAGATTTTCAGTTGGAGGTGTTGAAACGTAAACCTACTTTGTTACCTCGTTTCGAGAAGTATTGTGCCGGAAAGAAATATAAGTTCCGTGCTCCTGTAGAGGAGATTTATGATTATTCGGTGCTCGAATATTCGTTTTCTATCTGGCAATGGGGAACTCCGGTCGATCAGATTCCTGCCGTTACAGCTTCGGATGACGAACTCTTTAAACATTTACTCGCTATCAGCGAACCGTCTTATTTTGAGGAAGAGGGTGCCAATACTTCTTTCTTTGTACAAGCTGCCCGCGAGTTGGGATATTATGGGTATGATATCCGTCCATTCAAAAAATACCTTACCATTAAAACCAGTAAAGATTACTTGAAGCGTTTGATGCTTCCCGAAGAACTCGGTGATATGAAGTTTGATAAGACTCTGAGTCGGAAAATAATTCATTTCCTGAAGAACAATGATCCGAAAATGATCTTTATTTATGGGCAGAACGATCCATGGACGGCAGCAGGTGTCACCTGGCTGAAAGGGAAAAAGAATATTCATGTCTTTGTGGAACCCAACGGAAGTCATTTGGCCCGTATCGGCACTTTGCCTCAAAAAGAGAAAGAAGAAGCCATCGGGTTGATAAAGAAGTGGTTGGAAGAGTGATCCCATTCTTGCCCCTTTGTAGATGAATAGAAAAGTTACAGAGGTGTTTTCACCACAGATTACACAAACCTGTACAGATGAAGGTCAAATGGATGACTGTCTGTATGGGTGATCTGTGATAATCCGTGTAACCTGTGGTGACCTCTGATGTTACAAACTTATATCAGTGGTTTTAACATTTCCGGTATCTCTACTTTGTCCAGATCCAGTTCGTTTAAACGCTTCTTGCCTGCCTCTGTGAGGCTGAAGTACATCTGGCGTTTGTCTACTTCACCCAATGCCCGTCGGATGAGTCCTTTATCTTCTACCGCACGGATGACTTTCGACGTATGCGACGGAGCCATTTCCGTTCGTTCGGCTATAGCAGTCGAGGTAATTTCCTTTCCGGCTTCGCGCAACGCACATAGCACCATTGCTTCGTTCAGCGATATTCCATACACCTCTTCAAATGCCGTTTCGAAAATGGAGAGTGCTTTGTAGATATCGCGCATCTTACATATTGTATTCATACTTCCTTATTAAATAAACAGATTGATGTTAGCATTATCGGCACGTTCCATATAAGTGGCTACTCCGCCTACCGTAACTTCATCAAGCAACTCTTCACGTTTTACTCCCATCACATCCATCGACATTTGGCAAGCAATAAACTCCACCCCGTTCTCCAGAGCCTGCTGCCGCAGGGATTCCAGTGAGTCGATGCCTTTCCGGTGCATGATGTATCGCATCATCTTTCCGCCCATACCTCCCATGCTCATTTTAGAAAGTTTCAGTTTCAGCGAACTGGATGGGAGCATTGTACCAAACATCTTGCCGAAAATGTCTTTCTCCACTTTGGGCTTATGCAATTTCTTAATCACATTCAGCCCCCAGAAAGTAAAGAAGATAGTTACTTTTTGTCCGGTGGCAGCTGCGCCGTTGGCCAGGACGAAAGTGGCAAGTGCCTTGTCCAAGTCGTCACTGAACATAATCAGAGTTTTACCTTTGCTGTCACATGTCGTAGTCAGGTTACAAGCCTGGGGTTCGCCTTTCTCAATGACTACTACCGATTTCCCTCCGGTACTATCCTTGGAGATAAATTTATTTCCGGTAGAGTTGCACCATGCGGCAGCATCCCGCGAGAATCCCGGGTCTGTAGCCACAATTTCAACTCTCTCGCCTGGAACAAGCGTATCCATTGTTTTCTTCATCTTTAGGACCGGGCCCGGACATTGTAATCCGCAGGCATCCACCCGGATTGTCTTAGGATTTGCAGCCGTTGTAGTTTGGGGTGCCTCAGCTGCCACAGAAGGTTTCGCCGGGCTGTCTTGCGCAGAAGGCGTGTCGTCTGTTTCTTCATTTTCGTGCAAGATGATGGGAGCGGTAGCAGCACGATAGGTCTTCAATCCGCCGGAGAGGTTATATACTTCTTTGAAACCGTGCTGGATTAGGATGCGGTAAGCAAGATATCCTCTCAGCCCTACGGCGCAGAAGGTGTAGATTGGCTTGTTCGAAGGAAGTTCAGCAATACGGTCACGTATTTCATCCAATGGTATATTTACTGCTCCGGGCAGTGAACCCAATGCAAATTCGTCCGGTGTACGCACATCCAGCAGGAACACATCTTTCAGTTCGATATCTCTCAGATCGCGCCAGTATACGGGTTTTACTCTGCCGAGGATGATGTTTTCGGCTACATAACCGGCGATGGCTACGGGGTCCTTTGCCGAAGAGAAAGGAGGCGCATACGCCTGCTCCACTTTCATCAGGTCATAGATCGTTCCCTCGTGTTTGATGACAAGAGAAAGTTCGTCAATTCGTTTGTCCACGCCATCATACCCCACAATTTGGCCGCCATACAACTTGCCTGTTTGGGGATCGAAGGTTATTTTGATACTCATCGGCATAGCGTCCGGATAGTATCCTGCATGCGAGGCCGGATGAGTGGTTGAAGATGCATATACAATGCCCGCCTGCTTTAACCGCTTTCCCGGAAGTCCGGTTGAGGCTACTGTCATGTCAAATACTTTTGCGATGGAGGTACCGATGGCTCCTTCATAAGGAATCTGTGCACCCAGCAGGTTGTCGGCAACAATACGTCCCTGTCGGTTGGCGGGTCCGGCAAGATAGTTCAGCCAAGGTTTGCCCGTAATGGGATGGCGGAATTCAATGGCATCACCGATGGCATAGATCGACTCGTCGGAAGTCTGCAAATAATCATTTACTGCGATACCTCCCGCTTCACCGATCGTAAGTTCGGCAGCTCTTGCCAGCGTTGTCTCCGGGCGCACGCCGATAGATAGAATCACGATATCCGCCAGGATGGATTGTCCGTTCTTGAAGACTACCTTCACTTCTTTGCCTGCTTGCTCAAACGATGCGACAGCTTGCTCCAGGTATAAGTTGACACCCTTCTCCATCAAATGTTGATGAACCAGTGCTGCCATTGAAAAGTCAATAGGTGCCATCACCTGGTT